>Ga0335077_10001217_pt1 | contig 30346 bp, 25 predicted proteins | sample Lox_Sample_31_FD_207151 | JGI IMG/M metagenome (GOLD analysis project Ga0335077, IMG submission 207151) | Soil microbial communities from Loxahatchee National Wildlife Refuge, Florida, United States - Lox_Sample_3.1 | ecosystem: Environmental > Terrestrial > Soil > Wetlands | place: USA... | reverse complement strand
TTGATGCACTACAACAAGCTCTTGAACCACGAATGCGCCGATCGCGAGGGGCAATTCTGGCCCGCCGCAATCGCCTCCAAACAAGTGTCGTAGGTTTCACAAGCCACCTGATCCCATCCACGGCGGAACTTGCGGGAAATGGCGGCCTCATCCCACGGCTGCACGAGCGCCGCACGCAGGGCCGCTGCCAGGGCTTCCGGATTCCGCGGCGGAACAAGGACCCCACTTTCGGAATCAACCAATTCGGGGATACCACCGACTTCGGTTGCCACCACCGGGCGTCCACACGCCAGGGCTTCAATTACCACGTTGGGACAGCCCTCTGCGTAGCTCGGCAGACAGAAGACATTCGCGGCTGCAATCCAGCGCGCGACACGCGCGGAGTTGCATAGCCCAGGAAATCGAACGTGCCGGTCGATGCCCGCCTGGACCACACGCTTCTCCAGTTCATCGCGTAGGATACCTTCGCCGATGCAGGCAAGCTGCAGATTGGGATGAGAGGGGACCAGGTGGATTACTGCATCGAGCAATTCCCGGACCCCCTTGGCCGGCACGATCGAGCCGACAAATACGATGAGGAGAGTGTTCGGATCAAGCTTAAGTTCGACGCGCGCATCGGTCCTGTCGGACAAATGGAAAAGCGAGGAATCGCAGCCGTTTTTCACTACACGAGTCCGATCAGACGCCGCGCCGAGCCGAATCACCTGATCCCGCAAGTGCTGGCTTACCGTCAGTACCAACGCTGCCTCGCGCAAAGCCTTCCGGGTGAGCTGCCCGGTAAGGCGGTCAGGGATCCGGTTTACGTCGGAACCAATGGCGCCGAGAATGACCGGAATTCTGAGCTTTTTCGCAGCCGAGATGGCAGCATATCCTTCCGGATAAATGCAGTAGTTCAGAATTGCATTGGGCTTGAATCTCTTCAAGTAGGGTAGAAGATAGCGTGAGCTTACCGTGCCATTCACAGGGCGGCTTAGCAGTGGCAGGGCCGGATACTCTATGTAATGCACTGTCATGTCCGTCGGGGAATATCCAGGGTCGGGTCGCACATAAAGAAAGTTACGCGGCATGAACCATGATGGGTAGGCGCTGAATGGACAAAAAACTTCTATCTCAAGCCACCGTTGCAATTGCCTCAGGGTCTGATAGGCAGAGTGCCCACGATGGGGCTGATCGCGGATTGGGAAATAGGAGGTGACGACTGCTAACCGCAGCACGAAGGCTACCCGCGTGAAGAGATCATTGAAGCGCACTCGACCGCGGTCGCAATACCTGTGCGCCGGGCGAGCGACGCCACCAGGTTGGGCCAAGCGTAGGCTTCAATAGCATTCCAATCCGGCTCGTTGTACAGCGTGCCACTCCGGAGGCGCTGATAGGCGTCAACAAGCGCGCGTTGAATTGCGCCGCGATCCCCCGGATCGACGCATTGACCCGTCCTCGTCTCCCGCAGCACGCGCGCGATCTCGCCATCCGGCGGCGACAGAGCCAGGATGGGCTTGCCGGTGGCGAGATAGTCGAACAGTTTTCCAGCGTGGGTGGTGCGATCGCTTGCGATCAGCAGAAGCAGATCGGTTTCCTCGAGATAACGAAGACCTTCGGCCTGAGGCATGAAACCCAACTGGCGAACCGAGCCTCGTCGCCCTGAAAAGAAAGCGGCGGCCTCGGCCGCCACCCGGCCGATGAACCGGCTCTCGATGCGCACGCCGTTCAACGCATCCACTGCGTCCAGGTACTGCTTGGGGGAATAGACGGAATTCCCATAGACGCTGCCAAAGTAGGTGACGATCAGCCTTTCTTGCCCGTGGGGGCGCGACCGAAATTCTCGAAAAGCCTGCGGATCATAACCATTGGGCGTGCAAAAGAACTTTTCCGCCGGCTGGTCGCTGTAACGGTCGCGGATTTGGCGCATTTGCGCGGGGGTAACGGCGGAAACATAATCCGAGCTGCGAATTAATTGCGCTTCGAGCCTCTCCGCGAGCCCTCGCTTCTCCTCAGTCGCCGCGCTGTCGAAGTATGGCAGATAGTAACCCACCCAATCGTCGCGAATGTCGGCGATCAGCTTCAGATGCGGATACCGCTGCTTCAAGGACACCGCAATCCGCATGGAAGAGTAGGGCGGTGTGTTCAGCAGCACGGCCTCAATACCGTGGTTTTCGACAATCCGAATTGCCGCGCGAGTCGCGAAATGCGCCCAACCGACCTGAGCATCGGGACAGGCGACTCTTTGAATCGCCAGACGGGCCAGTTCTTTGAGGGGGCGGGCCCAGCGCGAACCCGGCGGGGCCGCGGGGGCGCCTCCGCCGGGCTGCGGAATGTGTCGTGCGAGCGCGACGCGCTTCCAAACCCGGTCTCTAAATCGATATGGAATTTCCGGATTGAAGGCGCGGTACACCGCAGTCTCCAGGGGAATGGACTGGAGCAGGTTTAGGTCATTGTAAGCAGTCGTGGCGAACCGCGTGGTCAACACAATAACGCGGCATCCATGTTGAGGAAGATATCGGGCGAAGTTGAGAGCCCTCGGAGAGCCGACGCCAGCCGCAGGCGGGAAGAGATAGCTGATCAGGAGGACATTGGACATCAGCTGCGGACCCAGGGCGCTCAGCGCCAAAACTCTTGAATCACCTGGCACACGTACTCAAGATCCTCCGTGGACAACGCGGAATGGACCGGCAACGCCAGGACCTCGCGGGCAGCCTGTTCGCTAGCCGGGAAATCACCTTCGCAGTAGCCCAGCTCGCGGAAGCAGACTTGTTGATGCAAAGAAAGCGGATAGTAAACCTCCGTTCCGATTCCGTGTTCATGCAGGAACTTCTTCAACTCGTCTCGTCTGGCCGTGCGAATCACAAATTGGTTATAAACGTGACGAGTCTGGTATTCCGCTGCGCGCGGCAAAGTGATCGGGAGCCCAGCGTCGCTCAATAGTGCCCGGTAGAGATCGGCGTTGCGCTGACGCCCGGCGGTTTCCTGATCCAGATATTTAAACTTGACGCGGAGCACCGCGGCTTGCAGAGTGTCGAGCCGTGAATTGATGCCGACCCAATCATGAAAATACTTCCTGGCGGCTCCATGCAATCGCAGCGCGGACAATCGTCTAGCAAGGCTTTCGTCTCTAGTGGTCAACATTCCGCCGTCGCCGAATCCGCCCAGGTTCTTACTGGGGAAAAAGCTAATACAGCCGATGTCGCCGAGGCTCATCGCCCGGCGTCCTTTATAGGCGGCCCCGATAGCCTGCGCACCGTCCTCGATGACCAAACAGCCGCGCTCGCGCGCCAGTGCGTTGATGGGATCCATATCGGCGCATGCACCAAACAGATGTACCGGCATGATCGCTTTGACCCGGGGATGCGCGTTGAGGACATCTGCCAGCTTCGCGGCGTCCATGTTGAAGGTCTCCGGCTCGATGTCGACGAAGACCGGAGCCGCCCCGGTCCGTACGATCGCGCCACCGGTGGCGAAAAAAGTGAAGGGTGTTGTGATCACCTGGTCGCCCGGTTTCACGTCCGCGGTGAGAGTGGCCAGGAAGAGAGCGTCGGAGCCGGAGGCGCAACTGATGGCAAACGGAACGTCGCAGTAGTCGGCGATGGACCTTTCCAGCAGCTTCACATCCTCGCCCATGATGAAGGAGCTGGAATCGACGACACGCGTGATTTCGGTGAGAATCTCCTCGCGAAAGGGCGCATGCAGAGCGCGAAGATTCAACAGCGGGACTTTTCTGTCAATGGTAGTCGTAGCAGCGCTCATCTCTCTCCTGTGTGATGTCAATCCGCGGATGAGATTGGCCTCTCTTCATCCCAGTCAAGGCAACGCAAGACGCCGGGCTGCTCTTCGCGGAACCTCCATCTGGTTTCGGGGCAGATCCAGCTACCGTCGGAATCTTTCTGCGTCAGGCGATGGCCGTGCCGGCTCATCCAGCCCTTGCGCTGCGCGGGAACGCCGAGCATCAAGGCGTAGTCGGGAACATCTTGGACGACCACCGCGCCGGCCCCAATGAAGGCATAGCGACCGATGGTGACTCCGCATACGATCGTCGCGTTCGCTCCGATCGAAGCCCCGCGGCGCACGCACGTCTTTTCGTATAGATGCCGGCGCACGATCTCCGAACGTGGGTTGGTCACGTTGGTGAAGACGCAGGATGGCCCGCAGAAAACGTCGTCCTCCAGAACGACGCCCGTGTAGAGGGAGACATTGTTCTGGATTTTGACATTGTTGCCGATCAACACATCGGGCGATATGCACACATTTTGGCCGATGTTGCAGTTGGAGCCGATGGAGCAGTTCTTCATCACGTGTGAGAAGTGCCAGATCTTCGTCCCTGTCCCGATGCGGCAGGGTTCATCCACATACGAAGATTCGTGAACGAAATAATCCATTGGGGTGGAAAGCGCTAGACCGCAGCTACTCTCCATCGTCCGGCGGGTTGGAGGCGAACTGGCTCGCCCTGAAGTTCCAGCGAACGCTGGCAGGCCTGAAGAACTTCGAGAACGTGGACGCCCTCCTGTCCTGGCGTGTGCGGCGTCACGCGAGTCCGCACGCACTCCACGAAGTGTTCACATTCCAAGCGCAACGGCTCCGCTGGATCGTAGGGCACGGGGACGCCGCGAGGCTGGGTAGCTGTGAAAACTCCGCCATTCCAAGCGATCTCCTTGTCAAAAAGCTGCAGCTTGTCCACCGTCCGCGTATCTTCGAAGACCACCATCTTCTTGCTGCCGATAACCACCAGACGCTGTTCCTTGTAAGGGTGCAACCAGCTCACGAAGATGTGCGCTCGGGTTCCGCGTCCGAATAGCAGATTCGAGACGGTAACATCGGCAATGTTCGGCTGCAGATAGGCGCCGCCTACTGCCGTGACCTGTAAGGGCAGTTGACCGGTCAGCATGAGGATCAGGGAAACGTCATGCGGCGCGAAACTCCACAGGGCATTCTCCTCCTGACGGATCTTGCCCATGCTGAGTCGATTGGAGTATATGTATTCCAGCCGACCCAGTTCCCCGGACTCCGTCAGTTGCTGCACGGCCCGGATTGCGGGGTGGTACCGGAGCAGATGCCCGACCATCAAGATCCGTTTGTTCTGCCACGCGGCCCCGACCATATCTTGTCCGTCTTGAGGAGTCAGGGCGAGGGGCTTTTCGACAAAGCAGTCTTTGCGTGCGCGTAGCGCTCGAATCGCCAGTCCGGCATGCTCTCCGGCCGGTGTGGCAATCACCACGGCGTCGATTCGCGCGTCATCCAGTAATTCCTCGATACTGCGGTAGGAGCGTGCGGTAGGATACCTCGCTCCAACCTCCGCCAGCACCTTAGGGTTGCTGTCGAAGATTCCTCTAAGATGTCCGAGTTGATCGAAGTTCCGAACCAGGTTTTGTCCCCAGAAACCGCATCCAATAACGCAAATTCCGGGCCGGTCCGTCACCGGTATCACACTACCTACATTTGTCTTGGCCATTCTGAGTCTCCGGGCTGCCTGAATTTCATCTCTGGTTGGAAAAGATCTGGGACTCGTCGGCCCACATCTCGAGAAAATCGAGGGTCTTAATCACGGACTCCCTTATGGAAAGCCGAGGCTTCCAGCCGAGCGAGCGAATGCGTGTGCAGTCCAGGAGGATAAACGGGCTGTCACCCACCCAACCGCGCTCGCCACCGGAATAAGTAATCCGCGGTGTCATGCCGAGGTGTTGGCAAATCCATCGGACCGAGTCGTTCACTTCACAATATTCGTCAGTGCCGACGTTGAAGATGTTCATTTTGCGTCGGGCGGTCTCGCAAGCTAGCAGGACTGCGTCGATGCAATCCTCGACATACAGGTACGATTTTCGCTGGCGGCCGTTTCCGAGAATCTCCAGCCGATCTGGGTGATCGCGCAACTGGCGGTAAAAATCGATCACATGGCCGTGACTGTAGCGGGGACCTAGCAGCGAAACGAAGCGGAAAATGAAAGCCTGTATGCCGAATCCCTCCGCGTACGCTTCGATGAGTCCTTCCGCGGCCAGCTTTGATGCGGCATAAAGCGAGGTCTGAACCGGAAACGGACAATCCTCTGGAGTAGGAAAGATCTCGGGCTCTCCATAAATAGAGCCAGTGGAGGCAAACGCAATCCGCGGTACGCAGCAGGTACGCATGGCCTCGAGTACATTCCAGGAGCCGATCGTGTTTTGCTCAAGATCTGTGCGCGGGCACTGAGTGCCGAAGCGGACGTCGGCGTGGGCGGCCATGTGAAACACGAAGTCCGCTCCCCGCATGGTCTCTTTGAGCGAAGCCAGGTCCAAAATGTCCCCACGGTGAAGGTGAAAAGCCGGGTCCCGAAGCGCGGCCGAGAGAAACTCATCTCTGCCGGTCGAGAAGTTATCGAATCCAATCACCTGGTGACCCGCGGCCAATAACCGGTCACACAAATGGCTGCCGACAAATCCCGCAGCCCCCGTTACGAATGCCCTCATGCGCTCGAGCCCTTAATCGAAGGATATCTGTTCCAGCCAGCGCCGCATGCGCCCGCGGACATCAATGCGTCGCTACTCTCGGGAAAATACATGCTCAGTCACCATAGGCATTGCTGGCGGCATGCCGCCGCGCGCCGACTGGCGCAAGCGCATATCCGGCCTTCCGCGCGTCGTTATAAAACATGCGCACGGTTTCAAGCGAATACTCGTTCAAATCCTTGCCAACCAGCGCCAGTTTCTTGAGGATCTCCGCCGTAACCGTAATAATGTGACACCCAATCGCGTCCGCCTGAAAGACGTTAAGCAGCTCTCGCGGGCTGGCCCAGATCAGCTCCATTCCGGCATGAGGCCGCAAGAACTCGACTGCGGCGGCCATGAGCGGCAGCGGATCGCGGCCCGTGTCCGCTATTCGACCGGCGAACACAGAAACGCAAGCGGGAGCGCCGCCTGCAAGCGCTTCGCTCACGTCGCGGACTTGGTCCAGCGTCAGGACGGCTGTGACATTCAATTTCACACCGGCGTGCGAGAGACGAGTGATTAGTTCCAGCGCCGATTCCCCTTTGGTGTTGGTCACAGGCACCTTGACGTAGACGTTTCGTCCCCAACCAGCGATCTGCTGCGCCTGGCATTCCATTTCGTCGAACTGGTCGGCGAACACTTCCAACGAAATGGGCCGGTCCGGGATTGCAGTCAGCACCTCGCGGGCGAATGCCTCATAATCGCTGACGCCAGCTTGGCGCATCAGGGTGGGATTCGTGGTCAAGCCGCGGACGTAGGGAAGCCCGGCGAGCTCGATCATTGTGGTCTTATCCGCGCCGTCGGCGAATATTTTGACGCGCAACTTATCAAGACTTGGCATTTTGGCTAACTCCGTTCGTGACTTGCTGTTCAATCCAGTCCACAGCCGCGCGCAGCGTCGTAACTCGTGCGTCGGGTTCATGGCGTGGCGGCCGCTCGCGGTACTGCCGGTCTATCAGGATTGTTTTGCATCCGGCCGCGTGCCCGGCATCGATATCCTTCCAACGGTCTCCGATCAAGAAGCTCTCGGAGAGTTCCAAGCGGTGGTTCTGTTGCGCCGCGAGCAACAGGCCCGGACGAGGTTTGCGGCAGGTGCAGTTCGCGGTGTCGTCATGGAAGCAGACCAGAATGTCATCTACCGGAAGAACCTCGCGCAGCCGGTCATGCATTCCTTCCACCACGGACACGGACTGCCAGCCACGCGAAACGTCCGGCTGATTGGTGACCACAAAGAGCCGAAAGCCGAGCTCTCTCAACCGCTGCAAACATCGGCGCGCTTCGCGGACAATGGTGAACTCCTCAAGCGTAGCGGGGGGATAGGGTCTGCCGTCGCGCACCACAGCATGATTGATCACGCCATCGCGGTCCAGAAAGACAGCACGGGTTCGATTGAAGACCGGCGGCATGGGTGACTACAATGTCGCGAAAACTCGCCGTGATAAGCGCTCTTGAGCCAGTTCCGAGCCCCGCTCTCGCGCTACTCTTGCCAGTAACTAGACCGCGCCAGTCAGAGCCCGCGGAGGCGCAGATGCCGGATGCCACCAATAGAACCGCTGCAGGGCCTCTATCACCTCATCCTGTTCGCGCCGAGTCAAATCGTTGTAAAAAGGAAGCCTCACCAGACGATCACTGACGCATTCTGTGACCGGGCACTGCCCGAGACGGCCGCCGAACCGCATCCCCATTTCCGAGAGATGCAGCGGACTATAGTGAAACACGCTGAGAATGCCGCGCTGCTTGAGGTACTCGATTAGAGCCTGGCGATCGCTCAATGAGGGCATAATGAGGTAGAACATGTGAAAAGACTGCTGGCAGTGCGCAGGAACCAGGGGGCATCGGACGCCATTCGCCTGGGCCCAATCGCCAAGGTGCCTTTCATAATAATTCCAGATTCGCCGCCGTGTCTGGTGAATCTGCTTAAATTTCTCCAGCTGCGCGTATAAGAACGCGGCTAGAATGTCGGAGGGCAGATAACTGGAGCCTAAGCTGACCCACGTATACTTGTCCACCTGACCCCGGAAAAAGCGCCTACGATTTGTGCCCTTATCGCGCAGGATCTCAGCACGCTCCACGTACTGCCTGTCGTTGAGAATTAGAGCGCCTCCTTCGCCGCAGATAACGTTCTTGGTCTCATGAAAACTCTGCGTCGCGAGACATCCGAAGGTTCCCAGCGTTTTTCCGTTAAACCGGGCGAACAAACCATGCGCGTTATCTTCCACGACCGGTACGCCGTGACGCTCGGCAATCTTCAGTATCTCGCTCATCTCACAGCCCACTCCCGCATAATGAACCACCACGATCGCCTTGGTTCGCGGCGTGATCAGGGCCTCGAGTTGGCCTTCGTCAAGGTTCAGTGTGTCTGGGCGAACATCGATGAAGACCGGCGTCGCGCCTCTCAGTGCGAACGCGTTGACGGTTGAGACGAACGTGAATGCCGGAACAATCACTTCATCGCCGGGTTGCATGTCGAGCAGTAATGCCGTCATCTCCAGAGCATGGGTACAAGACGTGGTCAGAAGCACGCGGGGGACAGCCATCGCCTGCTCAAGAAACTCATGGCACCGCTTCGTGTAGGCGCCATCGCCGGCGCTGTGGCCCTGCATGATGGCGTCCGCGATATAGACGTATTCCTTGCCAACGATGCCCGGCTTGTTAAATGGAATGCGATAAGGCGGCATGCTTCCTCCTTCCAGGCATCAGTCGAACCATTTGTGGTACCAGATTTCAACAGCATCGGGGACGAAACCGGCGCCCTGATACAAGCGGTGGGCGGCAACATTGCGGCCCTGCGTCGCTACGGTCACACGCGTTGCTTGGTGGGAATCGAAGTAGGCCAGTGCAGAGGTAACCAGCTTTGACCCGAGTCCCCGTCCCCCCCACGCCGGAGCGACTGCAAGGAGGCCGATTGATCCGGCGTCCGCTGGTGTCAGATGGCAGGAGCAGTACCCCGCTATTTCGCCCTCGACCTCCGCCACGAAGACGCGTTGCGCCCAACCCGCACAACTCTTTTCAATCCAGACCGCATACAGATCGTCGCAGCGGGACTTCGCGAAATGCGGGTCGAAATAAAAGCGGGAGTCGCGATAGCTGCGGCGCGCAATCGCCGCTAACGCCGGGATGTCTGATTCGACCGAGGGACGGATCGGGTCCCCCGGTGGCGCAGTGCCCCCGTTGAGGTTTCGAGCGAAAGTAATGCGCTGATCGGTCATGCAGAAACCGCTCTCCTCCGCAAGGCGTATTGTTTCTGAATCTCCAGATTGAGCCAGAAAGTACAGACAAGCGATCCGTTCCCGCTGGCACCAATTGCGCGCATCTTCCAGGTCGCTGGGGCGCAAGCGGCGTGTCTTCAGACGGGCGATGCGAACCCCGAAAAATTCGGAGTCCCAGGCGAGAAAATCACAAAACGAATTCCCCATCTAATCCTGTCCCGTGGTTTGGTCGACCGTGTAACAAGGCCGCTCCATCGTTCGAAGGTGAATCCGTGCCAGGTACTCACCAATAATGCCCAGCGTACATAGCTGGGCGCCGCCGAAAATCGCAATGATAGAGGCCAGGAATGGAAATCCCTGGACGCTGCTGCCCTGAAGGAAGTAGCGTCCCAGAACCCAGGCCAACACACCTACGCCAAAAAAAGCCAGTGCGAAACCAATAAAACTTGCGAAGCGCAGCGGCAGCGTGCTGAAGCCAGTCATCATATTCATGGCATGCACAAACAACTTACCGATCGTGTAGTTGCTTTTACCGATGGTTCGCGGATCGTTATTTGTGGGGAGCATTGCGAATCGGCGGGTTCCCCACGTTAACAGGACGTCTATGGAGACAAGTGGGCTTCGGTAGTCCGCGAATGCCGGACGCAAGCTGGCGCGGAGTGCGCGAAACGCACTGACGTTGCGGGCTGTTTCCGCGCCCATCACTCCCTGCAGCGTGACCTTGGTCAGTGTGGACGCCAGATTCCGCAGCAGCCCGTGCTCTTGCTTTTTGGGGATACCGTAAACAACGTCATACCCTTCTTCCAGTTTGGCTAGCAGCCGCGGCACGTCCTCGGGACGATTCTGAAGATCGTCGTCCATGGTCACCAGTACATCGAACCTGGCGTTTCGAATCCCGCAGAGCAAGGCATTGTGCTGTCCATAGTTGCGAAGCATTTTGAAGCCCCGTATATTGGATCGGCTCCGCGCCAACCGCTGGATCACGCTCCAGGTCGAATCTTGGCTCCCGTCTTCAACCAATATGATTTCGAATTCACGCCCTTCCTGATGGAAGACATCTTCGAGCCTTTGGACCAGCAGCGCCAAGGACCCGTCGCTGTTGTAACACGGGACGACAATGCTAACAGGTGTCGTCATTGGGAGGATAGAAATGAGACGCGAGTGAAAATCGCCTGGTGATTACGAGCCAGAGGGGGAGAGTTCGACCCGGAGCGTTTCAAGTATCGTGAAGATCTTCGAATAACTGCGGCGAAACGCCTCGATTCCGCCGCCCAAAGGATCTTCAATCTCCAGCGATTCAGACGGGTCGAGCGCTCCAAGGTAATAGGCCTTAGTAAGAGCATCCGGGAACTTCTCCCTGAGGAACGTTTCATTTTCAGAGTCAAAAAACAGAATCAGATCGGCCTGTACCACGGTCTGAGCATCAATGAAATGGCTGTGGTGCCGTGTCAGGTCGATGCCAAGTTCGGACGCAGCCGACACGGCCTCCTCTGGTGAAGGGCGGCCGGCCGTAGGCAGATAACCGGTGGAACGAACGTCGATTCTCCCGTGGGTCAGATATCTTAGAGCCTCTTCAGCAAACGGGCTGCGACAAATGTTGCCCTTGCACATGAACAGAATTCGATTGGCTTTCGCTGCGGCAGCGCGGGCAGCCCGCTGCATACGCCTGCGTAAGACACCAAGGCGGATTACCCGAGGAAGCACTTTCTTTCGCCCGTATTCGCGGATCTCCGCAAAGGCCGGCCATGGATCATCCCAGGCGAAAGTGTCACTGGATTCGCGGAGCAAGACGAGGTTCATGATCTCTCGGGGCAGTCGTCGCACTGGTACGGTCATCAAAGCTGGTTCGGTGTGGTCTGCCCGAAAATTATGGCGGGCCCAGTAGAAGTCTGCCAGCCAGTTTCGAGCAAAGTAATTGGTTCGGTAGGTAGTGGGAAAGCTGGTCCGGCCATAACATAACATGTCGTAGAGAAAACGCGGAAAGTCTAGACCCGCGGCGACTGACAATGGCAAAGAACCCCAGAATCGGCCGTTAATCTCTATCAAAACCCAAGCGCCGGTTGCAGGGTTCATCTTGAACTCTACCATAGCGACGCCAGTGTAGTTCAGTTCCTTCATTAGCTTTCTCACAGACTCCAGCATTGCTGCGTGTAGAGGAACGCTCTTGCGGTAACTACTCCCGCCCCCCATGAGCGGCTCGTGAATCCGCTCATGCTGGAACGCTGTAAGAATCTCACCCTGCTTGGACAAAACCTCGATACCCATTCCAGCGCCCAAGAAATGCTGCTGCACCAGAACGCCGTCCGTCCTGTGTACGTCATCCGCCGCGGCGGCGAGCTCGACACCGTTCCGCAACGTGATTACCTTATTGCGCGACACAATATTGTCCAGGGTAAACGAGGACTCCGGCTTGAGTACGACTGGAAAGCCGAAGTCTTCCACGGCCAATTGGAGCTCGAAGAAAGAGCGAACGTGCCGCTGGCGTGGAACAGCGATGCCCAGCTTTACGGCTAAATCATAAGTCTTTCGCTTGCTGAAGGTAACTTCAAATGCGTGATCGTTAAGCAGAGAGCATCGACACACCGGCTCAATGCAACGCCGCCAGTGTTGTAGCGGAAGGATTGCCGTGTCCGGAATTGGAATAACAAGATCAAATTGCTCTCGCCGCAACAAATGGAGCAGCTCATGAAGCCAGGCTTGGTCGTCCTCCCTGTAGGCCGGAAGCCAGTGAACCCTGGCAATGTAGCGAGATCGCAGGCTAGGAGAGACATGCGGGCACCACGCGACGTGGACCTCCAAACCAGCCCTGCCCAGCGAACGAATCACTGTCAGAAAGCTGCGGGTATCGTCTCCCAGAACCAAAACCCGTCCGTTCAAGTTTCGCGACGAATCCATGGACTAATTTTCTTTAGGGCCAGAATCTAGCAGCCACGGTAGTTACGAGCACCTGACATTCGAAACGAGAAGGGATCTGTCCCTCGACACCGCAGCGGCGAATGTCAAACGGGTTCATTTCCGATCGCATATTTACGCCGCCGTAAAAAGAGAAAGCGGCACGATAACCTGCCCGTTTAAGCGCCAAAACGGTGTCGGCCGAGAAACTGGTCCTTATGCCCACTGGATATGCGAAGGCCTGCACCTCGCGACCGGCGTGTTGTTCGATAGAGTGCTTACATTGGAGAGCCTCTCGATACTGCTCCTCCGGAGTCAGCTTCGACATGATTTCATGTCGATGCGAATGAGCCCCAAGAGCCATTCCAGCCGCCGCCATCTGTGCCACTTCGGCCCAGGTCAAGAAGCAACGTTCACCATCCTTATCTGGCGGTGTGATGCCGCAGGCCTGTTTGAGCCCTTTCATATACAAGTCCCCGTCTACTCCCGGCGTGCTATAGATTGAGAGGATTTGCCTGATTACGTCACGCAGGCTGTCGTTTTCACAACTGAATTCCATCGGATACGGGTAACTCAGGGCCAGCTTTGCTTTTCGGCAGTTTTTGACCATGTACGCAATCGCATCCCACCACGGTAGCCTGCTGGAATTAATGAAGGATGTTGGAAGAAAGAAAACGCCCTGCACTCCTTGAGAGCGGAGGATCGGGAACGCGTGTTCGTAATTGTCCCGATAGCCGTCATCGAATGTAACCAGACTCCAAGGTTCCCGAGCGACCGCCCTGTGCTCGACGAGCGCGATCACGTCATCGAGGGTCACACACCGCGTGTGCCGCTTCAGTAATCGGATGTGTTGATCAAATTCTTCCCCGGTAGCGGAGAAGACACCTGGGTCAAAAGGGGTGTCGGTCGGGTCGCCAATACGATGGTAATTCAGAACCAACAAGAGGCTGCGCTTTGGCAGATGACTCAGCAGACGATTGAGGCCGCACCGTCTCGCGTATATGGCGATCTTGTCGCGCTTGTCGCGTTTCCGATTCTTCATCGATCCGGTGCAGTCCTTCGTGTGAGTTATGGCCGCCGCTGCGCCGGCTTCTAGAACTGGAAATAAATGAACTGCTTGCTGCGATCGTCGAAAATCAGGAAGAGCATCAGCCCCGCCGCGTAGGCTAACGGTCGGAGCAAGTACCGAGCCGCGGGGTGATCCTCCATCCAAGACGCGGCATGGCTCCACGCGGACCCTACATACGGCTCCACGACGCAGAACGCCGCCACCATCAAAGTCACCAAGTAGAAATTGACGCCGTATGAAATGCCGAAGCGCCAGCGTCCGAACATCGAGGCCAGCATGGCAAATGTGTCGGCGCCCGTGGCCGCGCGAAACGGCACCCACGCTGTCGTCACGGCCATCAGCGTGAAGATCCGCCACCACCACGCTGCCAGCCGCGAATTCGCCAGACCCGGCATGCGAGCGTCGCTCAGGTTCTCCCAAATGCGGTAGAAAGTCAGGTAGGCGCCGTGCATCGCTCCCCAAAGCACGAACCCCCAGCCAGCGCCATGCCACAAGCCTACGAGCGCCATAATGCCCAACAGGCTGGCGTAAAGCGGCACGGGAGCGGCCTTGAACCGCGCATTCACCGGGAAGAAAAGATAATCGCGGACCCAACGCGAGAGCGTCATGTGCCAGCGGCTCCAGAAGTCCGGCGGGCTGGCCGCGTGATACGGAAAGCGGAAGTTTTCCGGCAGTGCGACTCCGATCAACTGAGCCGTACCGATCGCCATGTTCGAATAAGCCGCGAAGTCGAAATAGATTTCCAGGCCAAAGGCGATGGCTAGCGCCCAGTTGTCTAAGGTGGTGTTGGCGCGGACGGCGTTCGGTAGAAAGCCCTGGTCCACCCAGCCGCTCAGCGTGTTGGCGATAAAGTTCTTCTGAACCAAACCGAGCACCAGGCGGTCCATTCCGCGCAGCAGCATAGAGAGCTCGAACGGTTTCGTGAAGCCGAGTTGCGGACTAAGCTCGCGAAATCGCAGAATGGGCCCGGCTATCAGCGTCGGCCAAAACATCACGAAACGAAACAGTTTCGTGAATGAGCCGTCTTGGATGCGCCCCTGCTTGTTGTCGATTAAGTAGGCAATGGCTGCGAAGGCGTAGAAGGAAATGCCGGCCGGCACGGTTGCGGTGAGGGGTGCTCGAAAGACAATGAACATCGCCAGTACGAAGGCGATGCCACCCCACAAGCACCGCGGTCCCTGCCTCGCAGCCAGGTGCACTCCCGCGCACAGCAGCAGTGGAACAGCCAGAAACGCAGCATTCCACATTGCATAGTAGGCCAGGCTCAAGGCCAACACATACCAGCGGCGCGCGGCCGGCGGCAGCGCCCAAAACAGCGAGACCCCAGGAATCAGCAGCAGCAGAAAAGAGTAGGTGTTGAATGGCATCGCGCTAGTGCTCGCCCTCCAATGCGGACAGCATGAGCTGGGCCAGCAGCCGATGCCCTCTGCGGCCCAAATGCAAGGGATCAGGAACATTCAGTTCCATACCCCATTCCGCCGCCGGGACGCTGTGCTCGAAATCCAGCATTACTATACCGGACCGCGATGCTACCGACGCGCAGAACTCGTGGTAGGCACGGTCGTCCTCGGATGTTCCATACAAGGGAACGGCAGGGTTGGCCGGTGCTTGAAACAGAATCACCTGGATGCCTGAACGTTCACACAACGCCACCAGGTCCTCGAGCGCGGCGCGGCTGGCAGCGATCCGCCATCCGCTTAGGGACCTCCGGCGCGCGGGATTCAAACGCAACAGATAAGTCCGGCCACGAATCAGCATGAAGACGAACGACTGCCTCATGCCATCGCGGCGTCCAAAGCCCGGTATCCGATCCAGCTTCTCGCGGAACGCCGTCTCCAACCAAAAGCCTGGCGTGAGACCGATTGGGACAGCGTCGGTTTGCGCGGGACGACGTCCCCTTTCGTATTGATGCAGCGCCTCTGCAAAGGCCGGGGACTCGGGCCGGTTCTGATGAGCCACCTCCTGCACCGCCCTGCGGAATGAGGCATCGGAAAGCATCTCCAGCATGCCGCCGCGAATCTCTCCGTTTGCGAAATTCTGATAGTTCAATTGCACCAGCAGAACCTCCGGCTTAATCGCCGCATTCGACGCCAGGTATGCTGCATACCACAACATCTCCTGGTAGCTGAGGGCTCCGGCTGAGAGTCGGTAGAATACCTTGTGCCGTCCGGTCTGCTGGTAGTAATCGGCCATCCGATCGGTGTATGTCTCCTCCGGCCCGGAGGGCCGCCGCTCGCCTGGCGCGAGGCTGGTCATCTGCGTCTGCGAATTCCCCATGAGCACGATTCGCCGGGCGCTTGGATGCTCCGCCCAGGATTCCTTCAGAATGCGAAAACTTTCCAGGGGAGATTCGCCGCGGCTGAGCTCCTGCGTGGACGCATCGCGGTGCATGTCCTCCACCTGAGTCCATGCGGGCAAGCCGCCGAAGATGTGGTCGAGCACTGCATTGATTCGTTCGAACGGCGCTCCCGCAAAAAGCACAACCAGCCACCCGAGGGTGGCCCCCATGATGATGCCAGAGGAGACAGCCTGCCTCATGATCTGCCGGCAACACGCAGCACGGTGTCGACGATATAGTCGATGGTCTCGAAATCGTCGGGCTGCAAATTATCGGGCGCGATACTCAGGGAGAGTCGCGCCTCCAAACGGCCAATCAGCTTCAAAACGGAGAGCGAATCGATGAGTCCCGAAGCGATCAGCGAATCGCCATCCCCGAGCTTTTTCCCGGTCATCTCAGCCACGATCTGACGGGCCGCGACGCGCACCTGATTGGGATCCGGCATGTTCCTTCAAACCGCGACCGGCTGCGGCAGGCGCTCGCGCGCGAAACGCTCCCACGTCTCTTTGCGCGAGATCTTGCCAGCGGTGCTCTTGACGATCCACCGCTCGGGCACCACCGCAACAAAACGCGGTGCGATTCCGATGGTGGAAAGCACGAGTTCCTTGATCTGCCGTTCTACGGTTTCGGCCGCTTGTGGGTCGAACTCCCCGCGCATCTCCGCCACGACTGCGATGCTTTCGGTGCCGTATTGCTCGTCAACTATGCCGAATGCGACCACGCGGCCGGGGTAGACCGAGTCCAGCGAATTCACCACCATCTCCACGTCCTCCGGAAACACGTTCTGTCCGCCGACGATGATGATATCCTTCAATCGGCCGATCACGTAGAGCTCGCCGTCAGCCAGGAAGCCGTAGTCCCCCGTCGTGTACCAGCCGTCGTCCGACAACGGCGAGGTCACCAGGCCATCGCGGGTCCAGTAGCCGCTGAAGAGCGATTCGGTGCGGATCTGAATACTGCCCGGCTCGCAGTCGGCGCAAACGCGGCCAGCCGAGCCGGCCACTCGCACCTCCATGCCGTTGAGGATTTGCCCGCTCGAAACGTAGACGTCGTCGAGGAGGTCAAAGGCGTTCGCTTCGAACGCCGCAGCTTGGTGGCGCAGGAGGCTGCGCGGGAAGGTGCGCGGAACAGACACCACCTTTGTTTGGGTCACCGCGAAAACGTTTTCCGCCATGCCGTACGACGCCTGCAATGACTTCATGGAAATACCCCAGTCACCGAACGCACGGGCAAATTCCTGGAACGAGCGCATCCTCACCGGCTCGGAACAGTTGATCCAGGCGCGCACATGGCTCAGCGAATAAGGGCCTTTCATCCGCTCCTTCTGGGCCGCCATATAGGAGAAAGCGAAATTGGGTAGCCAGCAGAACGTGGCGCCATAGCGATCGACAAACTGGAAGAGGGTTTCCGGACGCAACAGCCACTCGCTGGCGCTGAATTGCAGCGAAGGTGCGCCGCACCACAGCGGTAACCACAAGCAAGCGATCAGCCCCATGTCGTGGTACATCGGAAGCCAGGAGGCCACGCCGTCTCTTTCGCTGAACTCCAGAAGCTCGGCAAGGCGTGCGAGTTGCGCTTGCAGCATCGGAGCTGTCACCACCACGGCTTTCTGCGCGCCGGTAGTGCCGCCGGAGAATTGCAGGAACAACGCATCTGCCGGCGCATCGCACGCGGCTGACGGTGCGAACGGTTCGGAGGGCAGGGGAATGGCGAACCCTTTTTCCCATTGGGCGGCATTTTCGATGGCGCAGGCCGTGGCCGCGAATTGCAGAGCCGCTCCCAGATTCACAGCCAACTGCGGCAGCGTAATCAGTTGGCGTGCCGGCAAATGTCGCAACTGGTGCAGCAGGTTGCGCTGATACTTTTCGGGATCGATGCGGCTGGTGGGCCATGCCAGAATCGCTGGGACCCGGCCTGCCAGGATTAGACCCAGGTACAGCAGAAACAGTTCCGGCGAGTGCGGCAAAAGCAGTAGCACCACGCCCGACGCCGGCGCCTGCAGGTAATCCGCTGCTAACGCGCGGGCCCGCGCCAGGATGTCGCCGCCGCTTAGTTCCAGCGGCGCGGCGCTCGGCGAAATCACGATCCGCAACAGCACCCGATCGCGATTCTGCTGCAAACGGCAGCGCAATTGTTCGCGAAAAGTTTGGGCGGCCAAGGTCATACGGCTAATGGCGATGGTGAAGGCTGCTCCGAAACCATGGCCAGGTCTTCGCGAAAAGGCCGGCTTTCGATGGCCATGGAGATGCCGTGAACAGCCCGCTAGGTGTTCTCCCCGATTGGTGGACGCTTACGAAGGACGACTGAAACATGCGGGACAAACAGTGTTCCAGAGATCTTGTAGATGAACCGCAGTAACTCGCGGATCACCTTCTTCAAGGGGCGATGCCTTGTGCTGAGCGCCGAGTACCAGAGGTCGACGCGATTCCCGCCTCCGGGTCCGATCGGCTCCAACAGAACAGCGTTTGAGGTATCCTGCGCCCCCAGGGATCGCAGAATCTCTCGCTCAGTAGCGCCTCGGATCCCCTTCCGGAGGAGTGTTTCCCAGCGATCCCCTCTCAGGTTTCTTTTTGAAAGCCGTTTGGCCGCCCACATGGCGGCGCGGTCAGGAAGATAGTTGATCAGCGGCAAGCCCGTTGTATGATCCTCGATTGGATAAAAGCGATGAGGAGTCTGGTTTACCAGAAAGCAACCATTTGGCTTGAGGTGACTCCAAAGCAAAGGCATTAGCAGCTTGCGCTCAGCGGGAAGTAGATGCTCAAAAACGGCGCTCAGGAGCACAAAATCAAACATCCCGATGCTCTCCGGGAGCCTTTCGCCGCTGGGAGACTGCATCAGGATCACTTTGGAGAAGCCGTAATACCGTAGGCGCGCGCGGGCAATCGACAGGTACTCGGGCGAAAGCTCCACGCCGACGATTTCGGACGCGGGGAACAACCTCGCCAGAATCATGGTGGAAGAACCACCGCCGCACCCGAAGTCAAGAATCCGCCTGCCGGAGAAGTCGTCGGCCGGAAAGTAAGCAGAGATGTCGTGCGCCAACTTCGCCTCTAGGTAACTGGAGTCCTCATCGCGTGCGATGTCGTCACAAAGGCCGAGCCCCCTTACCCGCAGCATTGTTTCGATCAGACTCATCGGGTAGGCAGTCTCGATTTGCTTGATGGAAATGTGCAAAGCGTTGCGATGAGGGCGGACAAACACGCTGCGTTTCCCAGGTGAGGGGCCTTCTCGAATCTCCAATGAACCTTCGTCGTGATGGAGGACGCCTGAATCCATAGTTTTCCATCCTACCCGTGACCTATTCGAATGGGTACGCGCAAGTTGATGCACAGATGCAAATGGACCTACCACGACACATGATAGATCTCGAGGTTCCCATAGAAATCGCTTGAGATTCGCCCGACCAGCGAGCCGCGCTGGCGCACGAATTGCGTCAGTTTTTGTCGTAATTCGCGGAAATCGTCCTCACCATGTCCTGAGCCTTGAACCATGACTCGGTCGTTCAGGATCAGATAATCGGGTTTGAGCCGGTCACGGGCGAATTCGAAGGGCGTGCGGTCATATGCGTAGTAGGTGCGGTCGTAAAGCGCTAGCCAGAACGTGGTGACACTGTACACTGACGCATCCGGCGGAATCGCGGCTCGCAGCTCGCGTGTCACGGATGGGTAGTCTGCGTTGCGGTACTTATATATCCAGTAGAAGTTGCCGGCCAGTTGCGTCACCGCGATCACCCCAGCCACCACGGCCCACGCCATGCGCGTGCGCTGCGTCACGGATGAAGCCAGCGCGGATCCGAACAGAATGGCGAACAGCGGCGCGACGGCCACGATGTAGCGCGGCCCCTTGTTCACCATGTACACCCACCACACGACGTTGATCAGGAAAACGGCGAGCAAACACAACGCCAGTTTACGACGCACGCGTAGCAGAAAAATGAACGCCGCCGCAATCGCCGCCGCAATGTGAATGCGCACGGGAATATGGAACGGCAACGGGACGCGCCGGCTGCCCAAACCTATGAAGTCGGACCAGCGGTCCAGTTCACCGACGATGCGTTCCATCAGGGGCTCTCGAATCGGGGAGACGTAAACGCTCTGGAAGTTGGCGACGTGAGCGGGATTGGAAAAGCACCAGAACAGGTACGGAACGATAGATACTGCCACACCCATTGCGAAGATACAAGCCATATTCTGCCGCCGTACTGTCCAACCTCGCTCCCAAACGTAATAAAGCCCCATGGCGGCGACAAAAGCTAATCCCAGCGGATGGCACAATAGCGCCAACCCTCCCATCAGCCCGGATGCGAGTGCCAGCCTCAGCGAGTTGTGCCGAATGGAGAGATAGCCAAGCAGCAACGAAAGCCAGCAAAGGAGAGTGGTTTCTGCTTCGGGCCGCACAGTGCGTGCAGCGATAACCAGGAAGGTATCGGTGGCTAACAGGACGGCGGCGGCAGCAGCACACAGGGGACCGGCCAACTGATAAGCCAGCAGGAAGACCACGACCACGGTTGCAATAGCCGCCAAGGCCGAGACGCTGCGTCCCTGGATCTCGCCTAGTCCGAAAGCCGCAAAGACCGGCAGCATGCTCAGGCGCTCCAAGGGGAGACTGACATCGACTTGGAAACTGGTGTCAGCGGGGAAGATAGACATCCGCAAAGAACCTTCCTTCAATAGCGTCCAGGCGCCGTTGCTTAGCCAACTTTCGTCCTCCACCCACCGGGTCCGCATGAGCGTCGCGGCCTGGATCAAAAGTAGTAGGCAAGCTGCCACCAGCGCGAAAACAGCTCTTTTATCGAGCGCCGATTTAATGTTCCGTTCCAAGCGATCACCCACCATGAATCAATCAGAAGTCGATAGAACGCGGAACGTACCGCTGCCAGATTCGAAATACAGCGTGTTATCTCCTTGCGAGACGGCTTGGTTCGAAAGAAAGATTGATCCGTTTTTCCAGACGTTATATTTACCCGGGGCCAGGCCGGCGACCAGATACTGAGCCGTTACCGCGTGTGTTGTGGTGAAACGCACACCAGCGTATGTCCCACCCCGCCTGCCAATTGCGATGACTTTGGGACTCGTGGCGTCCTGCACTTCGACCAAGCGAAAGTTGCCTGTGGTATCGACGCCCTGCGTGATCGTGGGCATCACGGCCCAGTTGTGCGCCGCGGGTTGGTGGACCATGATCCACTCGCTCGTGATGTTGGTCGAATCGCAAGCGCCGTTTCCAGCACAGACCGATATGCGAAAAGAATAGCCGTTTCCGCCAGGGTAGCTGCCGTCGGCCTTGTCTGTATACACGTAGTTCTTAACTCCAACTGGCGACAATATTCGCGTGTTGATCATCGAGGTCGGAGAAGGCTTACTGGTAACCGTGGCACCGTCGCCAGGACCTGTAAAGTTCACATTGCAGTTTCCTACCTGCCGGGGGCACCAGAAGTGCAAGAACGTTCGCTTGCTCGTGGGGCTCGATGAAGCCGTGTAGTCGTACTGAACAACGTAGTCCTGCTGGCCGGACTTTTTCATGTGTGCGATGTGTCGTTGAGCCGTAATCAAATGAAGCGCAGTCCGGTAGTTATCTTTTAACTCATAGGCAACGTAGGCATATCGACTCTGCGCATCGCCCGTCGGATTCGTCCCAGCCCACCGAAGAAGCGTGGACCAAAACTTATCCACACCGTCGTTCTTCCATGAAGCAGCATCTGAGCCGCCGAATTGAAATGAGTCATCCTGCTGGCGTGACGCCATGGCGCCGCCGGCGCTATCACCGCTCAGGAGCCATCCGTGGGCCGTGCCCGTGTTGAATGTCGCGTCCTTGGCAATGTGTAGCATACCGGCCTGGCAGCAACTTGTGTGATCATTTGTCTTATAACTCGCCGCGGAAAAGAACACACTCGTGTCGGCGGAGCCTTTGTTGTTCGCGGGCATTCCAGTTGTGGAGATCATCCGGGCGGTGCGCTGTGTAACATCGCAGTCCAGCCCATAGTTATAAGTGGTGGAACACTCCGGCGAGTCAGCGTCAGTTGTATTGAATAAATACTGATTGGGAGCGCCTGAGAAGTCCGTGGTGTTTTGAGCAGGGTCTTGAAAAATGTACTGAAATGGCACATATTCCACATACATATTCCCCCGAGTCCAGAAATCTATTATGCTCTTATACCAATACCAGAGCCGCTGAGCTTCCACCGTTCCCGAAAAGAGGTATGTCAAAATCGGCACGGGACGACTATGAAGTCTGTCGATCAAGGCGAAGCCCGTGGACACATCGGAATATTGCCAAACCGCTGTGTTATCAAACGGAAGAAGTTGCATGTATAAATACGGAACGATGCGAGACTCATAAATTCCTGTATTGTAGTCCGGCCCGTTGGTAATACCGTTTCTCAGGGTCACGTTTATCAGCAGGATATGCCACAACGTACGATCCATCTGGTAGTCGTGATTCGTTGTGGATGGCCCGGCCCACTGATTCTTAAACCATTGAAGGTCCAAATCGTAGTACTGGGCCGTCTGCCAAGCCAGTCCTTCCACCGCGCGAGGATCGTCGTCCGCCAGAGCTAAATACAAATTGATAAAGCCTTGTCGAATCGAATAGCCGTTGTTGCCATAAATGAATCCCAATGTCCCGCCATCCGGCGGATAGAGCGCTGCATTTCCTTGGGAGAATCCGGAAGTATAAGTAGCATGACGTTTGAAGAATGTGAAGCCACAATCGCCCGTCTGCCAAGGGCGATAGTAATACATCGTGGCGTTACTGATGCCCGTGGTTACGCAATTGCGAGCACAAACTGCGGCGGTCCCGGAGTTATTGTCTTTGATGGTAGCGATGCGTACGAATGTTTCCTCGCCTGCGACCTTCAAGGTGCCACCCGCCACCGCTTCGCTTAAGCAGTTCGTGCAGGTGATCGCTGCCCTGTCGACGGTTACGCCGGTAAACTGAACGCCGGAATTGTTGGTACATCCCTGCCGCGGCCCGGTCCTCATTCCAAGGCCGTTATGTTCTCTGTCCCGATCATTCAACACAAGGTCGGAGAACTTCTGTCTCTCCGCCCGCGATAGCTGCCCGCGGATCAAGCTGTAGTCCAGAGCGGCGTTCTGCACCCAAAGCGCAGGATAATCTGAGGCTTCATAGCGGCCGTCGCAGAATGCTTTAGCGCTTTCAGTGCAGCCAAACGTGTTGTAGCCAATTTCGGAGAATCCCCGGCCTTGGGAATCGGTACCGATGTAATATTTGGCTGCAGTGAGGGCATTGACATCCCCTGTTGCATTCCAATACAGAGCATCAACGGCCCCCCAAGCACCGCCGGACGCAGCGATGCTATTGTACCTTCCGTAGTAGAAAGAATTGGTGGGGTCGTAATTCTGCGGGACCACATTTGCGATGTAAGCGTAAGCAGGATCGGCAGGATGAGCTTTGCAGGTCGGGCACGTAGCGGCAATGGAGGCGGTTAGCGCCCCAGAGGCTCCATCAAGGCCGTGTACGCGGGGATGAGTCTTCGCTGTGTAGGACTGAAGTTGCACCAGCCGTGCGCAAGTCTGGCGAGGAAACAGAGCCTGATTGTAGGTACGGATCGGCAGGCAGGAGAAGTTCGCAGGACCTGCCACGTTGTTCCCGTTGATGTCGGTGATTGTTATCTTCGATCCGCTAACCGAGCTTACCCTGCGCAACCCGTTGGCCGCGAAGCCGGCAGTCTGATAGATTGTCCCGTAAATGGCGACAGGCATCCCTCCGGCGAGCTTGCCCGAGCATCTGCTCACCGTCACTTCGGACGGCGTAGCACTGCTGGCGTTCATAACCGCGCAGGTGATTGCGCCAACCGGTGGCAGGTAGACTGTGGTTTGTCCAGGCAAAGGAATAGTGGACAAGGCTACTAGCCCGAGCAGTAATCGAGCTAATCGGCACACTACCATCACTTTCAGAAATACCGCTACGTCCCATGCCTGAGGCGGGTTCTCAAGAGTCGTAGCTTGCGATACACGTTGTTACGCATGAGGGTAATGGCGGCCGTGAGCTATGCAATTCGACGTTCGATTGCCGCCGACCTGACAAACTCCACGTCCCTGGCGGCAACTTCGGTCGAGACTGATTGCGACAGTAGGGTGATCGAAAGCACCAGCCGCGTTTGATTCTTTACCCGCACCAGCAATCCTTCCAGATTCTTTAACGGACCGCGCCGTACTCGAACCCAGGAGCCTTCCCGTATCAGCGGATGTGCTAGGCAGCGACCCTGTCCATTCAGTAACCTTTGCAAGTTCTCAATTTCTTGATCCCGAACCGGCTCGATCGCCTCGCCTTGCCCGAGAATACAGACCGTTCCCTCCGTGCGCAACACCGCAAGCCGCGACTCGCTCGAGTCTGCCAAGCGGGTGAACAGGTACCCCGGAAAAACAGGCAATTCGACCGTCTTTTTCCGGTCCTTCCACTGATGCATTTCACGAAACACGGGAAGATAATTCTCGAAGCCCTTTTCCGTCAGCCGTGAACTGACCCTCTTTTCATAGTTCGATCGTGTACGGACTGCATACCAATGGATAGATTTCGGCAAAGCTCCGCCCCTTCACTTACAAATCCGGCCTGCCGTTGCAACGGGAGTGCCAAAGCAAATCTTCCTTGTTTTCAGTGGAAAATTCCGGGCAACTAGTCACCCGCTGTTGGAAGTTGTTGGACAAAGTCCCAGGGATTCGGCCACCTCGATAGGCCGCTGAGGATTTCGAGAGAAACCTGGAACCACGGCTTTGGATCATCTTGTGGTCCTCAATGCCTGGCGTCTCATAAGAACCTTGGCACGCTTTGTCCGCGAGGCCAACGTTGCGAGTCAATCTGGGCTTCATGAACGCACCCGCGAGTAGCCGTAGTAGTATTCCGGAACCTTCCACATGAACCAATCATCGGTGCCATTCATCAACACACCCAGCATTTTGGCTGGTGACACGAACCCATGCGCCATGCGGAAGAGGTTTCGGTCCGTGTGGTCGGGCCGCACAACCATGAGCACTCCGTCGCAGTTCTTCTCGATGAGCTCATAATCTGCCACGGCCGCCACGGGCGGAGCATCGAATAGGATAATCGCAAACTGTTCCCGTAGTGAACGGCACATCGAGTGCCACGCCGGGGTCTCCAGCAATTCAGCAGGATTGGCCGCACTGCTGCCCGCCGGCAATACACAGAGATTCGGCAATTGTTCCAGGCTCACGATCGCTTCACTCAACTCGCACTTGCCACTGAGGACGTCGGCAATCCCTGGCCCGGCTGGAATGCCAAAATGATCCGCCACACACGAGCGGCGGAAATCGGCGTCTACCAGCAACACCCGAACATCAGTTCGCAGGGCGAACACCGTCGCTAGGTTGATCGCGCTGATGGTCTTGCCATCACCGGCACAAGCGCTGGTGACGACAACCAGCTTTGGCTGCAGAGGATGGTACGCAATCTTGGTCCGAGCGATCCGGTACTGCTCCAGCGCAACAGGGTCTGCATTGTGTAGACAGATTGCGGCTGAGGTAGAACGGACACTGCTCACCTGACGATTCAAATGCCTGTTGCGTGCCTGCGTCTGTGACAACTGGGTTGTGGGCACCGAGTGAACTTCTTCCCGCACCATCGGCATCGCCAGACCACCGAAAGAATGCCCTCCGTCCACTCCCTCGTTCATCACTGGGCTTAGCAGACGGCCCACACCGCTCTGCGCCTGCAGCCGAAGGCGCACGGACGGTGAAACGCGTTTCCGCGCGCCGATGGTCGGCACACGTCCTTGCACCGGTGTAGTCGCGGGCACTTCCCACTCTCCTAAAACGGTGTTCTTCTTGAACTCCCGCGCCAGCCCCACTATTACGGCGCCCAGCAGGGCTACAAGGCAACCGAGGCTGGCAAGAACTGGACGATTCGGCTTGACCGCTCTCTCTGGTACGCGGGCGGGTTCAAGAATCGTGAAGCGCTCAGCCTTCTGGCGTCGCTCCAGATCGGCAGCCATCTCTGCTGCGTATAACTTGTCTTGCAATGATTTGTAGTTGGCTTTGGACATCTCGTATTCACGAGTGAGACCCGCCATCTCCTGCTCGCGGACAGGGATCTTGCGAAGGCGTGACCGGACCGCCTGGACCTCCTGAATCAGGCGCTGGTTCTCCTGTTGCCGTTCCTTAAGTTCCTGATCAACGGCGGCCAACTGCGCCTTCAGACTTTCTGTGTGTTGTGGATCGACCGCAGCGGCGAGTTGCTCCCTCTGTTCCAGCGCCTTGAGCCGGGCAATGCTGGCTCGCAACAGCCGAACTCGTGGGTGAGCTTCGGTGTAGTGCGTGAGCAATGAAGCGAGTTCCGTTTCCAGGCCCGGCAGGATGTCCTCCGGTCTCTGCTCGGACGCCTGGCGGCCTTGTCCGCCTGCTGCCAGTGTTTCCTGCTGGCGCGTGTTCAATCGCTCCGACACGTCGGCAACGGCCTGAGAGAGTCGAAGCCCACTTTGCAGCGTAACCTGGTTGGCGTAGCAGCGGCTGATAGCATCCTGGTTGCCTTGAAGCTGGACGCTCAACTGACTGAGAGAGGCAGTAAGCGCGGACTCTTGCTCCGGCAATTCGCCATTGTGTTCGAGCTTATATTGACTGACGTGTTTCTCCTGTTCGTCGAGACTTTTCTTTGCCTGTTCCAGCTGGCTCTGAATGAACTCCTGAGTATCGGCAGCGTGCAGCTCGCGCGCTCGCAGGTCCTCATCCACGAACAAATTTCCCAATTGGTTGGCCACTTCGGCCAGGATGGCCGGGTCTTTACCTTCGAACGACACCCGAAATGCCCCCGGATGTTGGTCGGTCCAGCCCTTCTCCACACGGATGCTGATATCCCGCCGCATCATCTCCAGGACGTCCTCCACTGGGAGGCTGCGGCGGCGCTCGTCGGGATACAGATCGAAAGTCTGGATGATCTTCAACAGATGCGAGCTACTCAGGATCTGCTGGCTGAGCGAAGCCAGCCGTTCCCGCAGATCCGCGGAAACAGTGGTGCTCACGAATTTCTCCGGGATCTTCTGAGAATCCACCAGAACTAACGTCTCGGCCCGGTAGATGGCCGGCATTGCAACAACGCCGACAACGGCTACCACGGTGAGAAGAAGCCAGACTGTCAAGACCATAAGCTTTTGCTTCCAAAGCATCCGTATGATCGACAGGGGAAGAAGAGCACTCTGCCAAGCCGGGCCATCAATTGGATTGTTCATCGGTGTCGGTGAAAAAAACGTCGCTCCAAATTACACCCGGGGAAGATGGCGGCCCAGCAGCCTGGAGCAATAAATCAGCGCTGTTCCCAGCAGCAGAAAAGTGCCCGGCTCTGGGATGGCGACGTGGTGGTGGTGGCCCTGGTCATCGTGGTCGTGGTCATGGTGCCTGGGAAAGAAAAAGAAATCAAGGTCCCGGTCCCTGCGCCCATCTGCATTCACCGGCGGAAAACCTAAGTCTTGAAACGTGATCCCGCGATCTTGGTGTTTCTTGAGCTGGTCCGAGAAGAGGGTCCAAGACGGATCAATCCACTTGAGGCTAGGCGCGGAATTGAACCGGTCACCCGAACGCCCGCGTTCCGCACGGTTGTTGGTTGGGTCAATGGTATCACCCAGCGCCAGCACCCCGGAAGCGATAGCGATTGCAATTGCGATCAGAACGTTCCACGCCTTGCGCCGTACCATAGACCTCCGCCCTCGTGACTTCGCTTCAGCGTTTAGTTCCTAGCACGGAGCGTGCCGAATGCATCCCTCGCGCGGAAGTTGTAAATTCCTGCCCCTCAGCAACTCACAGCGAACGTGCAGCTCACGTGTGCCTGGAGGTTTGGGAAAGAACTCCAAAACGTTAGCCAAATGTGGCTGGTTCTTGACGCTTCAAATTCCGCGGCCCGGATGGTCTATGGCTGGCTGAGAATCCGCTTAGCCTGATCTGTTTCCGGGAGGGCCGCGTTCATCTTGAGCGCAGCCCGGAATGTCCTCTGGGCCTCATCGCGCTGGCCTGACTTCTGGTACGCCATCGCCAGATGGTACATCCTGCGTGCAGTGGGCTCTCTTGTGTTAGCGCTTTCCAGGTACTTGACGGAAGTCTGATAAATCCCTTTTTGGTAGAAGGCCCATCCGATCGTGTCTGCCACCGCGGCGGATTCAGGTACCAGCGCTCTGGCTCGCTCCGCGTATTTGATCGCGTCGTCAAGTTGGTTGGGGCGGCGTGTGAGCAGGAACGCCAGATTGTTGAGAGCGACGGTGTTGTTTGGATCCCATTCCAAGGCTTGTTTATAGTGATCGACCGCGGCGGCACTCTCGCCGGTGGAGTCATCCAGGTATCCCAATAGCAGGTGCGCCGCAGCATTATCCGATTCGCTGACAAGGTGTGCTAGCGCCTCGCGGGCTCCAGCGGGGTTACCCCGGCGCACGTCCAATCGTGCAATAGCGAGATCCACGGCCGGGGAGCCGGGCTCGACCGCCTTTGCCGCCAGAAACGCGGCCTTCGCGTCCTGGTACTCTCCCGAGGTTTCCAGCCACTCGCCCAAGAAAAGTTGCAAACGGGCCGACTTGGGAGCACGGGCGGCGCACTCTTTGACCTTCTCGATCGACGTTCTGGTCTGGCCATCGGCTAGGTAGCTGGATGCCAGAACCTCCACCGCTTTGACGTTGTCGGGTTCTTTCGCGAGAACCTCATTTACCACCACCCGCGCCGCCGCCAATTGCCTTTGCCCGACCTTTAGCAGCGCGTCCTGGACCAGCAGTTCTGAGTCTCGGCCCAGCTGGAGGCCTCGCTCGATGCCCTTCCGGGCTTCCTCCTCGTCTTTGAGATCCAGCAAAGCCCAATTGCGCTCCACTATGGCTGGCAAGGAATCTCGCTGCTCCCCGGGAGCATCGTTCATCAGGGTCAGCGCCGATCTGGCCCCGTCTAATGCCCGCAAAGCTTGAGAGAACTCAATGCGGGCCCTGAGCAAGCTGGGGTCTAGCCGCAGCACCTCGGCGAGTTCCTGCTGATAGCTGAAAATCGCACCGGCCGCCTGGTAGGTCTTAGCAAGCCAGTAGCGAAGAGCTGGAGAATCGGGTCGGTTGCCGAGCGCCTGTCGAAGATCTCTTTGTGCTGCCCTCACCTTTCCCGCAGCTAAAAGGAGCTCCCCGCGCTGCTCGAGCGCCTCGGATTCCAGGGGGTTTCGCTGGAGCGCCTGGCTCAAAATTCTTTCCGCGTCCGTCAGTCGATGAGTGATAAAGTATGCGCTCACCAACCTCGTCCTGGCCTCGCGGCTGCCAGGGTCCGCCTTGGCGAGCCGTTCGTATTCCCCGATTGCTGCGTCCTGCCTTCCCGACTCCAGCAGATAGTCGGCGTACGCCCATTTGGTTTCCGGCTCCAACAGCGCTGCCACTCGCTTGTAGAGCCCCTCCGCCTCAGCCGAGTCACCTCGTCGCGCCCTCTCCGCCGCCAGGTCCAAGAGAGCGGGGCCACTGTTCGGATCGAGCTGCAAAGCGCGGCGGAGCTGCTGCTCTCCATCCTCGGTTTTGTGCAAGAACAGGCAAACGCGCCCCAGCGCGATGGCCGCCTCGACTGAAGACGGAGCCTGTTCGGCGGCGCTTCGCAGCACGGCTTCAGCGCCCGCGAAATCGCGATCCGACAACTTGATCTGAGCGAGGCTGACCGAGGATTTCAGATGCTGAGGCATCGTCCGAAGAGCTTCCTGCAGATGCGCGACTGCGTCCCGAGGCTTCCCAAGATGTAACTCCGCGGTGGCTAACGCGTGCAGAGCCTCTGCATTACCGGGAGAGATCTTCAGAACCCGCTGCGCCCGGTCAATGGCCCCCAGCAGGACCTCTTTGTTCCCGCTAGAACCCATCAGCTCGGCGAGTTTAACCTGAGCGGCCAGGTGTTTAGGATCGAGTTCCGTAGCCTTGACGAGGAACGTGATCGCCGCACCCCGGTCCCCGCTGGATTCATACGCCCGACCCAGCTGATAATAGGGCTCAGGATTGCGGTCAAGCATGCGCGCCGCGTTTTTCAGGTCCAAGATCGCGCGAGCATAATCTCTACTCGCCAAGTGTGCCTTGCCACTTTCCAGATAGTGCGCGCCTCGTTGTGCCGGGCTGCCTCCGCAAGCGGCCAGCCACACGGCCACCAGTGCCAGAGCCGCCCCGCAAGCTGTCTTCATCTGCTACCCCATCCCAGGAAAACGATCCGCAACGTTTTCAGCGCGATGGCGCAGTCAAAGGCGAATGACATGTTCTTCAGGTAAAACAGATCGTACTCCAGCTTGCCGGCTGCCTCTGGAATGGTCGCTCCGTAAGGATACTGAACCTGAGCCCAGCCGGTGACTCCCGGCCGAACCAGGTGGCGCTCATCGTAGTAGGGAAGGATGGTGCGCAATTGCGCGACGAAACAAGGGCGCTCTGGACGTGGCCCAACGAAGCTCATCT
>Ga0335077_10001215_pt1 | contig 30352 bp, 19 predicted proteins | sample Lox_Sample_31_FD_207151 | JGI IMG/M metagenome (GOLD analysis project Ga0335077, IMG submission 207151) | Soil microbial communities from Loxahatchee National Wildlife Refuge, Florida, United States - Lox_Sample_3.1 | ecosystem: Environmental > Terrestrial > Soil > Wetlands | place: USA... | reverse complement strand
GTCGGCATCCTGCACGGATGCCTGAAGACCCGCACCCTCTACGACGAGGCAATCGCCTGGGGACACCGGCAAAATCTCCCTCAATCTTCCGTCGCGGCTTGACACTTAAGCTCCTGGGATGTCTTTCCTTTCCCATCAGCTCTTCTTCTCCCGGAAAATGAGCGGGAAAGGAGGGCCGCGAGCACGGCGATCCCGATGCGGCAGGCCACGCGGGCACCCGTCATCCCGTGTCCGGGCAGGACAGCCGGCGGTCGCTGCCCGCCGTGAAAGCCGGACAGCAACAACCACGCCGGGAAACACCGCCAGTGACCACTGCGCGGGATCCGGCACGCCGATCACGTCCAGCGCAGGTGACATGCCCGCGAACTCGCCGGAGCTGCCCCGGCAAAGCGGGCAGAAAATCCCGCCCCGGCCCCGGGCCGCTACCGGCCAGGACCAGATGCATCCCCGTCCAGCAGCCGCATCACCACAGCACGCAGACGGCGCAGGCCAGCACCATCCAGGACCAGGCCAGCGTCTGCACCAGCCGCTTCCACGCCAAACGCATCGGTTGCCCCCGCGGCCACCAGGCCCGGCATCCCGTCGGGCAGCTCCACCTTCAGATGCGGCACCCCGTCCACATGCCGCACCGCATAGGCCCGCAGCCTGCACCCATGCAGCGGATGCGTCACCGCCGTGACCACAACCTCGCACGGCAGCAAGGCGCGGAAACGTCGTAGTCTGTCGCCCTCTTGGTCAAGGCCAACATGCCCACCCTTTACAAGCAGCTCAAGAAGCTGCCCTGGGCCGCCGTCCCCTCCGTCTCGGCCGTGAGCACCGGCCACGGCCGCCGGGCCCGCCGCACGATCAAGGCCGCGCTGGCCCCGGCCTGGACCGGGTTCGACGGCGCTGCCCAGGTCGCGCAGCTGCGCCGCACGGTCACCAAGAACGGCAAGAAGACCGTCGAAGTCGTCTACCTCATCACCAGCGACCGCGATGCCGGCCCGGCCACCCTGGCCGCCTGGGTCCGCGGCCACTGGGAGATAGAAAACCGCCTCCACTGGGTCAGGGACGTGACCTATCTGGAGGACAAATCGCTGGTCAGGACTGGAAACGCGCCCCGCGTGATGGCATCACTGCGCAGCCTGGCCATCAGCCTGCTGCGCCTGGACGGCCATGCCAACATCGCTGCGGCCAACCGTCACCACGCCCGTGACCCGAAGCGGACGCTACAGCTCCTTCAGACCGCATGAACGACTTTGCCGGGTCCCTGACTACAACACCGAGCACCGCCACTCTGGCATCGCGATGCACACCCCCGCATCGGTCCACGACGGCACCTGGATCCACGTCCAGGCCCGCCGCGCCGCAACCCTGCGGGCCGCCTACCTAGCGCACCCCGGGCGATTCCGCGGACGCTGTCCCCAGCCGAAGCGCCTGCCCGCCAAGGTGTGGATCAACGAGCCACCCGCCACCATCGAGACCAGCACCTCACCACAAACCACACGAGCAGCTTGATGTCTCATCGAGTTTGACAGGCACCGCTGCGGCCACTGCCGTGGGGCTTACGCCGATTACCGCGCCCGGCGGCGCGCAGGCGGGGAAGACAGCCCTCGCACCCCGAAGAGGCGCGATTCCGACGGGCACATCCCTGGCGACTGGTTCCGCCGCCAGATCTGGGACCCCGCGCGCAAAGCGGCTGGACTGGGAAGGGTCAAGGTGCATGATCTGAGGCACGCGCACGCCTCATGGCTGCTCGCCGGCGGCGCCGACCTCCAGGTCGTCAAGGAACGCCTCGGCCACGCCAACATCTCCACCACGGAGAAGTACCTGCACAGCCTGCCCACCGCTGACGAGACGGCGCTGGATGCCCTCAGCAGGATCCGGAGGACCGCGTGAATCCCCGGACCCGCAAGGCCGCCCTGTACGCGATCGCCGTGATCGCCATCCTGGCCAGCGCCAACGCCCTGGCCCACAGCTACGCGGGCCTATACGACTGGGCCATCCACCACCGGCTGACCGGCTGGCAGGCCATGTCCTGGCCGGCCGAGATCGACGTGTTCCTGGCCGTCGGCGAACTCGCCCTCTACGTCGCCTACCTCGACGCCTGGCCCGCCCGCCAGCGGATCTGGCCCTGGGCCACCGCACTGACCGGCCTGGCCGTCAGCGTGGCCGGCAACGTGGGCCACATCCAGGCCATCCCCGGCCAACCGGTGACCGCGGCCGACCGGCTGACCGCCGCCACCAGCCCACTGGCCGCGTTCGCCGGCCTGTCCGTCGGCCTGCTCGTGGTGAAAATGACCCACCGCTACACCACCCGCCCCGTGGGCCTCCGGCCCGGACCCGTGCGTCTCTGCGGCCAGGTCGAGCTCCGTAGCCGGGCTCCGCTCCGGCACCCGCCGCGCACGCAAACTGGGTGAACGCAGCGATCTGCCCGGCAGCGCCGATGATCGCGATGCTGGTGCCAGCCGTTTCGGGGCGACCCCCGATGCCGCCCCGGTCCGCCGCCAGAGTGTTCAACGGCTAGCCGTGACGATCTTGATAGCTCTGTCATCGCGGGCCAGTCGGTGCCACTCAGTGCCGCAAATCCACGCTCAGAACGGCGGTCAGATGACGGTCAGATGATCTTCGAGGCTCTGCCGGATTCCGGAGAACCTGGGCCTGAGCTGGGATTTCGTGGAGCCCCCTTACGGAATCGAACCGTAGGCCTTCTCCTTACCATCTGCAGTTCCCTGGGTTCACCGCCCGGCCAGCGCTTCCTGCAGGCTGACGGCAAGCGCCGGCCTCGTTCTAGCCGCGGCCCGCGGCACCTGCGATCGCTCCTGGCGCAGCGCCAGCCGAGGTCATCGACCCCGTAGATGGCTGTGCCGGTTAGGCCAGCCAGCGCATCTCGTCCCTCAGGCCCTCTGGAGTGTGGAAATGGGCGGTGGTGAAGAACTCCGGCCGACCGGATCGGGGTTGCGGTGCTGCCCGCCCACCAGGTCCTGGCTCATGATCGGCCGGAACAGCGGATCATCCAGCCAGCCCCCATGCAGCTCGCGCGTCGCCCACGATGGCGGTGAAGGTGGCGCGGGCAGCAGCCGGTCCAGCAACTCCATCGATCTGACGAATTTCAGCGACGGCTGCCGTCAGGCAACAGACGGGAACCTTCAGGGACTGACGGGGCTGGATTCCCCGGAACCGGCGGCCCGCCCAACGCGGCGCGCGGCGGTCGCCCAGGCCAGCTGCTCTGTGGCCTGCTCATAGCGGTTCGCGAGTTCCCAGTGATTCCCGGCACGGAGCCGGTCAGCCAGGACCCGCGCGTCGAGCGCCTCCGCCAGCCCGAGTGCTCGGCCGCCGTCCAGGGCCGTCGCCGCTCGACGTGGCTTCCGGCAGTGCACCCATGCGAAGGCCTCGGCGACGGCAATGTCCTCCTCTCGCATCAGCCAGGTTTCCCGGTAGGCACGGCTGAGCTGCGCCCCGAAAAGCGCGCGCCGGGCCTCGGCTGCCGCGTGGTAGGCCTCGGCGGCCTGCGGCCAGAGCCGGAGCCGGAGCGTCCACTCACCCAGCGCACTCGCCACGTCGAGCCGGACGACGGGAGCGTCTTCGCTCGCGGCGACCGCGCCTTGAAAGGCGCGCAGCACCTCGGCGCGGCCGTGGCGCGCCGGGAACAGAGCACAGCGGTCGGCGAGCACGTCGGCATAGCCGCGCAGCACGATGGCCCGCGCCGGGCTGTTCCTCCCAATCCGGCGCAGGGCGGCTCGGAAGGTCTCGACCGCCTGCTCGAAGTCCGCCGAGTCGCCAGTGATCCGGGCGTGTAGGTGGCGCGCTGCCGAAAGGCTGCTCAGGAGCTTTGCGCGTTCCGGAGCGTCGGACCCAAGGGCGGCCAGGGCCTGCTCGCCGAGGTCGATCACCCGGTCTAGGTCTGCCACCCGCTTGTCGCGCTCGAATCGGAGTTGGACGGCCGCCGCGAGGGTGCCCAGGTAGCCGGGCCGATCAGGTGAGCCGGGCGGGCAGCACATAATCGCCCTCTCGTGCAGGCCGATCGCTTCATCGAGCGCCGCGTCATCGTCCTTATAGACATAGCTGTCCTGGAGCGCGATACCCAGGTTGTTGAGGATCACGGGGTATGCGGGGGCCGCGGGGATCTGCCGCTCCACCGCCTTGCGGTGGCGGTCGACCGCCTCGTCCAGCTCATCAAGCCAGCCGTCGGTGGTGAACCGCCCGTGCAGCAAAGAGGCCAGGGTTGCGTCCAGGCTGGGTTCCCCGTCGCGGCGGTCGGACTCGTGGGCCCAGCGGCTGAGCCTGATCGCTGCGTCCCGGTCGGCGAGGTCGCCGTCGCGGTCGTAACGTTCAGCCAGGTAGCTCGACAACTGGCTGAGCTGGTCCGGCGACGGCTCGCGGCCGTCGCCGGTCTCGGCCTCGTCGATCACGCCCTGAAGCAACCCGATCGCCCGGTAGAGATCCCGTCGTCGACCGCTCCTCAGGTAACGAAGAAACAGTAGGTGAGCCAGCCGCGCAGCCCGCGAGTTGCGCGTTGTGGACATGGCGTCGACGTCGGTGAGTCCCCGGCGCGCCTCATCGATCGCGGCCGCCAAGTCGTCCGGGTCGCCAGTGGCCTGGTAGCGCATCGAGAGGGCACGAGCGGTGGACGCGGCGACGGTAGCCCGCTGGCTCCGGCCGAGGCCCGTCGCCGGGAGCCGACCGAGGACGGCCAGCGCGGCGTCGACGTCGTCCAAGTCGCCCAGGGCCTGGTAACGGGCGAGGAGGGTGTGCGCGAGATTGGCAGCCAGGTCCGCTGCCCTGGCGCCGTCCTGCTCGTGCGAGTCGACCGCGATGGTGAAGACGCTCACCGCCTCGTGCAGGTCGTCGGGGTCGCGGTGGAACTCCCAACGGCTCTCCAGCGCGTCGGCGAGGTGGCAGGCATAGACTGCGGCGTTCGGTGTCGCCGCTCCTTCGCGGACGGCGACCCGGCTGTAGTCGATCGCCGCGTTCAGGTCATCCTCTTTGCCGTCCTCATGCTCCCATCTCGTGTTGAGCCCGAGCGCCAGCCGGTCGAGGAACGCGGGGCGGTACGCAGACGAGGGTGGCAGTACGTCGAGCGCCTCACTCCAGCGTCGCACCGCCTCGTCCAGGTCGTCCGGGTCACCCGTGTGCTCATATCTGGTGTTCAGCGCCGTGCCGAGATTCACCAGGTGGCACGCTGAGTCGGGGCGGCTGGCGTCCGATGCCGCGGCCTCCTCCGCGAGGGCCACGGCGCGGTCGATGTCGGCGGGATCCTCGTCTTCGGCGAAGCGGTCCTGGAGCGCCGTGCCCAGCTCGGTCAGCAGCATGGGGCGGACCACTGAATGCACCGCGACCATCGCCAAGGCCCGCTGGTAGCGGCGGATGGCCTGGTCAAGGAGGCGCCGCGTGCCGTGCCGGAGATAGAGTTCCTGCTCGCAGGAGGCCAGGTGCCGCAAACCCAGTGCCCGGATCGTGGGCTCTTTCGTGATCCGCACCGCGTCGCGCAGGATGTCGCGCGCGTCGCGCAGGTCATCCTCAGTGTCACGCAGCCTGTACCGCTCCAAATACGCATAGGCCAGGTCGATCGCGCGCCACGCCGGCGTGAGCCACAGCGGAACGTCGCGCCCGCTCGCGGAGGCGGATCGGCGGCCCAGGTCGATTGCACGGTCGAGGTCGGCGCCATCACCGTCGCGCGCCCACCGGCGCAGCAGCACGGCGACCGCCACGCCGGCGAGGCCGGAGTCTTGCCAGTCCCCCACACGGCACGCATCGACAGCGGCGTCCAGGTGGCGGTCGTCCCCAGGACGGTCGTAGCGGAGGAGCGACAGCCACAACCGGGTGGCATGCGCATACGGCGCCTCGCGGAAGTCCCCCTCGACCAGCGCGGCGGCCCGGTCGAGGTGGCGCTCGTGGCCCGTGTCCAGGAACGCGCGTTCAGCGGACCGCAGGTCGTCGAGGGCTCCCATGCCGCCCAGTCTCCCAGGACATCTCAGTGCTGTTTACTCACCGATTGGCTGTGGCGCCGCGTACGAAGGCCCGTCTCTACCGCGCCGAGCCGACGGGGAACCGCAATGCACCAGGGAGGGCCCAGCCACATGGCCGGGATAGCCTGTCGGTACCAGGAACGCCACGGCGGACCTGGCCCTGGTGCAGCCTGGCCAGACTCCTGCTGGCCTGGAATTCCCGGGTGGACATATGACCGGAAGCCCTGCCGCCAAGCTGGCTGCCGATTACGACCGGGCTCTGGCCCTATCCAGGCGCTATGAGGGCAGCGGGGATCTCCGGGATCTCGACGCTGCGATCGCAGCGTGGCGAAAGCTTACACATCAGCCCGGATTCGCCGAATCTGCTCTTTCGTTCCAGGTGGGCGTGAAGAGCAACTGGAGCACCTACCTCGTGCAGCGGTACTTCGCCGCCGGGAGCAGGAGGGACCTCGATACCGCGCTGGCACACTGGGAGGAGGCGCTGGCGAAGGTAGGTCCCGCCTCCCCCGATGGGCTCATGCTTCTCAATAATCTCGGCGCCGGCTTGCGGGTCCGCTACAGCGAGACAGGTGATCCGACCGATCTAGAGAGAATGATCAAAATATTTGAGCAGGCCGCTGCCGCCACGCCGAGCGACGACCCGGAATGGCCCGGACGCCTGAGCAACCTGGCTGTCGGCCTGATGGACCGCTACGAGCGCACAGGTGCCCCGGACGACATACGTGAGGCCGTCAGCATCTATGAACGCGTGGTGGCAGCGACCCCGCCGGGCCACCCTGAACGGCCGGGCTTCCTGAGCAATCTTGCCCGGGCCCATTTGATCCAGTACGGCGCCACCGGCAGCCCGGAGAGCCTGACACGATCAGTCGACACCTATGAGCAGGCCGTCGCCACCGCGCCCACGCATCATCCGGAGCGACCCGACTATCTCAACGGCCTCGGGACTGCGCTTGAACTTCGCTATGAGCGCTCTGGCGACGCGGAAGATCTGCGGCGGACTATCGAGGCTTCGGAGCAGGCCCTGGCGACCGTGTCGCCCAGCTCGCCCAGCCGCATGACCTTCCTCAACAATCTCGGCAACGGGTTCCGGCTGCGGTACTACCGCACCGGTGATCTCGATGATCTCGACCGAGCCATCCAGGCCTACGAAGACGCGGCCGCGGGGACGCCGCCGGAGGCTCTGGGCCGACCCGCGTACCTGCAGAACATCGGGATTGCCCGGCAGGACCGTTTCGCTCGGACCGGGAATCATGATGACCTGGAAGGCTCCATCCCGGCCTATGAAGAGGCAGTACAGAGATCCCCAACTGACGCGCCCGAGCAGCGCGGACGCCTCGCCAACCTGGCGAACGGCCTGCTGGATCGCTATGACCGCAGCGGCCGCCAGGCTGATCTCGACCGGGCGGTGACACTGGCTGAACAGGCAGCCGACACCGGGGCAACCGATCTCCCACCACCTGCGAAGTTCCTCAACACGCTCGGCAGCGCACGCTGGCACCTCTATGCCCGAGATGGGGAACTCGGCGACATCCAGGCGGCGGTTGCCGCTTACCGGCAGGCGCTCGCTGCCTTGCCATCTGATTCACCTGAGGAGCCGGTTTACCTGAACAATCTGGCGGTTGCTCTCAGCCATCGCTTCGCACTCAGCAACACCGACGATGACCGACGGGATGCCACCACCGCCTTCCGTGAAGCGTGCCGCAGCGGAATGGCGCTAAGGCCGGAGTGGGCTCTGCTGGCCGCACGCACCTGGGGTGGATGGGCGGACGCGCGGCATGGATGGCGCGAGGCCGCCGAGGCCTACGGTTGCGGTCTGACCGCGCTGGACCACCTGTTCCGCGCCCAGCTCAACCGCGAGCACAAGGAGCAGTGGCTGCTGGAGGCACAGGTGATCCCGGCGCGTGCAGCGTATGCGATAGCCAAAGTGGATGATCCACGATCGTCGGTCACCGCGCTGGAACAAGGCCGCGCGCTTCTGCTGGCAGATCGGCTAGAGCGTGACCGGATCGACCTGCGGCGGCTAACCAGCCTAGGACATGGTGACCTAGCCGGGCGCTACCGCGCTCTCACCGACCAGCTGAGCGCGCTGGAGCACGGAGGGCTTGAGAGATCCGCGATAGGGACGGCCGGATGAGCCGAAGCGATCCGTCGACCGGGGCGCTGCTGGCGGCGCTCCACGAGGCTGCCTTGAGAGCCGGAGACCTGCACGAGGCGGGCGATGCTGACAACGGTGAGGAACTGCAGGAGGTCATCGAGAACGGCGAGGCGCTCTGGCAGCAGATTCACGGCGCTTCGCGATGGGGATCGCTGCCCGGGGCAAGCCGAGCACAGGCGCTTGCCGACACTGCCGCGGTGCTCTCCATACGCGCCAGCGTCAAAGACGACACACCGGGCATCCTGTCAGCGCTGCGGCTCGGCGAGTCGGCGCTCAAGCTGGCATCCGATCACGCCCCGGAGCTAATTGCGGACCTGCGCGCGGAACTGGCAGCCATCGCACGCGAGCTGCCCGCCGACGGCTACGGCGATCGGGTGCTTGAACATAGTCGGCTGGCCGTCGAGCGCACGCCGGCCGGGGATCCGCAGCGGCCGCTGCGGCTGAGCAATCTGGGAGCCGTCTGGCGTGACCGATACGTTCAGAGCGGCGATGTTCAGGATCTCGACCGCGCCATCACGTGCTTTCTCGCCGCCCGGAAGGAGAGCGGGCCGGCGTTGGCGACGGTCGAGCACAACCTAGCCGTCGGCCTGTCCGACCGATATGACCGCACCGGTAGTCTCGCCGACCTGGCTGCAGCACTAGACGCCGCCGAGCGGGCGCTCGACGCCAGCCCCCGCGGGTCCCGTGACCGGCCTGAATACCTGGCCATACTTACGGTGTGCCCGTGGGAACGGTACGACGCGACCGGATCGCTCTCAGACCTGGACTGCGCCATCGGGATCGGCACTGAAGCGGCGGACGAACTCGGCCCCCAGTCGCCCATGCGGGCCAGGTTGCACAGCAACCTGGGCATGCTGCACCTCGACCGTTATGAGCGATCAGACGAGTCCCGGGACCTCGATCGGGCGATCGAGCTGGCTGGGATCGCCCTTGAAGCGGCTTCCCCAGCCGACCCGGAACGCCCAGGGTTCTGTAATAACCTCGCGAACGCGTTGCGCACGCGTTTCGAGCTGCAATTCGGCCGCAAGGGTGAGCCGCCCCCCCACAAGGACATCGATCTTAACGACCTTCAGCTGGCGATCAACCTGTACCGGCTCGCGGTGAGCCAGCCGGGCCCGGATGAGGGTGACCGGGCCACCTTCTTGTCAAATCTCGGCGATGCGCTGCTGGATCGCAGCGCCATGTACGAACTGGAAGGGAACCTTGAGGCAGCAGACGCCACTCTGGGAGAGGCCCTATCAGCCCATGCAGAAGCGGTAGCGGCTACGCCCCCGGCGGCACCAGATCGCCCTGGCAGGCTAAATAAGCTGGCCGTTGCCCAGCACGCTCGGGCAGACCGCACGTCGGCACAGGCGGACATAGACGCTGCCCGCGTGTCCTTCCGTGAGGCGTGTGAGGCAGGGCTGCTCGTCGCACCAGAGATGGCACTGGCCGCCGCCGTCAACTGGGTCACCTGGGAGGTCGAGAAGCGGGCATGGCCGCAGGTTGCCATCGGCGACGGGTATGCCCTGCGGGCTGCCGAGGCACTGCACCGAAGCCAGGCGCTGCGCCGCCACCGGGAAACCTGGCTGATAGCCTCACGCGGCCTGGCCGCAGACGCTGCTTACGCCGCTGTTCGGACCAGCGACCTGCGCGGCTCCGTTGCACGCATGGAGCGGGCGCGCGCCGTCCTGCTCGCCGACAGTCTGGACGTGGTGCCCGCTGCCCTCGCTCGCCTTCCCGATGCCGATCTCGCTCTGCGGTACGCAGAAGCCGCCGAGCAGGTCCGCCAGCTACTGGCAGCGTAATCGTCTGCAGACGCCCGCTGGTGGCATCCCGGAAGCGGTCCCTAAGGCAGCCCGCGGCTGCGGGCGTCTGTGGCGTGCCCAAGTACCGGGCTGCCGGATCGCTTGTCACGCGCTGCGGCATCAAGGCTGCGCAATCGATCAGCCGCGGCGGCATAGCGGCCGGCCAGGCCGGGGGCGACGACTGCTAGCTGGGCCACATCGAGCTGGCCCAGGCTCAGGCTCTCGGCGAGCAGCTGTGCACGCCCCCGCTCCATGAAGACGGCCGCACGATCAAGCTGACCGGCCTGCGCGGCGGCCAGGCCAGCCTGCTCCCCGAGCCGCTTGGCTGCGCCAAGCCAGATCTCCTTCTCGGTGCGGCCGAGCTGGTGCCGCCAGAGGCCGTCTGCTGCATCAAAGGCGAGGGCATACGCGATGCTCGCTTCGGCCCAGCTCACGCGGCTGGCGGCCCAGTCGCCCCAGCCGAGCGCCGCGTTGAGTGCGACCTCGAGGTCGTGTGTGAGCGCATCACGGCAGGCCTTCTGGTAAGCGCTCGCCCCGGCCTCCAGGTCCTCCTTGCTGCCCGTACTTCGGTGCCGCGCCTGGTATCCCGCGGCCAGGTTCGCGCGCAGGAAAGCCCTAACCCGCAGATCGGAGGATCCGGCCCTCGCCGCGGCCTCCAAGTCGGATACCGCAGAGTCGAAGCCGAAGCCAGCAACGCCGAGCGAAGCCAGTGCCACCTCAATCGTCCCTTTGCTGCTGCGCATGAGGGCCGTGCGCGGAGCGGCGGGATCAGCGTGCCGGAGCGCGCGCGCGTAGGCGTCGCAAGCGGCTAGGAGGTCACCGGGGACGCCATCAAGCTGGAAGCGGGTCAGGTAGATCTGCCCGACCGTGCTAAGGCAGGCCGGCAGGTGCGGCGACCGCTTCCCCAGCAGGCGGGCCGCGTTGCCGAGGAGACCGACCGCCTCATCGAGCTCGCCCAGGGAGTTCACGCGTTCCGCGTAGCGCTGGAGCGCGGTGGCCAGGATGACCATAAGGGCGGCTCGCTCCTCGCGCCGCCCGGCGGAACCGTCGGCGCGTGCGACGTTGATCGAGGACCGCAGGTCGTCGATCGCGCCGTCGCGTTCGTAACGGTCGAGGAACAGGTTGGACAGGCTAGTCGCCAGAACGGACCGCGCCGACTCTGGTGGGTCGCTGGCCAGCGCCTCGCGGGCCGTGCCGAGCGCCTCGGTCAGATCAGCCGGGTCGCCGAGCATCTCGTAGCGAATGCCGAGGTTGGCGGACAGATTGTGCAGAAGCCACCATCGTTCATCGGCGGGCATGCTGGCGGCTGCTTCACGGGACCACCGGATACCTTCGTCGAGGTCCGCGGGATCGCCCCGCTCCTCGTACCGCATCCCCAGGACGTTGCCGAGCGCCGATACATATGACGGCCTGTCGGGTGCCCCGGCCGACAACTCCTGCACGGCGGCGGTGAAGCATGTGACAGCGGCGTCGAGCTCGGCTACTGGCCCGCCATGCCGCTGATAGCGCTCGCCCAGCAGCGTTCCTGCGGCCTGATGCATCCCGGCCCGCGCAGCGGCCGGGACGGTGGCGAAGCCATCGTTTTGCAGGACTGCCGTGACGGCGTGCAGGGCGGTGTCGGCGGCCTCCCGGCTGGGATGTGCGCGGTAACGCTCATGGGCGGCCTCGGCCGCCACCCAGTCGGCACGCAGGGTGGCTGGCACGCCGGGCGCGATCAGCTCATCGAAGGCGGCGGCGCCGAGCTTTCGGTAGCGGCGTAGCGCCGTCTGATGGACCTCAAAGGTGTGCGCCGCCACACTGTCCCCGCAGGCGGACGCGAGCGCGTGCAGGTCGGTGAGGATGTCGTCGGCGTCGCCGGCGAGCAGCGCGGGGTGCCGTTCGAGGAATGCCAGGGACGCCGACCAGGAGTCGGCCTCCACAAACCGCTGGACAAGCGTGACTAGGCGGGAACGGCGCGGCCGTCTCGTCACGGGACCGGCTCCTTTCTGCCAGCACCGCTGATCGTCCGCCATCATAGGAAGCGAGTCGACGGGCATGTCCGGGTTCTTGAGGGCCGTGCCAGCAGCGAGGACAGAGCGGGCCATGACTGGGATGGCAGAGCTCGACGCGGAAATCGCGGCGTATGAGCAGCGGCTTGAGCGCGTCTCCCGGGATGATCCTGGCCGTCCGCCGCTGCTTAACAATCTCGCCGCTCGGCTGCGGGCTCGTTTCGGCTTGACCGGCGACGAATCCGATCTTGAGCGGGCGGTCCAGGCCTGCCAGGAGGCCATCGCGTCCATCGGCCCCCCTGGCCCACAAGCCCCCGTTTACCTAAACAGCCTGGGCAACTGCCTAGCCGACCGTTTTGCCCGTCACGGCTCGGCCGGTGACCTGGACGCAGCGATCACGGCGTACGAGGACGCCGTGGACCGCAGCGCGGAGCGCTCCCCGGATGTGCCGGCCTTCGAAGCCAACCTCGCCAACGCGCTCGTGGACCGCTACCGCCGTGACGGTACTGCGGGTGACCTCGACCACGCGATCACCATCGTCGAGCGCATCTGGGACGGCGGTACAGGGGACCCGGCCGAACGGGCAGGGCTCGCCGCCAACTATGCCAGCATGCTGCAGGACCGCTATGCGGCCACAGGTTCCCTGGAGGATCTCGAGCGCGCCATCGACGTGGCCAAGACAGCGCTAGCAGGCTGCCCGGCTGGCACCAGCGACCACCTGATGCTGCTGATCAACTTGGGCGGCGCCCTGCAGGGCCGCTACGAGCGGCTGAATCACCGCGAGGATCTGGATGCGGCGCTCGAGGCGTTCCGGTCCGGTCTGGCGGAGACGGCGGAGGGGGCGCCCAGCCGCGCCCTCCTGCTCAACAACCTCGGCATCACCCTGGCCGCATGCGCCCGCATCGACGGCGGCGCCCCGGGGGTCCGCGACCTGACGGAGGCGGTAACGGCGCACCGGTCAGCGCTGCAGGCGACGCCGGGGGCAGACCGGCCACAGCGGCTGAACAATCTGGCGGCCGCGCTGTCCGACCGGTACCAGATGGCCGGCCGGGGCCGCGATCTGCGCGAGGCACTGCGGATCTGGCGACGGTCCGCCGCTGAAACAGCGCCGTACGCCCCGCAGCGGGCGCGGCGGGTGGGCAATGTCGCACGCGGTTACGCGTTGCGGTATGAGCGCCACGGCCGACGACGCGATCTGGTCCGTGCGCGGAAGCTCTACCGGGACAGCTGCGTCACCGCCATGGCGTCCGATCCGGAGTCGGCGCTGGCCACCGGGTTGGAATGGGGCAGGTGGGCGATCGCTCGGACGGCGTATCCGGAGGCGGCCGATGCGTACGACCTGGCGGTGGAAGCGCTCGACCAGCTGTTCCGGGCCCAGCTCCTCCGCCAGAACAAGGAAGCGTGGCTCCGCGTAGCGGGCGGCGCTGCGAGCGCGGGATCGTTGGCGCATGCCAGGGCCGCCGACTGCCCTGGGGCGGTTCGCGCGATCGAACGAGGACGGGCGCTGCTGCTGTCTGAGGCACTGGACCGTGACCGTGCCGAGCTGACGCGCCTTGGCACCCTAGGGCGGGGTGACCTTGCCGTTCGGTACAGCGAGGTCTCGCAGCGGCTAAAGAGACTCCTTGATGCAGGCCGGGAGCTGCAGTGAGCCGCGCCGGGCGGCGGATCGCCCGGCTGGTGGACCGGCTGGTCGAGAGCCCTGACTGGGACACGACGCGGGTCCTGCTCAGCCGCTACCCAGAACTGGTGAGCCAGGCCGCGGAGGATCACCTTGCCGGGCTCGCGGAGTCCGCCGTCGAGGACGGGGACCGTGAGACCGCAGCCGTGTACCGGTTCCACCGGGAGCTGATCCGCCGCTGCCGTGAGACAGGTGTGGATGACGCGGTGGCTTACCTGCGCAAGGCGCTGGAGGCGGTGCCGGACCTGGTGGATGACGGCTCGGCGGCCTACCGGCGTTACCGCGCAACCGGATCACAGACCGATCTGTCGGCGGCGCTGGCGTCCTTCGAACAGGCCGCTTCGCTCGCCGGGCCTGGGCATCCGGACCGTCCGGTAGTGCTGAACAACCTGGGCCTCGCCTTGTTCGAGCGGTTCTGTCTGGACCACCACCGCCATGCTGACCTGGATCGCGCCATTGCTCTGCTCGAGGAGTCAGCGGGGACTGCCCCGATGGACGCGGACGAGCACTCCGCCGCCCTGGCGAACCTTGGCAGTGCGCTGCTCGCCCGGCGCGGAGCCGACGGCTTCAACCGTGACCTCGAGCGGGCGGCTGAGGTCCTTGATGAAGCGGCGCACCTGGCCGTGGACGATCCGGGGGAGCACGCGCGCCGGCTGAACAACCTCGGTATCGCGCTGTCCGAGTGCTACCTGCGCGGCGGGCGGCCGGCCCAGCTGAAACGTGCGGTCGCCGCCTACGAGCAGGCAGTGGCGCTGACCGCCGCTGACTCGCCCGACCGGCCCTCGCGGCTGGCCAACCTGGGCACCGGGCTCGCTGAGCGCTACACCCGCCGTGGCGATCCCGGTGACCTGGATCGCGCCGCGGACCTGATGGCGCAGGCCGTCGCGGCGGCCTCACCGGAGACCAGCCCGGATCTGGCGGACTGGCTGGAGAACCTCGGGCTGGTCATGCGGGATCGGTACCTGCGCGACGGAGACCTGGCCGATCTCGACCTCGCGGCGGCACGGCTCTCGGCGGCGGCCGGGATGACCCCGGCGAATACGGCGGCAAGGCCAGGCCGGCTGGACCAGCTCGCGGCCACCTTGCGCATGCGGGCACTGCGGCGCGGCGATGCAAGCGAATTGCGCCAGGCCGTGGACCTGCACCGGGAAGCAGCCGGGCTGGCCGTGGACGCTCCAGAACGGAGCGTCGTTTTGAATAATCTCGGCGGAACGTTGCGCGCGTGGGCCAGCGCGACCGACGACCAGCAGGCGCTCGGCGAGGCCGTGCGGTCGTACCGGGAGGCGCTCGGCTGTGCCCAGGCGGCGGAACGCGGCGCGGTGCTGACCAACCTGGGTGCTGCCCTGATTGACAGCTACGACCGAACCGGGGAACGCCGTGACCTTGACGAGGCCATCGAGGTGCTCGCGCAGTCTGTCGCGGTGACCGGGCCACGCTCACCGGAACGGCCGGCGCGCCTGAACAACCTGGCGAACGGGCTGCGCCGCCGTTATGACCGCGACGGCCCCGCCGCGGACGCCGTGGAGGTGACGGCCGCGTACCGCGCAGGTCAGCGGCTGGGTCTGGAGGTGGCGACGGAGGCCGCGCTGCGCTGCGGGCTGAACTGGGGAGCGTGGTCGCTCCGGCGGCGGATCTGGGCCGAGGCCCACGAGGCGTACGATGCCGCGCGCACCGCGGCCGATCGCCTGCTCGGACAGCATCTCGTGCGCCGGGATATGGAGACATGGCTCTCGGCGGTCGGCGATATGCCCGCTCAGGCGGCATATGCACGATGCCGGACAGAAGAGCCCAGCGCGGCAGCCGTGTGGCTCGAATGGGGGCGTGCCCGCGTGCTGTCGGATGTGCTGGACCGGGCCCGGCTGACCCGTCTCGCGGTGGGGCACCCCGCGCTGGCCGACCGCTACCGGCAGGCGGCCGCGCGCCTGAACGCCGGGGAGCGGGACCGGCCGTCCCTGGTCTATGACGTGCCGGCGCCGTCCGCAGGCGGTTCGACATAAACCAGGCCGGGCTCGCTGAGCCCACCCCATAGCAGATTGGTGACCCGGGGCCCGTCCTGCTTGCGCTCGAGCACCGGCGATAGGGGACGTGGCAGGTGGAGGCTGTCGTAGAGCTTGAACCGGTGCAGGTCGTAAGCCGTCACCATGAGCTCGCCGAACAGGGTGGCGGCGCCGAGGATGCCGACGTAGTAGGTCAGCGCGGGAATGAGCACCCCGATCGGGATGGCCCACCAGGCCCACGGCGTCCATACCAGGAACAATGCGCCCCACAGCCACCCGCGCGCGGCGTTGTCGAGTACAGTCCGGGTCTGGACCAGCTCGGTCTTGACGTCGGCGGGCAGCAGTAGCCACAGTGCGTACCAGCAGATCACAGCGTCCAGGCCGTACTTCTCAAGCGGACGGTACTCGGCGGCGCGCAGAACATCGCCAAGCCTGGTGGGCATGCCCAGCTCGTCGCTGGGGGGAGAACGGTAGAGGTACGCGCGCCCCCGCCCCAGCTCGGCTGTCAGCTGCGCGCTGAGGCCCGCCGCCCGCCGCTGCCGCAGTCCCTGCAGCCGGGCGGGGTCAAGGGACGGCGCCGCTTCGAGGGTGCGAAGGTCGAGATACTCTGCCGTGTTCAGGCCACCGAATCGCTGGCGGATGGCTAGCCCACCGTCCCCGTAGACGCGTTTGTCCCAACGACGGCGGCGCCACCGCCGGTAGGCGATGAGCTGGTTGCGTACCCATTGGGGACGCGGCCAGTAACCCTCTAGAAGCTGGAGCAGCGGCATGGTGAGCCGCTCCGCGATCAGGGCCGAGGCTGTCAGGAGGATCAGCCCGACAACGACGAGCGCGGCTTGGGCGACGCCGGGCAGGCCCCGCAGCCATGTCGTGGTGACCGACAGCTCGTGCGCCCAGCCATGTTCCTGCACTCCTCGTGCGTGCGCGTGCCACCACAGCACGACCAGCCCGCCTGCCCAGAAGGCGAACGCTGGGGTCAGGATTCGGGTCGCCCACCGCTTGGCGAACTCATCACCCAGCCCGGACCAGAAGGCGGTCAGCATCGCCGTCGCTCACATGTCCTGGCGCTCGAGCACAGAGCCGTCGTTTGGGCAGAGGAGCACCTCATCGGTGACTTTTTCCCGCACCTCGCTGTAGTCCAACTTCGGGCAGACGAACAGTACGCCGAGTACCGCCGTCGGCTGGCCCAGCGGGCCGATGGCGCGGTCGCGGTCCTCCGTGACCTGTGTCCGGCGGCGCATCCACTCCCGGGTGGCGGCGTGCGAGGCGAGTGCCCTGCGCAGCGCGTCGTGGGCCGTCCCCGGCGGCTGGCCCAGCGCCTGCGTCAGGTCAGCTTCGATCGCGGCGCGTTCCGCGGCGTCGTCGATGAGATTGGGCAGGTCAGCCCGGAGAGCCTCGGCGAGACCCCGCAGCTCATCCTCGTCCATGTGCCCCTCCTTCCACGTGCCCGGCCTCAGGCACCGACGTAAGCGAAGGCGGCCCAGTTGTGCAGGCCGGAGTGATCGCGGTGATCGGGCTCGAGAAAGGAGAGCCCGTCCAGGAAGGTCTGGGCGACGGCGGGCGGCAGCCAGGCCCCGTGCTGAGCGAGCGCTGTCTCGGCCCAGTGGATCTTCTGCGCGTTCGTCGTGTCGCGCAGCCAGCGCTGCGCGGCCTGCAGGGCGGCCGCCGGGGTCATCTGCTCCTGCCGCCAGCAGCGGTAGAACTCAGCCATGAGCATGGCTGTGGCCCGGTCCGGAACCCTCCATTGGGACGCCACCACCCCCGCGACACCGGCCTGCAGCAACCCGGTGGGCAGGGCGACCACCTCGTCGGGCAGCTCGGTTCCTGGCAGCGCCGTTTCGCAGGCGGACAGGACGGCCAGCCGGACCCGCAGCTTCAGCTCCATCAGGCGGCCAAGGGTCATGTGGCCGTCCGCCAGCAGCAGGCCGCTGTCCAGCGGGCGGGCCAGGTCGGCGAAGCCGTGGCACGCCAGGTGCAGAACGCTGGCTTCCGGTGCCTGCCGCTCGAACGACAGGGCCGTCGCCGTCCCGCCCGGCAGCGTTGTTTGCGCTTCCGGGAATGCCGCAGTTGCCGTCATCGCCTCGTACTTCGCCATTGGCAGCGGGGCAGCGGCCACCGGCCAGGGCTCGGCGACCGCGAGCAGGCGGGCCGGCGGCACCTCGGCGGCCAGTCGCCGCGCCGCGGCCAGCGCCCGCGCATTAGGGACATAGCTGACCGAGACGGTGTCCAGCACGTACCGGCGGCCGGTCACCCGGCTGGTGTCTGGGGTCCAGGCCGCGTGCAGCGGCAGCAGGCCGAGCAGGCCACCGGCGACGACCACCACCTCAGCGGTGTCGCCCAGATGGCCGAGGATGGGCTCCATCACTTCGGCCCACAGCCACGCGGTCACCTCGTCCAATGAGGTGTTCCATCGTTCGCGGGCCGTTTCCGGGGCATCCTGGTACCCGCCGTACACCTCTAGATGCGCCGCCGCACGTTCCCGGAGCTCTTCGGCCGTCAGGCCGTCGAGTGGCACGTGGGTGACGTCGGTGCCACGGACCACGAGCGCAAGCCCGCCCGGCTCCGCGGCGGCCACATACACCAGCGGGCATTCTCCGGCCACGCCGGCGACGTCGTCGAAGGTCGGCACTGCCAGGAAATCCTCATAGCCAGGAACGGTCCGGATCTCCTCGATGACGGCGTCGAGTTCCGCCCGCGCCGCCCGGATAGCGTCAAGGTTCCCACCGTCGGTCATAGCCCGCCCCGAATTCGCCGTCGGAAATGCCAGTCTGCATTACCAGCCTAGAACGACACGGAATTCTCTCAGACATCCTGCCGGAGGCCGCCTTGCGCCGGAAGCGGCACATCACGGGAATCTGTCCGAGCGATCCTAATTCCGGGCGATCGGCGCCAGGCCCGCGGCCGCCCGGCGATAGCGTTCGGCCAGATCCGGCCGGCCCATCCGATCGAGATCTGCCAGCGTCAGAGACCACAAGACCGCCCGGAACCTTTCGATCACCAGTGCCGCCTCCTGCGGGTCACCGCCGCGGGCGTAGGCGTAGCCGACCCGGGCAGGCAGGGCCTGCATTGCCCGTAGCCAGGCCTCCTGGTCGTGGCGGGCGATCTGGACGCGCAGCAGCCGCTCCATCGCCTGGACGCCGGTCTCGTAGGCCGACGCCGCTTCCGACCACGCCCGCCGGGACGCTGCCCAGGCGGCCCAGTCGCGGGCCGCGTAGAACGCCACGGCTGTGGCGGTCTCTATGCCGCGGTCGCATATCAGCCGGTACAGCCCGATCGCCTCCTGGAGGTCGCCACCACTGTGGGTCCGCTCATAACGCTGCCGCAGCGCGTTCGCCAGGTTGCCGGCATAGCGCGCCCAGTTCGTGTCCTGCGGGTGGGTGGCGCTGACCGCGCGGCGCAGCGCGTGGATTCCCCGGGCGGCGTACCACCGCGAACCGTGGATCATCGCGTGTGCCAACAGGGACGCCCCGTCGTTGCTCAGGCGCGGCGCCCGGTCCGCCGATACCGTGGGCGTCAGCCGCAGCGCCCTCCGGTGAGCGGCGAGGGCCTCGGCGAGACTGCGCAGATCACCGGTCATCTGGTGCCGCTGCCGGAGCGCCGTTGCGAGGTTGTCAAGGTGCGTCGCGCGCTGCGCGGACGTGCGGCCGGCGCGGGCGGCTCCGTCGCGGAAATTCGCGATCGCCTCGTTGAGGTCGGCGGCTGCCCCGCTGATCTCATAGCGCTCGGCGAGCGCCGTGCCGAGATTGCCATCGATCTGGGAAAGCTCGGCAGAGTCCGCTGGCGTCGCCTCGGCTGCCTGCCGGTAGGCGTCGATCGCCTCGTTGAGGTCGGCGAGCTCCCCGGTGCGGTGGTAGCGGTCTTGCAGCCCGTTGCCGAGGTTGCTCAGCCACCGGCCGGACGCGGGTGTGCCGCTGACCGTTTGGGCCACCGCCTGCCGGTACGCCGCCAGCGCCTGCCGGATGTCGGCGTCGCGGCCGTCCGCCAGGTAGCGGAGGCGCAGCCCGCCACCGAGGCCGGCCAGGTACATGGCGGCCGTCCCGGCCTGGCCGGGACCGGCGTGCGCGACCGCCCGCGAGGACAGCTCGACGGCCCGGTCGAGATCCTGGCGATTGCGGGTGGCGAGGTAGCGGTCGCGCAGGCAATTGGACAGGTTGTTCGAGTAGCTCATCAGGCCCTGCGGGTCGGCCACGTCGTGCCGGAGGACCTCCTCGTAGGTCGCGATGGCGCTCTCGAGGTGGTCGATCCGCCCGTCGGCCAGGTACTGCTCGCGCATGACGTCGGCCTGCCCAGCAAGCCTGGGCCCCAGTTCCGGCGACTCGGGCCGGGTGCACTTGACGGCCTCCCGGGAGGCCGTCCGCGCCGCATGCAGGTCTCGTGGATGCAGCCGGTGCTGGTAGCGCAGGCGCAGCGCGATGCCGAGATTGGCCAGGACCATCCCGCGGTCGTCCGACCAAGCTGGTTGCGGATGCCGGGCGGCCCGCCGCGCCGCGTGCAGCGCAGCGATCGCGGTGTCGAGGTCGGCTACCGCACCGCTGTGCTCGTACCGCTGCAGCAGGGCGTTGGCCAGATTGTTCAGGTACAGCGCACGGTCTGGTGACCGCGATGGGATCAGGTCTGCCGCACGGCCCGCGACGGCGACCGCCTGTGCCAAGTCATCGGGGTCACACCCGAGAGCGAACCTGTCGACGAGCGCGTTGCCGAGATTGTTGAGGTACTGCGGCAGGTCCGGGTCATCGGAGGCGGCGAGCCGCGCCGCCGTCTCGAAGGCGCTGACCGCCTGGTCGAGCATCGCCGGGCCGCCGCCGGCTGCGTACGATTCCTGGCGGATCACCCCAGCGTTGCTGAGATAGAGCAGGTGTTCCGGCATGTGCTCCGGCGTCGCGGCTATCGCCTGCGCCAGCCAGCGATACGCCATGTCCAGATCGCCAGTGCCCGCCCGTGTGGCCTGGTGACGCCGCAGCAGCGCACCGGCCGCCTGGCTCAGGATCTCGGCCCGGTCAGCGTCACTGACCGTGCCCGGACCCGCTGCTTCGACGGCTGACTGCCAGGCCGCGACGGCAGCGCCGAGATCGCGGGCGTCGCCGGTGCGCTGGGACCGCTCATCAGCCTCCCACGCCAGGCGGATCACTTCGCGTGCGGTCGCCTCCCCATCCGGTCTGTCCATTCACAGTCCCGTACGCAGCGCGGGCCGTCGCTGCTGTGCCATCCGGAGGCGGTCGGCGGCCCGGGTGTACCGGTCCGCGAGATCTGGGCGGTTACCGGCGAGCCTGCGAAGGTCGAGATTGTCGCGCTGGAGCGTCTCGGCCAGAATGGCTGCGCGCCCAGCTTCGGCCGCGGCCACGGCAGCGGGCAGCCGGTGCGCCATCACCAGGGCGTACGCCGCGCGGCCGGGCAGACCCGCAGTGTCGCGTAGCCAGTTCTCCTTGTGTTCGCGGATCAGCTGAGCCCGGACGACCGCCAGCATGGCGGCGATGGCCGCGCGGTAGGCGGTGGCAGCTTCGGGCCAGCGGCGTCCGGCCGTCGCCCAGGCACCCCATTCCTGGGCCGCCACCAGCGTGGAAGGCGGATCGGCCGCGGTGCCGTCAGCGCAGCCGCGGCGGTAGGCGTCGACGGCAGTATCCCGGTCGGCCGCCTGGTGGCTGAGGGCGTACCGGTCCCGCGCGACCAGCGCGAGAGCGAACAGGCGCCGCGACCGGTCGGCGTCTCCGGGCGGGCTCATCTCCACCGATGCACGCAGGTGCGCGGTCGCCTCGTCGAGGTCGGCCGTGGACCGGGTCACCGCATATCTGTCGCGTTCCACGGTCCCGAGGTTGGCCAGCAGCGTCGCCGATTGCGCAGAACCGGCGGGTGCGGTAGCGAGCGCGGAGCGGAGGATCTGGATCGCGCGATCGAGCTCCGGCTCGCTGCCGGTGGCGTGGTAGCGGTCCCGCAGCGCGTTGCCCAGATCATTCATGGCCACGTAGCGATCACCGAAGGCGCCCGCCCCCGGTGCGGACACGGCTTCGAGGAGGGAGATCGCCCGACTGAGATCCTCCTGGGCACCGGTGCGGCGTGCCCGCTCATGCAGGACGGCCGCGAGATTGACCGTCCAGCCAGGCATGTCGACGGAACCGCCTCCGGTGATCCGCACTGCCTCGTCGAGGCCTTCTACTGCGCGCTCCAGATCGTCCAGCACGCCGCCCGACTGGTACCGGCGGTAGAAGGCGAGTGCGCGATGAACCAGGCAGCCCGCCCTGTCCGGGGAGGTCGTCGGCACGGTCTGTGTGGCCTCAGTGAACATCTGCAGCGCCGCGGCAAGATCGCCTGGATCACCGGATTCGGCATGCTGGTCGAGCAGGGCAATACCCAGATCCACAAGCCGCCGGGGGCGCTCCGGGGATCCGGTCGGCGTGGCCTGCAGGGCACCGCGAAGGAGAGTCACAGCGCGGGCAAGATCCGGCCGTTCACCGGCCGACTCATATCGTCGGCGCAGCAGGTCACCCAGCATCACCTGAGCGCCCACCGATACCGCGCCCTGGCACGCCTGCTCGCAGCAGCTGATCGCCCGTGCGAGGTCATCCGGGTCGCCACCGCGCAGGTAGCGGTCCTGCAGCCCCAGCGCCAGATTGGTCAGCGCAGTCGGCAGAGTCGACGCGGCGTGCGGCTGCGTGGCGGCAGTCCGGGTCGCGGTCTCGAACGCGCCGATGGCGCGCTCCAGCGCCGCGCCGTCGCCGCTCTGCCGGTAAACCTCGCGGACCGCCAGGCCCAGGTTGCACAGTCGGCCCACCACTATGCGCGACTGGAGCGGCGTCAGCGCTACCGCGATGCGCAGCACTTCAAGTGCGCTGCTGAGGTCTTCCTGGCGGCCAACCGCCCAGTACCGGCGCAGCAGGACTCCCCCACTGTTGTTCAGCAACGCGGCCCGCAGGCCAGGGTAGGCCGATGCCAATCCAGGATGGGCCATGACCTGACGCCACGTCGTCGCCGCAACGGTCAGCGCGTTGATGTCCCCGGTGCGGTCATACGACTCTTCCGCCTCGTCGGCTGCGCGCATGTCCGCGCCGACGGCGGACACGACTGCCGGATCGATCTCGGGGTGACCGGGCAGGAACACGGCGGCCAGGCCGGTGCATCGGCACCGGCCGACGAATGCGCGGAGCTGGCCGAGCGCGACGGCCCGGTCGCCGTCTCCGCGTTGCTCGGCTTGGGCCGAGAGCGCCGCCAGCGCGTCATCTGCGCGAGGTGTGAGCAGTACGGGGTTAGCCGCCAGCGTGGCGCCTGTGCGGGGGAACGAGTCGTCTTCCAGCAGAATCTCAAGGAGTGCGCGAAGCTCATCGCCTGTCACCACGGTGTGCTCGTTCAGGCTGGCGAGGCAGGCGCGGTCGGCATCAGGGTGCTGAGCTGAAGCGCAGCGTGCCGGTAGTGGTCGGCCAGCTCTGCATGCCCGAGCTGGCGCAGGCGGTGAAGGTCGGCCCGGTCTCGCTCGAGCGCCAGGCTCAGCAGCACCGCCCGCCCGCGTTCGATGGCGACAGCCGCCTCCTGCCAGCCGGCGGACTTCCCGAGCGCGTACGCGGCACTGGCATGCATGGTGGTCGTGAGCCGCAACATGGTCTCGGTGTGCGCACGTACCAGTTGCACCTGGAAGAGCCGGTGCGCGGCAGCCATGCCGAACGTGTACGCCTCGGCGGCTTCAGCCCATTCCTCGCGGCCGGTGGCCCAGGCCCCCCAGCTGAGAGAGGCACGCAGGCCCCAGGGGGCGTCGACGGCCCTACCTGCCTGGCAGGCGCGGCGGAAGGCGTCGGCCGCCCGGTCCCGGTCACGAGGATTGCCGAGAAGCTTGTACCGGTCTCTCAGGACGACGCCGAGGTTGTTGAGCCGCATCGGCAGCTCGGGTGAGTCCGGCGGAGTGGAGGCGGAGGCGTTCGCGAAGATGACAGCGGCTCGGTTCAGATCCCCGGCGGTTCCGGTCTCGTGGTACCTCAGCCACAGCGCTGTCCCCAGATTGGTCTGGCACCGCCGGAAGGCAGGCGCGCCTTCCGGCAGGGCGGCCACCGCCGTCTCGTAGTCCGCGATCGCCTCATCCAGGTCGCTGATGTCTCCGCCGAGGCCGTAGCGGTCTGTTAGGCCGTTTGCGAGGTTGTCCTGGTAGGTGGGCAAGTCGGGAGAACCCGGCGGGGTTTGCGCCACGGCGTCCGCGAATGCCCTGATTGCCTCGTCAAGCTCTGGGCTGCTCCTGCTGTAGGCGTAGCGTGTCCGCAACGCGTTGCCAAGGTTGTTGAGTCTTCCGGCCATGGCGAGGGCGCCGCGTGGGGTGGCGTGTGCCGCGTCGCGGAACGCGCGTACCGCGTCGTCCAGATCGCCGAGGCTGCCGGTGCGCTCGTAGCAGTCCACAAGAGCGTTACCGAGGTCGTCACGGTAGGACGGCCAGTCCATGGCTTCCGGCGGGGTCAGCCGCAGCGCCCGTTGGTAAGAGCGCACCGCCCGGTCGAGCAGGTCCTCCTCGCCCGTGAGCGTGTACTTGGCGCGCAGGCCATTTCCGAGCGCGGCCACATGGCGTGCCATGGCCGGGCTGTCGCCCGGTGTTGCGGCGACGGAGCGTTCGTAGCAGCTCAGGGCGGTATCGAGGTCACGCCGGTCGCCGTAAGCGTCATACCGTGTGCGTAGCAGCAAGCCCAGGCTGTGCAGGCGCCCTGCCGCCGGGGCCATGGCTTCCTGGGAGTCCCAAGATCCGCCGGCCGCCTGGGTCAGGGCATCGATCGCCCGATCGAGATCCGCCCTCTGCCCCGTGACATCGAAGCTCGTCCCCAGCGCCTGACCTAGGCCAACGAGGAAAGTGTCTCGTGCCGGGCTGTCCGCGCCAGTCACGTCAACAGCCTGGCGGGACATCGCCACGGCCTCGTCAAGATCGTCTTTCCTGCCAGTCAGCTCGAACTGGTCAAGCAGTGCCTGGCTGAGGTTGTGCATCCAGCCGGCACTCCGGGGGTTACCAGGTGGGACGAGCGCGACAGCCTGCCGGAACGTCGCCACCGCTTCGTCAAGGTCGCCTTGGCCGCCCGTTCGCTTGAACCGGTCAAACAGGGTGACACCGAGGAAGCTGAGCTGACGCGGGCGGTCTGCCGCGCCCGGAGCAGATGAAGCGACAGCCTTGCGCGCAGCTTCGAGAGCGCGGTCCAAGACACTGGCGTCTCCCGTTTCCCAGAAGCTGTCCCGATGACTCGCCGCCAGGTTGGCCAGACGCATCGACAGATCCGGCGAGTCGGCAGGGGTGGCACGAACCGCCTGGCCGAAAAGCGTCACAGCCTGCTCCAGGTCCGCTCGATCCCCCGCGCAACGGTAGAGCTCCCACCGGACTCCACCGAGGTTGTTCACATACAACGTCCTGTCCGGCCCATCGGATGTGATAGCGACAGCCTCCTCGTGCAGCTGCGCCGCGCGATGAAGGTGGGCCACGTCACCAGTCGCCGCGTACAGGTCGCACAACGCCAGGCCAAGATTATCGAGAAGCATCGCACGGTCAGCCGAACCGGGCTCGCACTGGTCCACCCCGGCTTCCAGCACCGCCACCGCCTGCTCAAGGTCAGCCAGATCGCGGGACTCCTCATACACCGTGCGCAGGCAGTTACCCAGATTGTTCAGGTAGACGGAGCGGTCTCCCGACGGTTCCGCCAGCTGCAGCGCCCGCTCATACGCCGCCCGGGCCAGCAGCAGATCCGCCACCTCACCGTCACGCTCATAGCGTTCCAGCAGCTCATGCCCAGACTCAGTCAGCCGGTCCGGGTCCTCCCGCCCGATGCCCCCCATGCGTCCATTCTTTCCACGCTTCGGCCGCCAGGCGAGCCCCCGGCGACAGCGTGCACCCGTCTCGAAGCTCGCGGGAAGAGATCACGACCTACTGGGAACGCTTCGCCACCTTCCCGAGGGGTCACCCATGACGCAGGCTCCCCACAGCGCGGGACGGTGCCCGCCGGCGCGACCGCTCGTGGCCACCGCGCATCATCCGGTCGGCGGCGCCGCCACGGTCCAGCCTGCGCGTGCCGTGATGTTGCTCTCTTGCGACGGCGGCCGGATCAGGGGTGTCGGCTGAACCGGCGCCCCTGATCTGGCCTGCTGCAGGCGCCCCGCGGCGTGCTGGAGGCGGGCACTGAGGTCGGTGCGGCCGACGGCGGCAAGGTCGCGTAGCCCGCGGTCCCGCTCGAGGACTTCGGTGAGCAGCAGGGACCGGCCCTGCTCAAGCACCACAACGGCGGCTTCGCCGCGGCTGCGGGCGGCGTGGGCGTACGCGGTGTCGGCGGCGACGCTGCCGAGGGCGGTCAGCCACGACTCCTGGTACGGGCGGGTGAGCTGGCTGGACACCAGCGTCTGCAGCCCTCGCAGCGCCGCCTCGCCGCCCTCAGCGGCCTCATCCCACCGGCCGAGACGGCCGGCCATGTGGCTCCAGTTGAACCCCGCGATGACAGCAGCCTCGGGCAGGTCCGCCAGTCCCTGACGGGCCGCCGCGCGGCTGTGTCCGGCCGCCGCGGCGGCGTCGGCGCCGTCTCGGGAACCGATCGCCCGGGCCCACAACGCGGTGGCCAGCAGAGACTCCACGCCCAATCGGTCCGGGCCCTGCGGCGGCAGGATCGCCAGCGCCGCCTGCGCACACCGGATGGCCTCGTCGAGGTCGGCGCCGTGGCCTGGGCTCCCGAAGCGCAAGAGCAGATCGCCTGCCAGCGCACCGAGCGCAGCGCCGTACCACGACGATCTGCCGGGTGTGGACAGCGCCTCGCGGTGCGCGGCGACCGCGGCGTCGATGTCGCGGGGATCTGTTTCGCGCTCGTACCGGCCGCGCAGCGCATTGCCCAGGTTCAGCATCGTGATTGGCCGCTTCGGCGATCCTGCGTAGCGCAACGTCGCCGCCTCCTGGTAGGCCGCGATCGCCCGGTCGGAGTCGGCCTCGTGTCCGCGACGAGCCCGTCCGCTGAGTGCGTTCGCCAGGTTCTCCAGCCGGTCGGCCCGTTCAGGCGCCCCAGCCGGGGTCGCGGTCACCGCCGCCTGAAGCATGTCGACCGCCGCGTCAAAATCGGCCAGGTCGCCGGTCAGGCGAGCCCGGGTGGACAGCGCGGCACCGATATTGGCTGCGTACTGGGCGTGGTCCGGCCGGTCGGCAGGGGTGGCGTCGAGGGCCCTGCGGTAGGCGTCAACGGCCTCCGCGAGGTCGTCCGGGGCGCCGGTGCGCCGGTGGCGGCTCTCCAGCGTGCGCGCGTAGGCATTGAGACGGTTCGGGTACGCGGCGGAGTCGGACCGGGTGCCGGCCAGCGCGGCGTGGTGGGTGTCGAGCGCCTCCTGCAGGGACGCGAGATCGCCGCTGCGCTCGAACCGGTCTCGCAGCAGCGCACCCAGGTCACTCAGCAGGCCGGCCCGGTCACGGGAGCCCTCCCGCGCGGCGGCGACGGCGTCCCGTACCGCGTCAACGGCCGCCTCGAGGCCGTCGTCTTCGCCGGTGGCGTCGTAGCGCATCTGCAGGGCGGCGGCGTAATTCATCAGCAGCACCGGCTCGGTGTGCGGACTCTGGGCGGTGGCGCGGCCCAGCACCGCGATCGCCTCCGCGAGGTCGGCCGGGTTGCCAGTGCGCCGGAACCGGACGGCGAGGGAACCACCGAGGCTGTTGAGCAGGTCGTGCCGTGGCCACGAGGGTGGCGCGACGGCGAGCGCGGTGCGCTGGATCTTGATGGCGGCGTCGAGGTCGGCGGGGTCGCTGGTGCGCAAGTGCCGCGTGCGTAGGCTGATGCCCAGCCGCTTGAGCGTGCCGACGTCCGGCCGCGTCCCCGGCCCGGCCGGCTCCAAGGCGGCCATGTCGACGGAGATCGCCCGGTCCAGGTCGGCGCTGTCGTCGGCCAGTTCGTACCGGTCCAGCAGCTCCGCGGCGAGGTCGTTCGCGACCCGGATCCACCCCGGCACGGCGTCGCGTCCCCCTTCGGCGATCCGGCGGTGCAGCTTGATCGCCTCATCGAGATCGGCGGGGGTGCCGCTGTGCTGGAACCGGCGGTACAAGGCCCGGCCGAGATTGTCCAGAGCGGTCACCTCGTCGCCGGATCCGGCCTCGGCCAGATTCGAGGCGGCCAGCGCCAGCTCCACCGCCCGTTGAATGTCGCCGTCGCCAACGGCGCCCGCGAAGTGGTTGAAGCGGCGCAGGTATACCACGGCTGCGTTGTTGTAGATGGCCGCCTGCACCGGGCGGTCAGCGACGAAGGTGCCTGGGTGGTTGATCAGATAGCTGTAGGCCTCGACCATACGGTTCAGCGCGTCCACGTCACCGGTGGCCGAGTACTGCTGGTCGGCCAGCCGGACGGTGTCCAGCAGGGCGGCGAAACGCTCCGCCGCACCGTCGGTCAGCTCGTGGAACGCCGCCTGGACGCCGACTTCGTGGCAGCGGCGCAGCACGCTGCGGGTGCGCTCGACGGCGTGTGCAGTGCCCAGGTCCCCGGCGGCTCGGGCCGCGGCCAGCCGGTTGGCCAATTCGACGTCGACCGCGGGATCCAGCAAGTCCGGGTGCGCGGAGAGCACACGCCGTGTCTCGGCGACGCTGCGTGCGCCGATCAGTACGGACAATGCCTCATGCCCCATGCCTCAGACTTACCCCCTGGCCTCCCGCAGATCTTCAGTACGCACCGCCATGCCGCGGCGGCCCGTTCCCGGCCCTTCGAGTCCCGGGACGGCGGCGTCATCTGCTGGACGGGACAAGTAATTCCACCGCGAGACAGCCGCCTCGTACTGGTCCCTAAGATCGGCGTGTCCTGCCTCGGCAAGACGCTCGACGTTGGCCTGGTCCCGCTGGAGCGCCTCAGACATTAGGAGAGCCCGCCCTCGCTCGAATGCCTGCGACGCTCCCGGGAGGTCAGCCGTCATTGCCAGGGCATACGCAGCCTGAAGCGAGATTCCCTGGGTGTCGCGCAGCCAAGTCTCCTTGTGCAGCCGCGTGCGCTGGGTCGCGAACAGCCGCTCGAGAGCCTCCAGACCGTAGGTGAAGGCTTCGGCGGCCTCGGTGAAGGACTGGCGAGCGGTCGCCCATGCGCCCCAGCTATCGGCCGATCCGATCGCCTGCTCGGGAAGCCGCTCAAGTCCGGCTGCGGTCGCTGACCGGTAGGCCGTCTGGGCCCGCTCGATATCTGTGCCGCTGCCCGTGAGCGCCGCCCGAGCGGCCAGGCTGTCCGCGAGCCCAGCGAGTACCCGTATGTATTCGTGCGACGCCTGCGGGATGTCTGCGGCCGCGGTTTCCTGCGCATGAATAGCGGCCTCGAGATCGGCGGCAGAGCCCGTCCTTTGCCCGCGGTTCATCAGGGTGACGCCAAGGTTCGCCTGGTACATCGCGCGGTCGATGGAGTTCTCGCGGGCGCTGCCGACTGCTTCTTGGTGCGCGCTGATCGCCGCATCCATGTCGGCGTCCCTACCGAACACGTCGAAGCGCAGGAAGAGCGCATTGCCGAGACTGTTGGTAGCGGCCGCGTGACTGACGCTATCCGGCGGCGAGGCACGAGCCGCCGCCGCGAACTGGCTGATGGCCTGGTCAAGGTCTTCGGGTGACTGATATCGCTTAAATCTGGCGAGAAGGGAAACGCCAAAGTTCTGCAGGCGCTCCGCGCTGATCGCTGTGGCCGACCCGCCGACGGTCGCACGGAACACCTCGATCGCCTCGTCCAGGTAGCTCAGCTCTCCAGTCTGCTCGTATAGTTCCTGCAGGCAGGCAGCGAGGTTGCTGAGGCAGACGTCCCTGTCGGCAGAGGACGTAAAGGTCGAAGCCGCGTCCTGGAACAACTCACGAGCCCGCCGTAGTGAGGCCCGCTTGCCGGTGGCACGGAACTCGGCCACTAATCCGTTTGCGAGGTTGCTGGCCAGGTGGCCCCACTGCGGCGTAGCCGGGATCACCAGGGCCAGGGCTTGTTGCAAATATCGCACGGAGTCCTCCAGGTCCCGAACTCCCCGGCCGATCTCGGACCGATCGAGCAGAACGTTGCCCAAGGTGACCAGTGCGGCGACATGATCGTCCGACCCGACAGTCCAGTCCTCGGCGCGATGCAGGATCTCTACTGCCTCGTCGAGAGCAGAAGGGTCAGAAGCCACCTCGGCCCTGGCCCGCAGAGCCTGGCCCAGAGTGGTCAGATACCCGCCTGCGACCACCCGCGGCTGACCGGGATCGGCCAGGGCTTCCTGGAGGACATCGATCGACCGGCCCAGCACCGCGAAGTCGTGGTCGACGCTGTAGAGCTCCAGCAGGGCTTGGCCTTGATTGTGGAGGGCGACCGCAGCATGGTGCCCAGTGGCTCGGATCGCGGGCACTGCCCATTCGAAGAGCGTCAGCGCTTCGTCAAGATCCGTGCGTTTTTTGTCGCGGTCGTATCGTTCAGCCAGGATCGTCGCCAGGTTGCTGGCGTATGCGGGCCGGTTGAAGTCATCTCCAGGAGCTCCATCAAGTGCCTGCCGACACCAGATGATCGCATCGTCGAGATCATGCGGATGACCACTCAGGCGACTACGGTGAACGCGGGCCGCCCCGCCAAGAGACCATGCAGCAGCCATCTCCTCCGATTGCACGTTGGTCAAAATCGCGTTCTGAGCGGCGTCGTTGGAAATATCTACTGCGCGATCGAGCAGACCAGAATCGGCCGTACGACTGTAGTCGACCAAGGCCGCCCTCAGCTGCGTGACTATGTCGCCAAGGTAACTAGATAGGTTTCAGCCTGCCCATTTTGGTCCGTGCTTTTGGGTCTTGCTGGCTGGCTTGGTGTGTCCCCCTTGATCACGGTGGGCCGGCTGTGGTGAAGTGCGGCTTGTGCCTGATGAGTC
>Ga0335077_10001214_pt1 | contig 30360 bp, 25 predicted proteins | sample Lox_Sample_31_FD_207151 | JGI IMG/M metagenome (GOLD analysis project Ga0335077, IMG submission 207151) | Soil microbial communities from Loxahatchee National Wildlife Refuge, Florida, United States - Lox_Sample_3.1 | ecosystem: Environmental > Terrestrial > Soil > Wetlands | place: USA... | reverse complement strand
CCGATCCGACCCGCCGCATCCGCAGTAACGTTGTCTCTGCGACATGCCACTAGCCCACGGTAATTAAATTCCCCGGCGGTGTGGAAACTCCCTGGTACGTGCAGCTGATCTGATTGTCTCCCGTCGCGGCCGAGCTTGGAATATACACATTGAACTGATACAGGCCCGGCGAGACCAGCGCCGCCGTCGTGGTCGCGTCCACTCCTCCGACGGTGCACACCGGGGTGGAGGGCAACGTGCCCGACTGCGACGCCGATCCGTTCACCAGCGTCTGCTGCGGCAATCCGAAGCCAACCGCCCACACGACGACTTCTTCGCCGGGATGCGCGGGGGTCGATGAGCCGGGAAACAGCGAACTCGGGCCCACCAGAGTGTAGTCCAGGTGCTGCGCGACCACGTGTCCTGGGACGTCGAAATCCAGCAGCGACGGAGAGATCGAAACCATGTTCACGACGAACGGCAGGCTGGCGATGCCATTGCGCGCTACCACCACGTCCACGAGCCCGAGAAAGCTGTCCAGCGGCGCCAGCACATTGATCTGATCGCTCGAACAGATGGACGACGTCGCCGCGCTGCAATACCACCAGATGAACCCTGGCCTTCCATTCACCGTCACGCTCACGTTATCGAGCGTAATTGGCATGCGGCCAGATGCGAAGGACGGTGCATTGGACCAGTACACCCCGCCGGACGGCGTCGATGCGGGTGTCAGGTTGTTTCCCTGGATTGCGATCCACGAGTTTTGCGAGGATTGTGCCGCGCCGAACGCGGTCGTAACGGAAGTGATGACAGGCTGAGCGCCGCCAGGAGTTGTCACGCTTCCGGAGGCGGTCAAGATGAACGCGGTACCCGACCATTGAAACAGCATGTTGGCGTTCCCACTTGCTTCGGCGAATGAGCCCGTGCCTCCGGTGACCACCGCTGCAGCGTTCGCCGGCATGTCCGCGAAGGAGTTGCCGGTGTATGTGAGTTCAAGGTTGAACGAATCGCCCTGACCGTCGGAGATGGTCGCAAGCACCTGGTCGCCCGCAGGAGCGACGTTGATGGTCATGTTGAGGGTGGCCTCGAGAAATGGCGTACCGTTGCCCGCGCCGGATGCGCTCAGCGTTTCCGTGAGATCTGTTGGCGCGGTCACGATGGTGGTGAAGTTGGAAACGTTGAAGCTGGTGGCCGCACCCGACACGTTGACGCTTCCCGAACCACTCAGCGTCCAGGTGCTGCCCTTCGACAGAGCGAGCATCAGCGTCGCCTGGCCCGCCGCGCTGCTGAAAATTCCGGTGCCCGCCGTGACCTTCGTCGAAAACGTCGGCGAGAGCGCTGGGATCGGCGCCGGCGTGGAGCCGCTCAATGTAAAAGTATCGGCGCGCGTCAAATAGAACGTGGTCTCGATGAGCAGCTCGCCGGTGGGGTTCAGGTTTTGATCGGTTACGCGGGTGATCGTGCCGGTTTGGATCACACTGCCGATTGAGGTGAGGTTGCCGGCACCGTTGAGGAGGTTGAAGACGATGAAACCGCTGTTGATCGATCCGTTGAAAGTCAGGCCGAAATTGGTGGTGGTCTGCGCCGGCAGCGAAAGGGTCGCCGCGGCGAGAAGGAACCCGCATGCGAACCTCGTGTTCAAGGCAACCTCAATCCATTCATGCGGTGCGCACCTTCTCCGGTTTCTTCGGCGTGACTTGATGGGTGGGGCGGGGGATTCGGGATTCTGGGGGGATTCTGGGACAGCTCGTGAGCAATCGAGGTCGCTGTTTGGACTTTGGGGCGCTCGCCAACGCTACTTCAGGAAATTGCGCAAGCCTGACCTCTTTTTTAGGCCTGCCTCGCCGCCAGCGTCGGCCGAAACGCTCCTCCATCTCTTTCACAAACGACTCCTGTTCGAACAGTCGCCCTGCGCAGCTGCATTTACGGAATTCTCCGATCCTGTCAAGGATATCTGCTGCGTACATCCCGTGCCAAGTCGCCGTACCACCGGCTTTCCGCCAAGAGTCGAGATCCAGAATACCACTTGCGTCGCGCGCTGCGGCGAGATGAGCCGCCGCGCTCGACTAGCGGTACGCGGCCGGCGGCTGTGCTCGCAATCTGATCCGCCGGCAGCGCAAGGTATCGCGACCTACATTAGCGGTTGCCCGTGCGCTCCCCACCTTCTGCCAAAGGCGCCCATTAGCGCAGCGCGATCCTCTTGGGCTCCGCAAAAGGACGCTAAGTTTACGCTGTGAAGCTCAGACGGCGGTGAAGGGCTCACGGCGCTTCTGCGTCGGCGAACAGCCGACGTCAATGGTACATGCCGCTACGTGCATGAGGCTCGACGTTTCCTGCGGATTGCGATTCTCAACGCACCATCCAGATGTTCCCTTTGCGCGAATCCATTTCGATGAAGATCTTATCCCGCGCGACCGCGAATCCGAAATCCGGCTAATCGATCAATCCGGGCGATGGCGAATTCGCGTGGAAGTGATGAACTGCGAGGATCGGGCCAGCAGGTTGGCGCCGCAGCCGGTCCCACGCACGGACGTAAAGGCAACGATGCCCGTCGATATCAGAGGCGAAATAGATTTGAGAGCCGTCCGGCGACCAGTGTGCCGGTCCGTTGTATTCGCTTGCCCACGTGACTGGAATCCAGATCGAACTCGGATCGGTACGGCCCTCGTGGAATCCGGAGACAAAGATCTGGCATCGGCCGGGTGTTACTTTGCGCAAGAGACGATTTCTTTCTCGTCGGGAGAGAAAGCACCCCAGTACAGGTTCCATTGAGGATGTGACACGAGCGCGTCTCGTGTTTCTGATTGAGTCTTGAACAAATCAATTCTCCGCACATCGCCTCCGGCCATTGCGAGTGCGTATCGTCCGCTGGACGAAACATCCCAGAACAGAATGCAGCCGGAGCAAGCTGCATTCATCTGTTGGGAATTGTAAGCCCGGAGCACGTGCACCTTTCCCCCACCCGAGGCGTAGACGGGGAAGGCCTGCGGCCCGACCACAAATGGATAAATCGGTATATTTTTTGAAGATGCTGCACGTTCGTCTGTTCCGGAGCGGAAATTATGGCGAACAAATTCGACCGTGTCCTTCACGATTCTGGAATAGAACAGTGCGGACCCGTCCGCTGAAACAGCCGGGATACACTCCTCTCCGCCACAACGGATAGCGCGCTTCGGTTCGCGTCCACTCTCGGAATCCAGTGAGATGCGCCAGAGATCCGCATCGCGCAACCGAGTCTGAAAAAAGCGAGGCCGCGGGCGTCCAGCACATATGCCTGGGACTGGTCGTTTTGGGCGAGCGGGAACGGAAGCTCGCTAGAACGCTGTGTACCCCCGAACAGGCCGAGTGCCGGATCAGTCTGGCCGGGACCGAGAGCGCTCTTGCAAAGCTGTACCTGGAACGCAAGCAATATCGTAAGTCGGTCGGAGCAGACGAGCGCTCGTTGGCAATCCTGGAGAAATCCCTCGGCCCCGAAAACGCCGCGCTCGTTCCGGGGCTTGCAAGTCTTGCTTCATCCTATCTCGGACTGAAACGGTTTTCGGAGGCTGAATCGAACAGCCGTCCAGCACTCACGATCGCCGGTCCGGAATTGATGAATTCGAGCAGCACGGCTGATGCGGCGCTGGCGTTAGGACTTGCGCTCGAAGGGCAGCATCGGATTCACGAGGCCGAGCCTTATTTTCAGCAGGCGATTGCAATTCAGGAGCACTCAGGGCACAGGCAGCGTGCAATCTGCGCTGAGCATCCAACACTGCGCCCGTTTTCTACGCGCCAGAAAACGAATCACAGAAGCGCAGCGACTCGAAACGCAGGCCCACTCCATCCTCCTACAGACGGACCAAAAGGTAGACGTGAGGGAACTGGAGCGGGCGAAAGATTGAGACTTCGATAAGGAGAAAACATGATTTTTGAAAACTCGGAAATATTTAGCGATGTCACCGGGCGTGTTGGGACTGTTGATTGATCGCGTCCCCGGCGTGGCGCAAACCCGAATGAGGGGCGTGAAGAGTGCGATGCGTCGCGGCACGGTGTCGCGACCGCGACGTCAGAGCCTGCCGTTACGAGTTACCTCTTCATCTACTTGGATTATCCCAAGTCTCCGTACGCCGTGCCGGGAGGCATCAATTTGGGAGCGATCGGCACGGAGACCTGGATTACAGGATTCTACGGCCTCGATACATTATTAGGGGCAGGTTGTCGGGGGTTACCTCGACAGTCTCAACAACATTCACGGATTTGCATTCATTGCGGGTACTTACACCAGGATTGATGCTCCTTTCAAAGGCGCCGTTGACACATTCCCAACCCGAACCAATGATTTTGGAGAGTACGGTGGGTTTGTGCTTAAGTGGCGGCATCTTTACCACGCTCAATGTTCCCGGCGCTAGCCCAATCGCGTTTGAGTACATCAATAACAAGGGTATGATCGTGGACAGTTACAACGACTTCCGCGGGTGGATTTACTGCAAGTGCCATGGTTTCGTTGTCTTTCCGTAGCGGGCGGCTCGACCAGTTGATCCGGGACCGGGTCAGCACGCGGGTTAAGCAGATATCGCGGTAACGTCGAGTTGCTGGATGCTGTCGCGAGAACCGCCTGTTGTGACGTGTTATCGATCGCGCCACGAAACTTCTCGGAACCGAAGCTTCTTTCCGGTCATCGTTCGTGGCTTCGGATTCAGATTAGCCAGCTTATTTGCAGTGCAGACGTCACCAGATGCGTACTCTCTGCTCTGGCGCGAGGCACAGCCGCTGGCCGGCCTTCACGTCGAACGCCTCGTACCATGCATCTAGATTACGCACAACACCATTCACCCGGAACTGCGCCGGCGAATGCGGATCGCTAACCAACTGTTTCCGTATAGCGTCGTCAGTAGCTTTTCCTCGCCACGCCTGCGCCCATCCGAGCAACACCCTCTGATCGCCTGTCAGCCCATCGATTACAGGCGCCGGGCGTCCGCGAAGCGATGCATGATATGCATCCAATCCCAGGGTCAGGCCACCCAGATCGGCAATGTTCTCACCCATGGTGAGGTTGCCGTTGATCTTCACGCCTGGCACAGGCGCGAACTGGGAATATTGTTCGCCGAGCTTGCGGGCGAGCGCCTGAAACTTCGCGTCGTCTTCCTTTGTCCACCAATCGCGCAGCGCACCTGAGGCGTCGATCTTGCGTCCTGCGTCGTCGAATCCATGCGTGAGTTCGTGCCCGATCACCCCGCCGATGGCGCCGTAATTCACCGCCGGATCGGCATTGGGATCGAATATCGGAGGCTGCAAAATTCCAGCCGGAAACACAATATCCCTTAGCAATCCGCTGTAGGCGTCGTTGGTCTGGGGTGTCATTGCCCAATCTGACTTGTCCACAGGACCATCCAGCCTACCCGAATAGAATTCCCAATCTGCCGCGCCAGCGCGCCGCACGTTGCCCACTAAGTCATCATCGGTAATCACCAGTTTCGAGTAATCGCGTGGATGATCGGGGTACCCTACCTTGATTGTGTAGGTGTCGAGCTTTTTGAGAGCCTCCGCTTTGGTCTGGGGTCCCATCCACTCCAGCTTCTCCAGACGCGCGCGGTAAGCCGCCTTCAGGCTAACGACGAGCGCCTCAATCTTCGCCTTCGCCTCCGGCCCGAAATACTTCGCCGTGTAAAGTTGGCCGACGCCGAAGCCCAAGGTGCCGAATTTCGCCAGACGGTTGCCCGCAAGGAAATCGCCGCCGCTCACCGCATATACACCTCTCTTCCAGCGCACCTGTTGCTCTTTCTGGCCGGCGAGCACCTGGTCGTGCATTTGGAAATAAGCGTCGGCAAACGGCTTCGAAAGGTACGGCGCGGCGTTGTCGGCGATATGTACGGCATGCCAGGCCTGTAGCGTCTCCACAGGCGTTCGCGCCCAGATCGCCGCGAGCGCCGGAAATGCGGTCTTTTCGCCGACGATCACGCGTTCGAGCTTAGAAACGCCCGCATTTCTGAGGAAACCGGACCAGCCGAAACCCGGCGCGAATTTCGACCATTCGGCCGGCGAAACGGGGTTATACATCGCGACGACGTCGCGCTGCTGCGCCCTGGTCCAACTCGCGGCTGCGATCCGGGTTTCGAATTCCACCACGTCCCTGGCGCCGGACTTCGCCTCGGGCCAATCGATCAGCTCCAGGAGCCGAGTGGCGTAATCCTGATATTTGCTCTTTTGCCCCGCGAACTCCGGCTGCAGATAGTAATCACGATCGGGCAAACCGAGGCCGCCCTGGTTGACGTAGAAAGCGTAGCGGCCGGGATCCTTCAAATCGGCACGGACGGAGAAGCCAAACAGAGTTGCCTCGTAGTCCGAATTACTCCGTCCCGAAAGGGCCGCCAGATCGTCGCGTGTGCTGGCAGCCCGTATTTCGTCGAGCTCCACAGCGATGGGCTTCGCGCCCAACTGCTCGACGCGCGCCTCGTCCATGAAGGATTTGTAGAAGGCACCCATCTTGCCTTCAAGATCGGAGGGCTGATGCTGGACGTGGGCGGCGGCTTGGTCCATCATTTCGTGGAGCTGCGCCTCGGTGCGGTCGCTGATCATCTGGCGCAAGCTGACGCCGGATTTATCCGCGGGAATCTGCGTCCGGTCGAGCCATGCGCCATTGGCGAAGCGGAAGAAATCGTCACCCGGATTGGTGGCGCGATCTTCGCCGGCAGAATCGAAACCCCACGTACCGTAAATCGGTTTCGCCGTGTCGGGGGCTCGGCCGCAACTTGCCATTAGTAGCCCGCACGCCACCGCCGCCATGCGATTCCACCTCGCGCACCTGTTCATCGCCAAACTCCTTTGCATCCGCGTCATTGTACCTGCATTCTTGCGCTCTGGGCACGGCGAGAAGGGGAAGGTCCCACTTGGTTTGGATTAAGCAATTCTCAAGAGTCACGGTTGAGGACGGCCGTCAATCGCCAAGCCTTTCGCATCCAGCTTGTCCGTCTTCTTGGTGATGGCCATGCGCCGCTTGGCCTCATGGAGGTGCAGAGCTTGGCACGATGACCACCTCGCTCGACCCGTCCGTTTTGCAGGCGCGCAGCGGAATGATGTCGATCTCGTCGACAACCCAGCTATAGTGTCCGCTGGCCTCCACTGCGATCGCCGGCTGCGCGGGCAGTCGCGTCAGGGACTGGCGGTAAACTTCTGGCTCATGCGGTACACGCAAAGCCTCGCCGGCATTGCCTTTTTCATTCACAGCGACGAGCACCGAGAAACAGGATGTGGGGATTGTTTCATTGACTCTACGCCTGCCGGCACGCGAGCCGGAACGAATCGTATATGCGTCCCCTTCGGAAGATCAGAGTCTGTGCTGGTCGCCGAACGGCAAGTGGATCGTCTTGCATTCTCATAAAGACCAGTCCGATGACCTGTGGCTTCAGCAGGCGGATGGAAAGGGAGCCCCGACTCTCATAACCCACTTCGGACGCGGCTCGGAAACCGGATGGCCGCGGTGGTGATCTTGGGACAGGACATGAAGCCAAATCGACCAAAATTTCGATCTCCCACGGGCGAAAGCGCGCACGCCGAAGATACTGGCGGGAAAGTTCGTCCATCAAGCGCTCAAATTGCTCCAAGACCTCGTTGGCTTCCGCCGCCGTGCGGTCATTTGCCATCGGTTATTTCCTCCTCCGATACGTGCGGCATTCCAGGGGATCGTTTCGCTCTAAATCATTTCATGGGCGAGATGTTCTATCCGACGCCTCGTAGAATACCGGTGCTGGCGCAAAAAGGCCCCAGGACGCGTCGAAGCTACCCTCCGCTCTGCGCGAGCCATCGCGCGGCTCGCACGGATACGGTCGCGGCGAGGCTATGTAAATCAATAACTTCGATTTTTTTCACCGCAGCCCGGGGTTCTTGTAACCGGCGACTGCCTGTTCCTGCGCGCCAAGTTGCACATTTTGCGACCAGTTTTGCACGCTTTTGGGTGTTCTCGGATCTGCTAGAGCAAGCGCAAGATCAACTCCAGGAAAGGCGGCTGCTATCCTGGCAGTGAGATGCAAAAACACCACACGACACCCGCGGCCTTCCAGTTTCGGCGCGCCACGGCGGATCTGATCCATGTCTTTAACGAGGGATCGTACCTGATGGCTGAATACAGCGAGCGCACGGGCACCGTGAAATGGCAACGGATCTTGATCGCAAGCCAAAGGGAACACGTCGAACGATGGCTTCGCGAGCATTACCCGGTGCGAGTCGAGCCAGCGAAATCGTCGCGTCCCAACTCCACTGCGCGATCGGCGGGCGCTTAAGGAGAGATTCGCCACGTCGGGTGGGAATCCGCGAGCGCAGGTGCTGACGAGATCATCCGGCTGCGGAAATCTCGGCGACCTGGCATCGTACGATGCGAGCGCGCGGCGCACCTCCCGCGAACTTGGCCGCACCGTCCACCCGCGCCAGGACGCACTCAGGGTTCGGCCGCCATCGCAGCGGTTGCTCCAGGAATTGGTTCAGGCTTGGAAGATCCTGAGAACCCGCGCGTGAGGACGTGTCGATGCTGACCAAGTCACGCACGAACCCATTCGTCGGATCAAAACGCCGTCGCGATCTCGCCGGACTGACGGAACATTCGACTCGGCACGGATGTATTCAGGACCGCATGGAGGCCGACCAGTTCCTCCGGGGTTAAACCTCTGGAAGAAACGTCACGAGCGGATTTACAAGCTTCTTGCCGATGCAATTGTCCTCCCTGGGTCAAACATGAGCCGCGCGGCAGCCGGGAATAGCTACTCCTTGCGCAGCTCTTTGCGAATCGCGTCCACTACCTGATCGCGATCCGCGCTGGCCAGATCCTTTTTCAGCCGGCGCAGCGCAGCGCCAACGATGTCGCGATGATGCAGCCGCGAGCCGATGGATTCCGCCTGACTCAGGTTCAGCCACAGATCGTGTAGCAGATCGACATCTTCAGGCCACAACCTCGGAGGATGCGGCCCCAGGTTGACGTAAATCGAAGGCCGGTCCGGGCTGATGACTTCGAGTGAAAACGGATGACGCGGCTCCGGCAGCGCTTCCCAGGCGAGCCCCACACGGCGCGCCAGTTCTTCAGAAGCCATGCGCGCACTGACGCCCGTCACCAGCCGTGACGCATGCAGATTGTTCGCTGCCTGCGCCAGCGCGTCGAACGGATTCAGCGCAGGCACGACCAGAAGCTCCACCGGCTTGCCCTCTTTCTCCGCCAGCTCCACCACGTGGCTGAACAGCTCCTTTTCGTAGTCGCTGAAAACCTGCTGTTCAGAAAGTTCGTATTCGCCCGCGCCGGTCGAGACCGGCCGTACCGTCATCACGACGATGTCGTGACGGCGAAGATTGGTCTTTTCGAGCACGCGCTTTAAGTGATCCATGCGATGGTAATCGCGGACGGCCACCAGCACGCATCCCGGTCGCGCGCGCAGCCCCGTGGCCATCTGCGACCGGTGTACCAGGTTGAACTCTTCGAGGCCCTTCCGCTCGATACTTTTGCGCCGCTTGTTCACGCGCTCCGAGATGGTGAACATAATGAAGAACGCGACGGTGAACGCGACGCCGTATTTGGTGGCGATTTCTTTCGAGAACAAGTTCGCCACCGCGACGGCGCCTAGCACCAGCGTCACGATGGCCAGCCCCACCGGAATCTCGCGGCCGCCGATTTGAAAATTCAGCGGGACTTTGTACTCCTGGTCGGTGCGCTGGAAGCGCAGCACCATCACGCCCAGGGCCTTCATGAAGAAACTCCACACCACGCCAAAGGCGTAGGCTTCCGCGAGAATGGTCATGTCACCGCGGCTGCCGATGATGGTGGCGATTTGCAGCAGCGCGATCATGTTGATGATGCGCGAGGTGGTCCCGTACTTGCGGTGCGGCCTTCGGAACCAGGGCAGCAGAACGCCATCCTCGGCCACGCGGTTCAACACGCCGTTGGCCCCGATGATCGACGTGTTCACCGCGCCCGAAAGGATCAGGCCGCCGACGATCACCACGAAAATATGAAAGCCCAGCCGCGCCAGATACGGGCCGCTGAGACTCATCGCCAGCCCGCCGATCAGGTTGTCGTAATGCTGCGCGCGCTCGGCGTCGGGAATGATCATCACGGCGAACACCGTGATGACGCCGGTGCAGATCACCGCGTACCAGCACACCAGGTTCGCCGTGATGCGCAGATTCTTAAGCTTGGGATAGGCGATCTCGCGGTACACCTGCGCGAGCGTCTCAAATCCGCTCATCGACAGCAGCGAGTGGCCAAAGGCGGCGATGATCACCACCGCCGGAATGTTAAGCCAGAAGGTGCCCGCCAACCACCCCTGCGCGTCCGCGGCGAAATGGATGTTGGAGGGAACCGGCGCGGGCGGCAGTGTCCACCGGCCTTTCAAGAAAATAGTCAGAGGGCACCATACCAGCAGGATCGCGACCATCACGGTGGTGATCTGCATGATGCGCAGCGCCTTGCCGCTCGATTCGTGCACCCCCTGAATGTTCTTCCACCAGAAATACACGGTGACCAGGACCCCCATACCTGCAGCGAAGGTGTTCTGATCCACGCGATAGCTCTGGTGCAGGAGCTGACTGATCTCGTTGAGCAGAGCGGCCAGGTATTGACCCGCGCTGACGACGCTGATGGGGCCGGTGAGGATATAGTCGAAGACCAGGGATGAAACGGAGAATTTCGCCGCAACGGGTCCCATGCTGTCGTGTACCACCACGTACACGCCGCCGCGCACGAACATGGAACAGCTTTCCATGTATACGCTGCGCACGGCGAAGCTGAACAGCATGACGCCCAGCACGAACCAGGCGGCCGATTTGCCGATCGCCTGCTCCGCCGCGCCGCCCGCATAAAAACACGACGACGCGAGATCGCTCAGAACGATGGATGCTCCACGCCAGAAGCTGATAAAGGAAAGAGCTACCGTGGTGGCGACAACGACTTTAGGGGTTGCGGACGGCCACAACTGCCCATCTTGCGGGGACATTCGTAGACTTTTTATTTTAGCTGCTCTTAACTGCCGGCCTGCGCAGTCGCGGCCTCCGGAGCGGCGGTAAACGGCTCTCAAGCATTGCCCTAAAGAGCGTCTGACAATTCACATTATCGGTAGCTATTCTGGCGCGGTGGCGCGTCAATGGTCCGCGAACTCCATCGGCTGCGAGGCGATCCACCGGTGCAGGGCTTCATCGCTCAGCGCATCGCGTCCGGTCATGTTCCCGTTCGAATCGCGCAACTGCATAATCCAACAGATTGTTCCCTCGCGAATACAATGTCTGCCTGCATATGGATTTGGTCAGGTCCGGAGTTCCGAAATATGCGTGCCAAGGACGGAGAGCCCATATTTTTTCGGCGACGTGCTGTCCAGTTTCAGACCATTGCCGCCCGGATCATAGAAACACGAAGGTTCCGCTGACGTAGCAGGCATAGCCAACCGTGCCGATCGCCGCCGGCGATTCCCCCGCGAGGCTGGAACAATCCGGCGGCGCCGAGGACCAATACGCCGGTCCCGTGACCGGCGGTTGCGTACCAGGAACCGGAATCGGCTGACCGTCGAGCGTCGCGGCAGCCGAGGCGATCAATATCACCACTGAAAGATTTCCTATCCGCATGGCGATCTTCCCTTAGGATCACTGATCCTTTGCCGACGCTTGCGCCGTGCTTTTCTTGCGGAATCGGTGCTTGAGTGATTGGCGATAGCCCGCGAGCAGCGCCTCGCGATTCTCGCGCAGGTCCTTGCCGGTGGGCGAGACGGGATAGGGTTTGTTGCCCATCAATCCTTTCCACAGAACGCGATTGAACGAGACGCCATCTACCAGATCGGCGTCACTCAAATTCATTCCCTTCGTCACGCGCGCCCAGTATTTGGCATTGTGCCAAGGGCGGGGCACAATCATCCCGGCCGGCTGGGGCGGCAGCGGCAGCGACGTGCCGTAAAGCATCGCCGAAGGAGCCGCGGTGAAGCTCCAGGTGCCCGGGGTCGCATTGAAGATATCGGCCATCGGCCGCGCCAGGGCGTCATTCAGGTTCATCATGGGCGGAAGTCCGTTTTGCGCGTTGATTTCCGGGATTCCCAGGACCTCCTCGATCGTGCGCAGGAAGTTCAAAGTGGTGTATTGGGTTCTAACCACCGCGCCCTGCCTCACGTAAAGTCCGACTACAAATGCGATCGTGCGATGCGAGTCCACGTGGTCCCCGCCATCCTGGGCATCGTCCTCGACAACGAAGATCAGGGTGTTTCCGGCGTAGGGACTTTCCGAGATCTTCTGAGCCACCAGGCCCACCGCGTAATCGTTATCGGCGATCTCCAGCTCAGGCATATTCACACCGTCGATCGCCGTCGAGTAGCTTCCGGTGTGGTCGTGCATCAGGCGGATCAGCGTCAGCGCAGGCGGATCCTCCGTCGTGCGTCCGGCGTGATGGTCATCTTTATAGCGGGCCTCGAAGTCCCGCGCCCATTCCTGGTAACGCCAATAATCCGGCAGCGCATTGTCGAAACCCCGATAATACGGATCGGTGACCGGGTTGAGCGCAACATTGGCCGGAAATGCAACCTGTATGCCGCTCGCGAAGGGGTTGCGCAGCACGGGGATGGCGAAGTCGGCCGTGTTATAGCGCGTGGTATCGATAAAAAACCCGTAGTTTCGCACCGTGAGACCGGCCCTCACCGCAGCGTTCCACACGTAACCGGTATTGACCTCGTTGCCGGGTCCGTCGGGAGCGTCGATGTCGGTCTGGCCGGGCAAGTCATCCGGATCGCTCGACGTGAAGGGATTGGCAGCCTGCCGCGCGGCCGCGTTGCCCGCAGCCGAGCCGGTCGAAACCGGAGGAATCGCGACATTCACGTTGCGCATCGAGCCCTCCGAATCGAGGCTGGTGCCGCGATAGGCGTATGCTACCGGGTATTGATGTTCCACCACGTCGGGAGTTTCCGCCGCCGTCGTCCAATGCCAGCCGTCGTAGCTGACTTCGGCGGTGGCCATGAAATTATCGAGCGTGACAAACTGTTGCGCGAGCGCGTGCTGATTCGGTGTGATGGCTTGCCCGAACTCCACCAGCGCGGGATCGCCGTTGCTATCGTTCGGCAGGTCGCCGAGTACCTGATCGTAGGTGCGGTTTTCCTTGATGACGAAGACCACGTGCTTGATCCCAGCTCGCACGGCCGACATGACCGCGGCGTCGCTTGCGGTTTCCTGGTAGGAGAAATGATCGAAGCTCGCGACCATCTGCGTGAGGCTCGCCAATTGCCCGCTGAGGAGGGGAAAGCTTTGCAGCCCAGCCTTCGTCAGTTGCGGATTGTATTGGTTCGACGGATTGCAATTCGGCGAGCCGGGCGGTCCGTAGCCGCCATAGCAGTACAACGGATTCGCCCCGGTAGGCGACTTCTCGTTGGCGACGTACACGTATGGTGTAGTGTTATTGCCTGGACTCACGATGCTCACCGAGTTCGGATACCAGCCGGTGGGAATCAGACCGACCACCTGATCGCCGGTTTGCGCTCCTCCGAGCGCGATGACCGACACGCAATTCAGATTGCCATCGGTCACGAAAAGCTCGGTGCCGTCGGGCGAGAGCGCCACGCTGTTCGGATTGGCGCCCTTGTACTGCTGAAGCGAAGCGGGTAGCAGCGGCGCCACCACGGGAATGGTTTCCTTGATCGTGTTCGTGCCGGTGTCGATCACATCCACGGTGTCGGACTGGTCTTCGGCGACATACAGAAACGCCTGGGCCGCGTCAAGAGTCATCTTGTTCGGCTGGCCTTTCACCGGGATGCGCGCCGTCACCCGCATGGGCGAGCCGAGGCTCACGACGTCGACCTCGCGGTCGCGAATACTCGATACATAGGCAACCGCATTCGCTCCGGTGCCTTTCACCGCGACCCAGAACGGATATTCGCCGCCCGGCTGTCCCGGCTGCGGATTGATGGCGCTCTTTCCCGGCCGCAGATCGAGATCGACAGGCTTCGACCAGTTGCCGTACCCTCCGCTAAACACCGTGATCGCATCGTTGAAATAATCCGCGACCACCAGCGTTTGCCCGTCGCTCGAGATCGCCAGTCCGGCCGCACAGGGATAGACGCCCACCTGGCTGTTGACCTGTAAGGCCCCATTCGGCTGAATGTTGAGTCCCACGCCCAAAACGTGATGCATGGCGAGCGCCGGAGCAGAAGGAGACTCCTCCGCCCACTGGACGTTGCCCAGGGTGATGGTGTGGACATTGTCGTTCGCGCAGCCAGCCACGTAAAAGCGCTTCTTGGTTCCCGGCGCCGCGTTTGCGGAATACGAGGCCGGATCGAAAACGATACCGAAGTAAGTATTCGGGATCTGGACACCTGTTGAAAATGCGGCGTCTGGCTGGAGATGTCGTAAATGAAAACGTATTCGTTCGATACCGAGCTGTCCCAGGGAAAAGCGCCGGAAACGCCCTGCGGGTAGACGCGGTTGTATCCGGTGGTCATAACGAGCAAAGTCTGATGATCCGGACAGGTTTCTCTTGACGAAGCCGAACACTTTACCGCACAATCAAGTTGCCAGCGTCGCTACGCTCCGATGGTGTTCGGGATCATCCCGGAATGCCGTTCGGTTTCCTTTCGGATTAAGCGTTCAGCTTCGCCGGAATCGCCAATCAGAGCTTTGAGCGGCGAGGAAGGGTACGCACACCGCAGCCAGCGTGACGCACCGAGCAACATGGGAGCGCATGTATATTGGTTGCGCGCGGGTGAACAATTTCTCACAGAAACTGTCGCACTCCGGTCGTCTTACGCGGAAAGTCAGATCGCAAAGCGATGGGTCCCCCGCTGCCGCCAAATGACGCGACCATCCGCCGGGAGTTTATTATCGGGAAATTCCTGAATGGCGCTGTCTGAATCAGACTATTTCCGATTAACAAGCATCTCCGCGCTCCATAGCATCGCTTGCCGGCCTCGAGACGATCATCCGGAAGAGCGGGAGCGCGTGCCGAGTTTGTCCGCACTGCGGGAACCGGTTGAGATGGAATTTCGGATTCACATGCCGGACCGCCGCGAAAAATGCATTCGCGGCCGGGTCTTTCCGATTCGCAATCAGAATGCGAACTGGTTCGCGTGGCGGGCCTGGCCGAGGATATTACCGAGCGAAAACAAATACGAACCGGTAATGTTGACAAAGCGATCGAGGTGGGCATCGACGCTTATGAAACCAAACCGGTAAGCTACGAAAGGCTGATGAAGAAGATCGCGGCGCTGTGCTGAATAGGGTCCAACCCCTGGCGACGTTATAATTTGTCAAGGATCATCGTGCAGAAACTTGAGACGTCTCTTCCCGGTGTCTGGGAGTTGCGGCCGAACACCCATTCAGATACCCGCGGATACTTTGTCGAAACCTACCACGCTGAGCATTTTGCGGAACTCGGCATCGAAGACACATTTGTCCAGGACAATCACTACTACTCGGTGCACGGCACGCTGCGCGGACTGCACTACCAACTCAGGCATCCGCAAGCCAAACTCTGCCGCGTACTCGAGGGCATCGCGCTGGACGTCGTCGTGGACATTCGCCGAGGGTCTCCTCACTTCGGCAAGACGGCGGTGGTTCTGCTTTCTGCGGAGTTGCGGAATGAACTCTACATCCCAGTCGGATTTGCGCAGGGCTTTCTGGCTTTCAGGGGGCCAGCTCAATTTCTTTATAAATGCAGCGCGCTCTATGACCGAACCGAAGAATACGGCGTTGCGTGGAACGACCTGGATCTCGCCATTCCCTGGCACTTCGCGAATCCGATCGTATCCGCGAAAGATGCCGGCTTTCGGCGTTTGAAAGACATTCTCGAAAAAACCCCGCACGATCTTCCTGTCTACGGCGACTAGGATCGAAGCCTCTTCGCGAGCTCGCAAAATGAGCCCATACAAACGATTGTGCTGCCGATATGGGCTATGGTGCCGCCGTGGAACTGGAGTTTTTGCAGGACTACCTGCCTGAATCGAGAGAATTGCTGGAAAAAGCGCAGCAAGAGGTCCTGCGCCTTGAAGCTGATCCCAACAACGACGAGGCACTCGCATCGATTTTCCGCGCCTTTCACACCATTAAAGGCGGCGCGGGTTTCTTGAATGCGACCCACCTGGTGAATTGGGCTCACGATCTTGAAAACCTGCTGGACAAGCTTCGCTCACATGTTCTGCCCGTGACATCTCAGCGCATTGACGCGATCCTCGGAGGGATCGACGTCCTGCGCGGCATGTTTCAGGGCCTTGCGGCAGGGACCGAGCCCGGTCCCGGCCCGGCCGATCTGAGCCGGACGATCAATACGCTCGCGGGCGAAGACTCGGGAGGCGGAAGCGATACAGCCGAAATGGCAGGTCCGGTCGCGGGCGCGGAGTCCCCGCAGATCTCGGAATCTGCTGGGGTCGCCGAGTTGCTATCGACCCTCTCCAAACAGGTCATCACCGCAAACGATGCGCCGGTAGCCGCTCCTTCTCGAAGGACGGGCGTCAAGGGCGGTGAGACCGTTGAGAACTTGCTGCGTGTCGATGCGGATCGGCTCGATGCCGTCATGAACCAGGTCGGGGAACTGGTTCTGCTTCGCAATCGGCTGACCTCCGCGATCACTGGCCTGAGCAAGGACGATGAGAAGATGTTTCGGATCGCTCGCGAGATGGACCTCAGAGTGAGCGATCTCCAGAACACGGTCATGCGGCTGCGCATGCAACCCTGCCGGCGCCTGTTCCAGCAGCTGCCGCGGGTGGTCCGCGACCTTTCGCGCCAGCTCAACAAAGAAGTCCGGCTGGAGCTGATCGGAGAGGATGTGGAGATTGACAAAGCGGTGGTGGACGCTCTATCAGCCCCCATGACGCACCTGGTGCGCAACAGTCTCGATCATGGGATCGAGTTGCCGGAAGTCCGGAAGAGCGCGAACAAAGCCCCCACGGCGCTGCTGCGCATTGCCGCGATTCATCTGGGAGACAAGGTGCGTATCGAGGTTTCCGACGATGGCAAGGGAATCGATCGCCGCCTGATCGCGCAGAAGGCAATCGAGAAGAAAGTCATCACGGCAGAGCAGGCTGCCCGCCTTTCCGAAGCGGAGACGCTTGAATTGATTTTCCGTCCCGGCTTCTCCACCAAGGAACAGGCGACGGACGTTTCGGGTCGCGGTGTGGGCATGGACGTTGTGAAGCAGACAGCCGACAAACTCAGAGGCCGGCTATCGATTGCGACCACACCAGGTCAAGGTACCCGCATCGCGATGGAGTTTCCGCTCACGTTGGCCGTGCTCCCGGTGCTATATTTACGAATCCGCCAGGATGTGTACGCCTTGCCTATCTCGGCGATCGACGGCCTGACGAGCATCGAAGAGCGCCGGGTGCATCGGCTTGCCGGCCGGGTCAATTACAGCGTGGATGGCTCGCATGCGCTGCCGTTGGTGGACCTGGGAGCGATCCTGCAAAATAAACCGCTTCGCCTGACGAGTGAAAGTGTCGAGGGCGTATTAACCGAACGCGGTCTGTTTGTGGTCTCCGAGGTGTTGGGGAACGAAGACTCTGTCGTAAAGCCCATCGACTTTCTGGCCAGCCCCAACCTGTACCAGGGAGCGACGATTTCCGGGCGCGGCGACGTGGTGGTCATCCTCGATCCTACGACCCTCAGCGCTGCCGACACCGCCGCCGCTGCCGAAGGAGGGCGTTGATGGACATTTATCGCATCATGCAGATTATGGACGCGTCCTGCCGCACCAGGCGCACCATCGAATCCTCCTTGCATGAGATTGACCGGCGTGCTCTGAACGCCATGGTGCTGGTCAAGCGGCACGGGAACAGTCTTGCAAGCTACGGCGTGGTGGCTCAGGCGTTCCGGGAGCAGGCCATGAATCTGAAAGACGCCGCCGCTCCACTACAGCAATCGATTGCGCCCCTGATCCGCGTTCAGTTGAGCTTTTTGCAGCACGAGCGCTTCGCCGAGATTTTCCGCCGCATGGCGGACATGATGAAAGCCAAGGGTCGTTCCATCGCTTTCCTTTCGGGATCGGAAAGCAACTGGCAGCGCAATATCGAAGTGGAAGAAGCCGAAGGCATCATAGCCCTGCATCAGCTGGTGAAGACGGTTACACGTCTGCAGGAGGGCATTGCCGAGCAGGAATACGTGGTTACCAACGGCCGCATCGAGGCTGCTCTTTCCGAACAGAGCGGCGCGCCGCTGATGCGCGTCTCGCATGAGATGGGAATCGCCGTGGCCAAAGTAAGAGACGCGATCTGGAAATATCGCGGTGAATTAGAGGAGGTCCTGCATGAAAGCAGCACCCGTGTTTGAAGCCGGAATGCGGAATCTTTGACCGGCCTCGCTCGCGAAACCGATCACGCCATGAAGGCCGTCGGCGGCAAGCTGAATGGGCTGGCGCAGTCGATCGCAGACAGCCGCAAAGCCTCCAAGGGACTGATCGCCCAGGTGGGTGCGATCGGACGAATCGCGCAAACCATCCGGGAGATTGCGTACCAGACCAACCTGCTTGCGCTCAACGCGGCCATCGAAGCCGCGCGAGCCGGAGAGCACGGCCGCGGCTTTGCCGTGGTCGCCGACGAAGTCCGCAATCTTTCCAAGCGCGTCCAGAAGGCCACCGAGGAAGTGCAAACCAACATCGTCGATATCGATGGCTCCGCGAGATCCATCGAAAAGACCAGCCAGTCGGCCGAGCAGACTGCCCACGGCGCCGAGTCAGTCACGCTCTCGCTCGGCGAGCGCGTACGGTCGCTTCACAACACGGTGGCGGTGATGAACATCGACTCCGCTAGAAACGATATCAAGATCCTGGTGCGAAACATTCTCGCCGAGATTGGCAACCGGGGAGTCGCGAAACCTTCCGATGAGTTGCCCGACCATCGTCAATCCAGTTTTGGCCGTTGGTATGACGGCGGAGGCCGGGAGGCTTTCGGGCAGAATTCGGTTTTCCAGGAGATCGCAAGCCCTTACGCGGCCCTTTATACCAACGCGCGCGGAATCCGGGCGGCGCTTCAAGCCGGAGACCGGGATGAAGCGATGCGCCAGGGGGCCGACATATCGCGCATCGAGCAGGAACTGCTGACCAAGCTGGAGGAATTGAGTACCGCGGTCAGCCAGGAGCAGAATCGGGGAGCCGCGTCATGAACGATGTAATGCAGGAAGTTGATGAACGCTCGAATCTCGCCGGCACAAACAAATTTGAACTGTTGATCTTTCGCCTGGGCGAGGATCGGAATTCCAAGACGCGCGAAATCTTCGGCATGAATGTTTTCAAGGTGCGCGAAGCACTGATGTTGCCTTCGATTACGCCGATGCCGGGATCCCCCAAACACGTTCTGGGTGTAGCCAACATTCGCGGTCAGATCATTCCGGTCATCGATCTTCCGTCTGTTGTGGGCTGCACGCCCTCCGCGCGCAATATTCTTCTGGTCACGGAGTATGAGCGTTCCGTCCAGGGATTCGCGGTGGAAGAAGTGGAGGAGATCGTCCGTCTCGAATGGGACCGGGTGGTCTCTGCCGAAAAAACGGCGGCCGGTGCGCTTGTGACCAGCCTCGCGCGCCTGGACGAAAATCAGGAGAACGCCCGCCTGGCTTTGATCCTGGATGTGGAATCGATTTTGCGCGAGACTCTTCCTTCGCGCTTTAAGACTGGCGAGGAGATCACGTGCACCCCGTCTGTCCAGGTTCCGCAGGGTTCGGTCATCGTCTACGCGGATGACTCGAATGTCGCACGCCGGCAGATCGAAACGGTTCTCACTCGATTCAACTTGCCGTTTCTGGCGACAAAAACGGGCAAAGAGGCATGGGATCAACTCAAGACCATGGCCCAGCAGGCCAGGACCGCCGGTGTGCCGATCAACCAGAAGGTCGCTATGGTTTTGACCGATCTGGAGATGCCGGAGATGGATGGGTTTACGCTGACCAGACAGTTGAAGGCTGACGACGTGCTGAAGAGCGTTCCCGTGGTGGTTCACTCGTCTTTGTCGGGATCTGCGAACGAATCCCATGCCAATCGGGTTGGAGCGGACGGCTTCGTAGCGAAGTTCGTTCCCGATGAACTGGCCCGCGAAATCGCGAAAGCGCTCTCGCCTCGTGCGTCCTAGTTCGCGCACGCGGGCGCACCAGGTCGAGTGTTTCTGCGCAGAGCCAAACCCTTATGGGCCAAAATGAGTCCGGGCCGCCAAACTCGGCGGAATGCCTTCGTGATCTGTCAACGGCGGCCATAATGTACTCGACTCGAATCGGAGCGACCGTCCTACGCGGTGAAGCCCGTCACGTATTTGTGTAAAACCCGAGATTGAAGCCGCTCGCTCACGCGAGGCGGCTGGCGACGCGTTGAATTCTGCGACGAGCCCAGCCGTAAGACGCGGCTCGTTTGGTTTTCACACAAACACGTGAGGGGGCTACTCGTTAATCGGGATCATGATGTGGGCGCCGGGCGTGCCGGCGGCCATCAGCCATGGCCGACCGTCACCCTTAATGGCGTTGTCGCGTTGGCTACCCGTCGAAACGCCGATCGATTCGGGAGTGGCTCCCGGCACCGACAGAACCCACAGCAGTTGAATCCGATCTCGCTTCGAGTACAGACGGTAGGACATCACGGCGAACGGCGCCGGCGAGAGCGTACCGGCCTTGGTGGCCTCGGCGACAGCGGCTTGAATTTCCTTTTGCGATTTGCCCTGCGCGTGCAGTTTGGCCGAGAAGTCGCGGCGCGCCGCGGTCACTTTGTTGTAGCACCAGGTGAACCCGTCTTTACTGCGAGGCATGCACTCGACGGCGTTGGTGCCTTCGCGCAACACGACGCGCTCGCCCTTGTCGTCGTACTTATATACCGTCGCGCCCGCGCGCAAATCCGCCGGCAGCGGCAGCGTCGCCTGCGAAATCTCGTCGGAGGCCTCGTCTGTGAGCGTCGAGTCCTTCACCGGCGGGTTGATCGGAATCATGATGTGCGCGCCGGGCTTTCCGGGCTGCATCATCCACGGCAGACCGTGGCCCTTGAGGGCCGCGTCGCGCTGACTCCCGGTGGAGACGCCCACCGATTCCGGAGTCGCATTGGGCAGCGAGATCACCCACAGGTCCTGAATGCGGTCCGGCTTGTCGTAGCCGCGGTAAGCCATCATGGCTTTGGGCGCCGGCGGAAGCGTGCCGTCTTTCACCGCTGCGGCGATGGCCTTTTGGATTTCCTCGGGCTTTTTCTTCTCGGCCCGGAGCTTGGCTTCCATGTCGCGGCGCGGCGCGAGCGCCTTGTTGTAACACCGCGTGAAGCCGTCGGCCATGCGCGGCTGACATTCGATAAAATTGGTGCCCTGCCGCAGGACATGGCGCTCACCGGTCGCCTCGTCGTAGGTAACCACCGTCGCGCCGGCGCGCAGATCCTGAGGCAAAATCTGTACGGCCTGGGAAATCTGTTCTTCTGCGGATGTTTCGGCGGCCATCGCGAAAGGCCCTGCAAGCGCGATCGCTGCGATCGCCACAACGATTGGTTTCATGATCTCCATCTCCTCTGCGTTACGTTCACTGACGGTTATAACGAATGCCGGCCTCCTGCGCCTTCTCGATCGCGATCACCATGGCCGGCACGACGGTGACCCCCGCGAGCAGATTCGCCCGAAGCTCTTTTTGAAGCTCTCCCGCTTTGCCCTTTCCCCGGGCTTCCAGTTCCATGCACCATGCCCCGAACGCGTTGGCGCACAGCAGGAACTTGGTGCCCATCTTTTGCAGGTTTTCGATGCCGATCGCCGGCATCGCCGCTACTAATCCCGGTATGGTCGGCGATTGGATGGCCTGCATCAGCAGGTGCGCATCGCCGGGGGTGGGCCGGGCAAGCACGTTCCGCGTGTACGGCTTTCCGGCCGCATCTTTGAGCCCGGTGTACGCGCCTAGAGCGTATTTACGCCACATATCATCATTGAAGGCCAGGGCAATGCTCGATTGCGGGCCCACGCCGTAGAAAGTCCCGACGGCGCCCGCCTGGCCCGCGGGGGCCTTGTACGCCTCCGCATACGTGTTCAGATAATTCAGGATGTGCAGCAACGGGACCCCGTTTTTGTGCTGCGGGAAATCGAATAAACAGCGATGTACGCCGCCGACTTCAGCAATCCAGCCGTCCGCGCTGGTTTCTTGCTCGGCCGCCGCGCTTAAAGGAATGCTCGCCGCGGCGCCAAGGACCCCGCGGAAAAAACTACGACGATGTGTTGTGAATATCATGCCCCCGTCCTTATCCGTCTGGAGCGCAACCGATCGCAAATCCCCATTTCGCGCTGTCCAGACATGTTGGTAATGTATCAATTCACTCGGCGAAACACAATCGTGACGCGTCTTGTCTGAAACACAACCTTTGTACCCGCCGTCACCGGGTCGGATTGAGGCGCGGCCTTCAGGCCGCGCGTTTTTTGGTCTATCAAATCCAGGCGCAGTTCCCGAATGATTACTGCCGTGAAATCACAATTATTGCCGGCGTTCGTGCGAACCATTCGCTCCGATGCCGGTTTCCGTCTTAGCCGTTGCCGCGGCGAGTCCTTTGACAGAAGGCGTCCGGTTCGGCGTTCGCAAAAGTTCCTGCTTGTACGCTGTCGCGGCTTCGGCGGGCCGCCCGGCGGCAAGCAGCACGTCTCCGTAAAACTCCATGGCCGGCTTGATCGGCTCGGGAGGACCGGATGGCGCCGAAAGGGTCGCTTCAATGTCGCTTGCTTGTTTGGCAAATTTCAGTGCCGCTGCATTTTCGCCACGCGCAAGCTGGACGGAGGAGGCAAGCTCATTTTCCATCATCGCGAAGGGCTTCGCGGCGTAGGCCTGACCTTGTTTTTCCATGTTCTGCCGCATCGAGCCGATCATTGAGCGGGCTCGTTCGGCCTCGCCCGCGTCTCCCAGCTTCGCCGCGCTCAGGCCGGCAATGAAGATCCAAGCCGCCCCTCCCGAGCTTCCCCCCATGCCGGGCATGCCTGGCATCGATTCATGTTCCGGTGCACCCGCGGCCGGCGATTCGCTCAGCGAAATCTTTTGCCACTTGCCGGTCTCGAGGATGTACCGCGCGAGCATGGTGTGATATTGCTGATCGATGCCGGCGTTGTGGGGATTGCGGTCGACCGCCTGCTTCGCCAGATCGACGTCTTTGTTCGCCTCATCGAACCTGCCCAGCATCAGATTCGCGTATTCGAGCCAGGAGAGCGTGTGAAAATCCTCGCGTCCTTCCGGAAGATGCATTCGCTGAACCAGGTCCATCGCCGCCTTGTACGCAACGGTATTCGAAGCCGCGACATCCTGCCACATTCCGAGCTGTACGAAAATGTGCGAAGGCATGTGCAGGGCGTGCGGCGCCGAGGGCGCAATTTTCGCGTACACGCGCGCTGCCGGAAGCGCTAGAATCGCGTGATCCGGATCGTCGAACGCGTGAATGATGAAGTGCGCGGCGCCCGGATGGTTGGGATTCTCTTGAAACACCTTGAGCGCGATCGACGCCGCCAGCGCCTGCCGCCGGAATCCATGATCTCCCGGCCGCACAGTTCCAAGCAGCGAAAGCGCATAAAAAATGTCGACTTCGTGATCATCCGGCCATCGCTCGTACATGCGGGCCATCGCGTCGGAGTAGGCATTGTCCCGCGCCAGCTTGTCTCCCGGCGCGTAGAACAACTGATTTACCGCTTCAAGGTAGGCCTTCTCCTTGTCTGTCGGGGCCTTGGCGACACGGCCATCGAGCGTCGGCGCCAACCGTTCCAGAGCTTTTTTTGCGGCCGGCAGATCCTGCTGCGCCCACAGCGGATGGTTGTAGCTCATCGCTTCGCCCCAATACGCCAACGCGAAATTCGGGTCGATCTGTTGCGCTTTTTGGAATGCCTCCGCCGCCTCGTCGAACTCGAAGCTATGCAAATCCTTTACGCCCTCGATGAAGCTCGCCTGCGCGGCCGGTGATCCGGAGGTCTGAAAGCTGATGGATCCAAGCTGCTGCGCGCTGACCAATACCGCGCACGCAAATATCCCCGCGACGCTCAATGCTACTTGCCGCATATGCTGCTCCTTTGGGAAAAACAGGTTTGGCAATTTTTAATTCGTTCCGCCGGCCCGATGCGTGGGTTGCGAAAGCGTGCTCTCCACGGCCTGGCGCAGCTCTTCATAAGTCATGTTGCCGGGATGATAAAGCCGGACGATTCCAGTCCGGTCGACGAGCACCAGAGTCGGCACGGTGCTCGCCCCGTAGCGGCGGAAATTCTCTTCGCTCACCGGAGCCGGACTGGTGATGATTTCGGAGTACCGCTCCTGCCGGACCTTTTCGATATACGCCAGCTCGACTTCCGGCGTGGCGCTGACGCCTCGTCCCGTGTAGCCATATTTCTGCGTGGGCGCGATCAGGACCAATCCCTTCGGCTCGAATTCCGATTTGATTTTGGCGAGGATGGGGATCTCCGCCTTGCAGTCCGGGCACCAGTGCGCCCAGAAAAACAAGAGAACAGGCGTGTTCTTCGGCAGGGAAACGTTTTCGAGCGCCGGCGCCGGCTTCCCCTCCATGCTCAGAAGATTGATGTTCTTCTGAATTCGCATCCGAATCGAGGTGGTGTAATACCGCTTGAGCTGATCCTGAAGATACGTGATTGCTTCGGTCCGCTGGTTGCGCGCCGCCAAAACGTCGGCTTCCACCTCGATCGCCGCACCGAGGCCGATCGGCAGGTATTTGTCGCTGTCGAGCGGAATCTTTTTGGCTTCGGCGGCCGCCAGGTCGTAGGTTTCCTGGGCGTACTTATCCGCGTCATCCAGATTTTTCGCGGCCAGTTCGCCGCGGCCCATCCAGCTCAGCGCCTCGATCATCTCCGGCGTAACGCCGTTGGCGGCACGATAGTCGCGAATGAGATCCGACGCGTGGGAAAATTCGTTGTGAGCAATCGCTCCGCGGACGTCCGTGATCAGGTTCGCGAAAGCGGGGGCGGCAGCGAGGGCAAGAACCGTCAATGTAATTCGCACACAACCTCCTAGCAGCAACAGTTTACCGCAAAAAATGCCTCTGCATCATGATTGCCGTCAATTCCGTCAACAAAGCTCTCAACCCCTGGCTTGGCGCCGGGTGAGAACCCAACGGGCCGCCGCCTCGCGTGAGCGGCTCGAGTATCGGGCCTTTCATGCAAACGCTGAAGGCCACGCCGCAATCTGGCCGTGCGTTGCCGAGGGAGCGCGCAACTGACGAGTGAATCGATGCCGATTCGCTGGCCATTCGGCACACTTGAAATAGGATATGTTAATAAGGGCGGGATTTACCTTAGAATACGACAAGTTGACAAGGAGATTCCGGTCCGCTATAGTTCTGAAGTACTGATTCTTCAACGGTTTGAAACCGGAGAGTGGGTGATGGCCAGCAGCGCGAATGAGCGGGATGTCGATGTCAACTTCCCCATCGAAGACGACCTCGAACATCTGATCGAGGGCTACAGTCACCTCGCTCCTCCGTCCGAAGGCGAACTGCTCGAAGGACACATCGTCAAAGTCACGCCGCAGGAAGTGATCGTCGATTTCGGCTACAAAATGGAAGGCCTGGTGCCGATCGAGGAATTCCGCCAGGCCGACGGATCGGTCACGGTGCAGGCGGGCGATGCCATCGACGTGATGATCGACCGGCACGGTCCGCAGCCCGAAGGCTATGTCCTGCTTTCGTTTTCGAAGGCCAACCGCCTGCGGATCTGGGACACCCTCGAACGCGCTATGCGCGATCAGCTCCTGGTTTCGGGCCGGGTGACCGAGCGCATCAAGGGCGGATTGATGGTGGATGTCGGCATTCCCGCGTTCATGCCGGGATCGCAAGTGGATATCCGGCCGATTCACGATCTGGATCAGTTCATCGGTCAGGATATTCCGGTAAAAGTTCTGAAGATCAATCGCCGGCGCGGAAACGTCGTGGTTTCCCGCAAGATGGCGATCGAGGAAGATCTCAAGGCGCGCAAGGCCAACGCGCTCGAACACCTTTTTGACGGCGCAGTGGTCACCGGAGTGGTGAAAAACCTCACCGAATACGGCGCTTTTGTGGATTTGGGCGGCATCGACGGATTGCTGCACGTGAGCGACATGTCGCACGGGCGCGTGAATCATCCGAGCGAGGTGGTGCGCGTCGGCGATGAGCTGACGGTGAAGGTGCTCAAATTCGACCGGGACAAGGAGCGCATTTCGCTCGGACTTCGTCAATTGACGCCGGACCCCTGGGAGACGCTGCCGGATCGCTGTCCCTCGGGCAGTCGCGTGATCGGGCGCGTCATGAGCATCACCGATTACGGCGCGTTCGTCGAAATCGAGCCGGGCGTCGAGGGGCTGATCCATATTTCGGAAATGACCTGGAGCCGGCGGATGAAGCATCCGAGCAAGGTGGTGAAGGTCGGCGACCAGGTGGAAGCGGTGGTGCTCGAGGTGAAGCCGAAGGAGCGCAGGGTTTCGCTCGGGATCAAGCAGCTCGAAGCCGATCCGTGGACCACCGTGGCGCAGCGCTACAGCATCGGCAGCGTGGTGGAAGGGCGCGTCCGCAAGCTGGCGGATTTCGGCGCGTTTCTGGAGATTGAAGAGGGCGTCGATGGCCTGGTGCATGTTTCCGATCTGTCGTGGACCAAGCACGTGAAGCATCCCTCGGAGGTTTTAAAAAAGGGCCAGGTGATGCAGGCCGTGATCCTGAACATCGACGCGCCCAACCGGCGCCTGTCACTGGGGGTGAAGCAGCTTCAGCCGGATGCGTGGGAGAGCTTCTTCCGGTCGCACGAAGTGAGCGACCTGGTGCGCGGACGGGTATGCCGCGCGGCGCAGTTCGGAGTGTTCGTGGAGCTGGCGCCAGGCGTCGAGGCGTTGTGCCATAAATCGGAGATTCCGCCGATGCCGGACCGGATCGCGGCGGGCGCCGAATCGCCGCTGCCCATCGGGGACGAATACGACTTCAAGATCATCAAGATGAACGAAGCGGAAAAGAAAATCGGGTTGAGTTTGCGCGCCGTCGCCGAGGAAGAGGAACGGACGCGCCTGGAGGATTATCAACGCCAAGCCGCGGCCGCGACCATGACCATCGAGGAAGCCATGAGCTTGCGAGGTAAAGGAGAGAGATGACCAAGGCGGAATTGATCGAAGAAGTCTCGCGCGTGGTGGAGATGACGCGCAAGGATTCCGAGGTAATCGTCGAGGCGATTTTCGACAGCGTGGTGCGCGCACTGCGCGGTGGGGACAAGATCGAGATCCGGGGATTTGGCAGCTTCCGCACGCGCCAGCGGCAGCCCCGAGTGGGTCGCAATCCGAAAACCGGCGCGCGCGTGGAGGTTCCCGCCAAGCGCATTCCGTATTTCAAGCCCAGCAAGGAATTGAAGGACCTGGTGAATGGCGAAGCCGCGGTTCCCGCCGACGGCCATCCGCCGGAAGCGCCGCACGCCTGAAGCGCGATTCCATATGGATTTTTTGTGGAGTCCGTGGCGCTACCGCTACGTGTCCTCACTCCCGTCATCGGAGTGCCTGTTTTGCCGGGTCGCGGCGGACCGGGACGATAAAAGCAATTTCGTGCTGCTGCGCGCGGAGCGCAATCTGATCATGCTGAACCGCTTCCCCTATACCAGCGGGCACCTGATGATCGCCCCCTACCAACATGTGGCGACGATCGAGGAGGCGGACGAAGCTGCGCTCGGCGAGATGATGACGCTCGCGCGGCGGGCCGAATCGGCGCTGCGGCGGGCGTATAAGCCGGACGGGCTGAACCTGGGGATGAACATCGGCCGCAGCGCGGGCGCAGGAATCGCCGAGCATATCCACATGCACCTTCTCCCGCGCTGGCATGGCGACGTGAACTTCATGACGGCCGTCGGGGAGACGCGCGTGTTGCCGGAAGATCTGGAGACGACTTACGCGAGGCTGAAGCCGTTGCTGGCCGCGGGCGAGCCGGAGTGAACGCAGATCGTGACACGAAAAGACCCGGCCAACGCGCGGCATGAATGCCGCGCCTCAAATCCTCGCGACGCTGATGGAGCGCGTTGGTCTCTCTAACGAATCCAACGAGCCGCACTCACTGCTCGCGATTTGAACACGTTGCCAGCCGCCTCGCGTGAGCGAGCGGCTCAAGCATTGGGGCTTTTCTGCGGTTCGAGCGCAGGGGTCTGCTGGCGGAACACGGCGCGAGGGTCGCGTGAGGATGCGATTCCGGCGTGGTGCACCGCGAAGCGCAGCAGCAGCGACCCCGCAGTGCCTAGCGCGCCGGCGATCACCCGCTGGCGGCGGGATCTCCTGGGTAACAGCGCGGCGATCAGGCTTCCCGCGGTCAATATGGTCGAAGCGCGCCACAGGGCGCCGCTCGTTCCGGTTTTGAACGGCTCGGCGATTCGCGGCGACTTGCGGGCCGCCAGCCGCTCCATCGCGAAGCCGGCGGCAAGTTCCGCGGCGCGTCCCAGCGTTCCGAACGTATAGGTGATCCGCCGCGCTGCGCGATCCTCGACGAAAAGATCGAAGAGCGATCCCGCGCTCGCCATCGCCGACGCTCCGAAAAGAATCGGCAAAATGCGCCGCGATTCCTGCCATAGCGGGACCGCGGTGTTGGCCACCAGCACGCCCGTGTATGTGGAGAGCCCCAGGCCCGCGAGTCCCGAAGCGACTCCGCTGATTTCGCCGAACGCTCCCGCGAACCCGCGCCGGCGCGCGAGCAGGCTCGCAACGAACGCAGAAGGAGCGATTGTCGAAAGAATCCACGCTCCGACGTTCATCGGCGAGGTCGGCCGGAACACGCGGAGCATGTGATGAAATCGCGAGGGTTTTCCCAAATCGTGAATGAGGAGCACGGCGCTCGCGGCGCTGCCGAGGATCCCGGCCAGGTGAGTGCGCCGGATGAACCGGTCGAACCGGCCGGACCCGTCAAGCTGCGCCGCCGCGCCCATCACCAGCGAAGCACCCGCCGCGCCGCCGATGTAGTAATACAGCGGAATGGCCCACTCCCACACCGGCTCATGAAGCAGCGGGCGATCGAAGTAAGAAGGGTCGGAGCGATCGGGCTCGGGCAGGCCGCGCCAGGAGATGTTTTCGACCTCCGGTTCGACGCGGGGCAGGGCAGCCTCGCCGCTGAGTTTCGCGATCCCGGTATCGATTTCGTTTTCGCGCTGAACCGTGCTCATTTCCGTCCTCCGAGTAAAACCGAGCCGACGGCCGCAAGCGCCATCCCCGCCATCGCGAGTCCCATGGACGCCCACGCCTGTTTCGAGGGTTTGGTCGGCACCACCGGGTCCGGCGGCAGGTTGTAGACTTCGGGCTGGTCAAGCAGCAGGAAAAATGCGTTCAGGCCTTCGGTCCCGGGCTGATCTTTTGCGCTCGCGCCGTACAGGTACGCTTCGTGCATTCCCTTGCGATGCAGATCTTCGACGCGCTGTTCGGCGTGCTCGCGAAGCTGATCGAGCTCGCCGAACTGGATGGACTCCGTGGGGCAGGCTTTGGCGCAGGCGGGAATCATGTTGTCGCGCAGCCGGTCGTAGCACAGCGTGCATTTCCAGGCGCGGCCGTCGTCCTCGCGCCGGTCGATGACGCCGAAGGGGCAGGCGACCACGCAATATCCGCAGCCGTTGCAAATATCGGGCTGAACGTAGACGGAGTCGAATTCGGTGCGGATGATCGCGCCAGTGGGACAGGCTTCCAGGCACCCGGCGCGCGCGCAGTGCTTGCACACGTCGGAGGAAAACAGCCAGGAGAATCCTCCGGCTTCCTGGTTGCCGAGAGGTTCGGAGCGCTCGATGAAGGCGACGTGCCGCCAGGTGGACGCGCCCAGATGCACGGTGTTGTCGTAGGACATGCCGGTGAAGGAGAATCCGTCGTCGGGCAACTGGTTCCACTGCTTGCAGGCGACCTCGCAGGCTTTGCAGCCGATGCACAGCGTGGTGTCGGTGAAGAATCCTTTGGCCATGGGTTCCGTGCTTCGTGGTTCGTAGTCCGTAGTCCGTAGTTCGCGGTGCGCTTACGATAATCTAACCACGAACCACGGACCACGAACTCATATATTCCCTTCCTTCGTCTCTTCCGCCTTGAAGCCGTACCTGGTTTCGGGCCGGCCGCGTGCGACGGGGAGATCGCGCTCCCAGTCCATCGGATCGATCTGGCGCACCAGCGGGCCGCTGGTTGCGACGCGGCGTTTGCGGCTGGTTCGTCCCGCCTCGATATTTCCGGTGAACGCCTTCGATTCTTGAATGGAAACGTTGGGATCGGCAACGAAAGCGATCAGCTCATTGGCCGAGTTGCCGCGCACCAGGCCTTTCGACCCCCAGTGAAACGGCAGCCCGATCTGGTGGACCAGGCGTCCGCCGGCGCGCAGCGGCTTCATGCGCCCGGTCACCAGCACGCGCGCCTCGATTTCGGCACGCGCGGTGCGGATGGTCGCCCAGCCGCCGTTTTCGAGATTGCGCTCGCGGGCGAGCTCAGGTGAGACCTCGCAGAACATTTCCGGCTGCAGCTCGCTCAGCCAGCGAAGCCAGCGGCTCATGCCGCCGGCGG
>Ga0335077_10001212_pt1 | contig 30395 bp, 22 predicted proteins | sample Lox_Sample_31_FD_207151 | JGI IMG/M metagenome (GOLD analysis project Ga0335077, IMG submission 207151) | Soil microbial communities from Loxahatchee National Wildlife Refuge, Florida, United States - Lox_Sample_3.1 | ecosystem: Environmental > Terrestrial > Soil > Wetlands | place: USA... | reverse complement strand
TCTCCCCGAATGTCCAGGTATCGTATCGGGCAAGGTTACCGCGTTCTTGCGGGTCCTGCTTAGCTCCCGATAGGGCGGCTAACCGTCGATGTGAGCATCGCTAAGTCCTGATTTACGCGCTAACCCGACAAGCGGGTACTAAGAGCAACCTGTCCGGTTGCCCCGGCGATTCTTTGACTCCCGCACTGTGAGCATTTAGACTGGCTCGCTTCCGAATTGCGCCGGAGAAATACCAGTTGGCCTCTGCGAAATTCAAACCCGTAGACGAGGAGCTGTCGCACCTGAAGAACGGCGCGGCGCTCGCCGCTCACGCGCGAGACGAGTAGGCGAGTCAACCAAACTCGTAGTAGTTTCATCTGACCGTCTCGATAGCGGAGGCACACCTTGCTCGAACTGCGCAACGTTTTCAAACGATTCGGCGGCTTCCTCGCAGTGAACGATGTCAGCTTCTCGGCGCGCGCCGGTGAAGTCACAGGCTACCTGGGGCCAAACGGTTCGGGTAAGTCCACCACCATAAAGATGATCACTGGCCTCATCGATGCCACTCGGGGCGAAATCCTCTTCGAGGGCGCGCCCATCGAGCGCGATCCGATTGCCTACAAGCAACGCGTGGGATATGTCCCCGAAGAGCCTCACATGTATTCACACCTCACGGGCCTGGAATATCTGACCCTGGTCGCACAGTTGAGGGACCTTCCCCTGAAACTCTCAGCCGAGAAGATCGACCGGCTGCTCCAGTTGTTCTCTTTGCACAGCCATCGGCACCTTTCGATCTCGTCCTATTCCAAAGGAATGCGCCAGAAGTTGCTGCTCTCGGCAGCGCTGCTGCACAACCCGGACTTGGTCCTGCTGGATGAGCCCTTTTCCGGACTCGACGTGACTTCGGCGCTGGTCATTCGCAGCCTGATCCGGGAGCTGGCCGCGCGCGGCAAAGTGGTGTTGTTCAGCTCCCACGAACTCGACACCGTCGAACGCGTGTGCTCCCACGTCGTGATCCTGCATCGCGGAAAAATTGTGGCCGATGATTCAATCGACCGACTTAGGACGTTCATGGCTCTTCCGACCTTGGAGGAAGTCTTCTGCCAGCTTGCCGTCGAACAGGACACTGGGGCTGTGTCTCGGGAGATTGCCGATCTAATTCTCGCGTGAGGGAGACGTCGTGGAAAGAAACCACTTTCGCACCCTCTATCGCGAATTCCTTTTCCGCATCATTGACCTGGAACTCCTGGCGCCCCAGGGTGACATACGCCGGCTCCTCGGCCAATTCGCCGCGCTCCTCCTCTTTGTCAGTTTCTGGGTGCTGATGTTTCCCGCGTTGAGCCTGGGCAGCAACCCTCCTTCGGAATTCAATCTGCTGCTGACGTGGGGCGTGGAACATTTTCTGATATCGACCACGATGCTGATGGTCGGATTGTTCGCAGTGCTCAGCTGGGAATCAATGTTCCCCGACCGGCGCGACGTCATGGTGTTGATGCCGTTGCCCGTGCGCTCGCGCACGATCCTGCTGTCGAAAGTTGCCGCGGTCGCGAGCGCGTTGGCCGTCTCAATTCTCTGCCTCAACATCTTTCCCGGGATTGCGGCTCCTTTCTCCTTCCCCTCGGCGCCCACCTTACCCTCACCGAAGTACGACGCGGCCATGGCGCCCGTGAAGATGGCCGATTTGAAGCCGGTCCTCGATCGCGATATGAACGCGGCCCTGGATCCCGGCAGCGCCAATCTGGCGCTGGGCCGCAACGCAGGGATCGTTGTCGGTATTCTTCAACGCGGTGAACGCCGCGTTTTCACCTACGGCCGCGCCAAGCCCGATTCCATCTTCCAGATCGGCTCCATCACGAAGACCTTCACGGCGCTGCTTCTGGCGCAGATGGTCGAGCAGGGGAAGGTTAGGTTCGACGAGCCCGTACGCGAGCTCCTGCCGGAAGGCACCGCGCCCAAACCAAAGGGCGACGAAATTACCTTGCTCGATCTCGCAACGCACCACTCCGGATTGCCGGCTCTGCCCGACAACATCAATCCCGAGAACCCGGCCAATCCCTACGCGGATTACCACGCGGCCGACCTGTACGCCTATCTCGCGAAACGCGGCGTGGGCAGGCCGCACGATCCCCCGTACTCATATAGCAACCTCGGCGTCGGGCTACTCGGGCAGGCGCTGGCGAACCGCGCTGGACTGACCTACGGAGAGTTGCTGGAGCAGCAGATTACAGGCCCGCTTGCCCTGCACGATACGGACGTTTCGCTTTCGTCGTACCAGAAAACCCGGCTCATCCAGGGCTATAGCGGCAGTGAGTCGCATGATCCCGTGCGCCATTGGGACATGGACTCGTTTGCCGGCGCCGGCGCAACTTTTTCGACGGCGGGAGACCTGCTCACCTACCTCGACGTCCAGATGCATCCCGAAAAATCCGAATTCCTTTCGGCCGCGCTCGTCGAGTCTCAGAAACTTCGAAACGATTTAGGCACTGCCAACCCCGCTCAGCGCATTGCGCTCGCTTGGGCCCATGACGCGGATTCGAAAATCTATTTCCACAACGGTGCCACGGCGGGATTCACGAGCTATGCGTGCTTTTCTCCGGAGGGTGACTACGCGGTGGTCGTGCTCATCAATACCGGCCCTAATTTGATTTTGAATCCCGGCCAAATCGCGGACCATATCCGCCAGAGACTCACGGGTGAGCCCGCCGTTTCGCTCGCCAGGGAAGCCCTTTCGGGAAGCGGCGGCTTCATCAACGCGCTGCGATCCTTTGCCGCATATTGGTTCACGCTGCTTGCGGCGGGTCTTTTCGTATTCTGCTTCGTGCTCACGGTGCAGGGATTGGCTCAGCTGCTTCCCCGCCAGCTTTTCCTGCGAGTCTCTGTGTTCTTGCAGGTGGGTTGTTTCGGCCTTTTTCTGTTTGTGTACTTGCAGCAGCCGCTGATCGCGGCTCCGCAGATACTGGCTGCCGATCAGAGACTACAAACCTGGCTGCCGACCTACTGGTTTTCCAGTCTGTTTCAAACGCTGAATGGTCCCATCGCTCCCCCGCTCGCCGTGCTCGCGCGAAGGGCGTGGATAGGCCTTGCGATCTCGATCGGCGGAGCCTGCTGCGCCTACCTGATCTGCTACTTCCGCACACTGCGCAAGGTCGCGGAACAACCCGACATCCTGCCCTCTCCGCGCCGTTCGCATTGGCTGCCTCCATTCGGCGGCTCCTTCGAAACGGCGATTGGTCAGTTCTCCGCGCGCACGCTGTTTCGCAGCCGCCAGCATCGGATGATTGTCGCGTTCTACTTGGGAACGGCAATCGGACTTGCAGTCTTCATGTCGAAGGTTCCCATCACACAGCAGGCAGGATCGGCCTTCGATGCGTGGAGCCAGGTGAATAAGCCCCTTCCTATGGCGAGTGTCATGATCATGTGTGCCGCTGTGTTGGGAGTTCGCCTCGTGTTTTCGATGCCGCTGGAACTCGGCGCCAACTGGATATTTCGCGTGATGCCGCCCGCTGGCGTGCCGTCCTGCCTGGCGGCGGTCCGCCGCACGCTTTACGTTCTTTCTGCGCTTCCAGTTTGGGCGGCTTTCGCGCCGCTATTCCTGTGGATTTGGCCGTGGCGCATTGCCGTGGAGCATCTGCTGATACTTGCGCTCGCCGGGGCTATCGTCTGCGAGCTCTCCTTGTACGGCTTCCAAAAGATTCCTTTCACCTGTTCGTATCTCCCGGGAAAATTGCAGGTTCACATGATGGGTTTCGCCCTCGTCGCGCTTCTGGTCTTGATTGGCAACGGCGCTGCATTCGAGCTCGGCGTGCTACACAAACCCGCGCGCTATTTCGCGACGGTCGGCGTTCTTGGACTTGGGATCGTCGCGGCGCGCTGGTGGACGGCGGCACGAGCGAACGCCGATGGAGCGGCCCTGACGTTCGAGGACGAACCGGCCCCTGATATCCTCGAATTGCGACTCCAGCAGCGTGGAGTCTTGCCGATCGCGCCCAATGCCAAGTGACTTCTGTTTTGGCCGCGCATGCTACCGTCCTGTGCTCTTTGACTCCGGCACCGTGAGCATTTAGACTGGCTCGTTTCCGAATTGCGCCGGAGAAAGACCAGTTGGCCTCTGCGAAATTCAAACCCGTTGACGAGCAGCTGTCGCACCTGAAAAAGGGCGCGGCGGAAGTCATTCCCGAAAGCGAGCTGCGGGCGAAGCTCGAGCGCTCGATTGCGACCGGAAAACCGCTGCGCGTCTATCTCGGCGTCGATCCCACGGCGCCCGATATTCATCTCGGCCACACCGTGGTGCTGCGCAAGCTGAAACATTTTCAGGATATGGGCCATACGGCGATTTTCCTGATAGGCGATTTCTCCGCGATGATCGGCGACCCCACGGGACAATCCGAAACGCGCCCTCCGCTCACGCGCGAGCAGGTGGACGCGAACGCGAAAACGTATCTCGCGCAGGTGTACAAAATTCTCGATCGGGACAAAACGGAAGTTCGCTACAACAGCGAATGGCTCGGGAAAATGTCGAGCTACGACGTCGTGCGGCTTTGCGGCCACTATCGCCTCGCGCGCATGCTCGAGCGCGAGGACTTTCGTTCGCGCCTCGAAAAGAACCAGCCCATCTCGGTCCACGAGCTGCTCTATCCGCTGCTGACGGCCTACGACGCTGTCGAGCTGCGATCGGATGTCGAGCTGGGCGCGACCGAGCAAAAATTCAACATGCTGGTCCACCGCGATATTCAACGCGAATACGGAGTGGCCTCGGAAGTCGTCCTGACGATGCCGATCCTCGTGGGCCTCGATGGCGAGCGCAAAATGTCGAAGAGCCTCGGCAACTACGTCGGCATCACCGAAGCGCCGGGCGAGATGTTCGGCAAGCTGATGTCGATTTCCGATGAGCTGATGTGGTCCTACTACGAGCTGCTCACCGATTTTGCCTGGCCGGTGGTCGTGCGCTTGCGCGAAGAAGTTCGCACCGGCGTCCTGCACCCCAAGAAAGCGAAGATGGAGCTCGCGCACAACATCGTCGCGGGATTTCACGGAGAGGATGCCGCCAGAAAAACCGGCGAGGAATTCGACCGCGTCTTCAGCGGCCGCCACGCCCCTGAAGAGGCGCCGCGGCATAGCCTGCGGCGCGGCGAACCCAAGCGCCTTTCCGTCCTGCTAGTCGAGTTGCAGCTCGCGCCATCGCGCAGCGAGGCCGAGCGGTTAATCAAACAAGGCGGCGTCGAAATCGATGGCGTGCGCGTGGACGACGTGAAACGCGAAATCGACCTCTCAAAGCCCGCCGAGTACCTCCTCCGGGCGGGCAAAAAGAAATTCCTGCGTATCGTGGTCGAGTAGCGCCGGCTTGTCCTGAGCGAAGCCGAAGGGCATCCTGCCGGCGATTTTCCTGAACAGAACAAGAGCTGCGCGAACAGTGCCCGCTCGGGCCTCTTTGCGTGCGTTTTCGCGCCCAAAAACACCACCACATTGAGCGACTTCAATCACACCACGGTGAACGAAACCGGTCGCTTCAGTTGAAAAAACTTCTTCTTTCAGGTGTGAACGTCTAACGCTGGGAGGAGCCGCCGGCGGAACGAATGGGGATGGCAACCGGTTTGGCGGCTTCGGCTGGCGCGAGCATGTGGCAGTTGCCATCGAATACGGCGCCTGGCTCGATCACGAGGCACGGCGTGTGGACCTCGCCCGTAACGATCGCGTTTGGCTGGATTTCTACGCGGCCCTTCGCCTGAATCTTACCGTCGAAGCGCCCAGCGATCACCACGCGATTCCCGATAATCTGCCCTTCAATCACCGCGTGCTCGCCGAGGACCAGCGTGTCGTCGGAGACGAGCGTCCCCTTCATCGCCGAGTCGATGCGGAACGTGCCGGTGGACTCCAGCTTTCCCTCGACCTTGACGCCCTGTTCGAGGAAGCCGGTCCATTCGGCGGGTTCCTGCCGTTTGTGAAACCAGGCCATGCAATTCTCCCGAGTGGATTCCCTATTCTCTCATCAGTTGGCCGTAGAGGCGGGTCAAATCCGCCGCGTCGTAGTACTCAAACGCCAACTGTCCCGGCCGGCCCGGGCGTAGCGGATGGATGTGGATCTTTGTGCCGAATTTCCGCTGCAATTCTTCGAGCGCCCACTTCGTGTTCGGGTCGATTGCGGAGGCGGACGGATCAGCCTTCTGTTTCAAGCCGCGGGCGGCCAGGCGCTCGACTTGCCGCACAGTCATCCCGCCACGCGCGATGCGGCGTGCGAGTTCGAGCCGCGTTTTCGCATCAGGGATTGCGAGCAACGCGCGGCCGTGTCCTGCGGTTAGGCGCCCTTCTTCGATCAGGTCCTGAATCGGCTCTTCGAGCTTGAGCAGGCGCACCGCGTTGGCGATCGTGGCGCGATCCTTTCCCGTGCGCTCGGCGGCCTGTTCCTGTGTGAGGTGAAATTCGTTGCTGAGGCGCTCGAAAGCGTGCGCCTGTTCGATGGGATTGAGATCTTCGCGCTGAAGGTTTTCAACGAGCGTCATCTCCAACGCCATTTCGTCGCGCACGTCGCGCAGCACGGCTGGGACGCGGCTGAACGCCGCACGTTGCGCGGCCCGCCAGCGCCGCTCGCCGGCGATCAACTGGTAGCGCGACCCCACCCTGCGAACGATCAGCGGCTGCACGATGCCGCTCGCGCGAATCGAGCGCGCCAATTCCTCGAGAGCTTCCTCGCGGAATCGTGTGCGCGGCTGATAGGGACTTGGATCGATTAGGTCGATATCGACCTGTACGAGGCCTTCAGTCGGAGCCAGCGCCGGTGCCGCCGCCGCTGCTGCTGCTCCCGCCGACACCGCCACCTGCGGCGGCTGCTGAGGCTGCGGCTCCGGTTCCCTGATCAGCGCGCTCAGACCCTTGCCCAACGCGTTTCTGGGCATTCGATATAACCTCCTTAGCTAGTTGGATATAGCTCTCTGCGCCTTTACTATGTATGTCGTAGAAGATCACTGGCATGCCATGGCTGGGGGCTTCCGCCAGCCGCACATTTCTGGGAATTACGCTTTCGAAGACTTGAGCGCCGAAGAAGCTGCGGAGATCGGCGGCCACCTGCTTCGATAGCGTGGTCCGGTCGTCGTACATCGTGAGGAGAATCCCCTCGATCGAGAGCTCCGGATTGATCGTCCGTCGCAGGCGCATGAGCGTGTCGAGGAGCTCGGAGACTCCTTCGAGCGCCAAGTACTCGCACTGGATCGGCACTAGGACTGAATCGCTTGCCGCCAGAGCGTTGAGGGTCAGGAGATCGAGCGAAGGCGGGCAATCGATCAAGATGTAATCGTACTTCTCGCGGACGCCTTGGATGAGAGCTTTGAGCTGATACTCGCGATTCTCCATGGAGACGAGCTCGACGGCCGCGCCGACCAGATTCTTGTCGGACGGGATTAGATCGAGGCGGTCAACCTGCGCGTCGATCAGGATTCGGTCGAGAGGCTCGCCGAGGATAAGCGCCTGGTAAAGCGTCCTGCGGGCTGGATCTTTCGGAAATCCGAGCGCGCTGGTGGCATTCCCCTGCGGATCGGAATCGATGATGAGAGTTTTCTGTTCGGAGGCAGCGAGAGAGGCACCGAGATTTACCGCGGTAGTGGTCTTTCCAACGCCGCCCTTTTGGTTGGCGATGGCGATAATTCGCGCCAAACGAATCCCCCAGTCTGAATCGCGAATGTAGCAGAGATTTTCTCAGCTGTGCAAGATGTTTCACGTGGAACATTCTTGATCTCGATGTTCCACGTGGAACAATCTCTCGAGATCAGCGCCTCGGCGAGCCGGCGAGCAGATATCTCCGCTCGGAGCCGGGAATGAGAATGGGATCGCGCCAGTGCCAGCCGACGCTGCGCGAAATCGATGTCGCATCGCCCTCGCCGAGCCAAAGGGCGACATGGCCTGATGCTTCGAGGTGCTTCGCCGCCCAGGAAAGCAATTCGTCGTGAAGGCCGAGAGCTCGCGCAGCGACCCAATCGAACTTCGCGGCGTCCGGTTGAAAATCCTCCATGCGTCCACGAAAGACGGTGACGCCAGCGAGTCCGAGCGCGCGGACCACCTCGGCGAGAAATGCGCACTTCTTCGCGACCGGCTCGATGAGCGTGAGCTCGAGGCCCGGAACGGCCATCGCGATCGGCAGACCAGGAAAGCCGGCGCCAGTTCCAACGTCGGCGAGCCGACTTTTCTCGATTAGCAGAGCTGAGACGGCAAAAAGGCTTTCGCCGAAGTGAAATTTGACGATTTCGCGCGGATCCGTGATCGTTGTCAGCGAAATCTTGGAATTCCAGCGCTGAAGCAGGGCGACGTACGCCCTCAGCTTCTCGCAGAATAGCGGATCCGGCCGATGGCCGTATGGCAGGAGCAGCCGACCGATTTCTGTATCCGATAGCTCTTTCTTCATTTACTATCTATATAGTAGAAAGCCAAATTCCGGTTCAACTTATAGGAGCGGAGTCGGTTACGCTTTCGGCGGAAGCCTTTAGCGCAATTCGCAGCCTCAAGGGCGCGAGGAAGCCGGCGGCAAGATCGGCGATGAAGTGGGCGAGCAAAGAAGGGATGAGGCTTCCGGTCCACGCACGAATCGCTGAAAACAGCAGTCCTACAACCAAGGTCGAGATGAGGCCGCGGCGGCCCTGATATAGATGCGCGATGGCGAAAAGGGCGGCCGAGCCAAGGATGCCCGCTAGGACGAAACCGCCCGACCAGTCCTCGAACACGCGCTGCACGAAGCCGCGATAAATCAGCTCTTCGCACGCCGCGACCGTGACGACGACGGCGAGAAACGCGAGTCGCTCGATCGCGTCCTGGGGAAAAATTTTCAGCGCGAGCTGAGGGAGCATCCCCTGCGTTTCCGAGGGCCGATGCGCGAGGCGCCAGAGGCTGATGATCTGATTGGCGAAGATGAGCGCGCAGAGGACGATGGACACCACGAGCGTCAGGGAAACATTCGGGATGGCCATTCCGAGCTGGAAGACCAGAATGTGGTGCGCGCTAGTGCGCAGCAGTACGACGGCCGCGGCGATCCATTGGAATACGATCGTGGAGGCATAGAGCGCGAGCCGGTCGGCCCGGGTTGTCTCCGGCGCCTGCATCAACATGCGAATGCGGCGCCTGCCGAGCCACGGCACGGCCGTGCCGAGGAAAATCAAGATGAGGGCGAAGTCCCAGTGCATCACTTGAAATCAGAACACCTTTGCCGCAAACGGGCAAGCGTAGCGCATCGTTAAACGGCTGATTTGGCAGTAAATACTATTTGAGGCGGGATCGCGGCTTTTGGTTACAGGGTTGACACTGATGGACGCGCCGCCGTATCGTTCTTGATTCCTCGCAGCAAACAACTATGAAGATACTGGTCATCGGCGGCGGCGGACGCGAACACGCGCTCGTGTGGAAGCTTCGCCAAAGCGCCTCGGTCGAAAAAGTGTGGTGCGCGCCGGGAAACGGCGGAATCGCGAACGATGCGGAGTGCGTGCCGCTCGACGTGAAGGACGTGAAGGCTGCCGCCAATCTGGCGAAGAAGCTGGGAGCGGGGCTGACGATTGTAGGGCCGGAATTGCCGCTGACGCTGGGAATCGCCGACGAATTTGCAAAGCGCGGTCTGCCATTACTCGGCCCGCCGCAAGAAGCCGCGCAGCTCGAAGGAAGCAAGATTTTTTCCAAGCGATTTATGGAGCGGCACGGCATTCCGACGGCCGAGGTTTACGGAATCTGCGAGTCCGCCGTGGAAGCACACGCGGCGCTGCGCTCCGTGGGGTGGCCTCTGGTGATCAAGGCAGACGGCTTGTGCGCGGGCAAGGGCGTGCTGGTGACGTTGTCGGCGGACGAGGCGGCCGCGTTCATTGATCGCGTGATGGAGAAGCGCGAATTCGGCGATGCGGGGCAGCGCGTGCTGCTCGAAGAAGGCCTTGCGGGCGAAGAACTCTCCTACATCATTCTGACCGACGGAAAGAATTTCATCCGCACGGCGCCGGCGCGCGATCACAAGCGAGCGTTCGACAACGACGAAGGGCCGAACACGGGAGGAATGGGCGTCTATTCGATCGACGACATTCTGCCTCCGGAGCTCGAGAAGACAATCATCAAGAAAGTGGTGGAGCCGACGCTCGACGGGCTGCGCGCCGATGGAATGCCGTACCGGGGCTTTCTCTATTTCGGGCTGATGCTGACGGCGGACGGGCCGAAGGTGCTCGAATACAATTGCAGGCTCGGCGATCCGGAGACGGAGGCGGTGCTGCCGCGCGCCGATTTCGATCTTGCGCAGGCGTGCATGCAGGCGGCACTCGGAGATTTGAGCGCGGTCGAAGCGAAATGGTTTCCGGGGGCGAGCGTGTGCGTGGTGATCGCTTCGAAGGGTTATCCGGGCGATCCGCAGACGGGCGTTGCGATCCACGGGCTCGAGGAAGCAGCGAAAGTGCAGGGGGCGGTCGTATTTCATGCCGGTACGAAGCGCGAGGGCGGCGTTTGCTACACGAACGGTGGTAGAGTGCTGGTGGTAAGCGCGATGGGCCAGGACCTGGCGGCAGCGCGGCGGATTGCGTACGAGGCCGCGGGCCGGATCAAGATCGAGGGCTCGCACTATCGCAAGGATATTGGGGCGAAAGCGGCGAAGGGACGGGCGGCAATGTAATGGACGCAGGGCGGTCCGCTGAATGGGGAAGTCAGGAGTGCTATCTCCCTCAGGGGCTAAGGCCCTTCTTTCTTTTGGGCCCGTGATGTCGGAGCTGAAGCTCCGACCCCCTAAGAACCATTCTTGAATCGGATTTGGAATTCTTGAGGAGACGGGGAAAGTGACGACGGCTGGAAAGCACGCAATGCCGCACGTGGGAATCGTGATGGGGTCGGACACCGATTTTCCGGTGATGAGCGAGACTGCGAAAACGCTCGAGAAATTCGGCATCCCGTACGAGATGGAAGTGCTCTCCGCGCATCGCACACCGGAGCGCGCTCAGGAGTATGCGACGAGCGCCGCGGGCCGCGGACTGAAAGTGATCATCGCAGCGGCGGGGGCGGCGGCGCATCTCGCGGGAGTGATGGCGGCGGGCACGACGCTGCCCGTGATCGGCGTCCCGATGGCGACGAGCTCGCTGAATGGGCTCGACGCGCTGCTTTCCACCGTGCAGATGCCCGGAGGAATTCCGGTCGCAACAATGGCAATCGACAAAGCCGGCGCGGTGAATGCGGCTATTTTCGCGGCGGAGATCCTGGGGATCTGCGATGGAGAGATTGCCGGAAAGCTCGAACAGCACAAGGAAGATTTGGTGAAGTCGGTAGCGGAAAAGAATGCCCGCCTACAGAAGCAGATTTCCGAAAGAAAGTGACTCGTGACTTGTGATTCGTAATTCGTGATGCTTGTGGTACAGTTCGCAGTAAGTCTGCAAATTCCTCTCCTCCGTTCTACGCCTCCAAAATCAACCAAAACCGATCACCGCTGAGACGCAGAGAACGCAGAGAAACCAGAGGCTGACTTAAGGATCAGCGTTTATGGGACAACACTTACTGCGGAGGTTTGGCGAGGGTGGGGGTGTCGGGCGCGGAGATTGCGCGCTTATTGGCGGCAGGTCACGGCTATGACTCAGTTCCGTGCTGCACTCTTACTCGTAGAGTCAGTCGCGGACGAAGCAGGATGAAGGGTCTCGAGGATACGGTTAAGCTCCGGTTGCGTCAGTCGAATGGTGTCTTTGGCGGTCTCGCAGACAATTTCTACGTAGTGGCCGTTCAGGTCGAGGACTTCCAGTTGGATGTGCCTGGACTTGCGAGGATCGCCGACTTGAAATCCGCGCTTGTCGGGGAACCCAAACGAGAAGGCTCCTGTTTCGAGACTCTTAGGAAGAGCGATGGCCTTGATCGTCAGCAGCGTTACGCCACGCGCCGCTTCCGCGCGCGGTCCGAACGCTCGGATGGACGCGGGCGACGTGTTCAGCAGTGCGGCATACTGGTCGTATGCCGAACGATTTATAAGGTCGCCAAACACGGGTCCCAGATTCGGCATGCCTGACGATTGGTCCTCTGCGATCTGACTCAGTAGCCCACGCTGATTCGTAGGTGCAATGACGAGCAGATCTTGCCCCGACTCAAACTTAAGTTGCACGAGCCCACTCGTAGTTGAGCTCTTCTGAGACTCCTTTGTTTTGAAGCTCCCATTCCATGGGACCTCGAACGTATAGCCGAAGTACGAAAACGCCGTCCCGGGAGCGTCAGATACGGTGTAGTCGGTCAGCGGTTGCGGGGTTACCTTCACCGCAGGGATCTTTCTCGCTTCCCATCTAGCGATAAAGAAAACGGACATTGGAGGCCCAAGAAGGTTGAGCAGAACAGTGATGAGAACGAAAAGTGCCGCCACACGCCCGAACGCGCATAGGAGGCGCCTCCACCATGAGGCTCGCTCCCAGGCCGTGACGTGAATCAGAGCGCCCATTCACCAGATTCTTGCAGCCTCCGGGTGGCGTCACAACATTACCGACGCGTTCTGTTGTCTAGGGCGCTATCTGCCCCTCAGGACGGGCCAATCTTCGAAGCGCGGCGCGATTGAAATTAGGGTCAGATAGTCGGAAGCCGGCGCGCCAGTTGCTACTGCGGGGGCTTGACGAGGGTGGGGGCGCCGGGAGGGCGCGCGGATTGGGCGCCGGGGCGGACCGGCTCGGGAGGCGGGGCGAGAACCCATTCGAAGCCGGATTCCTGGTGGATGATGGCCATCGTTTCGCGGGCGTTGGGAGGGGCGATGGCGTCGAGCGCGGCGCGGAGGAACTGGATCGTATCCGCAGCGAGAGCTTTATCGCTTGTGCCTTGAAGGAAATGGTTCGCGACTTCGGCCATTTTGGGGTCTGACGCACGGATTTTTTCGAGACGCGGGTCTTTTTGGCGCAGGAGCTCAAGCAAAGTGGCCGGGGCGTTCTCGGGCGGGTAGGCAAATTCGACGAGCGTGTGCGGTTGCCCCTTTTCGGGCGGCCAGAATTGCAGGTAGGCCGGCCGGAGGACGCGCGTGGTCCAGTAATCTTGTTGTTCCTCCTGCTGCTTGATCCCATAGGCGAGCTGCCAGACCTCGGCGCCATAGGTGGGAAGGTAATCGGCAACGATGAGCTGGACGAGAGGCTCGTTCGCGGGCAAACCGATTTTGCCGTGCAGGTCTTTCGCAATGTCATTCATGCGCTCGAGCAGGCCCTGGCCGATCGCTTCGATGTCGATGGCCTCCTCGCCGCCTTCCGCGCCCGCGAGGTGCGGCTGTGAAGAGAGCGAGCGGCTGCGCAGATGAGGAAGCTCCTGGTCGAGACGGGCAATTTCGAGCTGGGATGAAGGCGAGGACCACTCGACGGCGCCGAGGATCACGCCGAGACGCGTGGCGTTGATCTCGACCGGCACGGGAGGGTGCGTTTCGGCTTCGATGGGATTTTCGATCGTGCCGACCAGAATCGCGTCCTTTACCACAGCGATCACGACGCGCCCCGCGGCAAGATCGGCGACCATTTCATCGGTGGGAGTGTCGGAGCGGTCCTGCGCCGGCGTTGCGTGCGGGCACGCTAAGAGGGCGCAGGCGAGGGCCGCGCCCAGACATTTCGCGTGGAGTCTCATCGTCTTCAAGTTAGCACATGCGGCAGCGTCCGCCGCAGGTCGCGAGCAAAGGCCCTCACCGCAGAGACGCAGAGAACGCAGAGACACCCAAGGCCAGCCGAAAACACTCCCCGGCAAACGGCGTCGGGCTCGAGCAGGACCGTGCCAAGCGCGCCTATGGGGGTGCAGAGTGGCGCTGTCTCTAGTAAAATGCGGCGGAGAGTTCATTTCATCCCGCAGGTGACCATGGGCATTCTGGACATTTTGAGAGGCGAGAGTACGCGATCGCCGCACAGCATTCGCCACGACGGCAAGCGGCTGTCGGACATTCTCGCGGCGCACGCGAAGTTCGTTCGCGGGCAGGATGGAGGTGCGCGCGCCGACCTGGCGGGCGCGGACCTCACCCGCGCGAATCTCTTCCGCGCGAATCTGGCGTACGCCGATCTTCAGGGCGCGAACCTGGAGAACGCGAACCTGCGCGAGGCGAAGCTGGCCTCGGCGGACCTGAGCAAGTCGTATCTGCGCAGCACCGACATGCGCAAGGCGGACTGCACGGAAGCGAACTTGAGCGGCGCGGACCTGACCGAAGCGCAGGCGGGCGGAGCGGAGTTCTTTCGCGCAGACCTGAGCCGGGCCGTGCTGCGGCGAACCGATTTCGGCGCGACGAACTTCCGCGACGCGAACGTTCAGGGCGCGGATTTCGAGGGCGCCATCCTGAAGACCGCCATCCTGCGAGAGACAAACCTCGATGGCGTGGACCTTTCGCGCGCGGACCTCTCCACCGCGCTGCTGCCGCCGGGATACCGTCCGGCGGGCGTCGCGAAAAGCTGAGGACGATCGAAAGCCGCTGCTTCAGGGGCTTCCCGATAGAAACCATCGGGACGCACAAACCGCGAAAGCGCCTTTTTCGTTGCGGAGCTTCACGGCGGGGCTGAAGCCCCGCCCTTCCGGGCCAGCTGTCTACAAAGTGGCTTCGCGAAAACGATTAGAGAAGGGAGTTTGCCGAGCGTGCCCTGGATCGAAGTGGAAGACTACAAAATGCCGGGCGGGTGGGTGCGTCCCGAGCAGCGAGAGGCGAGGTCGCGGACATGGTGCGAGCTGCTCGAGCGCGGGCAGATCCTTTTTTTCAAAGAGCCGCCGTTCGAGCTGCCGCGCGAGGACCGGGATTTTCTGGTCGCGCAGGAGTGGGCCGAGCTGCGGCTGCACAAGAACGTTTCCTACCGGCCGGACGAAGACATTTTGCGCGGCGTCGGCGGCGATGCGGCGACGGTCGAGCGGGTGCATTCGATCCTGCGAAGTTACAGCGCGCACGTGATCGATTTTCTCGGGAAGTTTCTGATGCCGTACGCCGGAAAGTGGACGCTCGATTTCTCGAGCTTCCGCCCGTTTGAAGAAGAGCGGCGCGGGCTGCCGCTGCACAAGCGCAACGATCTGCTGCATGTGGACGCGTTTCCGAGCAGGCCGACGCGCGGCGGGCGCATCCTGCGCGTGTTCACGAACCTGAATCCGTCGAAATCGCGAGTGTGGAACACGACCGAGGGCTTCGAGCCGCTGGCCCAGCGCTACGCGGAGGACGCGGGACTGATGCGAATCGCCGAGGATTCTTTTTTGAGCCGGACCGTGCAGGATTGGGGAGAGAAGCTCGGCTTCCGCGGGATGGGCCGCACGCCCTACGACATGTTCATGCTGGGATTTCACGACTATCTGAAGGAAAACGCGGCGTTTCAGAAGGACTGGCCGAAAGTGCGTCTGGAATTTCCGCCGCTCGCGACTTGGCTCGTGTTCACCGACGGCGTGGCGCACGCGGCGATGTCCGGGCAGTACGCGCTGGAGCAAACGGTGCTGATCCCGCCGTCGGCGCTGGTCGCGCCGGAAAGCGCGCCGTACCGCATTCTCGAAAGGATCGCAGGGCGCCCGCTGGTTTCCTGAGTTTCACAGTTCCCACTTGCCAGTTTTCGTCCAGTAACCCTTTCGCGTTTCGCCTTTTTGTTTGCCCCAACGAAGAAACAGGCCCTCCGCATCATAAATGGTGACGAGCGCGGTTATGACTTGAAAGTACTAGAAGGAGAGATGCGCCTTGAATGGGCGACACAAAAACCTGATCACCATGGCTGCGCTGGCGGCGATCTATTTCACCGCCGGGAAGCTCGGGCTCAGCATGGCGTTCGTGCATCCGAGCTCGACGGCGGTGTGGCCTCCCGCGGGAATCACGCTCGCGGCCTTTCTGGTCCTCGGTTATCGCGTCTGGCCCGGGATTTTCGCCGGCGCATTCCTGGTGAACATCACGACGGCAGGGTCCGTGCTGACGTGTCTCGGGATCGCCACCGGCAACACGGTCGAAGGGATTTTGGGCGCCTACCTTGTGACCCGCTTCGCGAAGGGCCGGGGCGCATTCGATTGCGGCTCGGACACGTTCAAGTTCGCGATTCTTGCAGGCGTGGTCAGCACGATCGTGTCGGCCACTTTCGGCGTCACGTCACTGTCGCTGGGAGGTTTCGCGCACTGGGCGGATTACAAGGACATCTGGCTGACCTGGTGGCTAGGGGATGGGGTGGGCGACATCCTCGTGGCGCCGTTCCTGCTGCTATGGATTGCGAACCCGCGGGTTCGGTGGACATGGGCCCAGATCGGGGAACTGCTGGCGCTGATCGGATGCCTGTTCATTGCCGGGGAGATCGTGTTCGGAGAGTTTCTCCCGCGCTGGCCCAGGAACTATCCGCTCGAATACCTGTGCATTCCATTTGTGATCTGGGCGGCGCTGCGGTTTGGCCGGCGGGAAGCGACTACCGCGACCGTCTTATTGTCCGGAATCGCCATTCGGGGAACCCTGCATTCCTATGGTCCCTTCGCGATCGGGACGCGGAACGAATCTTTGCTGCTGCTGCAAGCGTTTATGGGCATTGTGGGCGTGATGACGCTGGCGCTGGCCGCGATGGCGGCGGAACGGCGGCGCGCCATCGAACAGATTCGAAACCTCGCCGTCACCGACCCGCTGACGGGGCTGGCGAACTATCGCAGGCTAGTGGACGTGATTGAGGCAGAAATCAGGCGGTTTGGGCGCACGGGGAGATCGTTCACCGTGTTGCTGCTCGACTTGGACGGGCTGAAGCGAACCAACGACGAATACGGACACTTGACGGGCAGCAGGGCGCTGTGCCGGCTGGCCGACATTCTCCGCGTCCACTGCCGCGACATCGATACGGCCGCGCGTTATGGCGGGGACGAGTTCGCGCTCGTGATTCCGGAGGCGGGGCCGCGAGAAGCCAAGCAGGTCGCGCAGCGAATCCGCGAGCGCGTCGCGAACGATCGGGAGCCGCCGCCGATTTCCGTCAGCATCGGCGCTGCCGTGTGCCCGCGGGACGGGGAAACCAGAGACGCGCTGCTGGGAGCGGCGGATCGAGCTCTCTATGAGATGAAGCATCAGGCGCACGAAGAGATGCGTCTCGCGTCTTCGCGGCGCGACCCACGGCGAGAATCCTAGCTCTCCGCACACTTCCGCGTTTCACTCCGGGACATTCACTGCGCTATTGCTGAAGCACGCCCGCGTGTTACGGGCCGCGGAAAGTACGATGTACGGTACATGACAGAGTCGCGGTTTTTTCACACGAAATTCCGCCGCAGGTAACCCAATCCGCTCGAAAAGTGACTAGAAGGGTTTCGCATGCCTTCCGAGGAGGATGACTGTGAAACTCAATCACGAGCGCACCGAGAAATTCTGGAACCTGTTTTCCGCGAAGAAGGCCCAATTTCTGGCACGCCTGCGGCAGGGAGTGGCGCTGGCCATGACTGCTGCGTTTCTCATCGTACCGACAATTTCCACGATGCTGGCCGCGCCGGCGGCGGTCGAAGCCGCGCCCGCGCCGCAGCCGTCGCCGAGTGCCGGCGGATGCCGTCTGAATTCGGCCCGGGGCGAGATCCAGCACGTGATTTACATTCAGTTCGACAACGTCCACTTCACGCGCGACAACCCGAATGTGCCCTCCGATCTGGAGCAGATCCCCAACTTGCTGAACTTCCTTACGGGCAACGGAACCTTTTCGACGAGGCATTTCACGCCGCTGAAGTCCCACACGGCGGACGACATCATCACGTCGCTGACGGGCGTGTATGGTGACCGGCACGGCCAGCCGATCGCGAACAGCTTCGACTGGTTCACGCCGGCGGGCATTCCGAATTTTACGTCGTCGTTTCAATACTGGACGGACATCATCAGCGCGGCGAACGATCCAAACTTCTACATGATCACGCCGGACGGAAAGAACGCACCGGCGCCGTGGGTGCCGTGGACTCGCGCGGGATGCAACGTGGGAGCCGTCTCGATCGCGAACATGGAGCTTGAGAATGTTGGCGGAGACCTCCAGAGCGTGTTCGGCTCCGATCCGACGGCGCTGGCGGCGGCGCAGGCCGAGGTAAAGTCGAACCGCAACCAGGCGATCGCCGACTTCGAGGGGATATCGATTCATTGCGCAGCGAGTGACGCGGTGTGCTCGACAGGGAACGGCGGCGAGCCGGACCTGCTGCCGAATGAGCCCGGCGGGTACACCGGATTCAACGCGCTGTACGGACATAAGTTCGTGGCGCCGGTGATCAGTCCGGGCGCTCCCCTTCAGGACCTGGACGGCAATGCGGTTACCGATCCCAAAGGAAACGTCGGGTTTCCGGGATTCGGCGGGATTTCCGCCGCTCAAACGCTCGCCTACGTGGCGGCGATGCAGGAGCACGGCGTGCCGATTACCTACGCCTACATCTCGGACGCTCACGACAATCACACGGGCGGGCTATTCCACGAGCCGGCTGCGTGCTTGACCGATCCGGAGACGGGAGGTCTTGGGCCGGGAGACGCGTGTTACGAAGCCCAACTGGCTGCATACAACGAGGCGTTCGGCAAATTCCTCGCTCGCCTTGCGGCAGACGGGATCAACCAGAACAATACGCTTTTTGTCGTGACCGCGGACGAGAACGATCACTTCGCGGGCGGGCCGCCTTCGCCGAGCACCTGCGACGGAATCAACGTGACGTGCAGCTACAGCAAGCTCGGCGAAATCGATTCGAACATGCAGGACATCATGTTGAAGCAGGATGCGAACACGGCGAATACGAAGTTCGACATCCAATTCGACATGGTTCCCGTGTTCTACCTCGACGGGGATCCAGCGGTGGGGAGTCCCGTGGCTCGCGAGTTTGAGCGGGACGCGGCAGCCCTCACGGCAGTGAGCCCGATTACGGGGAATACGGATCAACTCACCGTCGCGCTGTCGGATCCCGTGGACATGAAACTGCTGCACATGGTGACCGGCGATCCGCAGCGCACGCCCACGTTTGTCATGTGGGGGAATGCCGACTGGTTCTGGCAATTGAGCGGGCCCGATGCGTCGGAGAATCCGGGATTCGCATGGAATCACGGCGGGATTCAGCCCGAGATCGTCAACACGTGGTTCGGGATCGCCGGACCGGGAGTCAGGAACCAAGGGATTAGCGACGACGTTTGGTCCGACCACACGGACATCCGTCCGACGATGCTGGCCCTGGCCGGTCTTCAGGACGACTACTCGAGCGAAGGGCGCGTGCTGGCCGAGGACCTTCACGGTTGGGCGCTGCCGGACGGGATCGCGGACAGCGGCGACGCGTTTGTCGAGCTGGCCCGCGCATACAAGGCGATCAACGCCCCGAACGCGCAACTTGGACGCGACAGCCTGGTGATTTCCACACGGGCGCTCGCGTCGGGAAGCGCGGCCGACGACTCGAAATACGCTGAACTCGAGAATCAACTGACGACGATCACTTCCTTCCGGGACGCTCTGGCAGGCCAGATGTTCCAGCTGCTGGAGGGCGCCGAGTTTCACAACAAGCGGATCCACGACTGGGAAGCGCGGCAGCTCGAGTTCGAGGCGGATGGGCTGCTCGGCTACGTTCATTTTCTCGCGAGCGGCCACGGGGACCACGGCGACCATTAGAACTAAGCTGCCGCTTCGCAGACCCCTCTTTTTGGTCGCACGGAAGAGGGGTTCTTCGACTTTGCGTCCCGACCCGGAGATCGACAAAAACGATCTCCGGGCAAGAATAGGCGTCGGGACGCTCCGCTCAGAATGACGGAAGTTCGGATGGTTACTTGCCGACGGAGAATTCAGCGGCGTCGTCGCCGTAGGAGATGCCGGGACCGCCGCGAAGCGTACCGGGGCGGCGGCGCGTCTCGATGCCGAGGCGCTTGATCTTCTGATTGAGCGTGGAGAGAGGAATCTGGAATCGCTCGGAGGCTTCCGTTTGATTCCAGTTGGTGCGCTCGAGCATGTCCACGATGATGCGCCGCTCGACCTCCTCGAGAATTTCAAAGAGCGACGGAGGAGGAGCGGAGCTGTGCGCGCCCCCTTCACCGGGCAGAGGCGGAAGGAATTCGGCGAGCTGCAATCGGACGCCCTTGACGATCTCGCGCGTGCGGATGCTTTCGGGGAGCAGATCGGCGTCCATGGATTCGTGCGTCGAGAGGACGACGGCGCGCTCGACGGCGTTTTCGAGCTCGCGGATGTTTCCCGGCCAGTCGTAGTCCATCAGAAGCTTCATCGCGTTGTGCGTGAAGCCGCGCGGCGGCTTGCCATTGTCCCGGCAGAAATGCCCGAGGAAATGGCCGACGAGCAGCGGAACGTCTTCCTTGCGCTCGCGCAGGGGCGGCAAATGAATCGAGATGACGTTGAGGCGGTGAAACAGGTCCTCGCGGAAGCGGCCCTCCCGGACGAGCTTGCGTAGATCCTCGTTGGAAGCGGCCAGAATGCGCACGTCCACCTTGATCGTGTCCGTGCCGCCGAGGCGCATGAACTCGCGCTCCTGAATTACGCGCAGGAGCTTGGCCTGCGTTTCCGGGCTGATCGTCGAAATTTCGTCGAAGAAGATGGTGCCCTGGTCGGCGACCTCGAACAGGCCCTTCTTCGAGGCGACCGCGCTGGTGAAGGCGCCTTTCACGTGGCCGAACAGCTGCGATTCGAGCAGGTCGACGGGAATCGATCCCGTGTTGACCGGGATGAACGCCTTGTCGGCGCGCGTGGAAGCGGCGTGAATGGCCTTGGCAATCACTTCCTTGCCGGTGCCGCTCTCGCCGGAGATCAGCACGGTCGAGCGCGATGGAGCGACCTGCGTGACCAGATCGAGCACGGCCAGCATTTTTTCGCTCTTGCCGATGATGTTGGGGAAGTTGTAGCGCTGCTTGAGGGCGCGCTTGAGATGAACATTTTCCTCGCGCAGGCGGCGGCCTTCGATGGCCTGCGAAATCTGCGCGATCAGCTCGTCGTTAGACCACGGCTTGGTGATGTAATCCTGCGCGCCGGCCTTGAACGCCGCGCGGGCCATGTCGATCGAGCCGAAAGCCGTGATCAGAATGATGGAGAGGTGTGGGTCGCGCAGGCGGATTTCGCGGAGCATGTCGAGGCCATTGCGGTCCGGCAGGCTCACGTCGAGCAGCATCAGATCGAAGGGCCGCTCCTCGAGCTTTTGCAGGCCGGCTTCGCCGGTTTCGGCGAGCGAGACTTCGAACCCTTCCGAAGCCAGCAGGGCCTCCAGGCCCTCGCGGATTTCGGCTTCATCATCGACGACGAGAATCGATCCTTTAGGCATGAACCGCTTTCCTGGCCACGGGGAATTCCAGCCGGAAGGACGTGCCCTTTCCGGGCGTGGAGCGGACGTCCACCTTGCCCGCATGTTCTTTGATGATGCCATAGCTCACGGAGAGGCCCAGGCCGGTGCCGCGGCCGGTGGCTTTTGTGGTGAAGAACGGGTCGAAGATGCGATGCAGGTTTTCCGGCGGAATTCCGGCGCCGGTGTCGGCGACCTCGATTTCCACCGAGCCATTGTGAGCGCCGGTGCGGACCTCGAGCATTCCGCCGCCGGGCATGGCGTCGCGCGCATTCATGAAAAGATTGAGAAACACCTGCTGGAGGCGCGTGGTGGAGCCGAGAACCGGCGGAAGCTGTTCCGTGTAATTGCGGACGACGTTGACACGCGCGGTCTTGAACGGATGCTGCACGAGCGTGAGCGTCTCTTCGAGCACGGAGTTCAAATCGACTTCGACGGCCTCCGCCGCGCCGGTGCGGGAGAAGTTGAGCAGGTTGTTCACGATTTCGCTCGCGCGGAAGGTCTGCTTCACGATGCGCTCGATCGTCTTCTGGCGGGGATCGTCGGCCGGAATCTGCTTCGCGAGCATCTGGATGTAGTTGGAAATCACGGCGAGCGGCGTATTCACTTCGTGCGCCACGCCGGCGGCCAGCAAACCGAGAGAAGTGAGCTTCTCGGTCTGGATCATCTGGTCCTCGAGGCGGACGCGCTGGGTGATGTCGTCGAGAAGGACCAGGCGGCCGAGGCGCGCGCCGTTCTTGCCGAGCAAAGGCGCGATCGAGGCGTTAATCACCAGGTGGCGGTTGCTGCGCGTATTCAGGTGGAAGCGGTAGATGCCGGAAACGTGCTCGCTTCCCGCGCGCGACGCGATTTCGCCGGCCAGATCCCGCGGCAGCACTTCATCGAGCTTGCGGCGGAGAGCATCGCTCCGCGGAATTTCGAGCAGATCCTCGAGCTGCGGATTCCAGGATTCGACGCGATCCTCGAGATCGACGGTGACGACGCCGATGCGCAGCGATTCGACGATGTTCTCGCTGAAGTCCTTCAGGCGCTCGATTTGGAGCGCTTTCTGCTCGAGCGATTGATAGAGCCGCGCGTTTTCGACGGCGATGGCGACGTAGCCGGCGATGGTGGAAAGTAGCTCGAGGTCGTCGCTCGAAAGAAAGTCGCCGTCGACCGTCTTGCCGAGGCCGAGAATCGCCGCCGTGTGGTCGTGGAATCGGCAGGCGATGAAATAGTTCAAATCGAGCTCTCCGAGCGTGCGGCGGACGGAATCGGACTCGCCGGTGGCGGCGCGCGCGGATTCAAAGAACAGGCAGCCGCGATCGAGCGCCGGGCGGGCCGGATCGAGGAAGCTCAGATCGAGCGGGCCTTCGGGGCGGAGCCCCATCGAGCGGGAGAGCATGAAGCGGCCGGGACGCGCCGGATCTTCCAGGAACACGGCGAGACGGTCGACCAACAGCGTTTGCGAGACGCGGTCGAGCACGGAACCGAGCAACGGTTCGAGGCGGACTTCGTTCGCGAGCGCGCGGCCGAATTCGATCAGCGTGCGCCGGTAGTCGAGCCGGTCGCGGTAAAAGAAATGGTCGAGGCGCGCCTGCACCCAGTCGCGCAAGGGCTGGAAGAGAAACGCGGCGACGACGATGGCAATCATGCCCCCGGCGGGGCCGGTGGGCCATGCCGTGTGGAACAGCTCGCCGATCAGCGCGATCGACGCGAAGTAGATGGCGACGACTCCGGCAGTGGCAAACGTGTAGGCGAGGCCGCGCTTGAAGATGATGTCCACGTCCATCAGGCGGTAGCGGATGATGGCGTAGCCGAAACAGAGCGGGATCAGGGCCAACGAGAAAACGGACAGCTCCGTCCACCGGGGCGGCGTGTCGATGAACAGGCCGGGCAAAATGTAGAGAGCGAAAAACGGAAGGATGCCCGCGAACGTCCCGCCGGTGACCCACTTCAACTGCTGCCGCAACACGCCGCTGGGCGCGCGCAGGTAGCTCGAGAGGAAAATCGCGGCGGCGAGCAGGAAGCCGAGGCCGAGATAGCAGGACTCGATCTTATCCAGCAGGATTCGCGCGCCGATCGAGGGATAGAAATCGAGCGAGGCCGTGGCCACAGAGACGTGCAGAGCCAGCAAAATCGCCGGGACAACGTACAGAGCCGAGAGCTTCCATAACAGCCTGCCGCGCCGCTCGGGAAAGACAAGCGCGAAGTGGACGAGCAGCGCCGGTTGCAAAATCAGCGCAACGACGCTGCTCCAGTAGATGGTCCAATCGAATGAATTCAGTTTGCCGGTATAGTGAAAACTGTAGAGCACGAACGAGACGAGGCAGAACACGTAGAAATGAACGGCACGCGGAGCATTCCACCGCCGGACGAAGATGAACAGGCCGATGAACAGATAGAGCAGCGCGGTGACGCCCAGGTAGTTCCAGAGCGAAGAGGGGTTTTCCTGGGGCGCGGTAACCAGCGGCACCTGAAGAACATCGCCATCGCGGCGGATTCCGTAGCGCACCTCCGTCCAGGGACCCACGCGGAAGAGAATCTTGGTGACGTCCTTGGCGCGGTTGATCCGGGCTCCGCGCACGGTCTGCGCGTAATCGCCCTGCTTGATGCCGGCCTTGTCGGCGGGTGAACCGGAGGCGACGCGCCAGGCGACGACGCCCTGGGCCGAATCCATCCAGGTGACGCCATCATCGGGGAGAATGTAGCGCGAACGCTGCTGAAAGTTCAGCACGGCGAAAATCATTGCCGCCAGCGTGAGGAGGGCGAGACTAACTGCCCCCAGCCGGATTCGCAGATGATCGTTCATCCAACTCCACCCGTGGCCCTTACTTAGCCATTCTACGCCAGCACGTTCGATTCCAGCGAATCATTGATTCCAGTTTGCATAACCCACCTTCTTTTGTGGCGGTTACAGAGAAAGAGCGCCGGGGATTTTCCCTGGATTCCATTTGTGGAAGGTGCATTCCCAATTCCAGTAACAGAGGAAAACATCAGAACTGGAGGCTCAAGCCTCCCCGGAAATAGCGGTACGAGGGAACGAGGACGACGAATCCGTCACCGGAAGCAACTGGGACGTAACCTTGCGCGAGGAGGTTGCCCAGGTTCGCCTGAACCTCCATGTGTCCCGGTATCACGCTCGGGAGAGGCTGGCGAATTTCCAGGTTGAGGTACGGATCGAGATGGTAAAGGGACTCGCCGTAGGCATCCACGCGGGAAACGGAGGGCCCGCTGAGCCATTTATAGCTGGCGGTGAACTTCGTGCCCAATCGCGGCGCGGTGGCGGAGACTCCGCCGCCCAGGCTCTGGCGATAACGCGTGGCGAGCTGATCGCGCAACTCGGCGGCCGTGCTGCCGTTGGGAGCGAGCGCCCCGGCGTAGGAGTAGACGATCGTCGTGCTCAAATAATCGGCGAGCTTCTGGCGGTACGCGACGCGTGCGCCTGCCGAGCTGGAAGAGCCTCCGTCGTAGGCAAACGCCTCGGAAAAGAAGTCCTGCACGAACTCGGGATCGCCTGCGCCGCCGCGGCCGATCACCGGCGTGTGAGTCGAGAGATCGTGAAACACGGCCGCGCTGAAATCCGAGCGGCTGCCGAGCGTGTGTTCGATGGCAAGCTCTTCATGCAGGCCGTTGGCCAGCACAGGGCGGCCATCGCGAATCAGCAGCGTGGGAAACGCGTCGAGCGTGTTCAGCGCCGATTCGAGCGAGCCCTCCGCCGTGATCGGACTCTGCCAGGGGCGCGTGGCAACCGTAGCCGAAGCTTGCCAGCCCGGCGCGATCTGGACGGCCACTTCGCCGCGCGGACGAAGCGCGGAGGTGGTTCCATTAAAATCCGCCACCAGATACTCGGCACCATAGCGAACGCTGATCGCATCGGTCAGCGCAAACTCGTCGTCATGCGACATCCGCAATCCGCGAAACACGAGGCCTGCCGGACCGAGGCGCGATTCCCGGACGAGAACCGTCGTCACCGGTCCCACACCCTCTTTCCCGGAAGGCAGCCATTCCCCCGCAATTCCGGTGGCAGTGGAAGCGGCTTCGTAGCTGAACTGGCCGGCCATCAGGAGGCGGCCGGCGTCGCCGACACTCATGTCGTACACGAAGGCCGTGGCGGGAGAATCGGCTTCGGCCGAAATCGAGCCAGGGCGATCCGCTCCGGAGCTCAGTTCAAGGCGCCCGTGGAAAGGCTCTTCATCGCGGGCGTCCGCGCGGCCAACCGGGCCGATTCCGGAAGGATCATCCTGCCAGCGCAGCACCGGGCGCGTGGCGGCGGAAGTCCGCAGCACCCACGTCCAATCATCCGCGGCAACGGGTTCATCGGAGGGGCGGCGCAATTTTTCGAACGAGGAGAAGACCGAGCCGAGAACGATTTCGAGAAGCGTCGCATGCTGCCCATCAACTTGGACGTGCTGCTCCATCGCGGGCAGGAATCCGGCCAGGCTCACGCGGATCGAATACGAACCGACGGGAAGGGCAACGCTCGAAAAACGCCCGCGGTCGTTCGTGAAGAGCTGGATCGGCGCAGCTCCCAGGAGAGCTTCGGAGGAAATCATCACGGTTGCGCCCATCTGGGGGGTGCCGGCCGGATCGACCACGACGCCGGCGATCTTGCCGACGTTGTGAGGGGCAGCCGCGAGCGGCACGCCAAGCAGACACACGCAACATCCGAGGCCCAAGACACAAATCGCTCGGAGATTCAAACGCTTCACCTCCCCTGAGGGGTGCCCGCTGGCGTGGGCTTGACGGTAAAAGCCGCCGTCGGCGTAATCGTTTGCTTCGTGAGATTGTCGGTGACCGCAACGTCGAGACGGTACTTGCCGGGCGCGAGCGATCCCAGCGTGATCCTGTTTTCGAGCGTGAGTTCCTCGCCGTGCTGGGGCAGCTTATCCGCCGGAATATCGAATGTCATCATCGGCGTGGTTTCCTTGTCCCGCGTCACACGGTATTGCACCGAGGCGTTGGCCTTGTGGGTGCCGTCGTCCACCTTCAGGTTGTACACCTGAAGAAAGACTCCCATGCTGTCGGCGGGCGTGAAGGACTCGTCGAGCCTCGGCCGGACCTTCACATCGCCGAGGACGAACTGACCGAGGCCGATGTCTTTCGAGGAAACGCGCTGGATGTCGTCGGCCAAGATCAGCGAGCTGGAGCTGAGCTGATCATCCTGGAAGCGGGGCACCGCAAGCCGGGTGTTGATCACGCCGACGTTGCCGCTGTTGACGTCCTTGATCACGATATCGAGCCGGTAGAGGCCAGGGCTCAGCGGCACAGCTTTCTGGTAGATTCTCGACGTGCTGAGCGACTGCTGGAGAAGCGCGACGGGAAAATCCGCGCGCAGCGTGTCTTCAAAAGTTTGCACGACACGGCCGCTCAGGCTGGTGACGCGCGCGAACAGATTCATGGAGGCCGAATCCACGCCTTCCTTTTCCTGGAAGCTCAGCTGGCGCACGGGAATCTGCACGGTGATGGGCACGAGCACCGTATCAGACGTGATGCGGAGGAAATCGTAGCGGTATTCGAACTTGATCTCGTCGCGCACCAAACGCGACGTGACCACCGCTTCAAGGTCCTTGAACTTGACCGGGGGCGGCCGGAAGATGTTAGCGTAGAGCTCGAGGCGCGAAAACTCGTCCTGACCCGCCGATGTGATTCGTTGGCCACCAAAGCCGGGCGCCACGTTCGTTCCGTCTGAGTTCTGGAAGCGCGCAGACTTGTCAGCCATGCCCATTGCTTCGACGTCCGTCAATCCCGCGCCGGGGACGTGCAGCAGGGCGTCCTTTTCACTCGGGTCTGTGGTCAGGTGATACTCGCCCGTTGACGTGGGGTCGACAAACTCGAGCTCGACGTTCTCACCCAGGCCCGTACCTTCGAGGTAGCGATAGCGCCAGGTTTCCCAGGGATACGTGGATGTTGAGCCGCCACCCTGCTCGACAGGCCGGTCCCACTGACCGCCGGTGGGGTGCGCGTCCACTTCGTCCGGGGGGCCCCACATGATGTAAATCTTGCCGCGATCGGTCTTCCAGCCGGGTATGCCGGAGGCATAGTGCTCGTTGGCATAGGCGATCCGGCGATAGTGCTCTTCTTTAAAAGTGTTTTCCGGGGAGTCGGGGTCGGGATTGCGCCGCTGCCAGAAGGCCTCGATGAACTGCTCGCGCTCCTCGTTAGTCGAGAGCTGCAAGAAGGAATGGCGCTCTTCGGGCGTGATGATGTAGATCACATCTTCGTCCAGCCACCGCTTGTAAGGCGACTCGAGTTCTTTCTTGAGCTGGCTATCGGACTTCTGCTTGGCTTTCGATGCTTTCTTGGCCTGGGACTGGTCCTGCTGGCTTTCCTGTTGCGCGGCTCGGGCGAAGACACCCGCGGAGAGAACCAAACCGCCGGCGAGAAAAATCGAAAGGAACGTCTTGACGGACCGGTCCATATTTTCACCCTTATCCGATGGCAAATCTTAACCTGTACCTGTGTACAGGTCAACGAATCATTCCCGTAAGGCCGCCCCCGTACCCGGTTGGAATCGCGCGTGACTTAGCGGGTTGCCTTGCGTCTAATCGCTGGTTGAGAGGCCAGCCTGAGCCGGGCACTCCAGACAAGAATTTGTCGTATGCGGGGCTGGAATGATGGAGCACGATTCCTGCCATCCGAGGGCGGTACAATTTTCCTTTCCGGGCGGGCCGAACCGAATTAAGATAATTGACTTGTCGCGGCGCTAACGGCCTCCGACGGGGAGCCGCGGGCGCCGGGAACCCCGGGTGGGGAAGCCGGTCCGCGAGAGACCCGGGCTGTCCGGCCGACGCGTATTCCGCCTCCAGGCAGAGAAACATTCTGGCGTGTCCCGGCGTATCAATGACATGGCGGGTGTGCTCCCGCATGGAAGACCATTCAACTCAGGGGTTGGTGCGATGAAGATGTGGCAGAAGGTAGGGATTGGTGCCGGCGCTCTCGTGGTTCTCGGGGGCATGGCTTGGTACAGCATTAGCAAGGCAAACCAGGGCGTGATCACCGTACAAACCGGACGAGTGACCCGGCAGGATTTGACGTCCCTTGTGACCGCCTCCGGCGAAATTCGGCCCAAGAACTACACAAACGTGCTGGGCGAGGGCATGGGGAAGATCACGGACATCGTGGTCAAGGAAGGCGACCACGTGAAGAAGGGCGACGTCATGCTGCACCTGGAGAATATCCAGCCCGGAGCGGACGTTCAGGCCCAGCAGGCCAGCATCGAGGCGGCGGAGTCGGGAATGAAGGCCGCGGGAGCCAATTTCGACGTGGCGGTGGCCACGCTGAGCCAGCGCCAGTCCGACCTCAATAAGGCCGGGCTCGATTGGCAACGCTCGCAGGAACTCTATAAGGAACAACTCATCTCCAAACAGGACTACGACTCGGCCAAGGCAACTTACGACAGCGCTGCTGCGGCAGTGACTTCGAGCCAGGCGCAGGTGGACCAGGCACGCGCCTCGCGAGAGCAGGCGCGTTCGAATCTCGAGCAGGGCCGCGCCGTGCTGAGGCACACGCAGGACGTGCTGCGCAAGACCACGTACACGGCGCCCATCAACGGAGTCATCAGCTACATTGCCGTGCGCGTGGGCGAGAACGTGGTGCCGGGAATTCAGGGCGCGGCAGGAAGCTCCATTCTGACGATATCCGACATGAGCGTCGTCACGACGGAAGTGAAAGTCGACGAGACCGATATTACGACCGTCCGGCTTGGAGAGCCCGCCGACGTATCAATCGACGCCATTCCGGGAAAGATTTACAAGGGCCACGTCTCGGAGGTGGGAGAGCTCGCCATCCTCCGCACCTCCGGGCAGGCGGCCATGACCGAGGAGACGGCCAACACGCAGGAAGCCAGGGACTTCAAAGTGGTGATCACGCTCGACAATCCACCGGAGTCGCTGCGGCCGGGCCTGTCCGCAACGGCCAAGATTCAGACGGCACAGAAGAAGAACGTGCTGAGCATGCCGATCCAGGCGCTCGCCGAGCGGACCCAGAAAGAGCTGGATGAGGCCAAGAACGGCGGAACCGGCAACGTGACGCTCGCAGCTTCGAACACGGAAAGCACCGCAGCCGACAAGAACACGATCTCGGGCGCCTTCGTGGTGCGCGGAGGCAAGGTGCAATTCGTGCCTGTGCAGACGGGCATCAGCGGCGTGACGGACATCGAAATCACGAGCGGCCTGAGCGAGGGCGATCTGATCGTGACCGGGAGCTACAAAGCTCTGCGCACATTGAAACCCGGCGCCAGCGTCAAGATCGACAACTCCGTACCCAAGACTGACGAGTCGTCCAGCTAGGACGATTGCATTCCAGGAGCCCGATGCCAATGCCCGTGGAAGAAGCCGGAACGCAGAATTTCCGCCAGGACCTGGTGGATTCCGGCATCGTCATTCAGACCGACGAACTTTGGAAGACGTACGAAATGGGGACCGAGCAGCTGCACGCCCTGCGCGGCGTGAGCATGCAAATCCGCAAGGGCGAGTACGTCGCCATCATGGGACCTTCCGGCTCCGGAAAGTCAACGCTGATGAACCTGATCGGCTGTCTGGACACGCCGACGCAGGGAAATTACTGGCTTGCCGGACGGCTCGTGAGCCAGCTCGACGACGACGAGCTTGCGGCGATACGGAACCGCGAGATCGGTTTCGTCTTCCAGACGTTCAACCTGCTGGCGCGAGCGACGGCGCTACACAACGTGGAGCTGCCGATGATCTACAACGGGACGCCTGCCGCCGAGCGGATGGAACGCGCGAAGAAAGCCCTGGCGCAGGTGGACCTCACCGACCGCATGATGCATAAGCCGAACGAACTTTCGGGTGGCCAGCGGCAGCGCGTGGCGATCGCGCGAGCCCTCGTGAACAATCCCTCAATTTTGCTGGCGGACGAGCCGACGGGCAACCTCGACTCGGCGACGGGCGAGGAAATCATGGCGCTGTTTGCCCGGCTGCACCAGGGCGGAAACACGATCATTCTCGTCACACACGAGCCCGATATCGCTGCGCACGCGCATCGCGTGATCCGTCTCCGCGACGGCAAGATCGAAAAGGACGAACGCACGAGATAGCTTTCGCGATTCCGTAACGGCGTTGACACCCCTCGTAGCTCCTCATAAGATTCATGCTCCATGCCGGATGCAGACCCCCTCGTCGGCAAGCTCTTGTCCCACTACCGAATCGTCGAGAAGCTGGGCGGCGGAGGGATGGGTGTGGTGTATCGCGCCGAAGACACGACGCTCGGCCGAAACGTCGCGCTGAAGTTTCTTCCAGCTGAAGTTTCGAGAGACAAGCAAG
>Ga0335077_10001211_pt1 | contig 30399 bp, 26 predicted proteins | sample Lox_Sample_31_FD_207151 | JGI IMG/M metagenome (GOLD analysis project Ga0335077, IMG submission 207151) | Soil microbial communities from Loxahatchee National Wildlife Refuge, Florida, United States - Lox_Sample_3.1 | ecosystem: Environmental > Terrestrial > Soil > Wetlands | place: USA... | reverse complement strand
CAAGCGGAGCTACAAGAACGGACGTGGACTACGCGCATGAACGCGGGTGGAGCGAACCCAGAGACCCGCGTCCGCCTGTCCCGCCGAATCAATGTGGCTGTGATTGCGGCACCGGTTGGGGCTGGGCGACCGTGCCGGGGCGCCGCAACCTGGTGATCTCGTGGTCGTAGGCCGCGAGGAAGACGCGATTGAACGTCTCGTCGAAACCGCCCGGGCCGCCGGCGATTTCGCGCAGCTGCTCCACGAACGCGTCCCAGAGCGCCGCCTTGCGCCGCGCGGGCATCAGCGAGTCGAACATCCCGCCCGATGCGAGCTTCTTTTCGATCAGCGCCGGATCGAGGCGCCCGAGCAGCTGCTGGCATGCCGCGCGCATGGCGAACATCGTCGCCCGCATGTGCGCTTCGAGCTCGGTCGCGGTCTCGTCGATCGCCGCCGGGCCGCCAAGGAACGTCGGCAGTGGCGGCTTGATGAGGGCGGTGATGGCGCGCGCGTCGTCGAGCGCGAACTTGAGCGGATTGTTGTTCTTGGAGCGGATCGCCCCCGAATCGGTGTCCGAGTCGCGTCGCACCAGCATGCGCAAGCCGAGCTGCTTGCGCAGCGCCGCCACGGCACCGCGCAGCACCGCGCCGATGGTGCGCATCATCTCGGGCCGCAGGCCCTGCTGCAGTTCGAGCTGGAGCCGCGCGCCCTCCTCGAACGCCGCCCAGAGCTCCGCCGGCGTCGCCGGCGGGCCGCCCGCCGCCGCCATGGCGCTGCGGTCGACGACGAGCCGCGTGCGCTCCTCGGCATCGCCGCCCTCGCTCCAGCTCACTTCCTCCTCGGCGAGCGCAGGCTGCGGTGCGCCGATCTCGACGCCGACCAGGTAATGCGCGATCTGGACCCGGTCCCCGGCGTTCAGCTCGACGCGCTGGCCCGATTGCAGCACGCGGTTGTTCACGGCGATCGGGTTGGGACTGCCCATGTCCTCGATGAAGAACTTGCCTTCGGCGAAACTGACGTGGGCGTGAAAGCGCGACACGGTGCGCTTTGGATCGGGCAGTTTCAGCCGTGCACTGTCGGCCCGACCGATCAGGCCGCCGGCCTCGTCGAAGCGCGCTGACAGCGCACCCGCATCGCTGCCGTCGGCCGAAGACAGCACCCGCAAAGTAAGAATCACTGCCTCTCCTCCTGCTCTTACGCGTCGGGGCCGGGCCGCAAGTCGGTCATGACTTCTTGCGCCCGCCCGTGGGCGCCGCTTGTAATCCTTCGCGACCCAGGCGCACCAGCCGGAGCGCGGTCGGGTGCGCGGGCATGGATTTAAGCACTTCTTCGGCGCGCTCGATTGTGCACGCGTACCGCTTTACGACCAAACACTGGCGCGCCTCGCGCAGGTTCTCGCGTACCCAATTGGGGGCGCCGGCCACACTCTCCCCGTCCTCGGCGGTCTTTGCCGTGTCCTCCGACGGCGGCGCCGCGGCGACGTTCTCCGATGGCGGGAGCGCCTCGTGGTCCTGCGCCGGCGTTTGAGCGGCACGTGCCGCCGTCACGGGCGCCGCGTGCGCCGCTTTCCGGTGTGCCCACGACGCGAGCACCGCTGCGAGCAGCAGGACGATGCAGGCCAATCCCCAGAAGACGGCAGGCCGGCGTGGCGGCGAAGTCCGGAGCGGCGGAGACAGCTGCTCTACCACCGGCGCGGCCGGCGCGGGCTGAATCCGGTGCGACTGCGTGGCGCCCGCGGGCACGCCGGCCGGCCGGCGTACTCCCAGCGCCGCACGCCAGGCCGGAATGTCGACCGGCCGATCGTGCGGCAGCGGCGCCAGGGCACGGTCGATCGAGGCGAGAAACGGGTCGCTGTAGCGGCCCAATCTGCCAGGCAACCCGGCCAGCGGTTCATACGCGTCCTGCAACAGGCGGCCTACAGCCTGCGGGGGCGGCTTGCCGGCGATCGACCAGTGCAGCACCGCCGCAAGCGCGTAGATGTCGGTCCACGGTCCCTGGCGCAGCCCGGGTGTTTCGTCGTACTGCTCGATCGGCGCGTAGCCGGGCTTGAGGATCACCGTGAGAGCCTGCGTCTGCTCGCCGATGACACGGCGCGCGGCGCCGAAGTCGAGCAGCAGCGGTTTCGGCAGCGGCCCGTCGCCGCCGAGCAGCAGGATGTTGTCCGGCGCAACGTCGCGGTGCAGGCAATGGTCCCGGTGCAGGAGTTCGAGCGCATCGAGCAACGGCGCGATCAGCGCGCGCAGCCAGGTTTCGTCGGGCGCCCCGGCGCCGTTCGCAGCGCGGGCACGCAGGGCGTGCCTGAGCGTCACGCCCTCATAGAGCGGCATCGCCATGTAAGCCGTGCCGTTCGCCTCGCAGAAACGATGCACCTTCACCAGGGCGGGATGGTCGAAGCGGGCAAGCGTCTGCGCCTCGTTGATGAAGCTGCGCAGGCCGGCGAGGAACGTCTGCACGTGGTCGCCGGACTTCACGACGATGCGCTGCGTCTCGCTGCGCCCGGCAAGCGCGGTCGGCATGTATTCCTTGAGCGCCACCATCCGCCGCAGCGAATGGTCTTGCGCGCGGTAGACGATGCCGAAGCCACCCTCGCCGATGGTGCCGAGGATCTCGAACTCGTTGACGCGCGCGCCCGCCGGCAGGGCGGTCGTGGTGCGATCGGCGCGCCCTGACTGCGGCGCGTGCGATCGGCGCGTCTCTGCGGGAACGTTGTCGGCCAGGCCTCGTTCGCTCATGAAGGTCCACGTTGCATGGCGGGGGCCGGTCCAGTCTACGAGTGGGCTTGCGCGCGCCAACGCTCGAATTGGGCGCCTGTAAAGGCCTGATTTGAGACGTAGAATCGATTGCCGACTTCGCCCTTGCACCTGCCCCGCGCCGGAGGAATCCGTCATGAACGCCCCCCAGAAGGCCGCGCGCCTGAAAGCCGAGTTCAAGTGGGACGACCCGCTGCGGCTCGATGCACAACTCGCCGAGGACGAACGCCTGGTGCGCGAGGCCGCGGGGCGTTACGCGCGCGAAAAGCTCGCGCCGCGCGTACTGGAAGCGTTCCGGCACGAGAAGGCCGACCCCGGCATCTTCCGCGAGATGGGCGCGCTGGGTCTGCTGGGACCGACGATTCCGCTCGACTACGGCGGCCCGGGCCTGAGCTACGTCTGCTACGGATTGATCGCGCGCGAGATCGAGCGCGTCGACTCCGGCTATCGCTCGATGATGAGCGTGCAGTCATCGCTGGTCATGCTACCCATCTATGAGTTCGGCAGCGAGGCACAGCGGCGCAAGTACCTTCCCAGGCTCGCCACCGGCGAATCGGTCGGCTGCTTCGGGCTGACGGAACCGAACCATGGGTCCGACCCGGGGAGCATGGAGACGCGCGCGCGCAAGGCCGAGGGGGGATTCCGTCTCACCGGCTCGAAGATGTGGATCTCGAATTCGCCGTTCGCCGACGTGTTCGTCGTCTGGGCCAAGAACGACGCCGGCAAGATCCGCGGCTTCGTCCTCGAAAAGGGCATGAAGGGTCTTTCGGCGCCGCCGATCCACGGCAAGATCGGTCTGCGCGCGTCGACCACCGGCGAGGTGGTGATGGACGACGTGTTCGTACCGGCCGAGAACGAGCTGCCGAACGTCGAAGGCCTGAAGGGGCCGTTCACCTGCCTGAACTCGGCGCGCTACGGCATCGCCTGGGGTGCGCTCGGCGCCGCCGAGGATTGCTGGTTCCGTGCACGGCAGTACGTGCTTGATCGCAAGCAGTTCGGTCGGCCGCTCGCGGCCAATCAGCTGATACAGAAAAAGCTGGCCGACATGCAGACCGAGATCACGCTCGGCCTGCAGGGGTGCCTGCGCCTCGGCCGCATGAAGGACGAAGGCACCGCCTCGGTCGAGATCACCAGCATCATGAAACGCAATTCGTGCGGCAAGGCGCTCGAGATCGCGCGCCTCGCGCGCGACATGATGGGCGGCAACGGCATCTCCGACGAGTTCGGCGTGGCGCGCCACCTCGTCAACCTCGAAGTGGTGAACACCTACGAAGGCACGCACGACATCCACGCGCTGATCCTCGGTCGCGCGCAGACGGGAATCCAGGCGTTTTCATGAGCGGGGGCAGTCAACAGCGAGACGCGGATTGACACGGATCCAATGAATCATCGATCGGCGGTCATCAGCGGAGATCCGCGTCAAGAGCCTCTCCTCTCGCCCCGGGCCTGGAGACGTGCTACTTCTCGAACACGTACTCCCCCGGCGCGGGTCCAAGCGGCTTGAACTTGCGTGATCCCATCTTGCGCGGCGCCGGCACCAGTTCGCCCGAGCGTTCCTGGATCCAGGTTCTCCAGTGCGGCCACCAGCTGCCGTCCTGGCGCGGGACGGCGGCGGCCCAATCGTCGGGATCGGCCGCGTTCGCGGGGGCGGCGGCGAAAAACGACTTGGGCGCTCCCGGCGGATTGATCAGGCTTTGCAGATGCCCGGCATTGGCGAGCACGAAGGTCGTCTCGCTGCCGAGCAGCCGCGCGGTGCGGTAGCACGCGCGCCACGGCGTGATGTGGTCGGTGATGCCGCCGACCACGTAGGCGCCGACCTTCACCTTGGACATGTCGATCGGCACGCCCGCGATCTCCAGCGTGTCGGCGTTGACGTACGGGTTCTTCTCCACCATCTCGAGCAGGTCGACGTGGAACTGTCCCGGCAGCCGCGTCGTGTCGGCGTTCCAGGCGAGGATGTCGAATGCCGGCGGCCGGTTGCCGAGCAGGTAGTTGTTGACCCAGTAGTTCCAGATCAGGTCGTTCGGACGCAGCCACGCGAACATGCTCGCCATCTCGGAGCCGTCGACGATTCCCTTGTTGCGCGAACGCGCCTTGGCGATCTTGAGCGCCGACGGTGTGTTGAAGAGCCCGAGCGTGGTGTCGGCCATCGCGGCTTCCATGTCGAGCACGCATACGGCCCAGGTCGTGTTCACGACCTTTCGGTCGCCCTTGTCCGCCAGCCAGCCGAGATAGGCGGCGAGCGTCATTCCTCCCGAGCACGAGCCCCACATGTTGACGTCGTCGCTGCCCGTGATCGCGCGCGCTGCGTCCACCGCGCGGTCCAGGGCCATCGCGTATTCCGTCAGGCCCCAGTGGCGCTGCTCGACGGTCGGGTTGCGCCAGCTGACGACGAACAGCTGCACGCCGCTGTCGGCCGTCCACCGGATCAGGCTTTTGTCCGGCGACAGGTCGATGGCGTAATACTTGTTGATCTGCGGCGGCGACATCACCAGCGGCCGCTTGTGCACCTGCGGCGTGCTGCATCCGAACTGCAGCAGTTCGAAGAACTCGTCGCGCAACACGACCCGGCCCGGCGAGGCCGCGATGTTCTCGCCCAGCTTGAACGGCGTTGCGTCGACCTGCGAAGGCAGCATGTTGTTGTGCCTGACATCGTGCACCAGGTGGCGCAGGCCGCTGAGAAGGTTCGTGCCGCCGGTGTCGACGATCTTGCGCATCGCCACCGGGTTGCCGAGCACACAGTTGCTCGGCGCAAGCGCGTCCGTCACCAGCGAGGCGAAGAACTGCGCGCGGCCCTTGTCTATCTTGTCGAGCCGCGTCGATTCGATGAAGCGGGTCAGGTCCCGCTGGGTCGCCAGGTAGACCTGCATCAAGCGCTTGCAGGCGAAGTTCGATTTCCACGCTGGATCGGCGAAGCGGCGGTCCTTGGGATCGGGCGCGAGTTCGGAGTCGCCCTTGACGACGTCGCCGACCTCCTTCAGGTAGCTGCGTAACTGGCGCGCGGCCTTGCGCGGCGCCGACGTCACCGCCTTGAGCATCGACCCTGCCGCTACCGCGATGTCACGCGGCCGCAGGCCGATCAGCGGGTTGGCCGCCAGCGTGTTCTGCGCGGCCTCGGCGACCAGCTCGGCGATCGTTCCGGCATTGACCATCGCACCCCGCGCGAGCGCGCTCGCCTCCGCGGCCTTCGCCTTGTCGGCTCGCGTCGGCGCGGCCGTCGCCGCGCCGTTCCCGGCCGTCTTTGCCCGTCCGCCTTGTCCGGCCGGCGCCTTCGGCGCCGTCGCGCTGCGGCGGTTGCGCTTGCGCCGAGGCCGCTTCATGGCGGGCGTGGCGTCGGCGGTATCGCTCGTGGTCATGATGTTCTCCTTGTGCCGGTGCGATCGCGGTGCGACCGACCGCGCAGCGGAATCACGGTCGATCGAGAAATTCCCGGATGGCGGCGACCGATGCATCGCCGCGCGTGAGAAGGAACAGGTGTCCGCAATCGAACACCTTCAGCTCGCTGTTCGGAATCAGCAGGTGCATCAGCTTCGCGTTCGCAAGCGGCACCAGCGGATCGTCGCTGCCCGCCATCAGCAGCGTCGGCTGTTTCAGGCGATGCAGCCAGTGGATGCTCGTCCAGCCGGCGATAGCGCCGAGTTGCAGGTAGTAGCCGAGGCGGGACTGCCACCTGACATGCTTGAAATGCTCCGTAGACAGCTCGGGCCGCTTGCGAAACTCGCCGCCATAGATGTGCCCGGCGACCCGGCGCGCATAGCTGCGACTGATGTAGCGCCGCGGCGTCGCCATCTTGAGCCAGACGCTGGGCCGGCTCGGCACCATCGCGATACCCGGCGTGGTCGCGCACAGGATCAACCGGCGACACCGCTCCGGCGCGCTGCGCGCGAACTGCTGCGCAGCCGCACCGCCCCACGAAATGCCGAGCACGTCGACCTGGCGATGCCCGTAGTGGTCGAGCACGCCGCAGGCGAGCCGCACGATGTCGCGCAGGCGGTACGGCCGCGGCGGCATGAGCGAGTGGCCCACACCCGGCACGTCGAAGGTGATCAGCTCGCGTTCGGGCATGGAGCGGACCAGGGGGGCGAGCAACTCGATGTTGCCGCCGATGCCGTTGAACAGCAGGAGGGGCGCGACGCCGGGTTTGCCGCGGCGGGCCGGCCGCCGCCCCACGCGCAGAAGCTGCGCGCCGACACGCAACATCGAGATCGACAACCCGTCGTTCTCATCCGCCCGTGCGGATGCGGTCGCAGCGGCGTCGACGTCGATCACTTGTCGCCCGCGACGGACGCCCTGCTAGGCGGCCGCCGAGTGCGCGGCGAATCGTGCCAGCGCGGTATCGACGTCGCCAAGCTCGAGTTCGATCGCGAGCAGGCGCTTCACGTAGTGCGACACCGCATACTCGTCGGTCATGCCGATGCCGCCGTGCAGTTGCACCGCCTGCTGGCCGATCGCACGGAACGCGCGATGCGCCATCACCTGCGCCGCATCGACCGTGCGCGCATCGAGTTTCATCGCCGCCGCCCAGGCCAGCGATTGCGCCTGTTCGCACTGGGTGAGCAGATCGGCCATGCGATGCGCCAGGGCCTGGAACCGGCCGATCGGCTGGCCGAACTGCTTGCGCGTCCGCAGGTAATCCGTAGTGATGTCGAGCACGGCACGCGAAAGACCGACGCCTTCGGCAAACCGGCCGACGCGTGCCGCCGTGCGACCTGCGTGCCAGGCTTTCAGCGCCGCCGCGCCGCCGGCGAGCACGTTCGCCTCCGCGGCGACGAAATCGACTTCGGCGGCGGCACTGCCATCGAACTGGCGATAGCTGCGGCGCGTGAGGGATCTGGGCGGGGCGAGCAGCAGGCCGCCGTCGACCAACGCAAGCACGGCGTCCGCATAACTCGCGTGTGCCGCCGCGCCCCTGACCCGTCCGCCTTGGGATTGTGGGTCCGGAAGCGCAACGACGATGCGCTCCCCGCCAGCGATGCCCGCGAGCCACTCGTCACGCGCGCCGCCCGCCGGCAAGGCACCCAGCGTCGCCGCCGCCGCGAGCGCGCTGTCGATGTATGGTTCGAGCAGCCAGCCACGACCGAGCGTCTGTGCGACCAGTGCGCCGTCGATCAGCGGCCTGCCAAGGCCGCCCGCATCCTCCGGCACGCAGAGCGCGGTGACGCCGAGTTCGGCCAGATCGGCCCACAGCGGCGGGCGCTGCGCCGGATCGTTCTTCAGTTGCGCGCGCCGCGCTTCGAAGCTGCAGCGTTCGCGCACGAGGCGCTCGCAGCTCGAAGCGAGCATCGATTGTTCTTCGCTGAAATCGAAATCCATTTTTCTGCCACCTGTTCGTCAACCCGCATGCATCCTTCAACTCGCTTCCCCGGGGCTGGGGGAGCACGAGGGGGCCAGCCAAGCCCCCTCGTTCTATCACTGCGCGAAGCGAAGCATGTTCCTCGAACTACAGTTCGAGGACATGCTTTGCGATGATTCCACGTTGGATCTCGTTCGACCCGCCGTAGATCGTCACCTTGCGCAGATTGAGATAGAACGCCGCTTCCGGCGCAAGCGCCCAGCCGTCGTGCGCGGAGGCGTCGGCCCGGCCGGCGAGCGCGCCGGGGCCGCGACAGTCGAGCAGCAATTCGGAAATGCGCTGGAAGATCTCCGAGCCCTTGATCTTCAGCATCGACGTCATCGGTCCCAACGCGCCCTTGGCACGGCCAGCCGCGAGCACGCGCAGGTTGGTGATCTCGAGCGCCATGAGGTCGATTTCGACCTCCGCCATTCGCGCCGCGAACAGCGGATCCTCCGCCAGCGGGCGGCCGTTGCGACGCACCTCGCGCGCCAGGCGCCTGGCGCGCGCGAGCTCGCGCTTGTTCAGGCCGATGCCGGCGATGTTGGTGCGCTCGTGCTCGAGCAGATACTTGGCGATGGTCCAGCCCTGGTTTTCCGCGCCGACGAGTTGATCGAGCGGAATCTCGACATCGTCCAGGAACACCTCGTTCACCTCGTGCGCGCCGTCGAGCAGGATGATCGGCCGCACGGTGACACCCTTCGACTTCATGTCGAGCAGGACGAAGCTGATGCCCTCCTGCTTCTTCGCATCCGGATCGGTGCGCACCAGGCAGAACATCCAGTCGGCGTATTGCGCGAGCGTGGTCCAGGTCTTCTGGCCGCTGATCACGTATCGATCGCTCTTGCGCACCGCGCGCGTCGACAGGCCGGCGAGATCGCTGCCCGCTCCGGGCTCCGAGTACCCCTGGCACCACCAGTCCTCCGCCGAGGGGATACGTGGCAGGAAGCGGCGCTTCTGCGCACCGGTGCCGAACTTCATCAGCACGGGCGCGACCATGCGCAGGCCGAACGGCAGCTGCCGCGGCGCGCCGGCAAGCGCGGCCTCCTCCTCGAAGATGTGCTGGCGGATCGGGTCCCAGCCGGGCCCACCCCACTCCTTCGGCCAGCTCGTCGCACCCCAGCCCTTCGCGTGCAGGATCTTCTGCCAGCGCACCATGTGATCGCGGTTGGCGCGTTCGCCGGCCTCGATCGTCTCGCGGATGTCGGGCGGCATCGCGGTACGCATGAATTCGCGCACCTCGCGGCGGAACGCCTCTTCCTCGACCGTGAAATTGAGGTCCATCGATCTATTCCTCCGGCAGACGATCGGCGGTCGGCGACCGCCGATCAGTTGTCGCATGAACCTCCCCTCTTCCCTGGAGGGAGAGGGGCCGGGGGAGAGGGCGCAAACGGTGGATGCTCACCTTCATTCGCTGCCCGGTCCCCTAATCCGAATGCGCCAGCGACAGCCCCAGCGTCGCCCTGCGCGTGAGCCAAGTGCTGGCGCGGTAGCGCGGATCGCCCGTCAGCCGCAGCAATCCGTCGAGGATACGGCGCACGGTCGGCACGCCGATCGCATCGCCCCATGCGAGCGGCCCGTGCGGATAACCGAGGCCGAGCTGCACCGCACGATCAATGTCGCCCGGCACGGCGATGCGCTGCTCGGCCATCGCGCAGGCGATGTTCACGATGTGCGCGACCACGCGCTGTCCGACCAGCCCGGCCGAGTCGCGCACCAGATGGACGACCACGCCCGGCGCGGCAAATGCCGCACGCGCGCGCTCGCGCCACTCAGGCGCCAGGGCAGGGCTGGCGAACACGCACTGAACCTTGCGGCCCGGGAAGATGGCGTCGTATCCCACGGCGCGCGCTGTGTCGAACCCTCCGGCGGCGATCGCGGAGGTCGCATCGGTCCCGATGGGCGCGACCACGATGAGGCTATCGGGCGCCGGCCTGGCGCCGGTGTCCATTTGCACCGCGGCCCCGAGTACCGGGCGCACCGCCGCCGTGTCGATGCCGGACGTCGCATCGAGCCAGACGCGCGGCGGTGCCACGGTTGGCGGTGCGGGTTCCGGCGGAGTTTGTTGCTGGCCTTCCGTGTAGTGGTAGAAGCCCGCGCCGCGCTTGCGTCCGAGCAATCCGCCCTCGAGCATGCGGCGCGTGAGCACCTGCGGCCGGAAGCGCGCTTCTTCGTAGTACTGGTGATAGATCGATTCCATCACCGGATGGGACACGTCCAGCCCGGTGAGATCGAGCAGTTCGCATGGACCGAGCTTGAAGCCGCACGCGTCGCGCAGCACCGCATCGAGCGTCGCCGGCTCGCACACGCCTTCGGACAGGATGCGCAGACCCTCGGTGCCGAAACCGCGCCCCGCGTGATTGACGATGAAACCCGGCGTATCGAGCGCGCGCACGGGCGTGTGGCCGAAGCGCCGCGCCAGCGCGATCAGCGCTTCGCAGACACGCGGATCGGTGCGCAAGGCGGCAACGACTTCGACCACCTTCATCACGGGCGCCGGATTGAAGAAGTGGAAACCGGCGACGCGCTCGGGGCGCGTGCATGCCGCGGCGATCGCGGTGACGGAAAGCGAACTCGTGTTCGTCGCCAGGATCGCATCCGCAGCGACGATGCGCTCGACCTCGGCAAAGAGCTTGCGCTTGACCTCGAGATCCTCGACGACCGCTTCGATCAGCAGCGTCGCGTCCCGGAGATCGGCCACGGCGGCGACCGGCTGCAGCCGCGCCGTCAGTGCCGAAGCACCGCTCGCATCGAGTTTGCCGCGCGCCACCCGCTTTTCGAGATCGGCCGCGACGATCGACCGGGCCGCCTCGGACGCGCCGGGCTGCGCGTCGAACAGGAGGACGCGCAATTCCGCTTGCGCCAGCAATTGTGCGATGCCGCGTCCCATCGCGCCGCAGCCGATGACCGCAGCGGCGGCTCCGGCGCGTACGGCCTGCTCGAATTGGGAATCGATCGACATGACGCGCTCGGCAGCGGCAGCCGGCATCATAGGCCGACATCCGCCCCGCCCGGGTAAACGTGCCTGCCGAGCTGCCTGCTTCGCGCCGAACGGCGCTGATCGAGAGCGGCGAACCTGCTTACACTGCCGCCCCGGGTGAGACGATCGTCCGTGCGCACTGCGTAGCGGGGCGAGTCGGACTCTGGCTTCGGTATCGGGGGAAGGAGAAACACTCATGCAGCGACGTCTGACCACGATCATGCTTGGCGCGGGCCTGTTGATGGCCGCCTTCGGCGCCCAGGCACAGGACAAGCTGAAGGTCGGCCTGATGCTGCCGTACACGGGTACGTACGCGGCGCTCGGGGCCGCGATCGAGAACGGGTTCCGCCTGTACGTGCAGGAAATGGGCGGCAAGGTGGGCGGGCGCGAGATCGAGTACTTCAAGGTCGACGACGAGTCCGATCCGTCCAAGGCCACCGACAACGTCAACCGCCTGATCAAGCGCGACCAGGTCGACGTGCTGGTGGGGACCGTGCACTCGGGCGTGGCGATGGCGATGGCAAAGGCCGTACGCGAGAGCGGCACGCTGCTGATCGTGCCGAACGCGGGCGCCGATGCGGTGACGGGTGCGATGTGCGCGCCGAACATCTTCCGCTCGTCGTTTTCGAACTGGCAGCCGGCCTATGCGATGGGGCAGGTCGCGGCGGAACGCAAGTACAAGACGGCGGTGACGATCACCTGGAAATACGCGGCCGGCGACGAGTCGGTGGGCGGGTTCAAGGAGGCGTTCGAGAAGGGCGGCGGGAAGGTGCTCAAGGAGTTGACGGTGCCGTTTCCAAACGTCGAGTTCCAGGCGTTGCTGACGGAGATCGCGGCGACCAAACCGGACATCGTGTATTCGTTCTTTGCCGGCGGCGGCGCGGTGAAGTTCGTCAAGGACTATGCCGCGGCGGGGCTTAACAAGGCGATTCCGCTGGTCGGGCCGGGGTTTCTTACCGACGGCACGCTGGATGCGCAGGGCGATGCCGCCCAGGGCATGCTCACCACGCTGCACTACGCCGACAGCCTGAACACGCCGCGGGACAACGCGTTCCGGCTCAGCTACGTGAAGGCGTTCAAGCTGCAGCCGGACGTGTACGCGGTGCAGGGCTACGACGCGGCGCAGCTGCTCGGCGTGGGCATGGCGGCGGTGAAGGGCGACCTCAGCAGGCGCGCCGAGATGATTGCGGCGATGGAAAAGGCCAGGGTCGACAGCCCGCGCGGCCCGTTCACGCTCGGCAAGTCGCACAACCCGGTGCAGGACTTCTATTTGCGCAAGGTCGAGGGCAAGGAGAACAAGGTGATCGGCGTGGCCGCCAAGGCGCTTGCCGATCCCGGCCGCGGCTGCCGCATGTGACGCGGGCGCACGCCGGCGCGGCCGCGTCATCCCGGCGCAGGCCGGGATCCGATTTTCCTTTCACAATCGATCCGGCCCGGCCCCGGTTCCCGGCCACCCAAGCCACCGATGGACGCGACGACGTTCCTGGTGCAATGCCTGAACGCGGTCCAATACGGACTGCTCCTGTTCCTCGTCGCGAGCGGCCTCACCCTGATCTTCGGCGCGATGAACATCATCAACCTCGCGCACGGCAGCTTCTACATGGTGGGCGCGTACATGGCCTACGCGCTGGCTCCGTGGGTCGGCCACTACCTCGGCGGCGGCTTCTTCACGACCCTGCTCGTCGGCCTGCTGCTGTCGATCGTGCTCGGCTACGTCCTCGAGTGGGGTTTCTTCAGCCTGCTGTACGAACGCGAACACCTGCAGCAGGTGCTGATGACGTATGGCCTGATCCTGATATTCGAGGAACTGCGCAGCATCATCGTCGGTGATGACGTGCACGGCGTGGCCACGCCGGACTGGCTCTCGGGGTCGATCGCGCTCGGCAGCCTGATGACCTATCCGGTGTACCGCTTGTTCATCTCCGTAGTGTGCCTGTTGGTCGCGGCGGCGATGTACCTCGTGCTCACGCGCACGCGGCTGGGCATGGCGGTGCGCGCGGGCAGCGTCGATCGCGAGATGGCGCAGTCGCTGGGCATCGACATCGACTTCCTGTTTCGCGTGGTGTTCGCGGCCGGCGTCGCGCTGGCCGTGCTGGCCGGGATGATCGCGGCACCGGTCTCGTCGGTCTATCCCGGCATGGGAAACCAGGTGCTGATCATCTGCTTCGTGGTGGTGGTGATCGGCGGCATCGGATCCGTGCGCGGCGCATTCGTCGCGGCGCTCCTGGTCGGATTCGTCGATACCTTCGGCAAGGTCTTGTTCCAGGAAGCGGCCGGTGTGCTCGTCTACCTCGTGATGGCAGCCATCCTCCTGTGGAAGCCCGAGGGGCTGTTCCGGCGCGGATGAGGATGCAGGTCTCCTCCCGCCAGGCCTGGTCGTCGGCGCTCGTCGTCGCGGCGCTGGCCGCGTTCCCGCTCGTCGGCGGCAAATACGAAGTCGATCTGATCGCAAAGATCCTGGTGCTTGCCGTCTTCGCGCTCAGCCTCGAACTGCTGGTCGGGCAGACCGGGCTGGTCAGCTTCGGCCACGCCGCTTTTTTCGGTCTCGGTGCGTACACGACCGCGCTCCTGTTGCAGGACCCGGACCCGCGCCCGTTCTGGCTCGTGCTCGCGGCGGCGATGCTGGCCGCGGGCCTCTACGCGCTGCCCGTCGCGGCGCTGTCGCTGCGCACGCGCGGCGTCTACTTCATCATGGTCACGCTGGCGTTCGCCCAGCTCGTGTACTACGTGTTCCACGACACCAAGATCGCCAAGGGAAGCGACGGCATCTATCTCACCGGTGTGCCCGAGTTCTCGGTCGCCGGCCGGGTCCCGTTCGACATCACCCGCCCACTGCCGTTCTACTACGTCGCGCTCGGCGTGCTATGCCTCGTCTTTGCCCTGCTCGCGGCCTTGAGCCGGTCGCGCTTTGGCCGTGCGCTCGCCGGCATCCGCGCCAACGAGCAGCGCATGCGCGCCGCCGGTTTTGCGACGTACCCGTACAAGATCGCGGCCTTCGTGCTCGCGGCGATGCTGGCCGGGCTGGCCGGATTCCTGAAGGCGACCCGGGACGGCTACGTGAACCCGGAGATGCTCGCGTGGCACGAGTCCGGGGCCGTGCTGCTGATGATCATCCTGGGCGGACTCGGCAAGCTGCGCGGCGCGGTGCTGGGCGCATTCGGATTCGTGCTGTTGCAGGAGTTCTTCAAGAACGACGCCGTCTTCGGCGAGTTTGCGAAGCGCTGGCAGCTGCCGCTCGGCCTGACGATCATTGCCTGCGTGCTCCTGCTGCCGCACGGGCTGATCGGCCTGCCGGCGCGCCTGCGCCCGCGCGTGCACCGCGATGGCTGAGACGCTGCTCGCCGCGTTTGGCCTGTCGCGCCGCTTCGGCGGGCTGGTCGCCGTCAACGACGTTTCGCTCGCGCTCGAGCGCGGCGCCGTGCATGCCGTCATCGGCACCAATGGCGCCGGCAAGTCGACGCTGATCAACATCCTGTCCGGCGAGATCGCCGCCACCGCGGGTCGGGTGGAACTGCTCGGACAGGACGTGACGTCGCTTTCGCAGCCGCGGCGCGCCCTGCGCGGACTGGGACGCAGCTATCAGCGCAGCACCATTTTCCCGCACTTCACGGTTGCCGAGAACTGCCGGCTCGCCGCGCAGGCGATGCGGCAGCGGCCGTGGGCGCTCTGGGAGCCCGCACGCGACTGCCCGGAGGCGACGCAGCGCGCACGGTCGGCGCTTGAGCGCACGGGCCTTGACGAGGACGCGACGCGGCTCGCGGGCAGCCTGCCGCACGGGCGCAAGCGCCAGCTGGAGATCGCGCTTTGTCTCGCGACCACGCCGCGCGTACTGCTGCTCGACGAGCCGCTCGCGGGAATGGGACCCGAGGAGACGGAACGCATGCTGGCGCTGCTGGCGCAGCTGAAAGCCGATCACGCCATCCTGCTGGTCGAGCACGACATGGACGCGGTGTTCCGCATCGCCGATCGCATCACGGTGATGGTCAACGGGATGGCGATCGCCAGCGATACGCCCGACAACGTGCGCGCGAACCAGGAAGTGCAGCGCGCTTATCTCGGTGTCGGCCACTAGGGCGGAACGATGCACGCGCTGCTCGAAGCCGACGCGGTCCACACGTTCTACGGCGAGAGTCACGTGCTGCAGGGCGTGAGCCTCGCCATCCGGCCCGGCGAGGCGCTCGGGCTGCTCGGACGCAACGGCATGGGCAAGACGACGCTGATCCGTTCGATGCTCGGGCTGGCCCGCATGGCGCGCGGGCGCGTGCTCGTGCGTGGTGTCGATTGCTCGCATGCGCCCGCTTACGAGATCGCACGCCAGGGGATCGGTTACGTACCCGAAGGGCGCGGCATCTTCCCCAACCTGTCGGTGCGCGAGAACCTCGTCATGGCGGCGCGTCCCGGCCTCGACGGCCGGCACACGTGGACGCTCGAGCGCACGCTCGCCACGTTCCCGCGCCTCGGCGAGCGCCTACAGAACGGCGGCGCGCAACTTTCGGGCGGCGAGCAGCAGATGCTCTCGATCGGCCGCGCCTTGATGACCAACCCGGATCTGCTCGTCCTCGACGAAGCGACCGAAGGCCTCGCGCCGCTCGTCGTGGCCGAGATCTGGCGCATCATCGGCGCCATCCGCGCGACCGGCATCGCGTCGCTCATCGTCGATCGCAACTACCGCCTCGTGCTCGCCCACACGGATCGCTGCGTGGTGATGGAAAAAGGCCGTCTCGTGTTCGACGGCACGTCCGCCGACGTCGCGCAACGCCCCGATGCGCTCGCGCGCCACCTCGGCGTCTGAAAATGGCGTCTGACCCCATTTATGCATCGATCCGCGCGCGCTCGAGGCGATCGTGGACCGCCTCCCATGGCGGGCCGCGCGGCGGCCGCACGACGAGTATGCGTTGCGCTCCTGCGGCGTCCAGCTGATGCAACAGCGCGTACAGGCGGCGTTCGTAGTCGTCGGCTTGCGCCGGCGCGATCAGCCGCAGCGCGACGTCGTCGGTGCGGTCGAGCAATGCGATCGCAGGGGCGAGCACTGCGATGCGTGTGCCGCGCAACGCGTTGACGCGCGCCGCCAGCGCGGTCGCCTCGACGAGTTCCATCGGCGTGCGCGGTGCGTAGTGTTGCGCCAGCCGTCCGGGCGCGCGCGGGGCATCAGCGCCCGCCTCGGCGACGGTTGCGCCGAGGACCGCTTCGAGCTGCGTGCGCGTGATGTGCCCGGGCCGCAGCAGGCGCACGCGCTCATCGCGCGACAGATCGACGATCGTCGACTCGATGCCGACCGGACATGGCCCGCCGTCGAGTATCAGGTCGACCTTTCCCGCCGGCCGCTCCCCAAGATCGGCGCGCACGTGCGCCGCCGTCGTCGGGCTCAGGTGCCCGAACGAATTCGCGCTCGGCGCGGCGAGCGCCGCCGCCGGATCGCGCCGCCGCTCGCACCACGCTGCGAGCAGTGCCTGCGCCCATGGGTGCGCCGGACACCGCAGACCAACGGTTTCCTGCCTGCCGGTCAACCCGTCGTGCGCACGTGCGGCACGCGGCAGGACGAGCGTCAGCGGCCCGGGCCAGAAGCGCTGCGCGAGCAGCCGCGCCTGCTCAGGCACCTTCGACGACCACGCATCGAGCGCGCCCGCATCCGCCACGTGCACGATCACCGGATGATCGCTGGGCCGTCCCTTCGCCGCGAAGATCGCGCGCACGGCGGCCGGCGAATCGGCGTCGGCCGCGAGCCCGTAGACGGTCTCGGTGGGCACCGCTACCAGGCCGCCCGCCGCGAGCACATCGACCGCGCGGTCGATCGCCGCGCGATCGACCGGAAACGAGGCATTCGCCATCGGCCTCAGTGCGCGGGCTGGATGCCGAGCACGCGCGCCACTTCGTTCGCGCGTCCGAGGGCAGCCTCGAGAGTTCCGTTCACCGCCGTCACGTGACCCATCTTGCGCCCCGGGCGCGGCTCCACCTTGCCATACAGGTGAAGTTTCGCGCCGGGGACGCGCAACACCCCCGCCCAGTCGGGAGTGCGCAGGCTGCCCTGCTCGAACCAGACGTCGCCGAGGATGTTGAGCATCACGGACGCCGCCATCTGCGCGGTCGATCCGAGCGGCAGTCCGGCGAGGATGCGCGCCTGCTGCTCGAACTGGCTGGTCACGCACGCGTCGATCGTGAAATGGCCGCTGTTGTGCGGGCGCGGCGCGATCTCATTGACGACGAGCCGGCCGCCGCCGCCCTCCTCCAGCACGAAGAACTCGACGCACAGGACACCGACGTAAGCGAGCGCATCGGCGATGCGCGTCGCATAGTGGCGCGCCTGTCGCTCGAGCTCCGGCGCGATCCGCGCCGGCGCGATGCTGACGGCGAGGATGCCGTTGCGATGCTCGTTTTCGGCGATCGGGAAGGTGGCGCTGTCGCCGTCGGCACCACGCGCGACGATGCACGAGACTTCCTGGCGCAGGCGCAGGGCCTTTTCCAGCACGCAGGTCACGCCCTTCATGCGGCTCCACGCCTCGCGCGCCGCGTCCACGCTGTCCACACGTGCCTGGCCCTTGCCGTCGTACCCGAGGCGCGCGGTCTTCAGAATCCCCGGGAACAGCTGCGGATCGACACTGCGAAAGTCGTCGATCCGAGTGACGACCGCGTGCGGCGCGACTGGAATGTGCTGGGCGGCGATGAATCGTTTCTCCAGCGCACGATCCTGCGCCACCGCAACCACCTCGGGCGCCGGCGCGACTCGCACGCGTCCCGCAAGACGCGAAAGCGCGGCGGCCGGAACGTTCTCGAACTCGGTCGTCACCGCCGCGCAGCGCGCGGCAAGCTTGTCGAGAGCGGCGGGATCGTCGTAAGCGGCGACGATCTGCTCGTCCGCAGCCTGGCCGGCCGGCGAATCCGGCGTGGGCTCGAGCACGCAGACGCGAAAGCCGAGTGCCTGGGCCGCGTGCGTAAACATGCGGCCGAGCTGGCCGCCGCCCATCAGGCCAAGCCATTGCCCTGGATCGATCTGGTTCACGGCGCCCGCTCGCCGCGCATCAGAGCGGCAGGGACATGTTGCGCGCCCTCTCGGTCTGGGTCGCGCGATATTGCGCGAGCTTCATCGCGAGATCGGCGTCCCCGGTCGCCAGCATCGCGACCGCGAACAGCCCGGCGTTCGCCGCCCCGGCTTCGCCGATGGCGAAGGTGGCGACCGGCACGCCCTTGGGCATCTGCACGATCGAGAGCAGCGAATCTTCGCCGCGCAGGTATTTCGACGGCACCGGCACGCCGAGCACCGGGATCACGGTCTTCGCCGCAAGCATGCCGGGCAGGTGGGCTGCGCCTCCGGCGCCGGCGATGATGGCGCGCAAGCCCCGCGCGCGCGCCGCGTCCGCATAAGCGAACATCTCGTCGGGCATGCGGTGCGCGGAGAGAACTTTCGCCTCGAATGGCACGCCGAAGTCGCGCAAGACGTCGCACGCGTGCTGCATGGTCTCCCAGTCGGAATCCGATCCCATCACGACTCCGATCCTCGCCGCGGTCGATGCAGTACGGGTGGCCATGTGAGCGCGCCAGGCGGCGTGTGGCAAAAAAAGCAACGCGCGGATTCTAGCGGCGCGGCGCGGCGCGGACGGGTCTGACAACGGGACGCGCGATGCTGCCTGAACGGTCCCGGCGCCGACGGCAAGCACATCGTTGTCAACTCGAACCTCGTCGATGCGCGCGAGTGCGGGGGACGACCTTTCCGGACGCGGTGACAAGATGGCGCGATCCATCTGGCGGGCGATGTTAGCCAGTTGTCTGAACCGGCGGGCCTGCTCGACAATTTCGACCCGATGTTCGAGGTGGTCGGGCGGAACCCGGCTGGCTAGCGCGGCCAAGTGTCGCGCCCCATTTTGAGGTGAGGAGACACCATGCTTGACGTCTCAGCAAGACACAACGTTGCCCTGCTCGCCGGCATGCTGTGTGTGGCAGTCGCCCACGCCCAGCAGCCGCGCGACGCCGAGCCTTCCACCGTCGCTGCCCAGGACATCGTGCGGCGCAGCCTTCCTTTCACCGACCGCGCCGACTTCGACGACGCCCGCGCCGGCTTCATCGCGACCCTGCCCGACGCGACGATCGACTCGGGCGGTCCGCGCCCGGTATGGAGCATGCGGCCCTACGCGTTCCTCGACGGCGCCGAGGCACCGCCGACCGTGAACCCGAGCCTGTGGCGCCAGGCACAGCTCAACGCGATCCACGGACTGTTCAAGGTCGCGGACGGCATCTACCAGGTGCGCGGGTTCGATATCTCGAACATGACCGTCGTCGAAGGCGCGAGCGGGGTGATCGTCATCGATCCGCTGCTCACCACCGAGGCGGCGCACGCCGCGCTCGAGCTCTACTTCCAGCACCGGCCGCGCAAGCCGGTCGCGGCCGTCATCTACAGCCACAGCCACGCTGATCACTTCGGCGGCGTCAAGGGCGTGACCAGCGACGCCGACGTCGCCGCCGGGCGCACGCACGTATATGCCCCGCAGGGATTCATGGAGCATGCCGTGGCGGAGAACATCATCGCCGGCAACGCGATGAGCCGGCGCGCGCAATTCCAGTTCGGCCCGCTGCTTCCACCCGGCCCGCGCGGCCAGGTCGACACCGGCCTCGGCAAGAACCTGTCGCGCGGCACGCTCTCGCTCATCGCTCCGACCGACTCGATCGAGCGCACGATGGACACCCGCACGATCGACGGCGTGGAGATCGTGTTCCAGCTGACGCCGGGCACGGAAGCGCCGGCGGAGATGAATATGTACTTCCCGCGCCAGCGCGTGCTCGACATGGCCGAGAACACGACCCACAACCTGCACAACCTCTACACGCTGCGTGGCGCCGAAGTGCGCGACGGCCGCATATGGTCGCGCTACATCAGCGACGCGCTCGAGGCGTTCGGCGCGCGCACCGACGTGCTGATCGCCCAGCATCACTGGCCGACACGCGGCACCGCGCGCGTGCAGGCGTTCCTGGCGAAACAGCGCGATCTCTACAAGTTCGTGCACGACCAGGCGGTGCGCCTGCTCAACCAGGGCTACACGCCGAACGAGATCGCCGAGAGGCTGCGGCTGCCCTCGACGCTCGCCAACGAGTGGTACGCGCGCGACTACTACGGCACGCTGAGCCACAACAGCAAGGCCGTGTACCAGCGGTATCTCGGCTGGTACGACGCCAATCCCGCGCACCTGAACGAACTGCCGCCGGTCGAATCGGCGCGCAAGTACGTGGAGTACATGGGCGGCGCGCAGGCGGTGCTGGAGCGGGCGCGCGAGGACTTCAAGCGCGGCAACTACCGGTGGGTCGCGTCCGTGCTGAACCAGGTCGTCTTCGCCGACCCCTCGAATCGCGAGGCGCGCCTGCTTGCGGCCGATGCGCTGGAACAACTCGGATACCAGGCGGAAGCCGGCACCTGGCGCAACGCGTACCTCTACGGCGCCCAGGAACTGCGCAACGGCGTGACGAAGCTGCCGGCGATCAACACCCTGACGGCCGATGCGCTCAAGGCGCTGCCGCTCGATCTGTTCTTCGACTTCCTCGGCGTGCGCCTGAACGGCACGCGCGCCGACGGCAAGCACATCGTGATCAACTGGAACTTCAGCGACACGAAGCAGCGTTACGTGTTGAACCTCGAAAACGCGGCGCTCACCTACACCGCCGACCGGCAGGCTCCCGACGCCGATGCCAGCGTGACGCTTGCACGCGCGACGCTCGACGCCATTACGCTGCGCCAGACCACGTTTCCCGAAGCCGTCAAGGCGGGATCGGTGCAGGTCGTCGGCGACCCGGGCAGACTGGTCGAGTTGCTCGGCCTGCTCGACAATTTCGAACCGATGTTCGAAGTCGTCGAGCCGAAGCCGGCGCGCTGAGTTCGCCGCGCAGTCAGGCGGCGAGCGGACCCAGGACCGCAAGCGCCAGCGTGCACACCGACGCCAGAGCGCCCAGGGCCGCGAACGCGAGGTGGCGAGAAAGGGGCAGGCGGTTCATGTCGATCTCCACGGAAGGTCCGTTGACATGCCGCCAGTGTTGAGGGCGACCCTTGCGCCAGCGTTGCGCCGTCGCCCGGGCCGGTTTCACTTGTAAGGGCGCGGCCTATTGCGCGCCCGCCAGGTCGCTGCCCGTCAGTCGCCGCAAGGCTTCGCGATACTTCCCCGCCGTTCTCGCAATCACGTCGGCGGGCAGGTCCGGCGGCGGCGGTGCCTTGTTCCAGGGCTGCGCCTCGAGCCAGTCGCGCACGAATTGCTTGTCGTAGCTCGGCGGCGACACCCCGACCCGATACGAATCGGCCGGCCAGAAGCGCGACGAATCCGGCGTCAACACCTCGTCCATCAGGCGCAGTCGACCGTCCCGGTCGAGGCCGAATTCGAACTTCGTGTCGGCGATGATGATGCCGCGCCCGGTGGCGAATTCGGCCGCGGCGACGTACAGCTCGATGGAGATACGTCGCACCTCCTGCGCGAGGTGCGCGCCGACGCGCGCGCTCATCTGCTCGAAGGTGATGTTCTCGTCGTGGCGGCCGGGTTCCGCCTTGTCGGCGGGCGTGAAGATGGGCTGCGGCAGGCGCGCCGCCATCTCGAGCCCGGGCGGCAAGACGATGCCGCACACCGCGCCGGTCGCGCGATAGTCCTTCCATCCCGACCCGATCAGATAGCCGCGCACGACCGCTTCTACCGGGATGGGTTTCAGTCTCATCGCCACCACGGCCCGGCCGCGCACCTGCTCCACTTCGTCCGCGCGGACTACGCTCTCCGGAGCGATGCCGGTCAGATGGTTCGGTACGACGGCGGCGAGACGCTCGAACCAGAAGTTCGAGAGCGCGGTGAGCACCCTGCCCTTGTCCGTGATCGGCTGGCGCATCACCACGTCGAACGCCGACAGCCGGTCGGTCGTGACGATGAGAAGACGGTCGGCGCCGACGGCGTAGGAGTCGCGCACCTTGCCGCGATATACGAGCGGCAGCGACGCGATCGACGTGTTCAGCAAACCGTTCGACATGCGGCTTCCCGCGGGCAACGCCAGAAGGCGCGCAGTCTAGTCGTGCCGCGGTGCTGCCGGGTCAGCGCGTCGCGCCGGGCGCGAAGTTGCTCCAGAGGATCGCGATCCATGTCCCGCCGGCAAGCACGAGCGCGAGGAACACCGCGGCGCTGCCCAGGTCCTTGGCACGTTTGCCGAGCGAATTGATCTCGAAGCTGTCGCGATCGACGGCAACCTCGACGGCCGAGTTCAGCAGTTCGACGATCAGGACCAGCACCAGGACGCCGATGAGCAGGATCCTTTCGACGATCGTCAACGGCAGCCAGAAGGCGAACGGCACGAGGATCGCCGTCAGGATCACCTCCTGGCGGAACGCGTCCTCGTTGCGCCAGGCTTCGATCATGCCGTCGCGCGAATAGCCGGCCGCGTTGATCAGCCGTTGCAGGCCGCGCTTGCCCTTCAGAGCCCCCGCGTCCCGCGCCAAATCAGTGCGCACGGATTTGCCGCGTGAGGACATCTTCGTGGCGCGGGTGGTCGGCGTCTCCATGAGTGCTTGCATCATAGGCGAGCCAGCAGTGGCGCGAGGGCGGCGAACTGCTGCGCGAGCAGGACTGCGCCCTGCTCGAGGATGAAATAACGCAACGCCTCGGCCGCCGGCGCCAGCGGCTTGCTCTGCAGGTGCACGATGTGCCAGCTGCGCACCAGAGGCAGGCCCAGCACGTCGAGCACGCAGATCTGCCTGGTCTCGATCTCCAGGGCCGCCGTATGCAGCGAAAGAAAGGCGAGCCCCATGTTGGCGATCACCGCCTGCTTGATCGTCTCGTTGCTGGACATCTCCATGATGCGCGGCGGATCGATTTGACGGTCGCGGAAGAACTGCTCCATCGCCGCACGCGTTCCCGAGCCCTCTTCGCGCACGATGAACTCTTCGCTCGAAAGGTCGGACGCTGCAATGGCGCGCCGGCCGGCGAGCGTGTGCACCGGCGCGGCGATCACCGCGTGCGGATGCGCCGCGAACGGCTCGGCACGGGCGGCAAGTTCGCGCGGGGGCCGGCCCATCACCGCCAGGTCGACGTCGGCGTCCTGCAGTTGCTGGACCAGCTGCTCGCGATTGCCGAGCGCCAGGCGCATCTCCACGCCGCGATGCTCGTTGCGGAAGCGTGCAAGCACGCGCGGCAGGAAGTACGTCGCCGTGCTCACCATGCCGATGTTGATCCGCCCGACCTGCGCGCCCCGCAAACGCGCCATGGAGTCGTCGGCTTCCTTGAGCGTCGTAAGAACCCGCCGGACATAGACGAGGAGGTACTCGCCGGTCAGGGTCAGCGTGACAGCACGGGCGCCGCGATCGAACAGCGGCAGCCCGATCTCGTCCTCCAACTCCTTGATCTGCATGGAGACCGCCGGCGGCGTCAGGTGCAGTTCCTCGGCCGCACGCACGAACGTGCCCTGGCGCGCGACCGCCGCGAACGTCCTGAGCTGCCGCAGCGTCGCGCCTCGCATAAGCGTTTCTGAATGTACCGGTATAGATAAATGAATTTACCTTATGCGGCGGCATTCCTAAAGTGCCCCCATCGCCAACGTGGCAGTTCGGAGCCGAGATGAACAAACCCGTCGAAGACGCCGTCATCCGCGATAGCAAGCGGCGGTACGCGGCCGGTGTCCTCAAGTACAAGCAGATGGGGTACTGGCAGCCGGACTACGAACCGAAGGACACTGACATCCTCTGCCTCTTCCGCATCACGCCGCAGGACGGCGTCGATCCGGAAGAAGCCGCGGCGGCAGTCGCGGGCGAATCCTCGACCGCAACGTGGACCGTGGTCTGGACCGATCGCCTGACCGCGTGCGACAGCTACCGCGCCAAGGCGTACCGCTGCGACCCGGTGCCGAATCAACCGGGGCAGTACTTCGTCTGCATCGCGTACGACCTCATCCTGTTCGAGGAAGGATCGATCGCGAACCTCACGGCCTCGATCATCGGCAACGTCTTCGGCTTCAAGCCCCTGAAGGCGCTGCGCCTCGAGGACATGCGCATCCCGGTCGCGTACGTGAAGACGTTCAAGGGGCCGCCGACCGGCATCGTGGTCGAGCGCGAACGGCTCGATAAGTTCGGTCGTGCGCTGCTCGGCGCGACGATGAAACCGAAGCTGGGGTTGTCCGGCCGCAACTACGGCCGCGTCGTCTACGAGGCCCTGAAGGGCGGACTCGACTTCACCAAGGACGACGAGAACATCAACAGCCAGCCGTTCATGCACTGGCGTGATCGATATCTCTACTGCATGGAGGCGGTCAACAAGGCCGCCGCCGCGAGCGGCGAGGTCAAGGGCCACTACCTGAACGTCACCGCCGCGACGATCGAGGACATGTACGAGCGCGCGGAGTTCGCGAAGGAACTCGGCTCGGTGATCGTGATGATCGACCTGGTGATCGGCTACACGGCGATCCAGTCGATCAGCAACTGGGCGCGCCGCAACGACATGATCCTGCACCTGCATCGCGCGGGACACAGCACCTACACGCGCCAGAAGAACCACGGCGTGAGCTTCCGCGTGATCAGCAAGTGGATGCGGCTCGCCGGCGTCGATCACATCCATGCCGGCACCGCGGTCGGCAAGCTCGAAGGCGATCCGCTGACGGTGCAGGGCTTCTACAACGTCTGCCGCGAGGCCTACAACAAGCAGGATCTCTCGCGCGGCCTCTTCTTCGACCAGGACTGGGCCGACCTGCGCAAGGTGATGCCGGTCGCCTCCGGCGGCATCCACGCCGGCCAGATGCACCAACTGCTCGATCTCTTCGGCGACGACGTGGTGCTGCAGTTCGGCGGCGGCACGATCGGCCATCCGGCGGGCATCCAGGCGGGCGCGATCGCCAACCGGGTCGCCCTCGAGGCGATGACGAAGGCGCGCAACGAAGGGCGCGACATCGTCAACGAAGGACCGCAGATCCTGCGCGAAGCGGCGTCGACGTGCACGCCGCTGGCCCAGGCGCTCGAGACCTGGAAGGACGTGACCTTCAACTACACGTCCACCGATACCCCCGATTTCGTTGCAACGACCACCGCCGCGTGAAACCGATGCGCGGCCACCTCACCCCCAAGCTCGGAGACGCATCATGCGACTGACCCAAGGGACGTTCTCCTTCCTTCCCGATCTCACCGACGACGAGATCCGCGCGCAGGTCGAATACGGCCTGCGCAAGGGCTGGGCCTGGTCGGTCGAGTACACGGACGATCCGCATCCGCGCAACACCTACTGGGAGATGTGGAGCCTGCCGATGTTCGACCTCAAGGATGCCGCCGGCGTGCTGTACGAGGTGAACGCGTGCCGCACCGTGCAGGGCGCCAACTACATCCGCCTGGTCGCGTTCGACGCCACGCGCGGCGTCGAGTCGATCCAGCTCGCCTTCATCGTCAACCGCCCGAAGGTCGAACCCGGATTCGCGCTCGAGCGCCAGGAAACCGCCGGCCGGCGCCTGCGCTACGCGGTGCAGCCTTACGCGACCCGTCAACCCGAGGGGGTGCGCTACTGAGTTCGCTTGCCAGCGCCCGGTCGTGCCTCTCCGCAACCGGGCCCTGTTCCGCAGCGGGATTGCCTGCCTCGTGGCGACCGTCGCGGATCCTTTTCGATTTTCCGTGCCCGCCACGGGAACTGGAACCAGGTTCTGGAACGGATTGGGCTGCCCATGAACGTCGCTGACCGACCCGCCGAAACCGCGGCGCAGATCGACCTGCAGGCGATCCTGCGCGAGGCGAACGTCGTCGACGTGCTCGACGATCTCGACCGCGAGCTGGTGGGCCTCGCACCCGTGAAGCGCCGCATCCGCGAGATTTCCGCCTTTCTCGTGGTGACACGCGCGCGCGGCCTGCTCGGGCTGGATGCGGCGACGCCCAGCCTGCACATGAGCTTCACCGGCAACCCGGGCACGGGCAAGACGACGGTCGCGCTGCGGATGGCGGCGATCCTGCACCAACTCGGCTACGTGCGCAAAGGGCATCTCGTGTCGGTGACGCGCGACGACCTGGTCGGCCAGTACATCGGCCACACGGCACCGAAGACGAAGGAGATCCTCAAGCGGGCCATGGGCGGCGTGCTCTTCATCGACGAGGCGTACTACCTCTACCGGCCAGAGAACGAACGCGACTACGGCCAGGAGGCGATCGAGATCCTGCTGCAGGTGATGGAGAACAACCGCGATGACCTGGTCGTGATCCTTGCCGGCTATCGGGACCGGATGGAGACGTTCTTCCGCGCCAATCCGGGCATGAGCTCGCGCATCGCGCATCACATCGACTTCCCGGACTACACGCAGGCGGAACTGCTGGCCATCGCCGAGCGCATGCTCGCCGCGATGAACTATCGCTTCGACGCTGCGGCGCGCGCCGCAATGACGGACTACATCGCGCAACGGGTGACGCAGCCACACTTCGCCAATGCGCGCTCGATCCGCAACGCGCTCGATCGCGCGCGCCTGCGGCAGGCGAACCGCCTGTTCGAGCACGCCGCGGCGACGGTGGACGCCGAGCAGTTGATGCGGATCGACGCCGCAGACATCCGCGCCTCGCGCGTGTTCGCGGGCGGCGCCGCGACGACCGACGCACGAGGCCGCTGACATGCACCTCGGTCGCACCACCCTCGCCAAGTTCCTGATCCAGCAACTGCACGACCGCGCCGACGGCGGCAAGCTGGCCGGGCTGCTGGTCGACGTCGCCGCCGCGGTCAAGACGATCGCTGCGCTCACCGCACGCGGTGCCCTGGCCGGACCGGCGGAGTCCATGGCGGGTTTCACCAACGCGAGCGGCGAGGATCAGAAGCCGCTCGACGTGATCGCCAACCTCGCCGTGATCCGGTGTTGCGAGTGGGGTGGGCAGCTCGCGGGCATGGCTTCGGAGGAGCTCGAGGCGCCCTATCTCGTGCCGGCGATGTACGAGACCGGGCCTTACCTGCTCGCCTTCGATCCGCTGGATGGATCATCGAACGTCGACGTCAACGTCGCGGTCGGCACCATCTTCTCCGTGCTGCGGTTCCACGGCGCGGGCGCACCGACCGAACGCGATTTCCTGCAGGCGGGCCGCGCTCAGGTCGCTGCCGGCTACGCGATCTACGGACCGAGCACGATGCTAGTGCTGACGGTCGGGGCCGGAACGCACGGTTTCACGCTCGACCGAGAGATCGGCAACTTCATACTCACGCACCCGAACCTGTCGATTCCCGAGGAGACCAGCGAATTCGCGATCAACTCGAGCAACGAGCGCTTCTGGGAGCCGCCAGTCGCGCGTTACGTCACCGAGTGCAAAGCCGGCAAGACCGGCATCCGCGGGCGCGACTTCAACATGCGCTGGATCGCCTCGCTGGTCGCCGAAACCCATCGGATCCTCATGCGCGGCGGCGTATTCATGTACCCGCGCGACGCCAAGGATCCGCCGCGTGCCGGCAGGCTGCGCCTGCTGTACGAGGCGAGTCCGATCGGCATGGTCATCGAGCAGGCCGGCGGCCTCGCCTCGACCGGCCGCAGCCGCATCCTCGATGCAACACCACAGACGCTGCACGAACGCAGCGCGCTGATCATGGGCTCGCGCAGCGAAGTGGCGCGCATCGAGCGCTATCACCACGATCACGACACTGGCCAGGACCAGCCGTACATCTCGCCGCTGTTCAACGAACGCTCGCTGTATCGGCCGGAGGCGAGGGTATGAAGAAGACCTCGCCACGGCTTTCACGGATTGAAGCGGATGCAAAATTCTTTTGATCCGCGTTCATCCGCGTAGATCCGCGTCCAGGTTGTTCGCGATCACGTAGGAGAACCTGTGTCAGTCAAGCACCCCGTCATCGCCGTCACCGGCTCGAGCGGAGCCGGCACGACCACGGTGATGCAGAGCTTCGCGCATATCTTCCGGCGCGAGGGGATCAAGTCGCAGGTGGTCGAAGGCGACTCGTTCCATCGCCACGACCGCCAGGGCATGCGCGCGGCGATCAAGGAGGCGGAGCGGTCCGGCAACGGCAACCTGAGCCATTTCGGCCCCGAGGCGAACCTGCTGGAGGAGCTCGAGGTTCTGTTTCGCTCCTATGGCGACAGCGGCCGCGGGCGCGTGCGGCGCTACCTGCACGACGCCGACGAAGCGGCACCGTTCAAGCAGGACCCGGGAACGTTTACTTCCTGGAAGGACATCGAGCCCGGTACCGACCTGCTGTTCTATGAAGGCCTGCATGGCGGCTATGCGGCCGGGCGCGTCGACGTGGCGCGTCATGTCGACCTGCTGGTCGGCGTCGTGCCGATCATCAACCTGGAGTGGATCCAGAAGCTGCATCGCGACCAGACGCTGCGCGGTTATTCGCAGGAGGCGGTGGTCGACACGATCCTGCGCCGCATGCCCGACTACGTGAATCACATCTGCCCGCAGTTCTCGCGCACGCACGTGAACTTCCAGCGCGTGCCGACCGTGGACACGTCGAATCCTTTCATCGCGCGCGACATCCCGAGCGCCGATGAAAGCATGGTCGTCATCCGCTTTGCCAATCCGAAGGGCATCGACTTCCCGTACCTGCTCTCGATGCTGCACAACTCGATGATGACGCGCCCGAACACCATCGTGTGCCCAGGCGGAAAAATGGGACTGGCGATGCAGCTCATCTTCACGCCGATGATCCTGCGCCTGATGGACCTGAAGAAACGCTCCTGAGCCGTGCCGATGAATGCCCTCGTCTTCGGCGCGCACAACGCCGCCTGCCGCCTGCGCGCGAACGCGCTGCGCTTCCTCGCCATCGATGCCGTCGAGGCCGCCGCGTGCGGCCACCCGGGCATGCCGATGGGTATGGCCGATATCGCCGAGGTGCTCTGGCTGCGCCATCTCAGGCACGACCCGGCCGACCCGAAGTGGCCGGATCGCGATCGTTTCGTGCTCTCGAACGGACACGGCTCGATGCTGCTTTATGCGCTGCTGCACCTGAGCGGCTACGAGCTGCCCCTGCATGAACTGCAGCGCTTTCGCCAGCTGCACTCGAAAACGCCCGGGCACCCCGAGGTCGGCGTGACACCGGGTGTCGAGACCACCACCGGGCCGTTGGGCCAGGGCCTCGCCAACGCGGTGGGGATGGCGTTGGCCGAGCGGCTGCTGGCGGCGCAATTCAACCGCCCCGGCCACCGCATCGTCGACCACCGCACCTGGGTGTTCCTCGGCGACGGCTGCCTCATGGAGGGCATCAGCCACGAAGCGGCGTCGCTTGCGGGCGTGTGGGGTCTCCACAAGCTCGTCTGCTTCTACGACGACAACGGCATCTCGATCGACGGCCACGTCGCGGGCTGGTTCCGCGACGACACGGCACAGCGCTTCCGCGCCTACGGGTGGCACGTGGTCGGCCCGGTCGACGGCCACGATGCCCTGGCGATCGAAGCGGCCATCGACGTTGCGCGCGCGATCTCCGGCCGGCCGGCGCTCATCATCTGCCGCACGACGATCGGCTGGGGCGCGCCGAAGGCCGCCGGCTCGCACGAGGTGCACGGCGCGCCGCTCGGCGCGGCGGAAGCCGCGACGACGCGCGCCGCGCTCGATTGGCCGTATCCACCGTTCGAGGTGCCTGCGCCCGTGCGGGCGCAATGGGATGCGCGTGCAAGCGGCGCCGCCATGCACGCCGACTGGCGGCAGCGTTTTGCGGCGTACGCCGTGGAATTCCCGCATCTCGCCGAGGAATTCATGCGGCGCCAGCAAGGCGCCTTGCCGCGACGGTGGCCGGCGATCGCGCAATCCCTGCGCGACGCGGCAAGGGCCGTCAACGCAGCGACGGCGACGCGCAAGTCGTCGCAGGCGGCGCTCGAACTGATCGTCCCGGCGCTGTCCGAACTCCTCGGAGGCTCCGCCGACCTGACCGGGTCGAATCTGACCGCCGTCAAGGCCTCGCGCGCCATCGGGCGGAACGGCGGAAACTACGTTCACTACGGCGTGCGCGAGTTCGCCATGGCAGCGATCGCCAACGGCCTGGCGTTGCATGGCGGCTTCATTCCCTACGCAGGCACGTTCGCGGTGTTCTCGGACTACGCCCGCAATGCGATCCGCATGAGCGCGCTGATGGGCCTGCGCTCGATCCTGGTCCTCACGCATGACTCGATCGGCCTCGGCGAAGACGGTCCGACGCACCAGCCGATCGAGCACGCGTCCAGCCTGCGCATGATTCCCGGTCTCGATGTATGGCGTCCCTGCGATGCATTCGAGACCGCGGTCGCCTGGCAACACGCGATCGAGCGGCGGGGTCCTTCGGTGCTGCTGCTGTCGCGCCAGAACGTTGCACAGCAGGCACGCACTGCCGATGCGGAAGCAGGCGTCGCGCGTGGCGGATACGTGCTTGCCGACACCGACCTGCCGCTCGCGGTGGTGCTGATCGCGACCGGGTCGGAAGTGGCGATCGCGATGG
>Ga0335077_10001210_pt1 | contig 30419 bp, 30 predicted proteins | sample Lox_Sample_31_FD_207151 | JGI IMG/M metagenome (GOLD analysis project Ga0335077, IMG submission 207151) | Soil microbial communities from Loxahatchee National Wildlife Refuge, Florida, United States - Lox_Sample_3.1 | ecosystem: Environmental > Terrestrial > Soil > Wetlands | place: USA... | reverse complement strand
AAAAGCCCAGGTCGCGGCGCAGCGTGTCTTCGATCCACCGCCGCGAGAACGTCGCCGGAAAGCGGTCGACCGCCTCGTAGACCACGTGCGCGGGCATCACGCTCGTCAGCGACGCGCCCAGCCAGCGGTAGGGCGCGGCATCGGCGGCGAGGATTACGTCCAGCGCGCGCTCGTCGACGGGGGCGGCATGGTGCGAGTCGGCGGTCGCCCAGCCATGACCGGGGAAGTGCTTGCCGCAGTTGGCCATGCCGGCGAGCAGCAAGCCATGGCAGAGGTGATTCGCCAGCATCGCGACGACGCGGGCATCCGAATGCAGCGAGCGATCGCCGATGACGCCGCTGCGGCGCCAGTCGAGGTCGAGCACCGGCGCGAAGGTGAAATCGAGGCCATGCGCGCGCAACTCGGCGGCGAGGATGAATCCGGTCGCGACCGCCGTCCGGCATGCGCCCAGCACGTCGTCGTCCCACAACCGCCCGAGTTCGGCCATCGCCGGGATCGACGTGAAGCCGGCACGAAAGCGTTGCACGCGCCCGCCTTCGTGGTCGACGGCGATCAGCAGCGGCGGATCGCGCAGCGCATGGATCTCGGCGGTGAGCGCCTCCAGCTGCGCCGGCGACTGGAAGTTGCGCGCGAAGAGGATCACCATGCCGACCAGCGGATGGCGCAGCCGTTCGCGTTCCCGTTCGCTGAGCTGCACGCCTGCGACGTCCACGACCACGGGTCCGAGCATCACCCATCTCCCTCGAAGATCTCGGCGATCGCATACGCCATGGCGTAGGCGCGCTCGTCGGTCACGGAAACGTGGAGCTTGAGCCGCCGCGCGACGACGAAGTCGTGCAATGCGCCGTGCGTGACCACGATCGGCTTGCCGCTCGGCGCGTTGAGGATCTCTGCTGCCCGCCACGTCATCGGGTGTCGCATCCCGAGGCCCAGAGCCTTCGACACGGCCTCCTTGGCCGCAAAGCGGGTGGCGAGAAACTTGAGGCCGCGCTCGGCGTTGCGCAAGGCGCGCTGCCTGTATTTCTCCAGTTCCTGCGCGCCCAGGACGCGTTCGGCGAAACGCGGCCCGGTCCGCCGCAGTGTCTCTTCCAGGCGCGCGATTTCGAGGACGTCGGTGCCGATGCCGTAGATCACGGTGCGCGCTGTGTCGCTTCGGCCCTGCGGATGGCAGCAAGATACAAGCGCACCGTCTCCGCCAGTCCGAACTCCAGGGCATCGGCGATGAGCGCATGCCCGATCGAGACCTCGAGCACGCCGGGAACCGCGGCGAGGAATGGAGCCAGGTTGGCTCGGTTCAGGTCGTGGCCCGCGTTCACGCCAAGCCCGGCGGCGAGCGCGGCCTCGGCCGCGGCGGTGTACCGCTTCAGTTCCGCAGCCTGCTGCGCGGTGCCGAATGCCCTGGCGTACGGCTCCGTGTAGAGCTCCACCCGGTCGGCGCCCAGTGTCGCGGCAAGGGGCATCGCCGCCGGCTCGGGGTCCATGAAAAGGCTCACCCGCACGCCGATCGTCCTCGCTTCCTCGATGATCGGACGCAATCGCTCGCTGTCGCCCGCCAGATCCCAGCCGTGATCGGACGTGAAAGCCCCGGTTTCGTCGGGGACGAACGTGCACTGGTGCGGTCTCACTTCGCGCACGTATTCCATCAACTGGTGGAAAGGATTGCCCTCGATGTTGAACTCCACCGCGGGCCAGCGCCGCAACAGGTGCGCCAGTTCAACGACGTCGTTGCCGCGCACGTGCCGTCCGTCGGGACGCGGATGGACGGTGATTCCGTCTGCGCCCGCCTCGAGCGCGATCTGCGCCATGTGCCCGACACTCGGAATGCCGATCGTGCGCGTGTTGCGCAGGAGCGCGACCTTGTTGAGGTTGACGCTGAGCGAAGTCATGAAGAGTGGCACGCCGGCGCGCTCTCAGAGCTGGCGCAGATCGTGCAGGATGCGGCGCGTATTCAGGGGCTGACCGTTCAGATGGTAGCGAATCAGGTGACGCAGGACGAGTTTCGAGTCGTTCGCCACGGCGGGCGACGAAAAGTCGCCGCGCGCGATGGCGAGCGCGCGGCTGCCGCGCAGGCAAAACGGTTCGTCCGCGCCGATGGCGCGTTCGATCCGCACCAGCCCGCGCTCCGCATCGACCCGATAGAGCGCATCGGGCTCGAGCGGCGCGCCGTCGGCGCTCTGGTCAAACGCCGGCGCGTGGCCGGTCTCGCGCAACAATTCCAGTTCGAACGCTCGCAGCACGCCGTCGCGCCCGCCGTCGCGCTCCGCGAGCGTCGCCAGCGCTTCGACGTAACGGGCAAACAGGATTTCGTGCGCGTCCGCGCGCGCGAGCAGCCGGACCAGAAGTTCGTTCAGGTAGAAGCCGGCTAGCAGCGCCTCGCCACGCAACGGCGCCATCCCGCCGCACCATTCGGCCCGCACGAGCGACTTGATCTCGTTGCGCCCGCTCCACGAGAGCAGCAGCGGCGCAAAGGGCGTCAGCAGGCCGCGAAACTGCGACGTGGGCCGCTTGGCGCCGCGCGCCACCAGCGCCATGCGGCCGTGATCGCGGGTGAAGGTTTCGACGACGAGGCTTGTCTCGCGCCACGCGTAGGCGTGCAGCACCAGCCCCGGCTGATGATCGACGCGCGACTCGTGCCCACCGCGCCGCGCCGCGCCCCGCTTCGCCGCGGCTGCCGCTGCGTCAGTCATAACCGAGGGACTTCAGCGCCCGCGCATCGTCGGTCCAGCCGCGCCGCACGCGCACCCATGTCTCGAGCCGCACCGGCTTGCCGACGAGCGCCTCGATGTCGGCACGTGCCAGGCGGCCGATCTCGCGCAGCTTGGCTCCCTGCGCGCCGATGACAATCGGCTTGTGCGACTCGCGCTCGACCAGCAACCCGGCGACGATCTCGAGCTGCGAGTCGGTTTCGCTCCAACGCTCGATCGTGACCGCGATGCCGTACGGAAGCTCGTCGCCGAGCAGCCGGAAGGCTTTCTCGCGCAGCAGCTCCGCGGCCAGGAAGCGCAAGTTGCGATCCGTGTACTGCTCGCCATCGAACAGCGGTTCACCTTCGGGCAACAGCTTCTCTATTTCGGCCAGCAGCTCATCCAGCTGGCGCTTTCGTTCCGCACTGACCGGGACCAGGGCGGCGAAGGGGTATCTCCCTGCCGAATCCTGCAGCACCGGCAGGATGTCCTCGTAGTGGCTCAGCGTATCCGTCTTGTTCAGCGCGAGCACGATGTTCGGACGGTCCGATGGCAGCAACTCCAGCACGGCTTCGTCCCCGCTGCGCCAGCCGTGCGCATCGATGACGAACACGACCACGTCGACCTCAGCCAGCGCGGCGCGCGCCGACCGGTTCATCCGCTGGGCGAGCAGCGACCGGCCACCGCGCTGCAGCCCCGGCGTGTCGACGAATATGAACTGCGTGGTCGCCGGTCGCGTGCCGCGCGTTAGCACGCCCAGCACCCGCTCGCGCGTAGTTTGCGGTTTGCGCGATGTGATCGACACGCGCTCGCCGACCAGCGCGTTCAGCAACGTCGACTTGCCGACATTGGGGCGCCCGACGATCGCCACCAACCCGGTTCGGGCGACCGCGCGGACCTGCTCCTGCATGTGTTCAGCGGGCAATGGTGGCGTCGCCGGAGTCGGGGGTTTCGGCGGCCGCGGCCTGCGCCTCGGCAACGGCCGGCGCGTCGGTCGAGGCGACCTGCGCCGCCTCGCCTGCGGCCTTGCGCTTGGAGCGACGCAACGCCTGCAGCGCGGCCTGTGCGCTCTCGAGTGCCAGTTTCGCCGCCGACTGCTCCGCAGCGCGCCGGCTGCGGCCCGTGCCGCGCACGCTGATCTCGAGCTTCGGAATGCCGCACTCCACCTCGAACTCCTGGTTGTGCGCCGCGCCGCGCGTTTCAACCACCGCGTACACCGGAAGCGGCAACCGCTTGCCCTGCAGGTACTCCTGCAGGAGCGTCTTGCTGTCCTTGCCGAGCGTCTTCGGGTCGACGCTCTTGAGCACCGGCTCGAACAGGCGGCCGATGACGTCGCGGGCGGCCTCGAATCCCCCGTCGACGAATACCGCACCGAACGCTGCTTCCATCGTGTCGGCGAGGATCGACGGCCGCCGGAAGCCCCCGCTCTTCATCTCGCCTTCTCCCAGGCGCAGAAAGTCCGCGAGTCCGAGTTGCTGCGCGATCTCCGCCAGCGACTGCTGCTTGACCAGATTCGCCCGCAGGCGCGACAGATCGCCCTCGTTCAGGCGTGCGTACTTCTGATAGAGCAGGTGCGCGATGGTGCAGTTCAGCACCGCGTCGCCGAGAAACTCGAGGCGCTCGTTGTGAACGGCGCCGTGGCTGCGGTGCGTGACGGCCTGCTCCAACAGCGTCGGCTGCGTGAAGCGGTAACCGAGGCGCTCCTCAAGCGCCGTCAGGTCCATCCCGCCCGCCCTCGCGATGGAACATCAGGGCACCGCCTTGGTCGCGCGGTCGCGCGTGGTGCCGGAAAAATCGATCACCAGCCGCACGTTCTCCATCAGCGGAATGCTGTACGTGTAGGCGTACGAGATCACCACCCGGTCGCCCTCCTTGGTGATGTCCAGGTCGCGCGCGGTGATCGACTTGATGTCGTCGATCGTCGCTTGTTTCTGGAATGCCTCTCTGATATCGCCAACGGTGTTGCCTTCGCTCTTGATCTTTTGCACGGCACGCTCGATCGCGATGTACTCGACCACTGCGGGCACGAGCTTGGCGCCGAGCAGCAGCAGGATGACGACGATCACGCCGACGAACAGCACGCCGATCAAGCTCAATCCCCGCTGGCTCACGCGCGGACTTGTTTTCTCCATTGATCCTCCCTCGTTACCGTCCGTGCCGCCCGCCTCGACCGTCCGCCGTCAACGGAACGAGCCGATGCGGCCGATATTGCCAAAATTCATCCAGATGAAGAACGCCCGCCCGACGATGTTCTCCTCGGGGACGAAGCCCCAGAAACGGCTGTCCTCGCTGTTGTCGCGATTGTCGCCCATCATGAAATAGTGTCCCGCAGGCACGATGCAGGTGACGCCTTCGGGCGGCGAGTACTGGCACGCCTGCGGATCCGTGTGCTGGTAGCCCTGCACGATCGGTACGCCCGGTCCGTCGTTCAGGATGATGCGATGCTCGACCGTGCCGAGTGTCTCGACGAACTGCTTGCGGTACTGGGCACGCTCCTCGTCGAGGTACGGCTCGACCGGGCGCTCCGGCACCGGAACGCCGTTGATGGTCAGCCGGCGGTTCATGTACTCGACCTTGTCGCCGGGCAGACCCACGACGCGCTTGATGTAGTCCTGCGAGGGATTGTTCGGAAAGCGGAACACCATCACGTCGCCGCGCTGGGGCAGGCCGATGTCGACGATCTTGGTGTGGATCACGGGCAGGCGCACGCCGTACTGGTACTTGTTGACCAGGATCAGGTCGCCGATCTGGAGCGTCGGGATCATCGAGCCGGACGGGATGCGGAACGGCTCGAAGAAGAACGAGCGCAGCACGAACACCACCAGGATCACCGGGAAGAAGCTCGCCGTGTACTCGAGGTACCAGGGGCGACGGGTCAGGCGCTCCTCGACCGCCGCGCGCTCGCGTGCGACCGCGGGCTGGTTGAGCGCACGGGCGTCGCCGTTCTTGGCGTCGAAGTCGGCCAGCGCGCGCCCGGCAGCGGCAACGCGCTGCCGTTTCAGCAGCATCACGTCGAGCAGCCACATCGCACCGCTCACGACCAGAAGAATGAAAAGGATCAACGCAAAATTCACTTGTCCTCCACCTGCAGGATGGCCAGGAAGGCCTCCTGCGGAATCTCGACGGTGCCGACCTGCTTCATGCGCTTCTTGCCGGCCTTCTGCTTCTCGAGCAGCTTCTTCTTGCGCGTGATGTCGCCGCCATAACATTTGGCGAGCACGTTCTTGCGCAGCGCTTTGACGTTCTCGCGCGCGATGATGTTGGCGCCGATCGCCGCCTGGATCGCGACGTCGTACATCTGGCGCGGAATCAGCTCGCGCATCTTGGCGGCGATCTCGCGGCCGCGATATTGCGAGTTCGCGCGGTGCACGATGATCGACAGCGCATCCACCTTGTCGCCGTTGATCAGCATGTCCACGCGCACCACGTCGGCGGCGCGATACTCCTTGAACTCGTAGTCCATCGAGGCGTAACCGCGCGAGATCGACTTCAGCCGGTCGAAGAAGTCGAGCACGATCTCCGCCAACGGCAGATCGTAGGTCAGGTGCACCTGGCGGCCGTGATAGGCGAGGTTGACCTGTACGCCCCGCTTGCCGGTGCACAGCGTGATGACGGCGCCGACATATTCCTGAGGCACGAAGATGGTGACCGCCACGATCGGCTCGCGGATCTCCTCGATCCGCGCCGCATCGGGCAGCTTGGACGGGTTCTCGATCCGCAGCACCGACCCGTCGCGCAGCACGACCTCGTAAACGACCGACGGTGCGGTCGTGATCAGGTCCATGTCGTATTCGCGCTCGAGCCGCTCCTGCACGATGTCCATGTGCAGGAGCCCGAGGAAGCCGCAGCGAAAGCCGAACCCGAGCGCCTGCGATACCTCGGGCTCGAAATGCAGCGACGCGTCGTTGAGCTGCAGCTTGGTCAGTGCGTCACGCAACGCCTCGTACTGGTTCGATTCGACCGGGTACAGGCCCGCGAACACCTGCGGCTTGATCTCCTTGAATCCGGGCAGCGGCGCCGGCGCGGGCCGGGTCTGGTGGGTGACCGTGTCGCCGACGCGCGCATCGCGCAGTTCCTTGATGCCGGCGACCACGAAGCCGACCTCGCCCGCCCCGAGTTCGTCGCGGCGGCACGATTTCGGCGTGAAGACGCCCACCTGCTCGACCAGATGCGTGGCACCGGTGGCCATCAGCAGGATCTTGTCCTTCGGCCGCAACAGCCCGTTGAAGACCCGCACCAGCATCACGACGCCGACGTAGTTGTCGAACCAGGAGTCGATGATCAGCGCCTGCAATGGTGCCGCGGCGTCGCCGCGCGGTTGGGGAATGCGCTCGATGATCCGCTCGAGGATGTCGTCGACACCCATGCCGGTCTTGGCGCTGGCGAGGATCGCATCGTGGGCGTCGATGCCGATCACGTCCTCGATCTCGGCGCGCGCCTGCTCCGGATTCGCCTGCGGCAGGTCCATCTTGTTGAGGATCGGCACCACGTCGACGCCGAGTTCGATCGCCGTGTAGCAGTTGGCCACCGTCTGCGCCTCGACGCCTTGCGACGCGTCGACGACGAGCAGCGCGCCCTCGCAGGCCGACAACGAGCGGCTCACCTCGTACGAGAAGTCGACATGCCCGGGCGTGTCGATCAGGTTCAGGTTGTACTTGCGGCCGTCGCGCGCCACGTATTCGAGCGCCGCGGTCTGCGCCTTGATGGTGATGCCGCGCTCGCGCTCCAACGCCATCGAATCCAGCACCTGTTCCTCCATTTCCCGCTCGGACAAGCCGCCGCAGCGCTGGATCAGGCGATCCGCGAGCGTCGATTTGCCGTGGTCGATGTGGGCGATGATGGAAAAGTTGCGGATCTGCTGCATTGGAACTGCGACCAGCCGCGCCAGAACAGTAACGAGGCGCGTGTATGAATTCCCAGGATGCTCACGCGGCGCACAAGAGCAAGAGAAAGGGGGTGCGCCGCCGGAGCACCCCCCTCGCCTGTCGACAGGCCGCGGATTTTAACGCGCCGCCTGTCGCCGTCCGGTGGCTACCGGTCGTTGGGCCGGATGATCAGGAAGGTGCTCTGGTCGCCGCGCCGCACAAGCAGCAGGACCCGGGCCTTGGGGTCGAGCTTGGCGACCAGGTCATTGAATTGTTTGGCATTCGAGACCTCGGTGTTGTTGATTGCCAGGATCAGGTCGCCCGGCCTGACGCCGACGCGCTCGGCCGCACCATCGACGGAATCGACCTGGACTGCGCCGCGCAGCCGCATTTCCTTCAGCTTGTCCGCCGAAACGTCCGAAACCACCAGCCCGAGGGCATTGGCCTTCTCCGTGCTGCGCGGCGATTCGTCGCCGTCGCGGCGCGCTTGCGCCTTGTCCGCCGGCAGCTCTGCCACGGTGACCTGCATATCGAGTGTCTTGCCCTTGCGGAACACCTGCATCGACGCCTTGGTGCCGGGTTTGGTTCCGCCGACGATGCGCGGGAGGTCGCTCGAGCGCTCGACGTCCTTGCTGCCGAAGCGCAGGATCACGTCGCCCGCCTCGATCCCCGCCTTCTCCGCGGGGCTGTCGTGCTCGACGTTGCTTACAAGCGCGCCACGCGGCCGGCCGAGTCCGATCGCATCCGCGACGTCCTTGCTGACCTCGCCGATCGCGACGCCGATGCGGCCGCGGATCACGCGGCCGGACGTGCGCAGCTGGTCCTGGACGTTCATCGCCTCATCGATCGGGATCGCAAATGCGATCCCGGCGTAGCTGCCCGACGTGGTGAAGATCTGCGAGTTGATGCCGATCACCTCGCCGCGCATGTTGATGAGCGGACCGCCGGAATTGCCCGGGTTGACCGCCGCGTCGGTCTGGATGAACGGCAGGTATTCACCGGTCTCGCGCGCCTTGGCGCTCACGATGCCGGCCGTGACGGTGTTGTCGAGGCCGAACGGCGAACCGATCGCGATCACCCACTCGCCGACCTTGGTCTTGTTCGGATCACCGATTTTGACTGTCGGCAGGCCCGTCGCGTCGATCTTGACCAGCGCCACGTCCGTGCGGCGGTCCGAACCGATGAGCTTGCCCTTGAATTCGCGCCGGTCGCTCATCGTGATGAAGATATCGTCGGCACCGTCGACCACGTGGTGGTTGGTGAGCACGTAGCCGTCAGGCGAGATGATGAAGCCGGAGCCCAGGCCGCGCGGTACCTCGCGCTCGCCGCGGGGGGGACGCTGCTGCGGTCCCTGCGGTCCCGGCCGCTGTTGCGGGCCGGGCGGGAAAAAACGCCGGAAGAACTCGAGCATCGGATCGTTTTCGTCCAGGTCCGGCAGGCCGGGGGCAGCCTGGGAACTGACGCGCGCGACGGTGCGAATGTTGACCACCGCAGGACCATACCTTTCGACCAGTTCGGTGAAGTCGGGCAGCATCTGCGCGCTTTGCGCCTGCGCGTTGGCGCATCCGAGCAGGAACAGCAGCACGACGAACGCGCGTTGGGCTTGTCGAATCATTCTTCTACCCTTCCCTGGAGAGACTCAGCGCGCTGACGGCGCTTTGACGGACAGTGCGACCTCGCGCACCGTGCTTGCCGGCACCTCACCTACCACGGTGATGGTCGTATCGCCGACCCGGTGAACGTAGACGTTGATGGGCCCCTTGGACCACTTGGGCGGCGGTGTGCCATCCTGATCGTTTTCGATGAACACCGAGAACGTCGCGAGGCCGTCCGAATAGACAGCCTGCAACGCGTCCCGGCCGCCGCCGCGCGAGAAGCGCCGCATGACTGCGCTCAACTGGCGAAACCCGTCCGGGACCTGCAGCGACCAGCCGAGGTCCACGGGTTTGGCCTCGACCTTGTCGACGTGCCAGCCCTCGGTCGACCAACTCGGCTTCAAGCGTGTCGCGTCGAAGGGCTCGCCGAGACGCACATCGGTGAACGCCATCTGCTGGATCACGTCCTGGTTTTCGTTCAGCATTTGCGCACGCAACAGGAGTCCTGTCGTTCGTTCCGCCCACAGGCGATAGCCGTAGCGGACGCTGTCCTTGGGCTCGAGCAGGATGATCTGGCATTCCACGTCGGCGACGCGGTCCAGCGAGCCCAAACGCAAATTGTAGAAACGCAGGATGTCGGTCGGAGCCGCGCTCGACAACGCGGGAAAGTTGCCGCCGATCGGCCGCTTCTCGAAGATCACGCGCTTGGATTCCGGCAACAGGCATTGCACCGCATCGCCCTTGCGCAGGTACTCGCGCCGCTCACCGTCCAGCACCTGGAGGCGCTCGTACGAGACCGCCCCGTCGAACTGATGCACGATGCGCGAGCTGCGGACTTCGGCGCCTTGTTGGTAGTAGATGGTGCCGGAGTAGTTGCTCCGCTGCGCCGCATTCTGGATCGCCTGGAGCCAATCGGCATCGGAGCGACCCTGATTGGCCGGCTGCGCCCGCGCCGCCACGAGCACCGTCGCGGCGGTCGTCAACGCGACCGTGAATGCCACGCGGCGAGCCTGCGCGCCCCATCCGCGCCGAATCATCGCCATCGCACGCATCGACTCAGCGCGACTCCGTCGTCAGCGCGGCGTTCGTGATGTACTCGCTGGGCGCAGTAATGGGGCCGGGAGCGCTTTCGCGATGCGCTTCGAGATAGGACTCGAGTTCCCGCGCTCGCACCACGCCGCGCTCCGGGCTGACGACGGGCAAGGCCCCATCCTTGCGGTCGACGATCGCAACCGGACCCTCGGTGCCGGGAACCGGATCGCGTATGAGCGGCAGCGCGACCACCGTCAGAACACCCGCCGCCGCCGCCACGGCAGCGACGGGGATAACTACGCGGCGCAGCGTTCCGGGCCGGCGCAGCGCGCGTGGCGCGAGGATCACGGGCTCGTCCGCCAGCGCCCTGCCGACCCGGGAGACGAAGCCCGCCGAGTGCTGGGCTGCCGTCTCGCTCGAGCGCAAGGCATCGCAGGCGAGGTTCAGCAGCGCCCACGTTCGCTGCGCTTCGGGGTCGCTGGAAAGACGGTCGAACAGCTCTCGACAGCTGCCTTGGTCCAGCTCGCCGTCGAGAAGCCCGGAGAGCGCCTCGCTGCAGCTTGGCCGCCGCGCCCGTCCGCCATTTGCCTGCTCCGTCATCTTCGCCTCACCAGCGCTTGTCTTTGGAAGTATCCAGCAGGGGCCGCAGCTCTTCGGCGATCGCCTCACGGGCCCGAAAGATCCGCGATCGCACAGTACCAATTGGACAGTTCATCGTCTCAGCGATTTCCTCGTAGCTCAAGCCCTCGAGCTCGCGCAGGACGATCGCGGTGCGCAAGTCCTCCGGCAGCTTGTCGATCGCCCGGTTGACGGCCTCTCCAACCTGCTTCGACAGCAGCATGGAGTCCGGCGTGTTGACGTCGCGCAGTTGATCGCCCTCGTCGAAGGTTTCCGCCTCGTCGATTTCGGTCTCGGTCGTGGTCGGGGCACGCCGGCCCTGAGCCACCAGGTAGTTCTTCGCGGTGTTGATTGCGATCCGGTACAGCCATGTGTAGAACGCGCTTTCCCCGCGAAAGTTCGGCAGCGCTCGATACGCCTTGATGAACGCCTCCTGGGCGACGTCCTCGATCTCGGCCGTATCACGGATCAGGCGCGACAAAAGCCTGAATATCTTGCGCTGGTATTTCGCCACCAGCAGCTCGAATGCGTGCTTGTCACCGCGCTGGACCTGCTCCACCAGGATCTGGTCGGCCTCGCGATCGCTCATCGCCCGACCCGTCCTGGCAGGCATTGCCTGCTCGCAGCGACTGTGACCGCGAGCGCTGGCTTAAGTTCGACGCGCCCCATCGGGTCGATCAATCGAAAAGCACCGCTGGCTCGGGCCGCCCGACGTGCCACCGGATCGCGACCGACAGACGGCGGAACGCCTTCGATGGTGTGGCATCCCGCCAGACCTCCAGCGTACGCATGCCGTCGCGAAGCACGATCAGCCCGGACGAAACGAACACCGCGCTCACCCCATCGGAGCATGCAGCGCGGCGACCCCATCGCACCGAAACCCTGCCGTCGCCGCGCACGCACCAGCTGGCCGTCGGTTGCCGCACTGCGACCTTGCGTCCGGCGAGCGCAGCCGCGCCCATCGCCGCGACACCGGCCAAGGCGGCGGTGGTCTCCGAACCAAGCCACAGCGCGACGATGAGCGCAGCACCAACGCCGCTCGACAGCACCAGCGCGGCAAGGCGCAGGCGCATCCGCCACGGCGAGCGCGACACGGCGATCCAGCTGACCGAGATATCAGACACGCCGAAAGACGAGCGTGCCGTTCGTGCCACCAAAACCGAAGGAGTTCTTCAGTGCGATGTTGATTTTCAGGTCACGCGCGGCGTTGGCGCAGTAGTCGAGATCGCACTCCGGGTCCTGGTTGAATATGTTGATGGTCGGCGGCGATTTCTGGTGGTGAACGGCGAGCGAAGTGAAAACCGACTCGATGCCTCCCGCCCCGCCGAGCAGATGGCCGGTCATCGACTTGGTCGAGTTCACGACAATCTTGCGCGCGGCGTCGCCGAGCGCGGCCTTGAGCGCCTTCGTTTCGTTGATGTCACCCAGCGGCGTCGATGTCCCATGCGCGTTCAGGTACGCGACCTCGTCCGCATTGACACCGGCGTTGCGCAGCGCAGCCACCATCGAGCGGCGCGGGCCGTCCATGTCGGGTGCAGTCATGTGAAACGCATCGGCGCTCATGCCATAGCCGACCAATTCGGAGTAGATCCGCGCGCCGCGCTTCTTCGCGTGCTCGTACTCCTCGCAGACCACCACGCCGGCGCCCTCGCCGAGCACGAACCCGTCGCGATCCCGATCCCACGGACGGCTGGCCGTCGCCGGATCGTCGTTGCGGGTGGAAAGCGCGTGCATCGATGCGAAGCCGCCGACGCCGAGCGGACACACCGTCGACTCGGCTCCCCCTGCGATCATCACATCGGCATCGCCGTATTCGATCAACCGGCCCGCCTCGCCGATGCAGTGCAGCCCGGTCGTGCACGCGGTGACGATGGCGAGGTTCGGCCCCTTCAGGCCGTACATGATCGACAGGTTGCCCGAGATCATGTTGATGATGGAGCCGGGAATCAGGAACGCCGAAATGCGGCGCGGCCCGCGGGTGGTGAACTCGCCGTGGTTGTCCTCGATCATCGGCAGCCCGCCGATGCCGGATCCGACGAGGCAGCCGATCCGCTCGCGGTTCGCATCGGTGATCTCGAGGCCGCAGTCCTTGAGTGCCTCGATCGAAGCGGCAATTCCGTAGTGGATGAACGTGTCCATGCGGCGCGCTTCCTTGGCCGTCATGTACTTCGTCACATCGAAATTCTTCACCTCTCCGGCGATCTGCGCGTTGAAACCCGTTGCATCGAAGCGCGTGATGCGCGTGACACCGGACCGCCCTTCGAGGGCATTGCTCCACGCAGTCGCGACATCGTTGCCGATCGGGGAAATGATGCCCAGACCGGTGATGACGACGCGGCGACGTCCATTCATGCGCGGCGCGGTTGCAAGGCGGCGGGGCGGTTACGACTTCTTCAGATGCGCGCCAACGTAGTCGACGGCCTGCTGCACGGTGCGGATCTTTTCGGCTTCCTCATCCGGGATCTCGCACTCGAATTCGTCCTCCAGCGCCATCACGAGTTCGACCGTGTCGAGCGAATCGGCGCCGAGGTCCTCGACGAACGCGGATTCGTTCTTGATGTCCGCTTCGTTCACGCCCAGTTGCTCGGCGACAATCTTCTTGACGCGCTGTTCGATGTTCTCCATGAACTCCTCCTGACTAGATTGCTCGACGCACGGCGCATGGCCCGCTGGCACCGGCTGTTTGAGTTGACTGCGGTCCGCGTCTCTGAATCCGATGGGCTCGCTCGCCACTAGGACGAGCCAGAAAGTCTATCAGAGCACACCTGCCACGCGACATGCGCGCGGCACGCGATCACCCCATGTGCATGCCCCCGTTGACATGCAGGGTTGCACCGGTGATGTAGGCGCCGGCGCCCGATGCGAGAAACACGACCGCGGCCGCCACTTCGTTCGGTTGCCCGAGGCGCGCGAGCGGGATCTGCCCCAGCAGCGCCTGTGACTGGGCCTCGTTGAGCTTGCGCGTCATGTCCGTGTCGATGAAGCCCGGGGCGATGCAGTTGACGCAGATGCCGCGGCTGCCCACCTCGCGCGCGAGGGCGCGCGACATGCCTTCGAGCCCCGCTTTGGCCGCCGCGTAGTTCGTCTGGCCGGCGTTGCCGCTCGCGGCGACGACCGAGCTGATGTTGATGATGCGACCATGCCTGGCCCTCATCATTCCGCGCAGGGCACTGCGGATCAGGCGGAACGCTGCGGTGAGATTGGTCTCGAGCACGGCCGCCCAGTCATCGTCTTTCAACCGCATCGCGAGCGTGTCGCGCGTGATGCCGGCGTTGTTGACCAGGACCGAAAGTTTGCCGAACTCGCCCGCGATACGGTCCACGAGCGTCTCGCCCGTGGTCGCGTCGCGCACGTCGAGCACCGCGCCCCGGCCGGACGCGCCGATTTCCGCAACTCTTGCATCGATTGCCTGCGCGCCGGCTTCCGTCGTCGCCGTTCCGACGACGGTGGCTCCGCTACGCGCGAGGGCCTCGAGGATCGCCGCACCGATACCCCGCGACGCACCCGTCACGAGGGCGACTTCGCCCGCGAGCGCGGTGCCGGAGAATATCGTCGCCATCTAGACCGCCAGCTTGGACCGTACTTCGGCGAGCGATGCCGCATCGGTAATCGCGAGACTCTCGAGCGTGCCGACGACCCGCTTCGTGAGGCCCGCGAGGACGCGCCCGGGACCGCACTCGACCACGTGCGTGACGCCTTCGGCTGCCATCCTGGAGATCGTCTCCGACCAGCGCACCGGGCTCGCCGCCTGGCGCGCGAGCGTCTCGCGGATTGTCGCCGGGTCGAAGCTCGTCGACACGTCGACGTTGTGGATAACCGCGATCCTCGGCGCAGCCAGCGCAACCTGTGCCAGGCGTTCACGCAGTTTCTCGCGTGCCGGAGCGAGCAGGGACGAATGGAACGGCGCCGAGACGGGCAGGATCACCGCGCGCTTCGCGCCGCGCTGTTTGGCAGCCACGCACGCCCGGTCGACCGCCGCCCTGTGACCGGCGATCACCACTTGCGCCGGCGCATTGAAATTCACCGCCTCCACGACCTCGCCCTGTGCCGACTCCTCGCACGCCGCGCGCACCTGCGCGTCGTCCAGGCCGAGGATCGCCGCCATCGCGCCCACCCCGACCGGCACGGCGTCCTGCATCGCCTGCGCGCGGAACCGAACGAGCGGTACGGCGTCCTCCAGAGCAAACGCGCCGGCGGCAGTCAGCGCCGAGTATTCACCGAGGCTGTGCCCTGCGACCACGGATGGCATCGGGCCGCCGGCCGCTCGCCACGCCTCGAACATCGCGTAGGCCGCGGTCAGCATGCAGGGTTGCGTGTTGACCGTCAGGCCGAGTTCCTCGGCAGGTCCTTCGGCGATCAGCCGCCCGAGATCCTGGCCAAGGGCCTGCGAAGCCCGCTGCACCACGTTCGCGACGGCCGGGTTGCCGGCGAAACTCGACAACATGCCGACCGACTGCGAGCCCTGTCCGGGGAATACGAAGGCGATCTTCATCGAGCCGCGCGCGGATTTCAGAAACGAACCAGGACCGAACCCCAGGTAAATCCGCCGCCCACGCCCTGCAGGAGCACGTTATGCCCCTTTTGAATGCGACCGTCGCGGCGCGCGACATCGAGAGCCAGCGGCACGGATGCAGCGGAGGTGTTGCCGTGCGCATCGACGGTGACGACCAGCCGGCTCTCGTCGACACCGAGGCGTTTCGCGGTCGCATTGAGGATGCGCACGTTGGCCTGGTGCGGGATGAGCCAGTCGACCGCGCTCACGGGCAGGTCGGCGTCGGCAAGCACCTGGCGCGCGGAATCGGCCAGCACGTTGACGGCCAGCTTGAAAACGGCCTGTCCATCCATGCGCAGGAACGGATCGCCGGTGACGCGTCCGTTCTCGACCCGGCCTCCGGTGCACAGAATCTTGGCCTGCGAACCATCGGCGTGCAGCCGCGCGGCAAGAATGCCCGGCGCGTCGCTCGACTCGAGCACGACCGCACCGGCGCCATCGCCGAACAGGACGCACGTCGTGCGGTCGTTCCAATCGAGAATGCGCGAGAACACCTCTGCGCCGATCACGAGGGCGCGCCGGTACGGCCCGGCGCGCATCATCGTGTCGGCCACCGCGAGGCCGTAGACGAACCCGCTACAGACGGCCTGCAGGTCGAACGCCGCGCCGCCGGGAGTGCCCAACTGCGCCTGGATGAGGCAGGCGGTGCTCGGAAAGATCTGATCCGGCGTCGACGTGGCGACGATCAGCAGGTCGATCGCCTTCGCATCGACCCGCGCATCGGCGAGTGCGGCCAGCGCTGCGCGCGTGCCCAGCGCGCTCGTCGTAAGGCCGGCCTCGGCGATGTAGCGCTGGCGGATGCCGGTGCGCGCGACGATCCACTCGTCCGAGGTTTCGATGCCGCGGCCGGCGAGCTCGCGCGCGAGCTCGTCATTGCTCACCGCACGTGCTGGCAGCGCCGACCCGGTGCCGATGATGCGGGTGTAGCGCGCCGCCATCGATCGGTCAGGCATCGACCATCACCGGCGCGCCGGTCTGTGCGAGCTGGGCCGCGAGCGGTTGCATCGCCGCGACGGTGCGCTCCAGAAGCTGGTGGCGCGCCGCTTCGTAGGCACGCCGGATCGCGCTCTGGAAGGCGAGTACGTCCGCCGACCCGTGGCTTTTGATGACGATGCCGCGCAGGCCAAGCAGACTCGCGCCGTTGTACCGGCGCGGATCGACCCGTCGCTTGAAGCGCCCGAGCACCGGGTAGGCGACAAGAGCCAGCAGCTTCGAGTACCAATCGCGGGTGAATTCTTCCTTCACCATGCCGGCAAGGAGCCGCGCCAGGCCTTCCGAGGTCTTGAGCGCCACGTTGCCGACGAAACCGTCGCAGACGACCACGTCGGTGGTGCCCTTGTAGATGTCGTCGCCTTCCACGTTGCCATAGAAGTTGAGCGGACTCGCGCGCAGCAGCTCGGCCGCCCGCTTGACCACGTCGTTGCCCTTGATCATCTCCTCGCCGATGTTGAGGAGCCCGACGCTCGGCCGCTCCTTCTCGTCGACCGCGGCGACGAGCGCCGCACCCAGCACGGCAAACTGCAGGAGATGCTCCGGCGTGCAATCGACGTTCGCACCGAGATCGAGCATCGTCGTGACGCCACCGGTCTGGTTCGGCAGCACGCTTGCGATGGCCGGCCGGTCGATCCCGTCGAGCGTCTTGAGCACGAAGCGCGAGATCGCCATCAGCGCGCCGGTGTTGCCCGCACTGACACAGGCGTCCGCTTCTCCCTGCTTGACGAGATTCGCGATCACGCGCATCGACGAGTTGCGCTTGCCCCGTAGTGCCTGCGCCGGAGGATCATCCATCGTGACCTCTTCCTCGGCATGGACCACTTCTAGGCGGTCGCGCAACGCGCCCGCCTTGCCGAGCAAGGGCTCGATCGCCTCGCGCTTGCCCACTAGCAGTACCCGCGCACCCTCGGTCTCGCGCAGGAAACCGAGCGCCGCCGGCACGGTCACGCAGACACCGTGATCGCCACCCATACAGTCGACGGCGATACGAACCGTCATCGGGAAGGTTCGACCGGTTCGCTACTCGCGCCTACGGACGAGGTCGGGCAACGGCCGCGGCAATCCTTACTGATCTTCCTTGCCCTGGACGACCTTCTTGCCGCGGTAGTACCCGTTCGGACTGACGTGGTGACGACGGTGCACCTCACCCGTGGTCGGCTCGATCGCGGTCGGCGGATTGGTCAGGAAATCGTGCGCACGGTGCATTCCGCGGCGCGATGCGGACTTCTTGTTCTGTTGGACTGCCATGGTGACCCCTGGGGAGGCAAGCAAAGTGCGCGATTGTACCCAACGACGCGTGCAAATCGCAGCGGATTTGCGCCTTTGGCGCCAAGCGGCGTGCCCGTTAGTGCTCGTCTCTGCGTAACAGGCCGCGCAATCCCGCGAAAGGGCCCGCTCTCTCGTTTCGCGCGGTAGATCCGCGTCGATCGCGCGGCTCCGGGCATTCCGCGTGCCGCGGCGAGACCGGGATGCCGAGGACGGTCTCGTCCTCGACCAGCGCTGCGAGATCGAAGGAATCGCTCCCGAGCAGTGGCTCCTCCTCGTCCTCGGCGGCCACCGGCAGTGCGGCGAGTTCTGCCTCGTCATGCACGAAATAGAAGGTCGCCTCGTGCCGAAGCGACACGCTCATCGGCTGGCCGCAGCGGTCGCAGGCGAGCGGAAGATCGGCTTCGAGACGCAGTCGCGCCGCAGGACGGCCCTGATCGTCCATCATGCCTTGCAGGCGAAATCCGATCGCGCCGGCGTCGCTCCGCAGACTCGCGCGCAGTCTCGGTGCGGCCGCGAACGGAATCCGTCCCTCGACAACGCCGCCGCGGCGCGCGAGTTCGAAGGTATCGATCCTGCAGCTCGCTTCCGACGGATTCATCGCGAGATTCCCACGGGGCTGACTACACTCGCTGTCACATCGATCGATCCGAGCTTCACCGTGCGCCCGATCGTACTCGCCTCGAGCTCTCCATACCGTCGTGAATTGCTCGCGCGGCTGCATCTGACGTTCGTCGTCGATTCGCCTGATGTCGACGAGACCGCGCGAGCGGAAGAAGCGCCCGAAGCGGCCGCTTTGCGGCTCGCCCGCGCGAAGGCCTGTGCCGTGGCGGGGCGCCATCGCGGCGCGCTGGTCATTGGGTCCGACCAGGTTGCCGAACTCGACGGAACCATGATCGGCAAACCCGGCGCGTTCGACGCCGCGCTGGAGCAACTCGAGCGCATGCAGGGCCGCCTGGTCGTGTTCCACACCGCGCTCGCACTGCTCGACACCACGACCGGCGCGCTTCAACTCGACAACGTGCCGACGCGGGTGCGCTTTCGTACCCTTGCACGTCCCGCGCTCGAGGCCTACCTGCGCTTCGACGCCCCCTTCGACTGCGCCGGCGCAGCCAAGATCGAATCGACCGGTATCGCGCTCGTGGAGTCGGTCGACTCGACCGATCCGACCGCTCTCGTCGGGTTGCCGCTGATCCGCCTGACCACGATGCTGATTTCGTGCGGCGTCGACGTGCCGCCGCGATGATTCCCGGCCGGCTGCTTCTGCTCCCATCGCTCGTCGCGGCAAGCGCCGTGGACGACGTGTTGCCGCGACACGTCCTGCAGGCTGCACGATCGACGCGCCATTTCCTCGCCGAAAGCGCAAAGAGCGCTCGTGCGTTCCTCAAGACGATCGAGCACCCGGTCGCGCTGCCGGAAATCGACATCGTCGAAATCGGGCACGCACCCGACCCCGCACGCATCGACGCCTGGCTGCAGCCACTGCGCGATGGACTCGACCTCGCCCTCGTCTCCGAGGCAGGGTGCCCTGCCGTCGCCGATCCGGGCGCCACCATCGTGGCTCGTGCGCACGAATTGGGCTTCGTCGTCCATCCGCTGGTCGGGCCGTCTTCTTTGCTGCTTGCGCTCATGGGGTCGGGGCTCGAAGGCCAGCGCTTTCGCTTCGTCGGGTATTTGCCGCAGCACGCGTCGGAATGTGCGAGCGCGATCAAGGCTCTCGAGACCGCGTCGCGCGGCGGCGAAACGCAACTCTTTATCGAAACGCCGTATCGCAATGAACGCCTGTTCGCTGCACTCCTTCGTCACTGTGCGCACGAGACACGGCTGAGCCTGGCGGTCGAGGTGACGGGTCCCGGCGAAACGATCGCGACACGCACGATCAGCTCCTGGCGCACGCTGGACGCTGGCCGGCTGCCGGCGCTGCGCAATCGCCCGGCGGTTTTCGCGCTCCTCGCCCGCCAGGGAAGCGCGCTCAGGAAGCCGTGACGCTACCTTGCGGCGCACGCACGTGGCCGCTCGGGATCCACCAGATGCGGCCCTCGTGCTCGACGACCTGCAACCGCAGCAACCCGCCGCGGCCAAGGCAGGGACCTCCCGCGCACGCCCCGGTGTCCGGTTCATAGATCGCCCCGTGCGTCGCGCACATCAGGTATGTCCCCTCCTCCTCGAAGAAGAGACCCGGCAGCCAGTCCAGTTCCATTGCCACGTGCGCACACCGGTTGAGGAAACCGACGACAGCGCCGCGATAGCGTACGACGAATGCGGTTGCCGGTCCGCCATCAACGGTGACGTCGAAGCGCACGCCGGTCCCGGCATCGCTGAGTTCGGCCGCATCGCAAATCGGAATCACGGGCGCCCCATCCAGCGCGCGAGTTCCGCCACCGAGTCCACGAGCGCGAGCGGCTCGCACGCCGCGAGCTGGACCCGCGAATGGGCGCCGTACGTGACGCCGACCGACCCTGCGCCCGCCGCCGCGGCCATCTGCAGGTCATGTGTGGTATCGCCGATCATCAGGACTCGCGCGCCATCGACACCGAGTTCGGCTGCCAGCTCCAGCAGCATGGCCGGGTGTGGCTTCGGTGCGGTCTGATCGGCGCATCGCGTTGCTGCAAACAACGCACCCAGCTGCGTCGCCTGCAGGGCGCGCGCCAGGCCGGCGGCGCTTTTGCCGGTCGCGATCGCCAGAGTCTTGTCTGCACCGAGCCAGCCGAGCAGGTCGCGCACGCCGGCGAACAGCTCGAGTGATTCTTCATTGGCCAGGTAATGGTGTCGATATTGCGCGACGAATTCGCCGACCCGCTCCCGCGGGAGGTCCGGCACCGTCCGCGCCAGCGCGTCGTGCAGGCCGAGGCCGATGACGTGCGAAGCCGCTTCGAAATCCGGCACCGGCAAGCCGAGATCGGCCGCCGCGCCCTGGATCGCGCGCGCGATCGTTGCGGTGGAGTCGATCAGAGTTCCATCCCAGTCGAATACGACAAGGTCGAACGGTTCAAGCGCGGGCGAGCTCACGCAGGAAATCCTCGCAGTCCCGTGGCAGGGGCGACAGCAAATCCATCGGCTCGTCACTCACCGGGTGGCGGAAGCGGATCTGCGCGGCATGCAGGAACATCCGGCGCAGGCGCGGCCCGCCTTCCCCCCTCTCCAGCCGCTTGTTGAGTTCGAAGTCTCCGTACTTGTCGTCGCCGGCGATCGGGTAGCCCAGGTGGGCCAGGTGCACGCGGATCTGGTGCGTCCGGCCGGTGCGCAATTCTGCTTCCAGAAGCGTGTAGTCGCGGAAACGCTGCTTGAGATTGATGACGGTATGCGACGGCAGCCCGGCAGGATCGGCGCTCACGCGCCGCTCGCCGCCCGCCGTGACCGATTTGCGCAGCGCCACCCGTACATGCTGGCGGGCATTGGTCCACGTGCCGTGCACCAAGGCCAGGTAGCGCTTGTCGACCTTGCCCTCGCGCAGCTGCTCGTGCAGGGCGACGAGCGCACGCCGCGTCTTGGCAAGCAGAAGGATGCCGGAGGTCTCGCGGTCGAGCCGGTGCACGAGTTCCAGGAAGGGCTGATTCGGACGCGCCGAGCGGACCTGCTCGATGATGCCGAAGGTCACGCCGCTGCCGCCGTGTACGGCGAAGCCGGCCGCCTTGTCGACCACGAGCAGGTGTTCGTCCTCGAAGAGAATCGGTGGCATGACCGGCGCCGGGCGTGCGGCAGGCGTGTTGCTCGCGGCAAGACGAAGAGGCGGAATGCGCACCCTGTCGCCCACCGCAAGCCTCTGGCTGGCTCCGGCGCGGGCGCGGTTGATGCGCACTTCGCCGCTGCGCACGATGCGGTAGATGTGGCTCTTGGGGACCCCCTTGGCCAGCTTCAATAGGAAGTTGTCGAGGCGCTGGCCGGCGCCGTCGTCGCCGACCGTGACATACGAGACCTGGTCGGGGCCAATGCCGGAGTCGGCCACTCGGGATCGCGCGTTGGTGCGGGCCAGACCCGGTCGAGCCCCAGGCCGCCTTTTGCTGACGGTCTGCATCTTCCCTATACTCGCCCGCGTTGGACCGAGGTGGCGCCCTTGTTGGTAGCAGCGCTTGCCGAGGTTGGCCCCGCGCCGGACGGCGCGTCGCAGGCCCCTTGGCACCCCGGCTCGACGAGACCGGATTCTAGCGACGCCGCCGCCGCGGACCATGCGGCCCAGCGCGCTGCCGCGACCGATCCGGATGCCCGGACAGACCTATGCAGTTGCCCGGGCGAGTGCGGTGCGCTGCGCCGTGAGGAGCGGCAGGCGCATCGTCGGTGCAACCCAATGGGCCGCTGGCGTCGCAAGCCTCGGCCCGGCTGAATCGAGTCGAATGAGGTTCGGCGCTGGTGCTCATGCCGGCGACGGACCAGGGCAAACCTCGGGCCGCAGTTTTCGTGAAGATCGCATCCCCTCTTCGCACCTCGGCGCGGTTCGACCGCACCGCCCGGCGACGCGCCAGCGTGTTGCCGCAAGCGGCGCTGCACGAACGTCCAGTTTTGCCTGTCCGGGCCCCGCGCTAGCGCGGCCCCTGCGACCCGGTTCGGCACCGGCGCCCCGGCGGCGCAAGGAGTGCTGAATGAAGAGAATGCTCTTCAATGCCACCCACGCAGAGGAACTGCGGGTGGCGATCGTCGATGGACAGAAGCTCATCGACATCGATATCGAAACGGCGGGACGCGAACAGCGCAAGTCGAACATCTACAAAGGGGTCGTCACCCGGGTCGAGCCCAGTCTGGAAGCCTGCTTCGTCGACTACGGCGAGGAGCGGCACGGCTTCCTGCCCTTCAAGGAGATCTCCCGCTCCTACTTCAGGGAGGGAGTCGACGTCCGCAACGCACGGATCCAGGATGTCCTCAGGGAGGGCCAGGAACTGATCGTCCAGGTCGAAAAGGAGGAGCGCGGCAACAAGGGCGCGGCCCTGACGACCTTCATATCCCTGGCCGGGCGCTATCTCGTGCTGATGCCCAACAACCCGCGCGGAGGCGGCGTGTCGCGCCGGGTCGAGGGTGAAGACCGGCAGGAATTGCGCGAGGCGGTCGACAAGCTTGAGCTTCCCGGCGGCATGAGCGTCATCGCGCGCACGGCGGGGATCGGGCGCGCGGTGGAGGAACTGCAGTGGGACCTCAACTACCTGCTGCAGCTGTGGCACGCGATCGACGAAGCCGCGACGCCCATGTACCGCGATCCGGCCGGCAACTCGATCCGCGACGCGCAGACCGACGGCCAGAAGAACAAGCGCCTCAACCCGCCTCCGTTCCTCATCTTCGAGGAATCGAGCCTCGTCATCCGCGCGATCCGCGACTACTTCCATCCCTCCATCGGCGAGATCCTGGTCGACACCGACGAGATCGCCGAGCAGGCGCGCCAGTTCATGGCGCACGTGATGCCGGACATGGTCGCGCGCGTCAAGCGCTACAAGGACGACGTCCCGCTTTTCTCTCGGTTCCAGATCGAGCACCAGATCGAAACCGCCTATTCGCGCACCGTCCCCCTACCGTCCGGGGGCGCGGTCGTGATCGATCACACCGAAGCCCTGGTTGCGATCGATGTCAACTCGGCGCGCGCGACCAAGGGCGCGGACATCGAGGAGACCGCCACCAAGACCAACCTCGAAGCCGCCGATGAAGTCGCGCGCCAGTTGCGCTTGCGCGACCTCGGCGGGCTGATCGTGATCGACTTCATCGACATGGAGGAAGGCAAGAATCAGCGCGCGGTCGAGACGCGGCTGAAAGAAGCGCTGCACTACGACCGCGCGCGCGTCCAGATGGGCAAGATCTCGCGTTTCGGCCTGATGGAACTCTCGCGCCAGCGCTTGCGTCCCGCCCTGAACGAAGGCAGTCACGTCACCTGTCCGCGCTGCAACGGCGTCGGTGTCATCCGCGACACCGAAAGCTCGGCGCTGCACATCCTGCGCATCCTCCAGGAGGAAGCGATGAAGGAAGGGACTGCCGCCATCCACGCGCAGGTCCCGGTCGAGGTGGCGACGTTCCTGCTGAACGAAAAGCGCGTCGATATCGCCAAGCTCGAAGCGCGCCTGCGGGTCTCGATCGTGCTGATCCCGAACAAGTTCCTGGAGACGCCGCACTACAAGGTCGAGCGCCTGCGCCACGATGACGAACGCCTTGAGGCGCCCAAGGCCAGCTTCGAGCGCGCCGAGACGCCGCCGACCGAAGTGGTTTATGGCGCCGTACAGGGCGACGGCGAGCGGGCGAAGCCGAAACAGGAGGCGGTCGTGCGAGGGATCATCCCGATGACGCCGGCGCCCGTCGTGGCGCCTCCCCCGGCCGCTACGCCCACACCGGCGCCACAAATCGTCGTGCCCGTCGCCGAGATTTCCCTTTGGAACCGGGTCAAGCGCTGGATCACGGGCGAGCCCGCGCCGCTGCTGGCAGCCGCGCCCGAATCGCCTGCCGTTGCGGCGGCGCCTTCGCGTGAGATGCGCGAGCGTCCCGGTCAGGAGCAGCGCCAACCGCGCCGCGAGCGGGGCGCGCGCGACGACCGCCGCGAAGACCGGCAGCGCGAGCGCGGACGCGACGCCAAGCGCGAGGGGCAGCGCGAGTCCCAGGGAGAGACCGCGCGGGCCGACAACCGGCGCGACGAACGTTCGCGCCGCGAAGCCAGATCACGCGGCGGGGCAGACGACCAGGCCCAGGGTCAACGCGACACCCAGCAACAACCTCGGCGCGGAGATGGCAAGCTCGACGAATCGCGCCGCCGCGACGAACGCGGTCGCGCTCGCGGACAGCGGCCGGTCGAGGAGGCCGCACCGACGGTCGGCGACACGCCCGCGCAGGAGGCCGTCGCGCCGGTTCCTCCTGTCGCCGGCGCCGAGCCGACGCCCGCCGCCACGGTCGTGCAGGAAACCACCGCACCGGCCGGCACGGAAGCCGGTGCCGGCGCAGCAACGCAGGGCGAAGAGCGACGCGGTCGACGCCGCCGCCGCCGCCGCGGTGGACGGACGGACGGCGGAGCACTGCGCGCGGACGCAGAGTCCGCAGCCGGTGCCGACAACAACCTGCCCGCGGGTGAATCGGCCAGCGTTGCCGATATCGACGACGAAGTCGACGAGCAGATAGTCCCGGCAAAAGCGCCGACGACCGAGGAGCCGCACGCCGGAAGCGCGGGTCCCGCTTCGCCTGCGCCGGAGGAGCCGGCAACGATCGAGGCGCCGCCCGTCAAGCCGGCACGTGCCGTGAATGCGCCGTTGCCGCTCGATCAACTGCTGCCAATGCTCGAATCGGCCGGGATGACGCTCGCGCAGACCGACGGCGAGAAGCTTGCCCAGGTGCAGGCCCGCATCGCCGCGGAACCACGCACGGTGCACGTTCCGCGCGAGCGCCCGGAGCTTCCGCCGCTCGATGTAGGACCCCTGGTCCAGGTCGAGACGCGCCGTAGCGCGGTGCCGCCAGCCTGACAGTCGGCGGAAACGGCGCACGCCATCGCAGCGCGCGCCGCACAAGGCCCCACACGGCGCGTGGCCACGCATCGGCGCCGCTCGCTAACATGCGGCCATGACCGATCGAATCATTCCGATCGCCGATCCGCGCACGGCGTCGATTCGCCTGCCGGTTGCCGAGAGCGTCGGGGCGGCGCGCGGCCGCGTGGAGGATCGCCGTGGGCGCGCAATGCGTGACCTGCGGATTTCGGTCACCGATCGCTGCAACTTTCGCTGCACATACTGCATGCCGAAGGAAGTCTTCGACAAGGACTACACCTTCCTTCCGCACGCCGATTTGCTGACCTTCGAAGAGATCACGCGCCTGGCGCGGCTCTTTATCGACCATGGTGTCGAGAAGATCCGCCTCACCGGCGGCGAGCCGCTCCTGCGCAAGGACATCGAGCGCCTGATCGCGATGCTCGCCGCACTGAAAACGCCGGATGGCCGTCCGGTCGATCTCACGCTGACGACGAACGGCTCGCTGCTTGCGCGCAAGGCACGCGCGCTGGTCGATGCGGGGCTGCGCCGTGTCACGGTCTCGCTCGACGGGCTCGACGACGCCGTGTTCCGGCGCATGAACGACGTCGACTTTCCGGTCGGTGCAGTGCTGGCCGGCATCGATGCCGCTGCGGCCGCGGGCCTGGCTCCCATCAAGGTGAACATGGTCGTTCAGCGCGGCATTAACGAAGACCAGATGCTCCCGATGGCGCGCCACTTCAGGCAGGCGGGCCACATCCTGCGTTTCATCGAATTCATGGATGTCGGCCGTTCCAACGGCTGGCGCCTCGACGACGTCGTTCCGGCGGCGGAGATCGTGCGGCGCGTCGGCGCCGAATATCCGCTGCGGCCGCTCGACGCGAACTACACGGGCGAAGTCGCCGAGCGCTGGGCCTACGCGGACGGCATGGGAGAAATCGGCGTGATCGCGAGCGTGACGCACGCGTTCTGCGGCGACTGCACGCGCGCGCGCCTGTCCACGGACGGCAAGCTCTACCTCTGCCTGTTTGCCGAGCAGGGGTACGACCTGCGCAAGCTGCTGCGCTCGGGGGGCGACGACGGCCGGGTTTCGGCGGCTATTGGCAGCATCTGGCACGCGCGTGCCGATCGTTACTCTGAGTCGCGCGGTGCTGCGACCGCGGGTCTGAAGAGGATCGAGATGTCGTACATCGGGGGTTGATCGCCCGCCGGCGCCAGCGCGCGACGTGCCACCGGCACCATGAGCGACAAGCCCGAACTCGACGCCCAGGCCGCCCTTGCCTTCATGTGCGGGCGGGCCGCACCGATCGCCGAGCACGAGGACGTGGAACTGGCCAGTGCGACCGGAACCATCCTCGCGGGCGACCTGATCGCGCGGGTCGATCATCCCGGCTTCGCCAATTCGGCGATGGACGGTTACGCCGTCCGGACCGGCGACTGCCGGGGGCGGAGTCGATTGCGGATTGCCGGCACGGCATTCGCTGGCCATGCATACACGCCCGCGCTGCAAGCTGGCGAGGCCGTGCGCATCATGACCGGGGCACCGTTGCCGCCGGGCGCCGACGCGGTCGTGCCACAGGAGGACGCACGTCGCGAAGGTGACCTCGTCGAGGTCGCTTGCGCAGTCACGCCGGGACAATTCGTGCGTCCGAGGGGCGAGCACGTGGCGGCGGGCGAGGTGATCCTGGCGCGAGCAACCACGCTGCGCGCGCCGGAGATCGGACTGGCAACTGCGGTCGGCATCACACGCGCCGAAGTTTTTCGGCGGCTGCGCGTGGCAATCGCTTCGACCGGTGACGAACTCGCCGACCCACCGCTGCCGCTCGCCCCAGGCGCGAGCTACGACGGCAACCGACCTCTCCTTGCCGCTGCGTGTCGCGCGGCCGGCTTCAGCGCGTTCGATCTCGGTATTTGTCCGGATCGTGCCGGGGAGTTTGCGCGCCTGATCGAGCGTGCGCGCGCCAGCGCCGTCGACGTGCTGCTCGTGATCGGTGGCACGGCGCTCGGAGACGCGGACGTGGTCCGCCAGTCACAAGCGGTACGGTTCCTGCCCGTGGACATTCGTCCCGGACGCGGCATCACCTTCGGCGACTTCAGCCGCCCCGGCCGTCGATTGACGTTGATCGGAGTCCCCGGAAACGCGGTTCCGGCCTTCGTGACATTTCACTTGATCGTGCTGCCGGCCCTGCGCCACTTTGCCGGAGGCATCGCGCGGGTTCCCGAGCACCTTCCCATCCCGCTCGCCGTCGATGTCGCATGCCGCGCGGCTTGCATCGAATATCGACGCGGCCGTCTGGAGCGCGATGCGGCGGGCACCCTTGCGGTACGGCCGCTCGAACGCCAGGGCGCAGCGATGTTGCGCACGATCGTCGAAGCGGACGTCTTGATCGCGGCCGGACCCAGGGCGCTTTACCGCGCCGGCGAGCGGATCGGTGTCGTTCTGCTCGCGAGTCTCCCGGGCTGAACCGGGTCGTGGCTTGCCCGACGGCGACGATGCGTGTAAGAAGCCGCCGGCCCCGGGGGCGAAGCGACGAGGAGATGCGGTGACCTGGGAGAAGGAACTCGACGAGATCGCCCGCCGGCGCGAATTGGCTTTCCGCATGGGAGGAGCGGAAAAGGTCGCCCGCCAGCACGCGAGCGGCAAGCTCACCGTGCGCGAGCGCATCGACGCTCTGCTCGACGCCGGGTCGTTCCGCGAGATCGGAACCATCGCCGGTGCCGCGCGCTACGACGGCACGCAGCTCGTGGACTTTGTTCCGGCGAACCAGGTCGCCGGCCACGGCACGATCGACGCACGGCCGGTCGCGGTCGTCGGCGACGATTTCACGGTGCGCGGCGGTGCCGCGGACGCGAGCATCTACGAAAAGCTCCTCTATCCCGAGCGCCTGGCGCACGACCTGAGGATGCCGATCGTGCGCCTCGTGGATGGCACCGGCGGCGGCGGCTCGGTGCGCACGCTCGAGGACAAGGGCTTCACGTACGTGCCCGCTCTGCCGGGCTGGCATATCCTCGACGCGAATCTGACCCGCGTGCCGGTCGTCGGGCTGGCGCTCGGCTCGGTCGCCGGGCTCGGCGCTGCGCGCGTCGCCGCCAGTCACTATTCGTTGATGGTGCGCGAGACCGCGCAGATCTTCGCGGCAGGCCCGCCTGTGGTCGCGCAGGCGGGACAGCCGGTGACCAAGGAAGAACTGGGTGGCAGCCAGCTGCACGCGCGCAACGGCACGGTCGACGACGAGGTCGACTCCGAACGCGCCGCATTCGAGCGCACGCACCGCTTCCTGTCCTACCTGCCGCGTTCGGTGTACGAACTGCCGGCGCGATCCTCATGCGCCGACGATGCACGGCGCCGCGACGAGGCACTCCTGTCGATCGTGCCGCACGACGAGCGCAAGGTGTACGCGATGCGCGCAATCGTCGACGCGATCGTCGATCGGGGAACGTTCTTCGAGATCGGTCGCCTCTGGGGCCGCTCGGTGATATGCGGCCTCGCCCGTTTCAGCGGTGTGGCATGCGCCGTGCTCGCAAGCGATCCCTACCACTATGGCGGCGCCTGGACGCGTGCCTCGAGCGAGAAGCTGGCACGCATGGTCGATGTCGCCGATACATTCCACCTGCCGATCGTGCATCTGGTCGATGTACCGGGTTTCCAGATCGGGGTCGATGCCGAGCGGGCGGCGACGATCCGCGCCGGAGTGCGCGCCATGTCCGCCATCGAACGGTCGACCGTGCCCTGGTGCACGATCCTCGTCCGCAAGTGCTTCGGCGTCGCCGGCGCGGCCAACCGCCCCGCGGGCCGACTGTCGATTCGCTACGCGTGGCCGTCGGGATCGTGGGGCTCGCTCCCGATCGCGGGCGGCCTCGAGGCGGCGTATCGCGCCGACCTCGAGGCGGCGCCGGACCCGGACGAGATGCGCACCCGCATCGAAGCACGATTGCGCGCGGTCACCTCGCCGGCGCGCTCCGCCGAGCGGTTCAGCATCGAAGAGATCATCGATCCGCGCGACACGCGACGTCTGGTCTGCGAATTTGCCGACCTGTCGCTGCACGCGCTGACGCCGGGTCCGTCCAGCCAGCCCTATCGCCCATGAAACGCCTGCTCAGCCCCGTCAGCGGCGTGTTGCGCGCGTATCTCGTTACCGTCGGCGCGCGGGTTTCGCCCGACACCGAGGTCGCCCTCGTCGAATCGATGAAGATGGAACTCCCCGTGCTGGCAGAGTTCAGCGGCCGCGTCACCGCGCTGCTCGCCGACCCGCCGGCGGTGATCCAGGAAGGTCAGCCGTTGCTGGAACTTGGTGCCTGACGCACCAATGCCGCACTACTCGAGTTCCTCGTACAAGGGCAGCGTCAGGAATTCGGCAAAGGAGTCGGACGTACTCATCTTCGCGAAGATCTGAGCGGCACGGTCGTAGCTCGGCGCGGGATCTCCCACCACCTGCTTCACCTTGGCAAGTTCCTCCGGAATCAGCGCCCGCACGAGCGCAGCGTCGACCTTGCGTCCATCCTCGAGCTTGCCCTTGGGCGAACGAATCCACTGCCAGACCTGCGAGCGCGAGATCTCGGCGGTGGCCGCATCTTCCATCAAGTTGTGGATCGGAACGCAGCCATTGCCGGCGAGCCAAGATCCCAGGTAATGGATGCCCACGTTGATGTTCATGCGCAATCCGGCCTCGGTGATGGGAGACTCGGGCTGGAAATTCATCAGATCCGCGGCGGTCACCTGCACGTCGTCGCGCTGCCGGTCGATCTGGTTCGGGCGCGCGCCGAGCACCTTGACGAACTCTTCCATCGCGATGGGCACCAGTCCCGGATGGGCAACCCATCCGCCGTCGTAGCCGTCGGTCGCGTCGCGCGCCTTGTCGGCGCGCACGCCTGCCAGCGCCCTTTCGTTCGCTGCGGGATCGTTCTTGATGGGGATCAGCGCGCTCATGCCGCCGATGGCGGGGGCATTGCGCTTGTGACAGGTCTTGAGCAGCAGCAGCGCGTAGGACCGCATGAACGGCGCCGTCATCGTCACCAGCGCCCGGTTGGCGAGGCAGAAGTTGCGGTCCATCTTGAACTTCTTGATGCAGGAGAAGATGTAGTCCCAACGCCCTGCGTTCAGCCCCGCCGAGTGTTCGCGCAACTCGTGCAGGATCTCGTCCATCTCGAACGCGGCCAGGATCGTCTCGATCAGCACCGTCGCCCTGATCGTGCCCCGCGGGAGACCCAGATGCTCCTGCGTCATCACGAAGATTTCATTCCACAACCTCGCTTCGAGATGCGACTCGAGCTTCGCAAGATAGAAATACGGACCGCTGCCGCGCGCGATCAGCTCCTTCGCGTTGTGAAACATGAACAAGGCGAAGTCGAAAATCCCGCCCGAAACACGCGCGCCGTCGACGCTCACGTGCTTTTCGTCG
>Ga0335077_10001205_pt1 | contig 30478 bp, 23 predicted proteins | sample Lox_Sample_31_FD_207151 | JGI IMG/M metagenome (GOLD analysis project Ga0335077, IMG submission 207151) | Soil microbial communities from Loxahatchee National Wildlife Refuge, Florida, United States - Lox_Sample_3.1 | ecosystem: Environmental > Terrestrial > Soil > Wetlands | place: USA... | reverse complement strand
TTTTTGCGGCGGTGAGCGTCTTGATGTCGGCGATGTAGCGTTGGGGACTGGCTGGGGCAAGCTGGGTGGTGGTCGGCGCGGCAAAAGCCAACGAGAGGACGAGGATGGAAAGGGGGGCGAAGCAGGCGAACAGACGCTTTCTCATCGAGCAGAATCCTTGAGTACAGTCTTGTATCGGCGAACGGATTTTCTCATGCTATGTGGTGCACGAGCGACTGTCAATTCGGGGGTGAGTGTGAGATGAGCGAAACGAGTGATGCGAACCTTCCCGAACCATGGCTGCGGGGAACGCTGACGGAAGTGAATCCGGTGATCCGAGCGGTGCTGCACGCGCTGGAACTGGCCGAGGAAGACATCTGGAAGTGGTGCCATCCGCTTACACTCGATCAACTAAACCGGGCGGCTGGCGGAGTTGCCCCGGTTGCGTTTCACTTGCGGCATATTGCGCGGAGCCTGGACCGGCTTCTGACCTACGCCGAGGGCGGGCAATTGAATGACGAGCAGTGGGAGGCACGGCGAGGCGAAGCCAAGGATGCGAGTTCACGGGAGGAAGTATTCGAGGAACTGTCGGCAGCGATAGAGCGGAGCAAAAAGCGGCTTGTTGCGTTGCAGGTGGTGGACTTTGCCGCGGAACGCGCCGTGGGCACGAAGCGACTACCGACAACCGCAGGTGGGCTGGTGGTGCACATCGCCGACCACACACAGAGGCACGCCGGGCAAGCCATTACAACGGCGAAGATTGTCGGGCCGCAATAGACTTCGCGGGTTTCGGAAGCTCAAGTATACTTTTTCGAACCTAAACATGATGCCTCTGGTCAAAACCACGTTTCTAATTTTGACGGCGCTCTTTCCGATCGTGAATCCGCTGGGCAGCGCTCCACTGTTCCTGTCGTTAACGCATTATTATTCGGCAGAAGAGCGACGGATTCTTTCGCGGCGAATCGCGATCAACAGCGTAGCGCTGATCGTGTGTTCCTATTTTATAGGGACGCACATTCTGGCATTTTTCGGGATATCGCTGCCGGTGGTGCAGGTGGGAGGCGGACTGGTGCTGGCGTCGACTGGCTGGGGAATGCTGAAACAGAAGGATGACGACAACACCAAGACCGAGGTACACCGGACGGTGGACCAACACGACCTGTTTGCCAACGCGTTTTATCCACTGACGCTGCCGCTCACTGTGGGACCGGGATCGATCTCGGTAGCGATCACGCTGGGAGCCAACGAACCGCACACCGACCATATGATCATTTTCTCGATGATTGGTGCGGTGATTGGAGCGGTGCTGATCGCGGCCAGCGTTTATCTGTGCTACGCGTTCGCCGACCGGCTGGCGCAAGTGCTTGGCGCCACGGCCATGAGCGTGATTATGCGACTGTCGTCGTTCTTGCTGGTGTGCATCGGAGTGCAGATTATCTGGAATGGGCTTTCCACGCTGTTGAAGTCGCTGCCTGCGCTGACGCGGTGACGACAGGGTGATTCGAAGTGTTCACGGCCAATCGGGCAAGGCCCGTTTGCCTAGCAGCGCCTCCGCAGCCCAGATTCCCAGATAGACGGAAAGGGCGACACCGTGTCCCGAGAAAGCCCCAAGCACGAGGCAGTTTTCGCTTAGCGGATGTCGGCGGAAGACCGGTTTCCAATCATCGGAAATGCAAATGGGGCCACCCCAGCGATGGGTGATCCGCACATTGGCCAGCGCGGGATGAAGGCCGTGGACGCGTGTTTCGAGGAGATTGAAGATCTCCGGCGCGTCGCCCGACGTGATGTCGAGCGTACGCAATTCGCGCCAATCTTCGAAGAAGAGCAGCCCGCAACCGAAGATGATGGCGTTGCCGAGCAGGCGTCCCCAAAGATACGGCAGGTCAACGGTATAGAACGGCTTGCGATCCGCGAGACCGATGTGGCCGAGGACGTCGTCGGGAAGGGATTCGCTGAGCACAGCGGTGGTGAAAGCCGCGTGACCCTGAATGCCCGAAAGTTCGAGAGCGAAAGCGTTGGTGGCAAACACCATTTTTCCGGCACGAAGGACACCGGCGGAAGTTTGCAGTTCGAGAGGGCTGGTAGGCTTCACATCGACGACTGGATGGCTTTCAAAAATCCACACGCCGGCGTTTTCCGCAGCGCGGGCAAGCTCACTGACGGTCTTGCCCGGGTCGATAGTGCCACCGGGAACTTCTGTGGTGGCGACGAGCCGGCCGGAGTCATTCCAGGAAATCGGGGAGTGGGGGAGCGGATTGGAACGCGAGAGTTCGTAGCATCCAGGAAGGTGAAGGTCGGTGTGCAGATGGTGATCACGAATGAAGTGTTCGTAGCCCGCGAGCACATCGCCAAGTCCCGGGAGATCGCCGGCCGCAGTTTGGGCCAGGGCAACGCCACCGGTATAGCCACTGGCGCCGGCGCCGATGGATTCGGCTTCGAAGAGGGCGACGGACTTAGCGGGAGCGAGAGATTTCAGGTGGGTGGCGGAGGCGAGTCCACAGAAACCACCGCCCACGACAGCGAAATCGACGGAAGCGGGAAGGGGGTGGTTTTGCGGGCGGAAATCGACTCGCCAGGGACGGTTGCCCCAATCCTTTGTGGAATGCATAGTTCCTCGCGTTCTGGCAGGACGATTTAAATTTACACCGGAGTTGAATGGTTCCCAAATTTGACAGGCCAGAAGAGGGCTTGAAATGGCGGGAGCAAAGCTCCCGCCGATCGTTCAGCAAAGTGGGACTTGAAGGAGAAAGCGAAAGCAAGGCTCCAACGCTAGAACAACGCGGTGGGACGGCGCGTCCAGGACTTCCCATTAGACTTGGCGATCTCTTCGACATCTTTCACGTAGGCGCCGGCCTGCGTTAGGATGTGATGCAAATCGTTGCCAATGCTGATGAAGGAGAATCCCTTGTCGAGGAATTCCCCGACGCGGGAAGTGCCGAAGAGGAAAAGGCCGAGAATGACATTGTTCTTGCGGGCGGCGTTGACGAGTTTTTCCGTTGCCGCGCCCAGTTCAGGCGACGTGTACATGTGGGGAAATTCGTATTTTTCGTAGAGGCCCATGGACATGCATAGATCGTTTTGACCGAGGAAGAGGATATCGACGCCCGGAACCGCGGCGATCTCATCGATGTTTTTGATGCAATCGGCGGTTTCGACCTGGAGAGCCATGATGACATTGCCATTGGCGGCGCCGGCGTAGCCGAGCAGGCCTTCCTTATTCATGCTGCGCTGGGGGAAATAGACGGAGCGAGTGCCCACGGTGGGATACCGGGCGCAACTGACGGCTTGGCGAGCTTCGTTGGCGGTATTGATGTAGGGCACAAGAACGCCGTCGGCACCGATGTCGAGAGACTGTTGGATGCCGGGCCGGTCACTGTAGCCGCCGACGCGCACAAGAGATTTGGCTCCGCCGTTCGAAATGCCGCTGATCATGGCGGATAGCTTTTCGTAGCCCATCGGACCGTGCTGAGAATCAACGAGCAACCAGTCGTAGCCGCTGTGGGCCAATTGTTCGGCGACAGTTGGGCTGTGAGAGTTGAGGAAGAGACCGAGCTTCGGCGATCCGGCACGCAACTGCTTCTTGAATTCGGCGCCAGTCAAGGTGCCTGCTGACATAGGAGATGCTCCTTATGAAGAATGAATACGGACAGAGTCGGGGTAGTGTACTACGAAGGGACGAAAATCAAGGAACGCGGGGAGAGGTAAGGTAGAGTCTCATAGATATTTAATGAGGACGACGGAATTGCGCTTTTCGTTGTAGACCAGTTCGTCGACGAGCTGCTGCGTGAGCATGAGGCCCAGGCCGCCAGGCCGCAAGCCCCGGGCTTCCCGTTCTTGCATGTGGGCCATGGGATTGTCCAAGGGATTGTTGATCGCAGCGTGCTTGAGTTCTTCGAGGTTGAAACCGGGGCCTGGATCATCGAGCCGGTACATCAGGAGCTTCTTGGTTTTGATGTAGGAGACGCGGACTTTGAGGTTGGGATCGAGATGGCCGCCCCATTCGATAGCGTTATTGAGGAGTTCGCGGAAAGCATAGCCGACTTTCTCAATGATGTCGGGAGGCAGGTCGACGTCCATATGGATCAGGAAGCTCTGGACGCGGCTAACGACGGAGCGTTCACAGGGAACCATAAGTTCGACCCACTGGGAATTGGCGGAGATGACCTCGATGGCCGGAACTTCGGGGCTGGTGGAGATAGCGTTTTCGACTGTGGTGAGCAGAGTGGTGGCGTCCAGCGGCTTCTTCAGATACTGGTAGACGCGGCCGCGGAGCGCGTCGAGCAGAGTGTCGGAAGTCTGATCGGAGGTCATCACGACGATTTTGGGGATGTACTTTTCGCCGTGAAGATGGCCGAGCAATCCGAGGCCGGTCATCTTTGGCATCCAGATATCAAGGAGCACGAGGTCGAATTTCTTCTTCTGGATGGCACGAAGGGCAGACATGCCATCGGAGGCCACTCCAACATCGTGGCCGGCCTTCTTAAGGACACCGCGCACCATCTGGCGTGTCGTGGCGTCGTCGTCGGTCACTAAGATGACAGCCATCAGCTAGCTCCGCGGTTCGATCGACGGAATCGTGTGCCGGTGCGGCCGACACTTAGTGGGGTTTCCGTTTGGCAGGCGAATGACGCTTGCGTTTGCGAGAACCGCCCGAGGCGGAAAGACTCGTTTGCCCCGCGTATCCTCTCAAATTTGCTTCCACTTTCGCAATCTCTTCCTTCAGGAGCTTGAGGGTCTGGCTGGCCCGAGACCATTCCCTGCCACGGCCCATTTCCTGCAATTGCTGACAATATTGATGCGCCGCCTCGGCACCGAAGATGCCAACGGAACCTTTCAGGGCATGGGCGCTGGATGCCAGATTCTCGGGCCGATTGCGGCGGATGGCGGATTCGATTTGGTTGAGGCGCTTTGGAGTATCGCGGAGGAAGGTGCGAATCAAGCGAAGCAATAGCTTTTTGTCGCCGCCGACAGAGGGGAGAAGGTCATCCGGAACGCCGAGAGGGGAATCGGCGGGTTGCGGGTCGGCACGAGGAGAAGAGGTGCGAGGTTCGAGAGCGGAGAACAATGTCGCTTCCAGCTGGTCAAGGCGGAAAGGCTTGCCGATTACGGAGTCGAAGCCTTCACGGAGGAGACGTAGGCGGTCAGGCTCGGTGTTAAAGCCAGTGAGAGCAATTACGATCTGGTGCCTCCCTGGATCCCTGGCACGCATGGCGCGCAAGACCTCGACACCGCTGAGGCCAGGCATCTGTTCGTCCAGAAGAACGACGTCGAATGCTGCGCGGTCGAACTCAGCGAGGGCGGCCACGCCGTCGGCCGCAGCTACAACGGAATGGCCGGACTGCTCAAGCTGATGCGCCGTCAACGATCGAATTTCGTTCTGATCGTCTGCGAAAAGAATGCGCATCTTGGCCATAGGAAGCATAGAGATTGGATGCGGGCCGCGCCAGGAGGTGTGCTACTCGCGAGGGGCCCGCGAATCTGGGTTACTTCGATTCGAGCACCTGGCGGCCATGCAGCGGCTGGATCGGTCGCGCATCTTTGGGATAAATTCTGGCGAAGGCTGCCAGTTCATCTGGCGAGACAGTCGACTGGGTCTTGAGCACGTACCAGGTCACGCCTTCCGAGCAAGGTGGGGTCGTCAGGGAGCCGGAGAAGGTGTAGTAGCCGTGGTCGGCAGGAAGCAGGTTGGTCACGTCGACGGCGACTCCGAGAATGTCCGCGACCTTTTCTTTCTCCGAAGGAATGTTCTTCCAGAGCGTAACGAGCAAGGGATTCTCCGCGCCTTGCTTGAAGAGGACCGCGACGACCGCGAGATTGCCATCGGCGTCAGCGTGGACCAGGTGCGCAACCAGATCAAAGCCGCGGCCATTGATATGTTCCTCGCTCGGATGATGAAAGTGAAACTGTTTTAGTGTGTAGACTTTGTCGCCGACAGTCAGGGTGCTTCCAGGAGCGTAGTTGACCTGAACGGTGTGGCCGTTATCGACGATGTCGAGTGGGACCGGCTTGTAATCGAATTTCAATGGCGGGAGATCAGCGGGCTTTGCGCCCCTGATATCGATGGGAGACTGCGTGTGGCCGAGGGAGCACTCGGAATAAGTCTTGTCGAGTTTTCCCCATTTTGCCGGACCTTCCTTGCCTTCATACGACCAATGGGGCGGGTGGGATTCCTGCGCCAAGGCGACCGCAGGAACAGTGAGCATACCGAGCGCAAGAGCGGATGCGAGAGACTTGCTGTTGATATAGGACTTCATGTTGAACTCTCCCCGAGCAAAACCTACCACAACCACATGCAGGAGAAGTAAACGACACAACGGTGGGTTTGCCAAGGAAAAGGTTGGGGATGAAAAAACCGGAAGAGCGAGGGAGAGATGAGGGTCATTGACAGGGGAAGAAAAAGAAAGTAAAAGAAAGAAAGCGAAAGCAGGTCCCGTGCGCGGCAATTCCTCGAAGAACGCACGAGAAGCTTGAGGGGGGTGTGGGATGGGGTTTTCGAAACGCAGCCTGATCTGGGGGCTCGCGGCAGTTCTCGGGATAATTTTCACAAACATACTGGCAGTAGCGCCGGTGAACGCGCAGTCGACGTATACGGCGCAGCTTTCGGGTGTGGTAACGGATTCGTCGGGAGCGGTAGTGCCCGGCGCCAAAGTAATCTTGACGGACCAGGGTACGAATATCGCCACCACTCGGGAGACGGACAGTCGAGGAATCTATGTATTTACCGGAGTGCGGCCGTCGACCTACTCGATCCGAGTGGAAGCTCCCAACTTCGCCTCGACAGGCCGGAAGGACCTGGTGTTGGCGGTGAGCCAGCAGGCGACGATCGATTTCACGCTCACGGTCGGAAAAGTGTCGGAGACGGTGACCGTGACCGAGCAGGCACCATTGCTGGATACCGGCAACGCGGCCCTAGGCACGGACGTAACGAATGAGTATGTGAGGGATATTCCGCTGCTGAATCGCAGCATGTTTGGACTGGTGTTTTCGGCAGGAGGCGTAACGGAAACGACGGGTTCGGGTGTGCAGGATTCTTATCCGGCGGGAACCAACTTCGTGTCTAATGGCCAGCGCAATGCAACGGCCGAGGTGCGCATGGATGGCGCACTGACGAGCGCGCCCGAGCAAGGCGAAGGGGCAACGTCGAACGTCTATTACCAGCCGTCGGTGGAAATCGTGCAGGAGTTCAAGGTAGAGAACAACAGCTTCTCGGCGGAGTACGGGAACAATGGCGGTACGGTGGTCAACATCGTCCTGAAATCGGGCACCAACAACTTTCATGGCAGCGGGTGGTGGTATCTACAGCGTTCCGCGATGGACGCGAACAACTTCTTCTTGAACGCAACAGACCAGCCGAAGCCGGACCACGTTCGGGATCAGTACGGCTTCTCGCTGGGCGGACCGATTCGAAAAGAAAAGACCTTTTTCTTTATCGATTTCGAAGGGCTGCGGCAGAACGATCCGGTAGTGATTCGAGGAACGGTGCCGAGCGACGCCATGAGGAACGGCGATTTTTCGCAGATTTCCGAGCAGCTCTACAATCCCTTCGACTGCGTGCCCGACCCGACCAACACCAGCGTACCGTGTTTCCGAACGCCATTGGCGAACAACCAAGTTACGCAGATTGATCCGGTCGGGCAGAACCTGCTGAAACTGTATCCCGAACCGAACGTGGGGCCAGCCGGCGCGACGGTCAACAACTTCCAAACCTCGACGCTGTCGTCGTCACCCGGCTACCAGTTCGACATCAAGATCGACCAGCAATTCGGGCAGAACCAGCATTTGATGGGCCGATATAGCCGGTTGCACAACACCTATTCCGTGCCATTCGTTCTGGGGAGCGCGGATTTCAACGATGGATTCTCGGGCTTGACGAACGTGCAGAATATCGGACTCGAATACACGTGGGCGCTAAAGCCAACGCTAGTGTGGACCAATCGATTTGCGGTGGACCGGGCGTACGCACCAGTCAACCCGGTGATGACGCCGTCGAACCTGGAAGATGCGGGATTCCCGTCCTACCTTGCGGAAGCGAACCATCTGGATCGGATGCCGGCCATCGTGACAGACCAGAATGGGACGGACGACTGGCTTTCGATGTACACACAGTGCTGTACGAACACGAGTTTCGCACATACGTTGTATTCCTACTCCTCTTCCCTTTCGTGGGTAAAAGGCAAGCACACCATCATGGGTGGATTTGAGCAGCGGCAATTCTTTAACAATTTTTGGCAGCCAAACTATCCAACAGGGTGCTTCTACTTTCCGCAAAACATCACGGCGGGGTTTCCGGGCGATAGCGACATCACCCATGGGAACTCGTTCGCGACAATGTTAATGGGCTGGGCGGATACCTCATCGGGCTGCCCGTTCGCGAGTTCGATGTTGAACATCGTACCTTCGGTAGCCGATAAGTCGTACGAGACGGGGTTCTATGTGCAGGACGATTGGAAGGTGTCGGCGCGGCTGACGATCAACCTGGGGTTGCGCTACGAATGGAGTTCGCCGTATACAGAACGGCACAACCTACAGCAGTACAGCGACTTCACGGCGAGCACAGGAGTTTCCGTAAACCTGCCGGATGTTTCGAATCCCTCGCTGAGCGAAGCGCCGACGGCAAGCACGACTGCTACACAACTCATCGGAACAACTCTCTACCCGATACAAAACGGCATGGGCAGGTCGGTACCGACCGATCGCAACAACGTTGCGCCGCGCCTGGGATTCGCCTACAGCTTGACGAGCACGACCGTCGTCCGCGGCGGGGCCGGGATTTACTATGGTATGAGTCCAGCGACGAACTTCCAGTACCCGGGAACGGTGTACAGCGGAGGCGGAAACGCATTGTTCTCGGTAGACAGCAATGTGAGCCGCAATATTGCGGTGACGCTGTCGAATCCATTTCCAGACGGACTGCCGGTACCGGAAGGACAGAAGTATGGCGCACTGGCGCTGTGGGGTTACGACAACTCGAACAATGTGGGACAGGAAGAAGCGCGGAACGCTGACATTTATCAATGGAATATCGGCGTTCAGCACCTGTTCCCGTGGGAGATCACTATCGGCGTGGATTATTCGGCGAATCACAGCACGCATTTGCCATGGGGCGGATATTCGAGTACGCGGAATCGCAACTTCGTCTCATCGACTCTGCTGGCACAGATTTCGCAACAGTTGCACGCGCAGGATCCGAACTGCGACGCGGACAGCTGCGTAACCAATTATCTGGATCAGACGGTCGACAATCCGTTTGAGCCGTTCTTCGTAGGATCGAATGCGAAGTTCAATGAACCTGCTTCCTTCTACAATCAATCGCAGATCCCCCTTTATTATTTGCTGCGGCCGTATCCGCAATTCGCGGGGTCGTTCCAGGCGCTGCCGAACTTCGGGGCGGAATCCTGGTACAACTCGCTACAGGTACGCTTTGAGAAGCGCATGAACCATTACTTCAGTTTCCAGGGGAATTATACGTACTCAAAGGCGACGGATGACAACTCGATCGGCGCAAACGCGTTCGTCGGCAATCTGAATCTGGGAAATCCGCAGCAACTCGACCGGTTGCACAATGAGTGGGCGATCAGCGCGAATGACGCGACAAACAGACTGGTGTTCGCAGGGATCTTCAACATTCCGATTGGACGCGGCCTATGGATCGGAAAGGACATGAACCGGGTGGCGGATGCCTTCGTTGGCGGATGGCAGCTCGCAGGAATTTACACCTACCAGACCGGACAACCGTTGCCAGTCGCCATGGCTTCGCCGCGCTTGCAGGACGGGAACCAAAGGCCGAACGTCATCTGCAACCAACTGGGCAGCGGATTCAGCTACCATGCCGCAGCAGCGAATGGTTTGAATTTTGCCGCCGGGCAGGATGTGGATCCCTATTCAACTTCGGTGCTGAACCCGAGTTGCTTTGGCGACCCAGGCGACCAGAATCCCGGCAATGCGCCGCGCTACTTCTCGAGTATCCGGGCGGACGGAATCCGCAACGTCGACCTCTCGTTGATGAAGCAGTTCACGGTGCATGAAGGGATGACATTGCAATTCCGGGCGGAGGCGTTCAACTTTACAAATTCGACGCGCTTCGCGTTTCCCAATTTGTCGTGGGCCCCGGGCGCGCCAGGAGTGGACAGCACGTTCGGTCAGGTGACCGCGACAGCGAATCAGCCACGCCGGATGCAACTCGGGCTGCGGTTCCAATTCTAGCGCGGAGGGGACAGATGAGGCGGCGCGAGTTCATGACAGCAGGATTGGTGGGCGCGGCCGCAGCATACGTCCCCGCGCACAACTTCGACAAATACGACTTCGGACCAGGGCCCACGATTCAGGATCGGCTGAATCAAGGGCCCTTCCCTGCCGACTTGTACCCAAGCTGGAATGTGGTGATCGCGCTGGCGCCGGCCGAAGGAATGGTGCACAACTACGGGATGGGACTGGTGACGTATCTCTGCGATGAAACAGAGTTGCTCCGGTCTGAGGGCATGAGCACGGAAAGTGCTCTGGAGGCGTTGGCCAAATTTCCATTGGGCACCAACCTTTATATAAGGGTGAACTGGAAGGACGTGCAGAGCAGGCCCGGGCGACTGGACCCGAACGAAATCTGGAAAACGTCGTTTGCGCTGGCCAAGCAGTATGGAAAGCGCATCGCCTTCCGGGTGATGATCAGCAATCCAGACATCGGGGGGTATGCACTGCCGGAGTTTGTGCGCGAGAAAGTGCCAATGGTGAAACTGGGCTCGTGGCAAAAACGGGAGCGCGAGGAACCCCGATGCGATGACCCGCATTTCCAGAAGGCGTTTGAGGAACTGACTGGGTTGCTGGCGGCGGAGTATGACGGGCGGCCGGAGGTCGAGAATGTCGACACGTGCATGTACGGATTCTGGGGCGAGGGGCACACATGGCCGCTCGAAAAGAATCCGTATCCGGACTACAGTACGGCGGAAAACACGTTTGTAAAGATGTTCCAGATCCAGACGGAGCATTGGAAGAAAACACCGCTCGTGACCAATACGCAGCCGGACTTCAGCAAAGTGGGAAATTCGGAACTGGTGGATCGAACGATTCGACGAGGCGAATGGCTGAGGACAGATACGATCTTCATTGAGAATGAGCAGATCGAAGCGTTGAGCAACCGGCCGCCATGGACGGCGGCTTCGATCGAAGTGGGAATGTCGGATGGTTCGCCGAAAAGCCTGCACCTTGATGAAGGGGTGACGTACACGGACAACGTGGTGTGGCACGCAAGGGACGTTGGGGCGTCGTATTTTTCGCTATGGAATTGGCACCGAATTTCCGCAGCGGGGCTGCAACGCTACTACGAACGTTATCCGAACGCGCTCAATTCCCTGGCAGGATCGATCGGGTATCGCGTGCGGCCATCGTGGGTGTGGACCTACGAGGAGCGTGGCGAGCCAGGCTTGATTGTAGGATTCGTGAACGATGGGATTGCGGGAGTACCGGGAGCGCTACGCATAAGCGTGGTTTCGGCGAACGGGCAGGAACTTGCGGCGGGCTGCCTGGATCCCGGCTATCCTCTGCCGGGGCGCGTGCGGCAAGCGCTGCTGCCTTTGCCCAAGGGAACGAAGTGGGAAGGCCTGCGGCTGAAGGCCGAGATCGAAGTGAAGGGGCGGCGGTTTGCGGTGCGGTGGGCTTGCCCCCAGAAGTTGAATGACGACGGAAGCGTAACGCTGCGAGCGACAGAGGGCTTGAACGTTTCGAACGAAACCGGCGGACTAATCGGATGAAACTCTCAGCTTTCTTCTCTGCACTGCTTTGCATAGCGGGCTGCGCTTCTGCCACTGCCGCGCAAGACACTCCTTTGCAAAACTGGACGAACTACGTTCGCATTGGCGCGTATGGGTTGAAAACAGGAAACGCAGAAGCCATCGTGCGTGACGCGCAGAACACTCACGTATTTGGGATTGAAGTCGATAATGACATCCCGGGCCGCTATGAAAGCTATCTTGACCCGACGGAGAAGCTGAATGCCATTCGCGCCGTAGCAACCGCCGCACATAAGGCGGGAAATCGCGCGTTTGTGTATATCGCGGGAACGGAATGCATCACGGCGCATGCTGACCAGGCAAAGCACTCGGTGATGAAGGATCATCCCGAGTGGGTGCAAAGAAAAATCACCGGCGAGCCCGCGCTATTTACTTCAGGGGCGGCGTTCTGGATCAGTCCGGGCGACGAAGATGTGTGGATCAGCCCCTATGCGCAGGATTGGCGCAAGACGTACATGGAACGCGTCCGGCAAATCGCGGGGACCGGGATCGACGGAATCTATGTGGACATTCCGTATTGGATGACGCATTTCGAAGGATGGGAGAACTCCTGGGCCAGTTTCGACGATGCGACGGTCGCCGCGTTTCGCGAGAAGACCGGGTTGGACGCGAAGAAGGACGTGAAGATCGGCGAGTTTACGGATCCGAACTTCCGGAAGTGGATTGATTTTCGAATCGAGACCATGACTGAGTTTTTGCGGGAGATTCGCGACGCGGCGCGGTCGGTGGATCCGAAGATCATGGTGATTCCGGAGATTTACCCGGGAATCGAGCGGGAAGCGACAGTGGTGGGAGCGGACGTGTATCAGATGTACGGCGTGGTGGACGCGATCGCGCACGAATACGAATTCGGCAATGGCGAGCACACGGCGGCGTCGCGAACGCTGCAGGACTGGTTCCTGTATCAGGCGGGCATGCTGTCGTTTCGAGCCTTCGCGCAAGGAAAAGCCACGTGGATCCTGAACTATTCGTGGGACGGGAACGCCGGGGTCGACAAACGGGAGGCCATGAAGAATCTGGCCATGTCGATTGTGATGACGGGAGCGAATTTCTGGGACGCGCCGGGACATAGCATGGCCGGATCGAACGATCAGGAGACGCGGAAACAGATTTTTGCATGGATCGAGAAAAACCAGGACACGCTTTATGCGCCGCGCGCGGCGATGCATCCGGTAGGTGTGTATTTTTCGCCGAAGAGCAGAGACTATGCACCGGATGTGTTTTTGCCGGCATATCGGGGAACACTGGTGGCGTTGCTGCAGGCGCACCGGGAATTTCAGGTGGTAACGCCAAGGACGCTGGGTGCGTTTCATGGGGAGCGACTGGTTCTGCCCAATGTGTTGAGCCTGGACGCAGCGGAGCAGCAAGAGTTGCAGCAGTATGTGCGAAGCGGCGGGCGACTAGTGGTTCTGGGGCATGTGCCAGATGGCATGGCGTCGTCGGAGAAAATGGCGCACCTCGATTCGGATTCGACGGCTGGGTACGTTCAGTCGCTGGAAAAGGACTTCGCAGCGGCTAGACCGCCCTCGGACTTGCTTGCCGCGACGGAGGTGTCGGCGGAGATTACTATTGATGCGCCTTCCACCGTTGCCGCGAACTTCGCGAGTGTGCGTGGAAAGCCGCACATCTTCCTGGCGAATTTTGGCGGGCTGGAGCCGAACAAGACCGCGATTCCAACATCGGCAAAGGGGGTGAGGGTAACGCTACCGGCCGCCATGGGCGACACGCTTACGTTTCTGCCCTTTCTAGGAGGGGCACAAACGGTGCATGGCGAAATGAAGGGTGGAAAGGTAGAGTTTGTGCTGCCCGCCGTGGAACGGGGCGCGGTGGTGTGGGTTGAAGAGAGGAAGTAGATGAGCCCTCGGGTGACAGAGGGAAAGAAGAAAGGGCTGCAGGCGGTGTCGGACACGCGCGGCGTGATTGCCGCGCTTGCGATCGACCAACGCGGCGCGATGCAGAAGCTTTTCGGAGAGGCGATGGGCTGCGAAGCTGCCGAGGTGCCGGCGGAGAAGATCGTGCAATTCAAAGCCGCGGTGAGCCGTATGCTGACTCCGCACGCCAGCGCCATTCTGCTGGATCCAGAGTATGGCTTGCCGGCGGCAAAACAGAAAAGCAAGAAAGCAGGATTGCTGTTGGCCTACGAACAAACGGGATATGACAAGAAAATTCCCGGCAGGCTGCCGCGATTGCTGGATCGCTGGACGGTGAATCGGCTGCTATCAGCGGGGGCGGACGCGGTAAAGATGCTGCTCTATTACTCGAGCACGAGCAGCGCGGAGATCAATGACGGGAAACACGCGTTTGTCGAGCGGGTGGGCGCGGAATGCGCGGATGCGGATATTCCGTTTTTTCTGGAGCTGGTGAGCTACGGCGAAGGAATGGACGAGAAGGGAGCGGACTTCGCGAAAATCAAGCCGGACGTGGTGGCACAGGGTATGGCGGAATTTTCAAAGCCGCAATATCGGGTGGACGTGCTGAAGGTGGGTGTCCCCGTCAATCTGGCGTTCGTGGAGGGTTCGCCGAGCGCCGGCAAAGTAATTCTGTACAGCCGAGCGGACGCGCTGCGGCACTACCGGGAGGCAGCGGCCAAGGCACCATTCATTTACTTGTCGGAGGGCGTCAGCAACGAGACGTTTCAATTTGCGCTGGAATTGGCCGCTGAGGGCGGTGTGCGATTCAGCGGAGTGCTTTGCGGGCGGGCGACATGGCAAGATGGCGTTGCCGCATTCGTGAAGGGCGGAATGAGCGCGCTAGAGGATTGGCTTGACCGGGAGGGCACCGGCAACATTGGGAACGTGAATGGCCTGCTGAAAGCCGCGCAACCGTGGCACTCGGCGATCACCGAGCCACGCGCACAGAAGTCCGTGCGAAGCAAAGGAAAGGGCCGCCAGTGAACCCGCGATCCGAAGCAAGAAACGCGCATGCGATACAGAGGTTGGTAAGCATCCTGCAGGCGAACCGCCGGGGAAAAGGCCGGGGCATCTACTCAATCTGCTCGGCGAATCGATTCGTGCTGGAAGCGGGGATGTTGCAGGCGAAACGCGACGGCAGCTTGTTGCTGATCGAGGCGACTTCCAATCAGGTGAATCAGTTCGGCGGGTACACCGGGCAAACGCCGCAGGATTTCGTCAAGTCTGTGCGGGAAATCGCAAAGTCGATGAAAATGCCGTGGGAGAGGGTGATTTTAGGCGGCGACCACCTGGGCCCGCACGTGTGGCGCAACTCCGGCAGTAAGGCGGCAATGGAAAAGGCGTGCGAATTGGTGCGCGAGTACGTTCGAGCCGGATTTACAAAAATTCATCTGGACACGAGCATGCCGTGCGCCGATGACGCGGTGAAGCCAAATCAGCCATTGCCGGATGAGATTGTGAGCGCGCGGGCGGCGGAATTGTGCCAGGCGGCGGAGGGTGCGTTTCGCGCGCTGCCGAGGGGCGCTGCTCCACCACGCTACGTGGTTGGAACCGAGGTGCCGATCCCCGGAGGAGAGCAGTTGGGAACGCAGGCGCCGGAAGTTACCAGCACCAAGAACCTGGCGCAGACGTTGGAGATTGCCGAGGATGCGTTCCGACGCCGCGGCCTGCGCGAAGCCTGGAAGCGAGTGCTAGCCGTAGTGATCCAACCGGGGGTGGAATTTGGAGATGCGTCGGTATTTCACTATGATTCGCGGAAGGCAAAATCGTTATCAGAATTCTGCACGCGAAAATGGAGCGGCGTGTACGAGGCGCACTCTACGGATTACCAGACAAAACAGGGCTTGAGAGAAATGGTGAAGGATCACTTCGCGATTCTGAAGGTCGGCCCATGGCTTACGTTTGCGTTGCGCGAGGCTGTCTTCGCGCTCGAGACGGTCGAGCAGGAGTTGCTCCGAGTGCGCCCGGGCATGGCCGCTTCCCATGTTCAGGAATCCTTGGAGAAGGCGATGTTGGAGAACCCCGCTTATTGGAAAAGCTACTATCGTGGAAACGAGGCGGAACTTCGATTGGCGCGGCGATACAGCTATAGCGACCGAGTGCGTTATTATTGGCCTCACCCCGCCGTCTCCGGGGCTGTGCAACACCTTGTGGACAATCTGACGGCGAACCCTGCGCCGCAATCGCTGCTCAGCCAATATCTGCCGCAGCAAGCGGAAGAAGTCCGCGCGAAGCGGCTGGCCAATCGTCCCGAAGATTTGATCCGCCACAAGGTTCTGGAAGTGATCGACCAGTATGCTTTCGCCTGCAATATGCGGCGAGCCAATGAGGCAGCATGTTAAGCGAAGAACGGCGGCGGGCCATAGTGGAGATGCTGCAGGAAGACGGCCGGGTGCTGGTAAAAGACCTGGCAAAGCGGTTCCGCACGTCGTTGATCACAATTCGAAAAGACCTGGAGTTCCTGCACCAGTCGGGAGAACTCGAACGAACCCATGGCGGAGCATTGCCGCTGAAAACCGGAGCGCTGCGAGACAGCTCGATCCAGGAAAAAGAGAGCCAGCATCGCCAGGAAAAGATCCGCATCGCCGCGGCGGCAGCACAGATGGTCGGAAAAGGCCAGGTGATCATTCTGGATTCAGGCACAACGACCACGGCGATCGCACGGGCGTGCCGGACCATGCAAAACCTGACCATCGTCACAAATGCCACCAATATCGCGGCCGAATTGGCAGACACCGCGGTGGAAGTGATCCTGACGGGCGGGACGCTGCGGCGAAATTCGTACTCGTTAGTGGGACCGCTGGCGGAAGAGTCTCTGCGGAAACTGAACGCTGACCTGCTGTTTCTGGCGGTGGACGGCTTCGACGTGCGCTACGGGCTCACAACGCCGAATTTGCTGGAGGCGCGCGTCAACCGGGCCATGGCAGAGGCCGCGCGGCGAACGGTGGTGGTATGCGACTCAAGCAAATTTGGGCGGCGGAGCATGTCGTTGATCCTGCCAACCAGTGCGGTGCACGAAACGATTACGGACAAAGGCATTCCGAAACACGACTTGGCTGCACTGCGCAAGGCCAATGTGGAAGTAACGATTGTTTAGACGATATTTCGTATTCAGTCACCAGGAAAGAACCCGATGACCACGGACGACAAACAGTACGCGCAATCGAGCACCTGGAACGAACTTGGTTCGCAGGCTGAGGTATGGCAGTCGGTGGTATCGCAATCGAGAGACAGCCAGATCACAAAGGAGATACTTTCGCGAAGCGCGGGAGCGAAGGAATGGCTGTTCGTAGGCTGCGGAACGAGTTTCTACCTGGCGGAGGCAGCAGCTCTGTCGTGGACGACTCTGACAGGCGAGCCGGCTCGACCGGTCCCAGCCTCAGAAATTCTTCTGTTCCCCGAATTGCTCAAAGCGGGCAGCGCCGCCAAGCAGGCTATCGTGATTTCCCGATCGGGACGTACCTCCGAAGCCGTGCGAGCCGCCGCGGTACTGCGGAAGGGCTTGCGGATACCGACGATCGGGATTACCTGCGCCGAGAATTCGGAGCTGGAGCGGGAGTGCGAGCTATGCATCGTCCTGCAGGCCGCAGACGAAAAGAGCACGGTAATGACGCGGTCGTTCACGAGTATGCTGCTGAGCCTGCAGGTTCTGGCGGCGATCCGCGCAGGCAAAGCGCAATTTATCGATTCCCTGCTGGAGATGGCCAAAGGATTCGCCGTGCAATTGCCGGCGATCGCCGCTCGGATGCGCGCCTTTGTGAGCAACCATGAATTTGCGGACTACATCTTTCTCGGGCAAGGAGCCTTTCACGGGATCGCGCGGGAGGCGGCGTTGAAGGTGATGGAGATGTCCTGCTCCTACAGCCAATTCTTCCATACGCTGGAATTCCGCCATGGGCCGAAGGCCATTGTCAGTCCCGCCACTTGTTTGACATTTTTCATCAGCGAAACCGGAAAAGAAGCCGAAGCGGAAGTTCTGGCAGAGATGAAAGAACTGGGCGGAGTGAATGTGGCAGTGTGCAACCGCGCGAACGAACAGATTCGCCGCGGGGCGGACCTGGTGATCGAACTCGATTCCAAGTCGAATGAAATTTCGTTATTGGCTCCCTTCGCAGTGCCGTGCCAGGTGATGGGCTTCTTCACAGGACTGCAGAAGGGCTTGAATCCGGACCAGCCCAAGAACCTGACGCGCGTAGTGATTTTGGATTGAAGAGGAGCGGCACGTGGCAACGTTCGATGTCAGCGTGATTGGTGAACTGAACCTGGACCTAATTTTATCGGGATTGCCCGCGGAGCTGGTGCTGGAGCGCGAGCATCTGGCGCAGGACCTGAGCATTACGCTGGGAAGCTCATCTGCAATTTTTGCGCACAATCTGGCGTCACTGGGGAACAAAGTGGGATTCAGCTCCTGCATCGGGAGCGACCCATTCGGGGAGATCTGCCTGAAGCGGCTGGGCGAAGGCGGAGTCGACCTGTCGCGCGTGAGGCGGATGCAGAACAAAACGACGGGACTATCGGTGATCTTGCCGCAGAGGAAGCAGCGTTACATCCTGACCTATCCCGGAACGATGTTTGAGATGAGTGAAAAGGATCTGGATCTGAACTACGTGTTCAGCGCGAAGCACCTGCATGTTTCTTCGTACTTCCTGCAAAAAGGATTGCGCGCCTCGCTGATCGATGTTTTCCGGCGTGCCAAGGCGGCAGGGCTGACTACCTCGCTGGACACGAACGATGACCCGGAGGATCGCTGGTCAACCGAGATTCAGCTGCTGCTGAAATACACGGACATTCTGCTGCCGAACGAACGAGAAGCCTGCAAACTGGCGCGTACGGACAAAGTGGAGCAGGCGGCAGACGCCTTGTCGCAGAAAGTTCCGGTGCTGGTGATCAAGCGCGGATCGCAGGGGGCGATGGCGCGAGCGGGGAAGGAGAGTTTTGTGGCGTTCCCGCCGGTGGTGGATGTGGTCGATCGTGTGGGCGCAGGAGACAGCTTCGACGCCGGCTTTGTCCACAAATTCATTCGCGGCGGGAAGGTCGAAGAGTGCCTGAAATTTGCTAACGTGGTGGGCTCGCTCTCGGTCACGCGACCCGGGGGAACGGAAGCGTTTCGCGATGTGCGACACCGCGAGGAATTCTTGCGGAAATACGGCACAACCACCGGCGTGCCGAGCAGTCCTGGGCTTCGGTAACGACCGAACAAAACGGTTACGACGCCGGCACCGCTTGCAACAACAGGTCTTCTGTGAATTGAACGTTTAACTTGCCCACGGGACCAGTCACGGTTCCCAAATCGCGGTGGTTCACGTAGTCAGTGACGTGATAGGTCTTGCCCGCCGTGAGTCCGCGCAACTCAACTTCGCCGCTCCAGGAATTGGACGGCGCTTTGCCACTCTGGGTTGGGGCGTAGCTCGGAGAGTAAAAGGCATAGTACATGCGTCCGTCTTTGGCGATCGCGTAGGCCTCGGGAAGATCGAATCCATAGACATAGAGATTCAGAAATTCACCTTTGGAGAGCATTTTCTCGTTGTAGAGGGCAATCCACTGCTTCCAGTGCGCTTCCTTCTCGGGGGTCAGATAGACATTCTTGAATTTTGGACCGTAATCCGGCCAAGTGAATTTTGTGCCGAGCACGCCGCCGGTGCCCAGAGTAGAGGCGAAATCGCTGCCGAGGTCCTGTTCGTTGTCGCTGGAGGCCCCGGTGATGCGAGTGAGTTCCACGTGGTCACCATAAACAGCGGCGCGCGGACCCAGTAGAGCTTTGTACATTTTGACGCGGCGGCGGACTTGAACGGAACCCACCGGATCGGCGGTGACGGCCTGATCCATGTAGCGGAACCAGGCAAGGCTCGGCGGAGTGCCGCAGGGGCAACTCTGCGTGACGCTATCGGGCTTGAGAGCGCGGGTGGTTTCGAAGATAGTTTTGTAGATGTCGCCCATGGCGTAGACGGAATCGTAAGGTGATTTGTGATGGTGCTTGGAGTTATAGCACGGCGGCGGAGCGTAAATATTGTCGAGCTTGTGGCCATCGAAGCCCCAATCGCGGATGAAGCGTTCGGTGAGTTGTTTGTAGTATTGGCGGACTTCGGGTAACGCCGGGCAAAGAGTGGCGAGATTGCGAGCCATGCGGGCAGGCTTGCCGTTTTCGTCGAGCACGAGCCAGTCCGGATGCTCTTTGACAACATCGGAAACGACGAACTTGCGGCCACCGTAGCCGTGTTGTCCGTCTTCCACGGCGAGCGGTAACCACCAGAGCTGGACTTTGAAACCCTGGTCGTGGAACTGCTTGACCATTTCCTGCATGGCGTTGCCGGCGAAGACGGGCAGACGGGGCTCCCAGTCGCCGTAGTTATTGAACCAGCCATCATCGAGCGTGGCCCAGTGGATGCCGAGTTCCTTGAGCTTTGGGATGGTGTCGACCATCTGTTTGGGAGTAACACCAAACTCATAGCCCCAGCCGCACCAGGCCACCGCATAGTTTTCGTCGTTGTTTGGCGGTTTGCCGAGCCCTTCTTTTTCGATGGCATCGGACCACATCTTGAGCGGTTCGTAGAAGTCACCAGAGTAGACCGCGAGAAATGTTCTGGGGCTGGAAAAGACTTCGCCAGGCTTCAGGACGGCGTTGGCAGGAAGGGAAACGCCGGCTTGTACCTGGCCATCGTGAGTGGTCTGCACCGGCACGGAAACCACTAAGGGAAGGGTTTCGATGTGGCCGATCGCTTCTCCCACGGCACCGGACCAGAAAGCAACGACCGGAATGCCGCCACCTACGTGGCCAAGGTCGTCTTTTACAGCGACTGGAGCACCGAATGGATTTTCCTGAGAGAACTTTGCGGGGACGGGAAAGATCTCGTCCTTGCCCCACTTGAGGCTCGAGCCTTCGAAGGTCCAGAGCGTTGCGCGCGACTTGGCGGAATCGGCCGTGGGGGCAAAGGTGTGGCGCTGGAGAGTCAAGTTGTCGAGCTTGACGTCGGAGTTGCCGGAGTTTTTCAGCTGCATTGAGAGCAACGCAACGTTGGGGAACTTGTCATAGACCTCGAGGGTGAGGGTTTCGTCGAGATCCGTCCCGGGAACTTTGCCGCTCACGATGATTTGCTTGCCTAAGCCTCCCAGCTTGCCGGTAGCGTCTTGAACTTTGGCGGCCGCGAGATCGAGATTCACACCTGGGTAGGCCTTCCTGGCAATGGTGACGATCTGAGCGGGCTCGGCAGAATTAGTGTCCAGCGTGGCCGTGGAGTTTTCCTTCAAGAGCTTGGCGGAGAGAGCGCCGGAAGGGAGCAACGTAAACTCCGCTGTAGGCGTGTGGACGCGGAGTTCGTTGGCCGAAGTGGTCACGGCGACAACGGATTTCGCTGCTGGAATCGAAGGGGATTGCAGCCGCTCGTTCTTGTTCTGACAGGCAAACAGCGAGAGCGTGAGTAACGCAAGCAAGCTAAAAGCCGCCGCGATCGAGAGCCTGCGGGCCAGATTTCGAGTGATGCGTGAACGATAGGAAGACTTTGTTCCATGAACGATGGTCATTAGGCGGACCTTTCGGAAGAAGTGTACTGAGAAGCGAAAGAAAAAGAAAGAAAAAGCGTACAAACGAAAGTGGCGGGAAATCAGGGTTGCGGCACGGCCTCGATGGTCAGGACCTCGAAAGGCTGGAGCTGGAACACAAGAGGCTCGCCGGCCGTGAGCGAACGGGCGGATTGCTGCTCATCACGCTTCCACGGAGAACGAGCAGTGAAATGACGTGGAGCCTGGCCGGGTAGTTCGAAGGCTTGCGCGACCTCGAGAGAGAAGGACTGCGGGTTGTCGCTCGGATTCCTGAGCGTGATGATTCCCTTCTCCGGCGTCCAGGCAGCCCAGCCGTAGACTTCGAGCTTGGCCGGGTCTCCACCGATCCAATGCGTGTCTACAAGGACAGCGGCATTACGGCGCGACCAGTTGGCCGCCTCGGCAAGGCAATCCCAATCTGCCGGCGTCATGGAAGCGTGGGTGATGTAGAGCTCTTGCAACTGCGTGCCCGAGCCAAAATAGGATTGGACTTCGTGGGGGAAGGCGTGGGAAGGATCGTCGGTGAGATGTTCCGCCTGACGCGCGTAAACAATGCCGTGCAACATCAACGAATTGAGGGGAAAGAGCGGGCCCTGCTTGACGATTCCGCCAAACGTGTCCGCATCGCGATAGGTGATCCATTTCTCGCGCCAGGAGCCGACTCCCGCGAAGCCGGTGTCATCGCCGCCGCGCCAAATGGAATCGGCGTAACGCAGCCAGAAGGGCGAAGGATAGGTGCCGGTGGTGAGGTTCACGAAGATGCTGGGCTTCAGCACGCGCCATTCCTCGATGAGACTGATGGCGGCGTGGAAGTCGCTATCGAATTCACTTTTGGGGAAAACGCTGTTGACGTTGCCGGTGCCATCGATTTTGAATTGATTGATGTCGTATTTGCGGATGAAATCGAGGGTAACCTCGCGGAAGCGCGCAAAATATTTCGGCCCGGAAAGAGCGAACCCACCTTTATTAGTTTCGAAGCCTTGCTGCTTGCCATATTTCAGGCGCTCTTCTTTGGCCTTATCGTAACCGCCCCACGGAGAAAGCCAAATGCCTGGGGCGGCACCATAGCGGGCGGTGGCGGCGGTGATGGGAGTAAAGCCATTGGGGAAGCCGGAATCGAAGCTCCAGAGGGAGCGCGGATCGTCCCAGCCGTCGTCGAAGAGGAAAGACTCGAGCTGAACGCCGCGTTTTTCGTGGAGTTCCGCGCCGAAAGCGGAAATCACGTCGAGCGCAGCGGCCTGGTCATAACGATTACCGTAGCCGATGTCAAACCAAGAGTTGTAGTGGAGAAAAGGACGGTAGGGGTGAGCGCGCTCGCGTTCAACGTAGTTGAGGAATGCGCGACGCATTTGACCTTCGGGCGCAATGCCGATGACGGAGGAATAGGTCACGGACTGAGCGGGGTTCAGCGGCAGTTCCCTTTCGATGAAGCACCTGGCCTGCTGCTGCTCGACGGTGCAGCGGCTGAGGGGATGCTCGAATCCCAAAAAGACATTGCCGATCGTGATGGGAGAACCCTTCACCGAGCCCACCAGTTCCGCCTGCAGCGCGCCCAAATCGAACAGGCGAATTTCGCGGACGGCACAACCATTCGCACAGGAGAAGGAAACCTGCTGGCGAATGAAATTGTCGCCGTCGCGCAACTCGGCGGACCAAATGGCCGTAAGGTTGGAGGATGAATCCTTCAGCTCAACGACGGCACGTTTGCCGGCAAAGTGCTCTTCGAGACGGGACGCTAACGGTTGAGGGTCAAAATCCTGCACGCGAGGCTTGCCCACAATGACCATCGCCGAGGACGTCAAGGTTTTGCCGCCTGCGAAGACCACGGTGAAAACATCGCCCAGGGGGAGCGTGGCCGTACCTGCATAGGACGCGACAAATGCGCCGTGGGCCAGCCTTCCGGAGTTGGTGGACCACTCGGCGGCCAGAGCGGAGTTCTTCACGACGATGGCGGCCGGACTCACTTCGACGACGGCGTGGCCGGGTTGCATTCCGTAGAGATAGCTGGCTTGCGCATGCACGGGCAGCCACGGGAAGCACAAAACACTCAGCAACAACACAACCAATAACACGGGAAACCATTTCATGGAGACTCCTCGGGAGCGCCAGACAGGAAGTTCAACTATTGTTCAACTATTACGCCGCAATGAAAACATTGCTGCGATTGTACTGCAAGCGGACGCACAGCGGGCAGGCGGTTTTGTTAGTATTATTTCGAATGGACAGAGGAGAAGCGATGAGCGATGCAGCGAAGAGCACCGATCCATTTGTGGCGATGGTGACCGCCAAAGCAGAGGTGGACCTGCGGTTGAGCGATTTCCATCCCCGGTCAATGCTGGTGGCGCCAGAACACGAAATCCGCCGGCCCAAGTTTCCGGTGATCGATTATCACAACCATCTCGACGCACAGGAGCCGCGCGAAGTATTGCGAGTGATGGATGGATGCGGCATCGAGAAGATCGTGAACATCACGATGTACACGAAAAGGCGCTGGCCATCATCGACAGGTTCCATTCGGCGGATCGCGATCGATTTGCGACGTATGGATGGATGGACTGGAGCGACGTGGAAACGCCGGGATTTTTCCAGCGGAGTGTTGAGCGGCTGGAACGACTGGTGGACCGCGGAGCGTGCGGGCTGAAGATCTGGAAGGACCTGGGAACGAAGGTTCGAGATCAGGACGGATCGCTGCTGCGAATTGACGACGAACGACTCGATCCGGTGTACGAAAGAGCGGCCGAGCTCGGCGTGCCGATCATGTATCACATTGCCGACCCGGATGCGTTCTTCCTGCCGATCGACGCGCGGAACGAGCGCTATGAGGAACTGGCGGCGCATCCTGAGTGGAGCTATTACCGCTCACACTACGGAAAGGAAGAGCTGCTGGCTCAGCGGGATCGCGTAATCGCGCGCCACCCGAAGACCACATTTGTCGGGGCGCACGTTGCGGAGCACCCGGAAGATCTGGCGTACGTCAGCCGACTATTGGACAAAAATCCGAATCTGCATGTGGACATCGGGGCGCGGTGCGCCGAATTGGGACGGCAGCCTTACACGGCACGAGAGTTCTTCCTGAAGTATGCCGACCGAATCCTGTTCGGGACTGACCTGATTCCTGAAGTCAACATGTACCGATTGCATTACCGGTTTTTGGAGACACGAGACGAATATTTCGAGTATCCCTCGCACGCGTCGAGGCAGGGCCGATGGAACATTTACGGGTTGTTCTTGCCTGATGATGTGCTGCGGAAGGTGTACCGAGAGAATGCCGTTCGCTTGCTGAAGCGGCGATAGAAGGCGTCCGGAGAGGGAGCCGTGGCTATGGCTACGGAGAGGCCCGTTGGCCTTGATTCTGCTGTTGCTGTATCTGTCGGCGCTGCTGGTACATCTGCTGCAATTCCTGGATCATTTCCGAAGGGGATCTCGCGCCTCCGCTCGGAGCACTGCCGCCTAAACCACCGTCAGTCGTCGCCGCAGCTACCCTAGGTTGCAGACTTGAAGGGGCCTCCGGGGCGCCGGGTACCGCGGCTGGCTGGTCGGTAGGTGTTGCAACGACAGCGACGTCTTGAGCCGGGGGAATCTCGGGTTGCGGAGCGCGCGCGGGTGAAGGCACAACAGAACGGCCGGAGGGAGTGAAGGTGGTTGAACCCGTGGATGGGGAGCCACTTTTGTTCCTGGCCATGAGCGTAACGCTCTGGATAGCCACGGCGTCTTCATCGGAGCCCTCGATGATGTAGTCGAACTCGGACCAGCTCAGCAAGTCTGCGAGAATCTTGCGAGCCGGTCCGGGTCCGAGATGGGCGGTAACCCGTTCCGTGGAAGCGTTGGTCGGAAGGTCAATGTCGGCGCCGGTGGCGGCGCGAAGGGCCAAAAGAACATCGGAAAGGCTGGCGTTGTCAGCGTTAACGGAGAGCAGCCCGTCCTCGAGGGTAACCAGAGATCTTGGGCCGGTCGCCGGAGCGGTTTGGGATTCAGGTGTCGATGTCGACGGTGGACCCGATGACCTGGCGCGGGCAGCGGTCTGAATCTGTGGGGCTGGGCCCTGTCCGGGGGTTTGGGCACCAATCTGGCTAGCAGGGAGGCAGGAAACGGATAGGAGGACGAGCAGGGCTCGCCCTGGGACCGTGCGTTGACCCGTTGCCAGCAATCCGGAATTGGCCCTTCGCCTCATTCAGTTGTCGATCCCGCCCAATTCTCCCAAGGCCGAGTTGCCGCTGAACCATTAGAACGTAACAGGGATACCCGCGCCTTCTTTGCGCTTCCTCAATGTAGCCTGCAATTGGCCTAAGGCTGAGACCGCAAGCCGGCCGATAACCCGCGTCGGAACTGATTCTGGGTCACTACCGATGCCGGAAACAGGTCGGGCTGGCTTGGGGTCTCCATATACTTCAAGTTGAAGTCGGAAGTGACGCCCTTAAAGGCAAGGTTCAGGTCACTCACCGTGTTCTGAAGTTGCATGGCAGCTTCGATCTGAGGGCGCGCCTGTTCAAGGGTAAGCTGCCGCTTAGAATCCAACCTGAGAACAAGGACAATGTTGTCACTCTCGATGAGCGGCGAAGTTTCGCCGAGATCCATGTCGAACACGCGAGCCTCATCGGGGGATTGGGTCGGGCGACGAACAATGTTGAGATTGGTCCTGGGCAGGCCGCCCTTGATGCCGAGTTCCTTATAAGCGCGCGCCTGCAGGGCATCGAAATCGTCGCCCTTGAGGATGCGGTCTCGGAGTTCTTCCATTTTGGTTTTGACGACAACCGCGTCCAAGGGTAGGCCAGACTCGGTAGCGGCGTTCAGAGGCACGGCTATCCGGCGGACCTCGGCTTGCTCGAAGTTCTTCTGGTTCTTTTCGTAGAAGACCTCCACCTGTTCATCGGGAATCTTGGATGCCTGAATTTGCAATCCCTGCAAGATGTGATTGGTGAGGACCTGCATGCGGGCGAGGGTTTGGTCGAGCTGGATCTCGTGAGCGATGGCAGGATCTTTGTCCAAGTGGCGTTGTTCAGCGAGTCTGGTGGCGGCGATGAGCCTCGCGTAGGTTAAGGCGAATTGCTGATGCGCTTTGGGAGACGCCTCTGGATCAAGGGCAGCCACAATGGCATCCAACTGTCCCCTGGTAACGACGGTCCTGCACTCGGCCCCAGCTTTCGCGTCTTTCGCCGGAGGAGGGCACACACCCTCTAACGTAAAAATGGGGGCGCTAAGAGGTATCTCCGGCTTAAACCGAACGGAGGTTGTTGCAGAGCCATGAGCTGGACGGGCAGAACTCGGCGAAGGGGCAGCGGTGGCGGCCCGTACCGCGGGGCGCGTACCGGTCTGGCCGAACGAAGCCGTGGCCAAAAATAGCGAAGACAGACATATCGTAGCTGCGCGCATCGATACTCCTGGAGTTGGATTAACCCGCTTCGGAAACTTGCATCAGCGCCTGAATATTGCGAACGACGACGGCTTCGCGGCGTGTACTGATGATCCCAAGGCGCTCCCAGTGCGAGAGCAAGCGGCTCACCGTGAACAAGGTGGTGCCGGTGAGCTGGGCCAATTCCTCGCGAGAAAGACTGATTTCCAAGGCCCCGCGAGTGTGCTGGCGCAGTTGGTTCGAAAGACGGATCAGTTGCTGGCTCAGGCGCGGAGCGACTTTCTGCGTGGAGATCTCGCGGAAGCGCTCTTCAAGTTCCTGCAGACGAACACCAAGGAGCCTGGCGGTGTTGCGACGCAAAACCGGGAAGCGGTCGGAAACATGCTCGAACGCGGCGGTATCCCAAACAATGGCGGTGGTAGGCTGGGTTGTCTTGGCGGTGACGAGATTATTGGATCCGAGATAAGATTCAAGAGCGCCTACCAACTCGCCGGGGCCACTCAAGCGAAGAATCACTTCGCAGCCAGTGGGACCGAGCTGTGTGGTCTTGACGCAGCCCGAGAGCACCAGAATCACCTGCTTGCAAGGAGCACCTTCAAGAAAGATGGTGTGGCGGCGGGCGAATTCTTTCTCGTGGGCCGCAGCGACAACCTCCTTACAATCCGACGCCGATACATTGAAGAAAATCGGAAGGCTCTGCATCCACTCCGTGCGCCGACCAAGGCTGAAATCCCGGTCAACGCCGAGCATCGGACGAGCCGACACAACTTGCATATTGGAAACTTCTTCTGGCATCGAGTCCACCCTCTGAACCGCTCCAACTCTCACCCGTCCGTGAGTTTGGAGAAGATAATCGAAGCTACCCGGCCCACATCGCTTCAAGAACAACCGGCCCGAAGGGAGAACCGGTCCATCGCCAGGAAAGGGCACAGTAACGACGCGGGTTAATTGAAGACGCCCACTATAACTGCCGTTTCCTGCGCTCGTTGTGGCAACGAAAGATTCGTGAAGGGGACGACCCAGCCAGTCGAGCGTTAACTGGCTTCGGTGGAGTAGATGGTGCAAATTGGATGCCATTAGTCTAAGAACATGTAATGTCTGTAAGGTATTGGTAAAGAGCGAGTTTCTTGCGATTGCGCAAAGTGGGAAATTCCGACGGAAAGAATTGGATTGCACAGTTCGGGCAGTTTTGTGCCAAGGATTTCTCTCTTTTATGCAGTAAGAATTGTCTAACCAACCAAGGAGCAGGGCTTTGCGGGTAATGGTAATTCTGGGAGGTGATGTATTTTGCAACAATCAGTTTTGAAACATTCAAGGACCAGCGCCGACTGATAAACGGAGGCGCTTAGTGCGGCGACGTGTCGCCGACCGACGGCTGTGGAGCAGGAGGAGCCGGAACACGAGTTATGCGGGCGACTGGAGCCGGGGCGGAAGCGGATCGATTTGCGCCGGAGGAATTCGCGGGGTTCCCAGTTTTTGCATTGTCTGCCGAGGAGTCCTTAATCTCGTGTCGGATTCCGGTGACCGTGGCGGTACCTACATCGATCAGGCGAAGGTTCTGTTCTGTGATGCTTTGGGCGCGAACGATATGAGGAGTGATGGCGAAAACGATCTCGCGCTGTTGGCGCTGCTTGTCTTCCTGTGCAAACAGGTATTTAAGAATGGGAATCTTGTATAGATAAGGGTATCCAGCCAAGGACTTGCTTTCCGTATCTTCGATGATTCCGCCGACGAGATTGACGTCTCCGTCCCCCAGGCGGGTCTGTTGTTCGATCCGGCGCTGACCGATGATGGGCTGGACAATGCCACCGATGTTGGTCTGACCAGTGACGGAAGAAATTTCCAGGGACATCTTGAGAGTAACCTCTTTCTCCGAGTGAATGTGGGGGGTAATGTCCACGTTGACGCCAATATCGAGGTACTGGAATTGCGTGCTCACGAGAGAGTTGACACCGCCGACTGTTCCGGGGGTGAAGGAACCGGTAGCGACCGGGACGCGGTCGCCAATCTTGAGGGTAGCCTTTTCATTGTCCATGGCTCGGAGCTGGGGATTTTGCAGCACCTTGGTACCACTATCGCTCATGAGGAAGGACATGGTTGCGCCGGGAACGGTGAGATAGAAATTGCCCGCGGCGAGGTTGGCGATCTGCGGAAACGACCAGGATGCGCCACTGCCTCCTGAGCTAGAACCATTGGTGTTTCCGTTCTTGTCCGTCCTCACCGGAGACATGGAGACGCTGACAGAGGTCGGCGGATTGGTGCCGATAGTCCTCAAGGTGTCTTTGCTGACTTCCATGACGGCAATCTCGATCATCACTTCGGGCTTGGCCTTGTCCAAGTCTTCGACCAACCTCTCCGCGAGGATCAATTGATCGGGCGTGCCGCGGAAAACCATGGCGTTCTGAGCCGGGATCAACTGAACGCGAGTCAGATCGAGCATGGAACTGACAGTCTTCGAGGCTTCCTGAAGTTCAGCAGTGGAGGAGACATTGCGCATGAAAAACATGCGCATGGCCTGATGTTCGTATTCCTTGCGCTTGGCAGCGGTGTCGGCCGAAACAAGAATAGTGTTGGAAGAAAGCGGCTGCCAGAAAGTCTTGGATTGCAGAGCGAGCATTTCCAAAGCGCTTCGTGCGCCCACGTCGTTCAATTCAATATTCACTTTTTGTGGCTTGAAATCGGGATCGAAGAGGACGTTGACGCCAGCGAGCTTCCCAATGATTTTGTAAGCCTGGTCCGACGGAGCGCTAAGGCGCATGTTCATCGGAGTGTTTGACGGGGGATGAAAATCAACCGGACCGGGGACCGCGTCCGCGGCTTTGGCGGAAGCGGACTGGGCCGCCTGAACCTTTGGCTCCTCCTTCTGAGCGCCGTGCTTGATCATATCGGCGGTGTTCTGCGCCTCCATCTTGGCGATCAGGTTGGTAGAATCGATTTGCATCGCGCGGGTGAATTCCGCCTCGGCCTCGGACAGCTTGCCGCTCTCGCGAAGCGCCACGCCGGACTTAACGTGCTGAACGGAGGCATAGAAACGCATGCGAGTCACGGCACTGGCGTACTTGCTGTTTTTGGGTTCGAGGGTCAAAGCTTGGGTAAAGGCCTCGTAGGCAGCGTCGTAGTTGTTCTGAGATTCGGCCTTCTGACCTTCTTTGTAATAAGTTTCCGCCTTGTTGGCCCAGACCGGAACGGCGATGGAAAAGGAAAGCAGAATGGCTAGGGCCGCACGAGAAAATGCAGCAACGCGCGCCGTCCGAACAGCGCGGCACACGCTCTGAAATTGGTCCAGGAGCTCTTGCATCAAAGCCAACACCAACATCACGAGCCAGAGCACCAATCGCTTCATAGCCGTCCTTCTTGCAGATTACACAATAGCAATAGCTGATTGTGAGTCGCAGGTATTTGCGATAGAGCAAAGACGATACGTTTTAAACATGAAAATTGGTAGGAGCACATTTCTAGTCGCGGGCTGCAGGTGTAGGCGGAGCATAGAGAGTGCACAGGATAAAGGCTAACCAGTTGTTTTTGTGCAAGATGGCTTAGATTGCCGAGTCAGTTTGGCTAAGCCCGCGATGGTCAGAGACAACAAAGGGAGTACGACGCGAATGAAGTGGTTGGGCCAAATTTTCGTCTGCGTGGTTCTTGCGGGCTGCCTGGCGGGAACCTGCTTTGCGGGAGAGACTGCCACACTGCGGAACGGGTTCGCGATTCATTATGAACGGCGCGAGTCGCTGGGCGACACGACACGGCTATACCTGGCCGACTCCAGCGACAGTTTTGTTGACGTTCCGACGAACGACATTATGCAGATCGAGGTGGACAAGGTGCCGACAGCTACGACGCCACCGATAAAGCCGCAGACGGTAAACCACCAGCCGATAAAACTGGACGAAGCACTGAGCGCGGCCAGTCAGAAGAATAATGTT
>Ga0335077_10001204_pt1 | contig 30502 bp, 25 predicted proteins | sample Lox_Sample_31_FD_207151 | JGI IMG/M metagenome (GOLD analysis project Ga0335077, IMG submission 207151) | Soil microbial communities from Loxahatchee National Wildlife Refuge, Florida, United States - Lox_Sample_3.1 | ecosystem: Environmental > Terrestrial > Soil > Wetlands | place: USA... | reverse complement strand
GCACAATGCCCGCAGGGGTGTTCGGAGCGACGTGGTTCCATCCGGCCTGCAGGAAGTTGAATTGATCGGCTTCATTCAAGTTCTGAAAGCTGTAGGGCGAAACGAACGAAGCAGAAATGCGCTGCGCAGCCAGGACCTCCAGTCCCGCGGGCATGCCCCAATTCGACAGATGGTCGCGCGAGCCGCTGTAGAGGAGATCGAACTGATCATTTGGTCCCGCTTGAGCGCGAAAACGCGTATCGCCGAACAGCATTCGGCTATGCAGATCGTTTCCCGGAGCGGCGATGGGAACCGTCTGCGAGGACCATTGGCCCGCGAGCGAAACGAAGAGATCGGCCCATTTGGCCAGCGCGCCGCCGGCTTCCGCCGCGTCTCGCGTGAGCCAGCGATACTGCTCGTTTTGGAGCACCGCGCCTCGATCGGCGGGCGGCGGGAGATTGCTCGAGGTCAGCGCGGCGCCCGTGCCGCTGGTGGAAAAAGCGCCGTGCCATGCGGCGGCAGGCTGAGAAGGGAAGAAGCCGATCTCGGCGCCATAAGCCAAGGAGGTTGTCTGGGCGAAGCCGGAGCGCGCGACGATTTCGTCGAGCGCGTCCACATTGGGAAGAATCGCAGGCTGGCCAGGCTGGAACGAGTCCGTGGCGTCCATTCCGAGGAGTTTGAATTGCGTGCCCGTCCAGGAAATCCCGCGTTGCGATTGCCAGGCCAGGCGATTGTCGCCGAGACCGGAATAGTTCAAAGGCTGCGCGGCAGTGGCGGGTTCGCGGCCGAGCATCAGGCCCGAAACAGTATTGCTTGCCGCATAGTTTTCGCCGGGAGATGCGGCCCAGACTCCGGGACTTACGGAGGTTTGGGTTTCGATCTGGAGGTTTCCGGAAGCGGCGATCGTGAGATGGAGGTCTTCATTTTGCAGCGGGTCGATGACTATGGATATCGGCGAAGGCGCGGAGGCGCGCCCATTCTGCACGGTTAGCTTGTAGTGGCCGTACGGCAGTGTGAGAGCAAATGCTCCCCGCGCATCGCTCTTGACGCTGGCTTGGAAGCCGAGATCGGAAGAGATGACGATGGTGGCGTCCTCGACCGGCGCTTCGGCATCGCGAAGAGTCCCTGTCAGCATACCGGTGCTCATTTGCGCGCGCAGGGGCAGCGAAGCAAAAAGGGCGAGCGTCAGCAGGGTGAGCCGAAGCTTCTTATGACGAGGGCGGCGAGGGCAGGCGGACATGGGTTCGGGCGATAGTCTAGCCGTATCGAGCGCGTACAACGATGGGATTTCTTGAACGAGGCCGGAGAGATTCTTCGTCGCTCCGCTCCTCAGAATGACAGCGCTGAGGATAGGCCGGAGAGGTTCGCCGGTGAACGGGACTAAGGGGTGAGCCGATCCAAAAGGGCGGCGATGCGGTCCGGCGAAGGCGGTTCGATTTCAAAGATCGGCCCGACGTCGATATCGGGAAAGCCGAGCCGCGTGAGGCGGGCGCCGAGCGTTTCGCGGATGTGCGCGGCGGGCGCGCCGCGCATTTTCAGGAGCGCCTGAAAGATGGTTTCGTGATCGGCGCTAACGAATTTGTGGGAAGCGAGCCGGGCGAAGATCCCGGCGCGGGCTTTTTCGTCCGGACTCGGCGAGCAAAGCGAGGCCAGCAGCTGCCGCTCGATATCAGCGGCGGATAAGTTCAAATCCGCTTGGTCCATGAAGAAGCGCCTTATTGCGAGGCGCGCCCGGCAAGGCGCCGCACAGCGGCAAGCGCCAGTTCGTTTCTGGGATCGGTTTCGAGGCCGGCGCGATATTCCCGCATGGCGTCGGCGATGCGGCCTTGGCGCTCGTCGATGGCGGCGAGGCCGAAATCGGCGCGGTGATCGAAGGCGTTCAGCGCGAGCGCGGCCTGATAATCCGAGCGCGCCTTGAGCATGTCGCCGGCGGCCAAATCCAAATCGCCCAGATTGTCGTAGGCTTCCTGATTGGCATCGGCCTCAGCGGAACGCGCGAACTGCTCGCGCGCGTCGGCGCTCCGGCCTTGTTCCAGAAGGAAGATTCCGTATCGATTGCGCGCGCCGGTGTCCAGCGGCGCGAGCGAAACGGCCTGCTGGAAATTCGCATCCGCGTCGGCGACGCGCCCCGTCTCCTGATACATTTCGGCCAGATCCTTGTAGGCGTCGGCGAATTTGGGACGAAGGCGAATGGCTCGCGCAAAGAGATCGGCGGCCTCGTCATAGCGTTTCTGATTCTTGCGGACCAGGCCAAGATCGGTGAGGGTGACGGCATTGGGCTGGCCGGGTCCGAGCGCGAGTGTCCACTCGCGTTCCGCGTCCGCCCAATCGCCGCGATCCGAATAGACCACGCCGAGATTGGTGTGAATGATCTGCGCGTCGGGCTGCTGCTCGAGCGTGCGGCGGTACAGCACTTCGTCGCTGCGCCAGTCGCGGTTGCGAGCGACGGCGATCACGGCGTAAGCGCAGCCCAGCACGATGAGGCCGACGGTCACGGCCTGCCGTAAGAGGAGGCTGCCCGCAGACCGAGGCTCGGCCTGAGCTCGTCGCCATAAAGTTGCCGCGCCCCAGCCGACCAGCCAGCAGAAGCTGACTGAAGGCAGATAAAGATAGCGTTCGGCAAAAACTTGCGCGGGCATCCAGCGGGCGTTCAGCACGGGCGCAAGCGTCGCGCCCATCCAGATCAGGGTGAACGACATGGGACGCGCATGGCGCCAGAGCCAAACGAAGAGGCCGGCGCAGAGGAGCAATCCGGCGATCCCGCCCCAGACGCGCGGATCGCGGATGCTGTTGCTCTCATGAAAGACATAAAAGGCCATCAGGTGGATGGGCCAGAGGAGCTTCCAGAGATAAGCGCCGATCAGAGCAACGGCGCTCAGCAGGACACTGCTCCAGGGCATCGCGGGACGCCAGATAGCGGGAGCAAACCCGCCCAACACGAATCCGCGGAAGACGAGGTAGGCGGCCGCGGCCAGACACAGGGGCAGATAGCGGCGGAATTTTTCGCGGAATGGGACCGATGGCGCGCCGGGGCGATAGAAATGCTCGTAAACAATGAGCAGAGCAGGGAGGACCAGCGCCTGTTCCTTCGAAAGGAGGCAGAAGAGATAGGTGATCAGGATGGGAATGTAGGAGCGCCAGGATGGCGCGGCGGTGGAGTCCGGTTCCGCCAGGCGCAAGTAGAGTAGAAACGTCAGCAGAAAAAAGACGCTCAGCTCCAAATCCGTGATGCCCGCGATCCAGGCGACGGATTCGGTGTGGATGGGGTGCAGAGCGAAGAGGCCGGCGGCGACGAGCGAAAGCAGGCGGTCGCGAAAGAGGCGTTCTGCGACGGCAAAGACGAGCAAGACGACGGCGATGTGCAGGGCGACGTTCATCAGGTGAAAGCCGAACGGGATAAGCCCGAAGGTCTTATAGGCGATGAGGTAGGCGAAGGTCATCAGCGGCCGGTAGTAGTTCGTCGCGCCTTGGGCTCCCTCGAAGGTCCAGACCGTGCTGCCGAAGATTCGGCCGAGATATCGAAAGCTGTGGATATACGGATTTTCGAGGACCTGTTGGCGGTCGTCGTAAACAAAAGCGTTGGCGAGCGAGTTCAGGTAAGGCACTGCCGCAAGCAAAACCAGAAAAAGAACGGCGAGAGGATCGCCATCCTGGCGCGGCTTTGCCGGGGAGAAACTTCTGGCCATGCAGCCATGGTAGCGAAGCGCATGGGCGGAATCTAGGATTGCGGCGAACGAGGTGACATAGGGCGAAACAGTGTTTGGCGTGCGGCGAAAGCAAGGGCTGCGGCTAGTGGATTTCTTGCCGGCCGAGGTTTGGTTGGGCTGGCAGTGGTGGGGTCTTGTCGAGAATGTCGCGGATTTTGCGCGCCAGGTCCCTTGGGGGATAGGGCTTTTGCAAGAGATGAGCAGCGCCGCGGGAGACCAGTGAGTTCAGCGTTGCGGACTCTTCGGAATAGGAGGTGAAGATTACGGGAATGGCGGGATTCAGCTGGCGAATTTGTTCCAGGGCGTCCGGGCCTCCCAATCTGGGCATGACCACGTCCAGGACGAGCAGGGAAATCCGCTGGGAGTTTGCGGCGAACTGTTCGACGGCTTCGCGGCCGTCGCGGGCGAGGATGATCGAATAGCCCAGGTTGGAAAGTATTTGGTGAGACATTTCGCGCAGTCCTTCGTGGTCTTCCGCGAGCAGGATGGTCTCCTGGCCGCCGCGGAGTTCCGCTTTGTGGACTTCCGGCAGAGCTTCGGCGGAGCCTTCGCTGGCAGGCAAGTAGACGCGAAAGATGGTGCCTTTGCCGACTTCGCTGTAGACGCCGATGTGCCCGAGATGCTGTTTGACGATGCCGAAGGCGGTGGCCAAGCCTAGGCCGGTGCCTTTGCCTTTCTCCTTGGTGGTGAAGAAGGGCTCAAAGATTTTTTCCATGGTGGCCGCATCCATACCGGTGCCGGTGTCCGAGACGCAAAGCTCGACGTAGCGGCCGGGAGATACGGCGGGGTTTCGGCGGCAGAACTCCTCGTCGAGATCGATATTGCGCGTTTCGATGAGAAGCTGGCCGCCATTGGGCATGGCATCGCGGGCGTTCAGGCAAAGATTGATCAGGACCTGCTCGATCTGCGTGGAATCGGCCTTGGTGGTGCGAAGGCCGGAGGCCGGCAGCGTCTTAACCTCGATCTGCTCGCCGATGACGCGCTGCAGCAGCGCCATGGCTTCGCTGACGACATCGTTGAGATTGAGACTGCGGGGAGTGAGCACCTGGCGGCGGGCGTAGGCCAGGAGCTGTCCCGTCAAATTACCCGCGCGCTCGGATTGTTCGCGGATATTCAGGAAGAACTTGTGGGCGCGGCTGCCGGCGGGGACTTCCTCCTCGCCCAGTTCGGCCCAGCCCATAATGGCGCCGATGACGTTGTTGAAATCGTGGGCGATGCCTCCGGCAAGTTGTCCGATGGCTTCGAACTTTTCGAGCTGCCGAAGTTTCTTTTCCGCCTGTTTGTGGCCGCGGCGTATCTGGGCATCCATGAGCTCTCGATGGATGGCGGGCAAGAGGCGCGCGAGGTTTCCCTTGAGAACATAATCCTGAGCGCCGCCGCGCATGGCTTCGACAGCGACGTCTTCGCCGATGGTCCCGGAAACGAAGATGAAGGGGACATCGAGGTCGACATTGCGAACGATCTTGAGGGCGGAGATGCCGCTGAATCCGGGCATGGAGAAGTCGGAGATCACGCAATCCCAGGCGCCGTCGCTCAGCACCGCCCGCAGCCCATCGGCCGTATCGACGCGCTTATGGGCTACCTCATAGCCGCCGGTGTGAAGAGCGCGCAGCAGCAGAGCGCAATCCTCTTCCGAATCTTCGACAATCAGGGCGCGCAGTGGAGTGCGCATTTCGAGTTACCGATTGCTATTTGCGCCGAGCCGAACGGAGGCCGGGGGCGTTCGTTGAGGAGCAGCCAGTAGAGACCCAATTGGCGGACGGCGTCGACAAATTCCGCGAAATCTACGGGCTTTCGCACATAGCTATTGGCGCCGAGGCCGTAGCCATCGAGGCGATCCCGTTCCTCGTTGGAAGAGGTGAGAATGACGACGGGGAGGAGTTTGGTTTGCGGAGCGGCGCGCATACGCCGCAACACCTCGAGGCCGTCGATCTTAGGCAGCTTCAAATCGAGAATGACGATCTGAGGGGGGACCGGTTCTCGCTTGGCATAGGCTCCGGTAGCGAAAAGATAGTCCAGGGCTTCCGCGCCGTCGCGGGCCACCACTACGTCATTGGTGATGTTGTTCTTGCGGAATGCCCGAAGGGTGAGAGCTTCGTCATCGGGATTATCTTCGACCAGCAGAATGGGGCTGCTTGCCATTGTTATCCTCCCGTAAAAGTGGACTGGCTTCGCAGTGGATGGCGGCCGTCTTCCAAGCGAGTAAGCACTCTGCGCGGAGGGGATTGCGCAGACGCAGACAGAGCTCCGCAGATTTGAAGTTTGCGTGCCATGATCGCACCACGAGAACCGTGGCGGCCGGACGGGAGGAAGGGATCGCGCCGACTCGCTCGCTAAATCAAAGCAGTCCTATTGTGGATTTGCGGCACAAGGGGGTCAACAGGCAGGCGGCGCGGGGTGCCTATCAGTAAAGGCCGGAGATTCCCGGGAGAGGCGCGAATACCGTTGTGAGATTGAGCCTTCCGCGGGTTGCGCTGCAACAATCAGCTTTGGCTGTCGCGGTTATCGTCGACGAGATATTCCTCGGGAACGTCGTCCTCGGGAACTTCCCTGGTTTTGATCGGGCCAGCATCGGCGTCGGGAGCGTCCTCGACTCCCTCGACGGCTTCGGCTTCGAAATACTGCCCTTCTTCCTCCAGTTCCTTGACACTCTCCGAATCGGCACCGGCGTAGCCGGACAAGCCCTGAGTGTCTCCCGATTGCGTGGATTCGTCCAAAGCAGCACGGTTTCTTGCCAGACCCACGCCGCTTATGACGCGGGGGCTGCGCTTAGCACGGGGCCCGCTCTTGGCACGGGGGCTGCTTTTGGCGTGGGTTTTTTGGTTCCGGCGCGCTTTCGGCTTGGGGCGTTTCTTGGAGGACTTAGCGGACTTGACGGATTTTGCGGACTTGACGGACTTGACGGACTTTTTCTTCTTCATGTGGCCCTCTTTTTGTCGGGACGACGCTTCATTTGATGCCGCTGCCATGCGCGAGAGCACGTCCGGCGAGAGATATTAGCACGGGGCAACGCCGCAGCACCGTGACATGCAAAGAACGCCGCCCGGGAAGCGAACTTGCCCGCGCTCCTGCGCCGGTTCATCCTATGAATAGAGGAAAGAGACATGCCAGCGGAACAGCTCAAGGCCGCGGCGCCATTCCTGATCGAACAAAAATACGGCGAATACTCGGAAGAACAGCACGGAGTCTGGCAGGAACTGATTCTTCGCAGATGGCCGCAGATTGAAGCGCACGCCTGCCGGGAGTATGTGGAGGGCTACCACATCATCGGCTTGCGGAAGGAGCGCCTGCCGAACCTCCGAGCGATCAGCGAGAAACTCGCGCCCAGGACGGGATGGAGCACGACGCCGGTAAGGGGCTTTCTGCCCGCACCGGCCTTTTTCGAGATGCTGGCGGCGCGGATGTTTCCCACGACGACGTGGCTGCGCAGCCGCGATTCGCTGGAGTACACGCCGGAGCCGGACATTTTTCACGACGTCTTCGGGCACGTGCCTATGCACGCGCATCGTGTGTTTGCCGACTTTTTGCAGCATTACGGCAGCGTCTGCGCGCGGATGGAGGACCAGGAACTGCTGGAGCAACTCGGGCGGCTATTCTGGTACACGGTTGAATTCGGACTGATTCGCCAGGACGGAACGGTCAAGGTTTACGGCAGCGGCGTAATCAGTTCGCACCGCGAATGCAGCAACGTGATCGAGGGCGGCTGCGAGGTGAGGGATTTCCGGCTGGAAGAGGTTTTGAGAACGCCGGTGCGCGTGGATCGCATTCACAAGCTGCTCTTCGCCATCGAAAGCTTCGATCAGCTCTACGAAGCCATGCATGCGGCTGAGGATTGGGCGGAGCAGCGCCTGTTGGAGTCGCACCGTGGACGCTAAAAGCTTTAGCCGAGCAGCTTCTGGACGAGATGGTTCAGCCGGGCGCGGCAGTCCGGCTCGATCTCCACAAGCTCGACGCCCATCCCCTGACGCTGACGGACGTGGCGCACGATGGCGCGGGCATGAACTTCGCCAGCAGGAACGACGAATTGCACTTCAATCTGCTCTCCGATCGCCGGCGGTTCCGGCGCGGCAATCGAGAGCCCAGATGCGCTGATGTCCTGGACACGGGAAACCACTGTTTCACCTTGGGCTTTCCAGGTGATGCTCATTCCTCGAGGCAGCGCGATGCGAGGCAGGGTTCGCTTTTCGTAACCGCTGGCGGCCGTGTCGAGCATGTGATGCCAGAAGTCCGGCTGGGGCGTGGGAAACTCCACGGCGACTTCCAGTTCGTGCGTATTCCGGCAAGCGGTGCGAATCACGCGGCACTCCTGCACCTGTCCGGCGGCTTCGTTGATGAGGAGCAATTTTTGGCCGGCTACGACGGGGATTTTCATTACCAGAAGAGCGCCGGCAGCGCTTACGTTGAGGACGGGATTCTCCTCGAAGAAGGGGCCAAATTCGGGCTTGTGACCGTAGACGCGAATACGGGCCGAGATGGCCTGGCGTTCGTTTTGGCGGCGCTCGCCGGAAGGTCGCTCGCCGTGTTCTTTACGCTGCTTGCGTTCGTTTTCTAAAGCTTCCGCTTGTCGTAGTGCCTCATAAATCTGGCTCATGGACGCGATCTCCCCCAGACATCAATAGCGATAGTCTGGGCGAAATCTGTTACATGGAAAATAGACCAGGAGGACCAACTGGCTGGTACGAAGGAACTACGCTTCGGGCCGCTCGAAAACGAGAACTGTATGCGCGGCGGACAGAGGCGGGCAGGGTGAACGCGACGTGGACGTTCCAAACCGGTCCGGTGCTCGTAAGTTGCTGATACGCTGAAAGATTAGCGCCTGGCGAGATTGGGCTTGCAGATGCACGTATACGAAATTGGAGAACGCAGATGATGACACAAATAGCAGGCGACTCAAACATTTCGCAAGTAGTGATCGGGGGGATGGCTTCCGGGAAAGTGAAGCCTGTGCCGACGGAGAGACGACAGTTTGCCCGGTATCCATTCACCGGAACATTCGAGGCCATGGAGCCGAACTCGGGAACAAAGATTCACGGGCGCACTGCCGACCTCAGCGAGGGCGGATGCTACGCCGACACGATGAGCCCATTACCTGCAGGTACCGTAGTGAAGGTCCGCATCAGCAAGGAAAATCGATCGTTCGAGAGCCATGGCACGGTGGTCTATGCCGTGTCGGGAATGGGCATGGGGTTGCGATTCGAATCCATCGAGCCGCGGCAACTGGCAAATTTGAAGAGATGGCTGGGGGAACTTCGGGGGGAGTCGTCACCTGTGGAACTGATGGAGGCGGACCGGCGGGAGGTTGTCACCTGCCCCGATCAGACACGCAAGTGCGTATTGAATCAACTGATTGGCGAACTGATGCGCAAGGGAATCCTGGACGCTTCCACAGCGCAAGAGATGCTGCAAAAGCTGGTCTAGGAGAAGGCCGGGAGGCAGGGGAGGTCTGGGGCAGGGGACCGGAACGGGCTGCCAGCAAGCTGCGCCATCCTCACAATAACCAGCCGGACACGCCTCAAAACGAAAAGGTTGTCGTTACTTTTGTGGCTGGGAAAATAGAACCTACCGGTAACGAATACGAGGACAGACCGGCTCGGTAAGAGTGTGCAATGAAGATATTTGTCTCTAGGGCCGGCGGCGAAGCCGGAGGACAGTTCCGAGAGAGTTGGCGGCGCAACGAGCGGCGGCAATGGTGGCTGTCGTCGTCGGCGATCGCCGTTTCACTGATCCTCACTTCGGGAATCGTATCGCTCCTGCTTCCTACGCTCCTTCCACAACTCGGCAGCTACTACGCGTTCGACGCCAACGTGGCCGTGCACGCCCTGGTGGGGATCATTCTGCTTTTCGACATTTACGTGATCTTCCAGCAGGTGCAGCTCTCCCGGTTTCGCAAGCAATTGGCGGAGCGCGAGGAGCTCTTCCGGCTGATCAGCGAGAACGCGGCGGACATGATCGCGGTGGTGGATGTAAATGGGCACCGGCTGTACAACAGCCCCTCCTACGAGAAGCTGCTGGGCTATTCGAGGGACGAGCTGCGGCAGACGTCGTCTTTCGAGCAAATCCATGAAGACGATCGAAAAACGGTGATCGACGCTGCCACCGACGCGCGGCGCACGGGAATGGGCCGGACGGTGGAATACCGCATCCGGCACAAGGACGGCCGCTGGCTGAAGGTGGAATCGACGGCCAGCGTGGTGCGCAATCAGGACGGGGAAGTGGAGAAGCTGGTGATCGTCAACCGGGACATCACGGAACGCCGGCAGCTCGAAGAGCAGTTGCACCGCTCTCAAAAGCTGGAGGCCATCGGGAGACTGTCGGGCGGTGTGGCGCACGACTTCAACAATCTGCTGGGCCTAATTATCGGATATAGCGAGGCGCTGCAGCAGAGGATCACCCCGGAAGATCCGTATCGGGAGGCGGTGGACGAGATCCAGAACGCCGGGAAACGCGCCGCGGCCCTCACGCAGCAACTGCTGGCGTTCAGCCGCAAGCAGGTGCTGGAGCCGCGGATTCTGAACCTGAACGACATCATCGTGGATATCGAGAAAATGCTGCGGCGTCTGGTGGGTGAGAACATCCAGATGGAGCTGGCGCTGGCGCAGGACACGCAAACGATCAAGGCGGACCGCAGCCAGATCGAACAGGTGATCCTCAATCTGGTGGTGAATGCGCGCGACGCCATGCCCAATGGCGGCAAGCTGACCATCGAAACCGGCAATTGGCAGCTGGACCGCTCCACCGTGCTGCGCCATCCCTACGTGATTCCCGGGCCGTACGCCATGCTGAAGGTCACGGACACGGGGTGCGGGATGGATGCCGAGCTGCAGTCGCACATTTTCGAGCCGTTCTTTACTACGAAGGAGAAAGGAAAGGGCACCGGGCTGGGATTGGCCACAGCTTACGGCGTGATCAAGCAAAGCGGAGGCTACATCTGGGTGGACAGCGAGGTGGGTAAGGGGACCGCTTTCCGAATCTATCTGCCGCAGGTCAGCGGGACGAACGAGCCTGTCGCCGAAGAAAAGCCCGCGGCAACCATAGCGGCGGAGCGCGGGACCATCCTGGTGGTGGAAGACGAGGCCGCGCTGCGAAAATTGGTGAAGAAGACCTTGAGCGAAGCGGGCCATAAGGTTTTCGAGGCGGGGGACGCGGCGGAGGCCCTGGAGATTTCTCGAAAAGGCGAGGGCGCCATAGATCTTCTCTTGACCGACGTGATCATGCCCGGAATGAGCGGAAAGAAACTGGCGGACATCATGGTTGCGGAGCGGCCGGGCATCGGCGTGCTGTATATGTCCGGTTACACGGACGGCGAGATCGCCACGCAAGGAGTGCTGGAGAAGGGAACGGCGATTCTTCGCAAGCCCTTCACACGCGATGAATTGATGCGACGAGTGGAAGAATTCATGATGGCGGCGGCGAGGTGAGTATGGGCGCGAACAGCGGAAATTCGCCGGCCATGCGGCTGGTGGCCATCGACGACGATCCGAAGAATCTGAAGTTCGTGAAGTTCATCCTGGCGGAGAGCGGTCTGGATATTCATACGGAGTCGGACGCGCAGGCCGGCCTCGATCTGATCCACCGGCTGCGGCCGCAGATCGTGCTGATGGATTTGATCATGCCGGGCGTGCAAGGAATGGAGTTGCTGCAGAAAATCGTGGAGTTCGATCCCGGAATCGACGTCATTTTGATGACCGGCTACTACTCCACGGAATCCGCGGTGGAGGCCATCCAGAAGGGCGCGGCCGATTATTTCCCCAAGCCGTTCTCGCCGGAAAAACTTCGGCAGCGCATCGCGTTGATTGTGGAGGACGCCAAGCGGCGGCAGCGGAGCTATAGGCTGGACAACGAGCTTCTGGAGAGTTTTCAATTCCAGGGAATCATTGGCCGCAGTCCGATGATGCTGGACCTGTTTTCCAAGATTCAGCGCATCGCGCCGCATTTCCGGAGCGTCCTGGTTACCGGGCCTACGGGATCGGGCAAGGAGTTGGTGGCCAAGGCTCTGCACCAGCTCAGCGGATCGGATAAGCGCTTCGTGGCGGTGAATTGCTCCTCGATCACCGAAACGCTGGCGGAAAGCGAGCTTTTCGGGCACGTCAAAGGAGCTTTTACGGGGGCCAACCAGGACAAAGTGGGCGTCTTCGAGTATGCCAACGGCGGAACGGCGATGCTGGACGAGATCGGCGAAATGCCCCTGGCCATGCAGTCGAAGTTGCTGCGCGTCCTGCAAAACCACGAAATTCAGCGCGTGGGCTCACCGGCCGTCACCAAAGTGGATGTGCGCGTGGTCGCCGCGACGCACCGCGACCTGCAGGAGATGGCCAAGCAGGGAAAGTTCCGCGAAGACCTCTATTTCCGCCTGTGCGCGGTGGAGCTGAAAGTTCCCTCCCTGGCGGAACGACCCGAAGATTTGCCGCTGCTGACGCGGCAATTCCTGAAGACGTTCGCGTCCCAATATAGCAAGCCCATCGCCGGGCTGACGCGGCGCGCCCAGACGGTGCTGGCGCGGTACTCGTGGCCCGGGAATATCCGCGAGCTGCAAAACGTTCTCGAACACGCCTGCATGATGGCGGAATCGGACGTGATCGACGTGCGCGATTTGCCGGAGCGCGTGCAGAACCAAAGCGCCGCCGGGAATGGCGATTACGAAGTGATGATGTCCATCGATCAGCTCGAGCGGCGGCACGCTCAGCGCGTTCTGGACCACGTGGGCGGAAACAAAGTGCGCGCGGCGGAGGTCCTGGGAATCAGCCGCACGCACCTCTATCAACTGCTCAAAGACAGCACCGAGAAACAGAAAGAGACCGTTCCGAAAGACGACGAGTAAGGGCCACGGCGTTTCCGCACTCCGCTACTGCTTGACCTGTAGAGAAATCCGCAACAACGCCTTTTCTAGGCGCAAAACGCGCCATCGGGCCTACCGATTCTTTTCGCCGTTGCGACCGTCGTTTCTCTCCCGCGACTGGTTCCCGGAGCCCGGATTGCCACGATTCTCGCCGCTCGGCTGCTGGGGTCGAGCGGCGGTCGGGTGCTCCTGGGGGGCGGGTGGCTGCTGGGGTCGAGCGACGGTCGGAGGTACTTGGTTGCGTGGCTGCTGCTCGGGCCGAGCGACGGTCGGAGGTACTTGGTTGCGTGGCTGCTGCTCGGGCCGAGTGACGGTCGGAGGTACTTGGTTGCGTGGCTGCTGCTCGGGCCGAGCGACGGTCGGGCGAACTTGGTTGTGGGGTTGCTCGGGCTGCACGATCGTCGGACGCTCCCTGACATTTTCCTGGCGCGCGGGACGCTCCGCGGCTCGCTCATTGGCTTCATGGGCGGCTACGACTTCGCGCCCGCTAAATTGGCCGGGCCTGACCGTGGCGGCGATGGGCGGCCGTCCGTGATTTTCCGAGGCCAGCAGGGCGCGGTTGGACGCGGCGGCATGTTCGTGCTGGGTTTGCAGCCCGACGGGCGCAATGTGCTGTTCGCGGGTGGCATGCTCTTCGGCAGCCGTGGGCCTGGTGGCGATCCCCCCGGCGCCGCCGTTATAGCTGACGCGATTCACGGCGACATTGTTGATCACGGTGCGAGTGTAAGTGTTATGCACGACGGCAACGTTGACGTTGGTTACCGCGCGGTTATAGACGAAAGTGCGACCGCGCCATTCTCCGCCAACGTAACCCACGCCTGTGTAGCCGAAACCATAGTTAATGCCGCCGTAAAATCCGATGTGAGGTCCCCAGTATCCCGGGTGCCAGACGTATACGCCTTCGCCCCAGCCCCAGTACCCAGGCGTCCAAAGATAGCCGACGCGAGGCGCGATGACCCAAGTCCCCGGAACCCAGAAGTAACCGTCCGCGCCCCAAGCCCAGTAACCGGGAGTCCAGATGTAGCCGTCGCCCGGACATAGCGGCTGCTCGTAGACCGGCAACGGCGGAGGGCCGATCCGCACGGAAACCCCGATGCTGAGTTGCGCTTTGGCCGCGGCGGACAAGGCCAGCACACCACCCAGAAGCAAAAGCGCGCGAAGTATCGAAAGTTTAGGCATAGCTCATCACCTCAAAAGCGCATTTTCCGAAAAGCTCGAACGGAAAGACCTGTGTCGGCTGGGGCGGATCCGGCGTCTTCACGTCTTTGCTAATTCTAACCCGTTGGATGGCCAAAAGTTGTTTTGGGCCACCGGCGTGCTCGTATTAGCAACCCCTTGAAGCTGCAACGGAGCGGCTAGCACACCTACCTCTGTGATTCCGGTCACATCACGGGGTCCACGGCCATAGCGAGAATTAAGAACAAATGAAACTGAGAGCTCAGAGCGCAAGATTTGGAATAGCAGCCGTGGCTCTTCTGTTGGGAATTGCGGCGTATTCGCAGGGACCAGGCGACCGGAAGGGGTTACGAGCCGCAAACGATCTTTTTGCAGTTCAGGAGGCAAGCGCGGAACCCAAGCCCGCAAGTTCGGCCCCAGCGGCGATGGTAAACCTCGACGTGCTAGTGACCGATGACGATGGAAACGTTCTCGACGAACTGCAGAAAGAAAACTTCCGCGTTCTGGACAATGGCAAACCGCAGGCGGTTAGCCAGTTCGAGCCGATGGGTGCGCCGATCACCATCGTGATGCTCATGGAGTACAGCGGCGTCGCCTACAACTATTTTGCGTACAAGGCGGCGTCGTGGGGATCGACCTTCCTGAGCTATCTCGAGCCCGAAGATTACATCGCGGTCGTCACGTATGACATCAGGCCGACAGTGAGGGTCGATTTCACGCGGAACAAGGCGGAGGTCCAGCAGACGTTGAGCATGCTCTCGTATCCGCAATTCCACGAAGCGAATGTCTACGACGCGCTCATCGACACGCTGGATCGCCTCGACCATGTAAAAGGGAAGAAGGCGATTCTTCTGGTCAGCACGGGCGCGAACACCATGGGCCAGAGCACCCTCGACGACACGCTGGACCGAATCAAGAAGTGCGACGCGACGATTTTTTCAGTGGGAGTGGCGGAGGCGGAATATCAGCGCGCTGAAATCTACAGCGGTTCTTCCGTCAGCTATCTGCACTCGAAAAACATACTCGATAATTTTGCCCGCATGACCGGGGGAACAGCCTGGTTCCCGCGGTTTGAAGGGGAAATACCGGGAATCTTCAAGAGCGTGGCTACGTTTCTTCGCAGCCAATACAGGGTCGGATTTTCGGCGGCGAACGTAGTTCCCGACGGGAAATACCACAAGTTGAAGGTGGAAATCGTTACTTCTGACGGAAAACCGCTGGTGGTGACCAATCCAAAGGGGAAGCGCCAGAAGCCGAGGGTGTATGCGCGGGAAGGGTACACCGCCCCTAAAGGGCAACCCCGCGACTGAAACGCGACTGTACAGATTGGGGACGGCAATGACCGTTGGAGAGGAGCGCCGATGAGAAAAGCAATGAGGCAATCCGTGGCATTTTTCCTATGTGAGCTGCTCATTCTGTTGCCGCCGATGGGAGATGCACGGGCGAGGCAGGAGCAAGCGGCGCCACGCTCGGCGCAAACGCTGCCGTTGCGGGACTATCTACAGAAGTCCTACCTCGACTTATTCGAACTGTCGCCCAAGCTGGAGTTCAGCGCCGGGGAGATCGCAGCGCAGCGCGAAGCCTTCAAGGACGGGAAAAAGATGTGCGTGGCGCGGTTCAAGGATCATTCCAAGCAGTATGGGAAGCAGATCGATGCCGCGCAAAGCGAGCTGAAAAAGAAGACGGCTACTCTGAGCGACGCAGAGCGCGCGCAGATGCATTGCAACATTCAGAACCTCGATCTGTTGAGGAGCGAAGCCGATGTGCTGGCAAACCTCGCGATCCCGACCGCATATGAAAACATGAGCGCCAAGCTCGACCTGATCGAACAGTGGCCGGCGCAGCGCAAACAGATTCTGCAAGATCTCGACAGCGGCGCATACATTACGCGGCGATGGGGCGACGTGAAGGACATCGGGTTCCGCGTGATCGAGCCGAAACAACAGGACGACATCAAGAGAGGCGCGCAAGCGGTGGAGGAGATGAAGCGGCTCGGGCTGCTGCCTCCCGAGCTGGAAGACAAGGCCGTTCAGGAATACGTGCGGGGTGTAGCGGAGCGGGTGGCGAGAGCCTCCGACCTCAAAGTGCCACTGCACATATCGGTGCTGCAATCGCGAGAGATCAACGCCCTCGCGTTGCCGGGCGGCTACATGTTCGTTGAACGGGGCCTTTTAGAAGCGGCCGATGATGAATCGGAACTTGCCGGCGTGATCGCGCACGAGATTGCGCACGACACCGCACGGCACAGCTATAAGCTCATGAAAAAGGCGACGATCTCCAGCTTGCTGTACCAGGCGGCGCAGGTCGCTGCCATTGTCCTGACCGGAGGAGCCGCCGGCATCGCCATGTCCTACATCCTGCAATACGGCTTCTACGGTTTGGGACTGGTGATCAATCTACAATTGCTGGGCGTAAGCCGCGACTACGAACTGGAGGCTGACCAACTTGGCGTGCAGTACGCGTGGAAGGCCGGATACGATCCCAGCGGGTTCGTTCGCTTCTTCGACAAGATGGCGACAAAACAGGGGTACGTCAACAGCGTGAGCTGGTTCCGGACGCACCCGCCTTTCTTCCAGAGAATGGTCCAGACGGAGCGGGAGATCATGTTCCTGCAACCGAAACCGAATGCAACGACTCAGGCCGAGGCATTCGAGCAAATGAAAAAGGACCTGGCGCCGATTGCGGCCAAGGCGGAAAAGGAGGAGATCGGGAAGCCGAGCCTTCTGATCACGAAGGAGGAGGGTTGCGCGCCGCCGAAGAAAGTCGAATACAAGCCCGGCCAGCCGATCGAGCAGATTTGCGCCTCCGAGCCGGTAACTCCGGACTCGAAGACGAATCCCGACTGATTCGGCAGGAAGGTGACTCGTGCTTACGCTGATTCTGCTGGTCACGATCATCTTGCTTCTGAATTTAGTTCCAGCATTTGCACGGCCGACATGGATAGTCTTTTCCTTCCTCGGATTTCACATTCCGCAGCGCGGAAAGCGCTGCAGTGAGAGGACTCTATGGAAAAAATCAAAATCGAACAACATAGTTTTACCGGAAGCCTGTGGGTTGCCGGCTGGCTGTTTACGATCGGCTTTTTGCACCTTACGTTCTGGCGGGGGGTCCTGGCGGTTGTGCTGTGGCCCTATTACCTGGGCGCGACCTTCCACCCGTGGATTCACTGAACTAGCCAGGGGCGGAAGGGGAAAGCTGGGAAGGGAACCATGAGCACAACGATTGCAGCGAGTCCCGCGCGATTGGAGCCTGGCCAAGTCGGCAAGCGGTTGACGTGGTTCGGTCCGTCTGGCATCGCGGTTTTCAGCATAGGAATGATCTTCTTGCACCTGCTTCTCCGCTATCTCTTCGGAATGCCCAAGACGCTTTGGCAAGCTCCATTAGTTATTGCGCTGGTTGTAGGCGGGGCGCCGCTGCTGGTGACGCTCATTCGCAAACTTGTCGCGCGAGAGTTCGGTTCCGATCATCTTGCCGGAATCTCCATCGTCACGTCGGTTCTGCTCGGCGAATATCTGGTGGGCGTAATTGTGATTTTGATGCTGTCCGGGGGAACGGCGCTCGAAGAGTTCGCCAGCCGCCGGGCCTCTTCTGTGCTCGATGCTTTGGCAAGGCGAATGCCGCAGACCGCGCACCGCAAAATCGGCACAAGCCTGTCGGACGTCAACTTGGCGGAGATTGCCGTGGGCGATCTGCTGGTGGTGCTGCCGCACGAGATATGCCCTGTGGACGGCGTGGTCGTCGAAGGTCACGGAAAAATGAACGAGGCCTACTTGACCGGCGAGCCCTTCGAGATCGAGAAGGCGCCGGGGGCCCAGGTTCTTTCCGGTGCTGTGAACGAAGACATCGCTTTGCACATTCGCGCCGAGAAATTGGCAATCGATTCCCGTTACGCCCGAATCATGCGCGTTATGCAGGATGCCGAACAGCGGCGACCGCATATTCGGAGGCTGGGCGACAAACTGGGAGCATGGTACACACCCGTTGCCCTTGGGCTTGCCAGCATGGCGTGGGCGCTAACGGGCGAGCCCCGCCGGTTTCTGGCCGTGGTGGTCGTGGCGACACCTTGCCCGCTGCTGATCGCCATTCCCGTAGCCGTCATTGGCGCAATTTCGCTGGCGGCGCGCCGTGGAATCATCGTCAAGAATCCCGCCGTTCTGGAACAGATCGACCGCTGCCGGACACTCGTATTCGATAAAACGGGGACATTGACCTACGGAAAGCCCACGGTGTCAGAGATCTTGTGTGCCCCGGGATTTAGCGAAGAGGAGGTCCTGAAAGCGGTCGGGAGCCTGGAGCGTTACTCGAAACACCCGCTCTCCGTAGCGATTCAAGAAGCCGCGGATGAAAGACATCTTCCTGCCGAGATCGTGTGGGAAATCAGCGAACGGCCCGGTGAGGGCCTTCGCGGAATCGTAAAAGGACGAATGGTCTGGATCACCGGCCGCAACCAAGTCCCGCAGTTGAACGACAAATTGCCGCCCGCTACATCCGGACTGGAGTGCATCGTCCTGTTCGATGGGGTATACGCGGCTACATTGCGCTTTCACGATATACCCCGCCGAGACAGCGGTTCCTTTGTGAGGCATCTGAAGCCACGCCATTCAGTGGAGCGCGTTCTCATTGTTTCGGGCGACCGCGCCCCAGAGGTCCAGCACTTAGCTGAGCAAGTGGGTATCAAAGAGGTTTATGCGTCGAAGAGCCCGGAAGACAAGATCGCCATCGTGCGCCAAGAGACGGCATAAACGATGCGCCTGCCATGCAAGCCGCGACTGTAGGTGTGGCTTTTGGGGTCCAGAGCGATATTACTATCGAAGCTGCCGATGCAGTTGTCCTGGAGACCTCGCTCAGCAAGGTGGACGAACTGATCCATATCGGGAGGCACATGCGCCGCATTGCGCTTGAGTCTGCCGTCGGTGGAATGGCCCTCAGCGTAATCGGGATGATTGCCGCTGCATTCGGATATTTGCCTCCCATCGGGGGCGCCATCGCTCAGGAAATCATCGATCTCGCCGCCGTGCTCAATGCCGTACGCGTTGCGTTTCCTGGCCATTTTCTGACTGATTTTTGACGGATCCGACGTCCGGTCTCTCCCCGCGATCGGTTGACGTGAAAGGCACAGGGGCTCGCCGGCTTGGGAGACCGCAGATCGGAGCTAACGCACAATAGACAGGACGGATTCCCCTTCCTTTTTGCCGACTACTCGGCTCCTCGATTATTGCGGAGATATTACGCGGCGCGATGCCCAAGCGGCGCATTGCCGCGCCGCAGCGGAGATGGCGACGCGCCTCGCCACTTATTTGGGGGGATCAATGGAAACGCTGAGACAGCTTTTTTCCGGTGGATTCATGCCACACGGATTCTGTTATCTGTGGAACCCACGACTGGTATGGCTCCACGTAGCCTCCGACATGCTGATCGGCCTTTCTTATCTTTCGATCCCGGTCACACTGGCCTACTTTGCGCGCAAGCGGCGCGACGTCCCTTTTCCTTGGATGTTCGGGTGCTTTGGAATCTTCGTGGTCTCCTGCGGAATGACGCACTTCCTGGAGGTGTGGAATATCTGGAACGCAGACTATTGGATCGCGGGAGCGTTAAAGGCGGTCACGGCGGTGGCTTCGGTCGCGACCGCCATCCTGCTGGTTCAGCTCGTTCCGGCTGCGTTGGCGGTGCCGAGCCCGGCGGAACTGAGCCAGATCAACGGAGTCCTCGGACAGCAGAAGCTGGAGCTAGGCCGGTCGAACGCGCAACTGGAGGCGGCAAACCGGGAGCTGGAGGCGTTTTGTTACTCCGTGTCGCACGATTTGAGGGCGCCGCTGCGGGGCATCGATGGATTCAGCCAGGCGCTGCTGGAAGATTATTCGCACCAGCTGGATGAGACGGGCAAGCAGCACCTCGAACGCGTCCGCGCGGCGGCCCAGCGCATGTCCGCGTTGATCGACGATTTGCTGGATCTCTCGCGTATCACGCGCGCGGAGATCCAGCGCGAGCGCGTCGATTTGAGTGAGTTGGCGCGCGCGGTGGGCCAGGAGCTCTTCCAGCTCGATCCAGCGCGAAAGGTGGAGTTCGCCATCGCGGCGAACCTGGAGGCCGAGGGCGACCCGCGGCTGCTCCGCGCGGTGTTGGAGAACCTGCTGGGTAACGGCTGGAAATTCACTTCGCGGAAGCCGGCCGCGCGCATCGAATTCGGGCGCATGCAGGGCAATGGAGAGAGCGCATTTTTCGTGCGCGACAATGGCGCGGGATTCGATCCGGCTTATGCGCAGCGGTTGTTTGGAGCTTTTCAGCGCCTGCATGCGGCGACGGAATTTCCGGGCACGGGAGTGGGACTGGCTTCGGTGCAGCGCATCATTCACAGGCATGGAGGCCGGCTGTGGGCGGAAGGCGCGGTGAATCAGGGCGCGACATTTTTCTTCACCTTGCCCTCCAAGGCGACGGCCCACGAAGAAAAAAGGCCCCAGGCGCAGCGTCCGCTCAACCAAGTGCGCCTGTTCTTTATCGATCCTTTCTGAAGTCCCGCGCCGCCACAACCCCCGGTTCTTTTCCGCACCGCAACGGCGGGACCGGGTTCGCCGCGCAGGAAGGTTTTCAGCATGGACCAGAATCCGGTTGTCGTTCCAAACCCGCCAGCTTGCGTGCCGGCCGGAGCCAGCCCGAGCGAGCCGGTACGGAATCTGTGGGTAACCAGATCCTCGCCTTCCTGAGCCAGCCGATTGGGCACGCCCATCAGAGAATAATCACACATGTCTGCCGCTCCTTTCGAGTCGTTGCCGGCACGTACGGGATCGAATGCCTGCTGAACGCGTGGGCTGAGAGAGCGATCCGGAGTCATCTCACGGGAAGGCACAGGCGAAATCGCCGCGGGCGAGCCGCCCTGATCGCCTCCTGCGAACGAATCCCGTATGGGTGAAGTTATTCCTGCGGGTTCAGAAAAGTCCATACAGTTGCTGTGGGAGGGACACCTCAGCGAAGTACCTAGGCTCACGGCGCTGTGCGAGACGGATGAAGAGGCAAGCGGAGGGCCGCGCCTATTTCTTGTTGGCTTCTTTCTCCAGGTTCCCCAGTTCGCGGGCGAGCTCTTCGGCTTGCTCGCGCAAATGGCGGATCTGTTCGGCCATGGCGGGCAAAGTTTTTGCGGTTGGCGCTGGAGGAACGGAAGGTGGAGGCGATGAAGCGGCGCTGGCAAGCACCGGCTGGGCGGGCAGGGATGCGCCCGTCAGTTCCGCGAAGGCTTCGCCGAAAGTATCCCGGTAGATGAGCCGATCGCCGATGGCCAAGACAACTTTCTTGAGCTGCGGCATGCGCGCTTCGGTGGCCTGAATGTAGATGGATTCGACGTAGAGGAAACCGCCGGTTACGGGCAGCGCGATGATGCTTCCGCGCAGGACATGCGACCCCTGCTGGTTCCACAAGGTCAGGTCCTTGGAGATGTTCTGGTCCTGATCGATGCGCGACTCGATCTGCATGGGGCCATACATCAATTGCTGCTTGGAGAGCTGATAGAAGGTCAGCTGGCCCAGGTGTTCGCCGTCGCAGCGGGCGGCCATCCACCCAATCAAGTTATCTTTGCCGCGGGGCGTAAAGGGGAGAATTAGCAAGTATTCCGGCTGTTTCTCTCCCGGCAGCGTGGCCACGATATAGGTGGGCTGAACGGGTTCGGGCTGTCCGGATTGGCCGAAGAGGTTGCGCGCGACCTCCCAAATATCTTCCTTGTTGTAGAAGACCTGCGGATCACGCATGTGGAAGACGCGGTAAGCCTCCGCCTGCGTGCGGAACAGCCCGGCGGGATAGCGGGCATGCCTGCGCAGATCGGCGGGCATGGCCGAGGCGGGCTGGAAGAGATTGGGGAAGAGTTCCTGATACACCTGAATGATGGGATCGCTCGGATCGAAGACGTAGAGCGCGACTTTTCCGGTGTAAGCGTCCACGGTGGCCTTGACCGCATTGCGGATGTAGTTGGCGCCTTCATCCAGGCCGGCGACTGGAAGCGTGGCCGAATAAGGATGGGAGTTGGAGGTCGTGTAGCCATCGGCCATCCAAACCAATCTGCCGTCGTCGGCGATAACGAGATAGGGGTCCTCATCCCAGAGGAGGAAATCCGCCACGTGGCGCAATCGGTCCTGCACGGTGCGGTGGATCATCATGCGGCTATCCGATGTAAGGTAGCCGGTGAAGATGATGTTGGGCTCGCCCTCGGAAATCGCGGCCGCGGTCTTCAATAGAAAGGAGCCTACCGGGAAGCCTCCCGTGCCCTGGTAGGTGGAATACTTGTTCTGGTCGCCGGAAGGATAGTCGAACTCTTCGCGCGCGGTGTGAACGAAGACGGGATCCTGCGTTTTTTCCCCGTAGTAGATCTCCGGACGCGTGAGCTGGAATCCGGGAGATTTGATTTCCGGCGGGGCATTCTCGATCAGCAGCACGGGCAAGCCGTCGGGGGTGATCCGGTTCACCTCGGAGACCACCGCGCCGAAACCGTGGGTATAGATGAAGCGCGGATTGATCCAGCTCTGGCTGGCTTCGGCGGACAACTGGCCGACGTCGATTTCGCGGCCGGAAATCAGCAACTGCTTGATGCGGCCGTTGATGAAATAGCGGTCCACGTCGGTATCCGGGAAGGTGTAGTAGGGACGCAAAGCCTGAATCTGGGCGATGGTGGCGTTATAGGCCCGCAGGTCCCAGAGGCGGATGTTGTCCAGCAGCGCGCTATCCTGCGCGGGATCGACCGTGCCCTGAGCGGACGGGATGAAAGGCTGCTCGGTGGAGTTGCGGTTCAGGCCGAAGGCGATGGTGGTGGCTTCGATATGCCGCTGGATGTAAGGCCGCTCGATGGAGATTTCGTTGGGGCGCACGTAAACGGCGCGCACCAGGCCGGGGACGATCAATTGCACGACGAAGGCGGTGAAGAGCAGGAAGAATGCATTTCGATATTTGCCGGTCCAGGCCCAGGGGATGCCGGCGAGGGTGGCCACGATGAGGAGCCAGCGAAGAGGCAGCGTGATCTTCTGGTCCACGTAATCGGCGCCGGTCATGAAGGCATGCGAGTTGAACAAGAGATCGTAATTGCCCAGGAAGAACCAAGCGGCGAGGCCAAGCAAGAGAATCACGGCGATGGTGCGCAGAAAGCCGGTGCGGGTGGCGCCGGGAAGGAGCAGCGCGCGGGGTTCGAATTCGAACGTGCCTGGCTTCCTGACGAGGACATGGTCGCGCTCGAAACGGAAGCGCTCCGCTAACTGCCATCCGCGCGCAGCGGCCCAAAAAACGAGCGCGCCCAGGATGGCCAGGACAAAAATGAAACTGAGCACTTGCGAGTAGAAGGGCAAGTTGAACAAGTAGAAAGATAGAGGACGGGAAAATACGGGGTCCTTCCATACGTCAGGGGGGAAGCTGATCCGGTGCGAACCCAAAAAGCGCATGACCGTCCAGTAGTCGACCGACAGCTGCGAGAACACGAAAGCGATCAGCGCAAGCGCTACCGGCACGAGCCGGGAGTACAGGGGATAATCGCGTGTACGAACTCCGGCGAAGTGGATGCCACGGTTGTGCGCGATCCACAAGGCGATGAAGGCAATGACTGTGGCGACCGCGACCGGCGCAATGGCGTACCACAACATTTTCGTCCAGGTGCTCACCTGGCCGATCTCCTTCCACCAGTTGTAGTCGATAACGAGATTAGCCAGCGCGGGAACGCCCCAGAAGAGAAGAAGCGCGGCCAAGCCGCCAAGGAAAATCCATTTGCGAAGCTGTGCTGGGTTCATGGAATGAGGAAAGTGTATCAGTTATCGGGAGCGCCGGCGGCGATTGGTACGCGCCAGGATGCCGGTGCTGAGCCAGCCGCCTTCTGGTGTATATTCCTTCGGCCAGCGGCGTTTGTGCGGGCGGGAGACGACGTGGCTCCTCCGTTATTTTTGCAAAGCATCGAAGACAGCGGCCTCAGCACGTGGCTGCGCGAATCGGAATCGCCGTTTGCATTCTATTTTGTGCTGCTGTTTCATACCTTCGGCTTGGCGTTGCTGGTGGGCGCGAATACCGTAGTCGATCTGCGTCTTCTCGGTTACGTGGGCGAAATTCCTCTCGCGCCGCTCAAAGGACTTTTTCGAATCATGTGGCTGGGGTTTGCCATCAACGCATGTTCCGGAGCCCTACTGTTACTGGCCTACCCCACGAAAGCGCTCACGAACCCGTTTTTTTACGTGAAGCTGGCGATCATCGGTTTCGCTGTAAGGGTGATGGTGATGATCAAGGACCGCGTGTTTGGGGATCCGAGCCTGGATGAATCGTCGATGATGAAGCGAGGAGCAGGGCTAGCCAAATGGTCCATTTGTTTGTGGATTGGCGCCATCACTGCGGGACGCCTACTGGCGTACACGTACAAGTATCTTGTCTATCCATCATGATGCACGAGAGCATGATGTGCGAAGGGCGATGACGCAGGAGGCGCGGGCTAAGGGCGGCATATGAATTTCTCGCATCTCCACCTCTTACTGAATCACTTTCCCATCATCGGCGGGATCATCGCGCTGGGCCTATTCCTAACGTCATTTGTAGGCAACAACGCGGGCCTGAGGCGCGCCAGTTTGATCCTTTTTGTAGCCCTTGCCCTGCTGGCGCTTCCCACTTTTTTCAGCGGGATCGGCGCGAAGGGAGAGTTGAAGGCGGAGCCGGGAATCTCCGCGGCGTTGATGGACCGGCACGAAGGCGCGGCGATGCTAGCGCTGTTTGTCATGGAGATTGCCGGAGCGCTGGCTTTAGTTGAGCTTTGGCGGAATCAGGGAAGCTCAACGCCACGGCGCCGGCCGGGAAGCATCCTGGCGATACTGATCTTTTCGCTTCTCACCGTTGGCCTGATGGTGAGAGTGGGCAATACGGGCGGCGACATTCGTCATCCGGAGATTCGGGTTGGCGAAGGCGCGAACGAGACGGGACTCTCCGCCTTCGTGCACGTTTTTGAGCCGTCACCGGATGGGTTCACGCAGGCAATGCTCATCAGCAAGTGGTGGTGGGCGTTCATCATGGACCTGCATTTCATTGGACTGGCGCTGCTGATCGGTACGGTAGGCGTGCTCAATCTGCGGCTGCTGGGATTTCTTAAGCGATTGCCGGTGGCTCCTCTGCATGCGCTGATGCCGTGGGCCATGGCGGGTTTCGGTATCAATTTATTAACGGGGCTTTTCGCTTATATCGGGATGCCGGGCTACTACACGTTTGACATCGCCTTTTGGCTGAAGATTCTGGCGATCTTGCTGGTGTGGCTGAACCTGGCGGTCTTCTATCTGACGGATGTTTTCGGGACGATTGAGCGGCTGGGACCCGGCGAAGACGCGCCCGTATTCGCCAAGTTCATTGCGGGCACCGCTTTGTTCCTGTGGTTTGCAGTGATTACGCTGGGGCGTTACATCCAACCGTACAACAACACCATTTCCATCCGCTGAAGCCGCTCAATTATCCGCAGCCGAGCTCATTTTGCCGCAGGCGCGGCCGCTTTCACGTTTGGGGGAACTGGAAAGACGAGATACGGATTATTCGCGTCAACCGTTTTTACGCGAATATCCAGCACCGGCCGGCCGGCCCGCTTTTCCACGATGTGGCCCGGGGACTTTACGTCGGTGAGGAGCTCTCCGTGGTCGGCGTAATCCGAATATTCCGTCTCTGTGACGAGCGAGCTGAGGGCCGGATTGTCCGGTCGCGTTTCCACTTTCGTCACCAGGCTTTTGGGGTCGAGGGTGGCCTTTACGGTGACGCCGGCGAGAGTTCCGCTGAGCGGAAACGTGATGACCGTGGCGCCATTTTCCGTGGAGACCGTGGTCTTGTCGCCCGCCGCCAGGGAGGCTTTGACTACGCCATAGGGCAAAGTCCAGAGTTGGAGCAGGCGCTGCTGAACGTCGGCCATGGCCGGAGTCGCGGTGCCCTTTCCCGGCACGAGGCCAGCGCCAATCTCGGACTCATTCCAGGCATATTTGTCGCGCACGGTTTGGATGGTGTGCTGCGCGGCGCCTTTGGGAGCGATCTCCACGCGCAGGGCGGGTGGATTGTAAGCGAGGTCGAGACGATAGTCGGCATCCGCGGATTGATCCACGGTGCCCGTAGCCCGAATCCGCATCGTATTGACGGCATCGATTGCCGGAAGATGGACGGGCCCGGCGCCAATATCGGACCAGCGGATCATCCCCAAAGCATTCGCGGCGGCTCGCAGGACGTTGGCCCGATTGGCCGCGTCGCCGGAGGCGGGGTTCGCCGGCGCGCCCGAAGCGGGCTTGGCTCCGCCTGTCTGCGCGAAAGCCGAATGGGAGATCAGCGCGAGTGTGGCGGCGAGCATCCAGATTTTGCTTTGCGTTATTTTCGCGCGCATGCTTTTCCTTAAAGTAGCGACAGCAAACTCAGCGCATCCGCCGGGCGGTCTAGTGATGTTCCTTGGTCACGATGTGGCCCAAATCTCTTTCGCTGCAAGGCTCCGACTCCAGCAGAATAGCGTGAGGATCGGGATTGAGCAGCGCGACACGCGGAGTGGAGGTCCACGGTTCGAGCAGTACCTCAGGATCTTCCACGGTGGCGGTCCAGGTGAGCGTGTTTCCGTCGCGATGGAGGCGCTCGATCACATGCATATTTTCGGTATGGAAGTAGCCGCCGATCTGGTCAAACCAGGTGTTGCTGTCAAAGCCCCAGGAGTCCACAACCAGGGTATCGCCCTCCCAGTGGGCAATGGATTCGCCGGTGTAAGTGCCGTCCAAATCCTGCAGCGGGGTGTGTTTGCGGCCGTCGGCGGGGATCATGCGGTACATGGTCTGAGTGGCGATCAGGCCGCCGAGGCCGGGGTAGATGAAGATAAAATAGGTAGGCGTTTGCCCAATGTAGGAGGGAACGCCTCCGCGAGGAATCCCCGCAGGCAGGCAATTGTTGGAGGGGTCCTCTTCGTTGGCATTCTCGTCGTTATTTTTGACCATCTCCCAATATTCGGGCTTGTAGACGGGCCGGTTGGCGCCGATTCTGCGCAGTAGCGATGCGGCGCGCTCCGCCTTTTCGTCATCTTGACCGCGTTTGGTGAGCGGGAACGTGGCGATTTTTGCGCCATTGACGACGTCATGACTGGAATTGGCGCTGTCCACGGAAATGCCATCGTTCGCCATTTGATTGGGAATGCCGGTCAGACCATCTCCCAGACCATTCCAAACGCCGCTCAGGTCCGGATGGCCGTCGGGAGTACGCGGCGTGGCGCCGGAAGGTTTGGGCGGGGAGTTAACGTCACGCGCGATGAGGGCATGACCGGGTTCGCCTTGGGCCAACATGGCGGCGGGGAGGCAAAGCAGGCCAGCAACAATAAGAAAGCAACGCCCGTGCAAACGCATACGCGGCTCCTCTCCGGTCAAGCTTAGTTGCCGTTCGCGTCGGTGGCGAATTTGATTACGCGCCCATCCGCCAGCTTCAATTGCTGGAGAAAGCCGCTCGTGGAACCATCCCGGGCGGCGAGCGCGGTGGCGGTTACTTCATCGCCAGGCTTCGGTCCGCCGCGATCGGCCCGGCTCAAGCCCGCTTTGCGCAGAGCGCCGGGGCCGCCGAGCTCGAAGGCCCACTTTTGCACCTTGCCGTCGGCATCCTTAACGTTCAGGGTCAGATAGGAGTGAGGATTGATGAATTCCATTTTGGTGACGGTTCCGGTGATGACTACGGTCTTATGAACGTCGAATTGAGCTTGCACCGAGTGGTGCGCCCAGGCGGCGCCGGCAGCCATCAATCCCAACAAGAGCGCAGATCCAAGCCGTAGGCTGAGCCTCATATTGCTCCCTTCCGATCTCCCACGAGGAATATTTGGGACCGTCACTTTGGTTCGCAGGTTCGCGTTGGACGGTAAGTTAACACAGTCGGCAAATCCGCTCAATGGTTCGAGTCCGGCGATGCGAACGGTGCCAACGCGGGCGAGTTGCCATGCCGCGGGTTAGGGCCGGGTTGCCGGGATGGCAGGCTTGCCAAACCTTCCGGCATCGATCTGGGAGTTGGGCTGAATATCATTCATCTCGAATTCGGAACGGCCGTCGGTCCAAGTGGCGGTCCATTTGAAGGGCACTTTTACCCCGGCGACATCGCGGAAATCCGTATAGTCCACTTCCGAAGGGTTTAGGCCCAGAACCGTCTTGGTGAAGCGCACCATGCGCAAGAGCAGGCCGGAATCCTTGTCGAAGAAAAGCTTCACGCGAGAGCCTTGCGGGGCGGTGCCTTCCACGACCACGGCGTCGTGGCCGTCGACGTTCGTCGGCGGGAAACCCACGTGCCAGCCGGTGAGATAACTCCGGATTCCGCCGGGGAAGGCGAACTCGGCGTCGAGCATGGCCCCGTCCAGGTCTCCTCCCGTGAGCGCCACCATGGGCAATTGCGTATTGGTGGCCGCGATCCAGCCGGTGCGCCCGTCGTACGCCGAAGTGCTGTCGCCGCCGGCGAGATGCACAACCGTGGTGCGCTGCGCAGGAGCCTTGGCATAGATCTCGGCGGGGATTTTTCCAAAATCGGTGTCGTAACCGGCGTAGGTGCCGCGGGCGGTGAAGCTCTTCAGCGCCGCAAGCCGCTGCGCCCCGCCCACAGCCTGAATGTACTTGTCCAGAATCTGGTCCACGGTGGGAGCATTCGGGTCGGGCTGCGGCACAACTGCGATGTCATTGGGATCACGGGGCGGGGGAGTCTCGTACTGCTCCGCGAGGCTTGGAGTGAAGCGCGGCGCCACGTCGCTGCGATGGCAGGTGTAGCAAGTCACCGTAGTGACTCCGCCGAAGTTCTGCCTGTTGATCGTCTGCACCATCAGGATCATTTTGCGGGCCGTTTGCTTGATCGGAGTATCGTCGGCGTATTTCGCGAAATCGTCCGCGCTTTCGTTGAGGTGGCAATCGAGACAGTTCAGGCTGAGGGAAGCGGAGATGAAGCCCATGGTGCCCATGAACTCGGCGATGGTAATGCCGCGCAGCACCTGCACGTTTTTGAAGACCTGTTCGGCCATGAGCGGCTTCGTATCGGAGGCGGGTTGAGCGCCGCCCCCGGCTTGGGCGGCCAAAGGGACGCGTGAGCCGCTCAAGAGCGAAATGACCATGGCGCCTAATGATGCGACGAGCAGTTGCTTGGCAGGCTTCATGTGCTCCGCGTTCCTTTCCTTTTTCAGCGGCGTCCGGTTATGTGGCATGGGGCCGATAGCGGCGGCAACATACCACACCTGCGCGGGTCGTTGGCAACACTGTGAGGAGCAAATTAAGTCGTGGCGAAAGGGGGCCACAAAATAGGCGTGGAATTTCCCAATGAGGTGTATGATCTCGGCCAGCGCCGCGGGTCCCTGGGAATCCCCTGGAAAGAGCGTCAGTTCGACATCGGAAGAGGGCAATGAATTCGAGAAGAACGTTGCTTGTGATCTCGTGGTGCATGTTCGGGTCCTTGTTCGCGTGGGGCCAGGGAGGCGGCGGCCGAGGCGGCGCGAACCAGGCTCCCCCAGCAGATGTGACCGTGACGGATATTCCGGGCATCGTGGCAGGCGGCACCAAAGTACAGTTCCTGAAGGGCGGCATGGGGGGCGCGCAAGGCGCGACGGCCGATCCGGACGGCAATCTGGTCTTTACCGAGCGGACGGCCAACAAGATCTGGAAGCTCGAAAAAGATGGAAGCTTCTCGAGCTACATCGAGGACACCAACGCGACCAACAGCTTTTTGTTCGATGCCAAGGGCCGCGTGATCGCGGTGGAGCGGATGCCTTCGCAGGTGGGCGTGCTGGCTCCCAGCCGATCCACGCTGGTGGACAAATTTGAGGGGCACGTTTTCGGAAATCTCAACGACTTGGCCCTGGACAAGAACGGCGGCGTCTATTTTAGCGATGACCGCGGAATACCCGCCGACAACGTCAAACCGGCCGTGTACTACCTGCGGCCCGACGGAAAAGTCCTTAAGGTCGCGGAGGATTTCGCGTTTCCCAATGGAATGATCCTGAGCACGGACGGCAAGACGCTATACGTTGCCGACACCCAGGGCGATTCGATCCATGCGTTCGACGTGAAGGCTGACGGGACCGCCGTCAACGAAAGAACCTTCGTCGCCATCACCGAAGGCTTGCGGAAGAATGACGCGGGCGTTATGGCCAGCGGGGCCGATGGGCTGACCATCGACAATGCCGGGCGATTGTACGTGGCGGCGAACTCCGGGGTGCAGATCTACAGCCCGGAAGGGAAGTACATCGGAACGATTCCCGTTCCCAAGAAACCCGCCCAACTGGCCTTTGCGGGACCGGGCAAAAAGACACTGTACGTCCTTGCCGGCGATTCGCTCTACGGGATACCCATGTTGGCGCAGGGTTTCCAGGGGCGTCTGAAATAGGATTTCGGTTTGACGAGATGTGCGGTTCAATTGCATCGACTGAGGAGAAAACAATGAGCAAAAAGGGATGGATAGCGAGCGCCGGCCTGATCGCCATCGCGATCATCATTGCGGTGAGCTCAGCGTTCATTAACCGAGCCTTGGCCGCGCCGCAGGCGAAGTCGCCCAAAGTGCCGGTTTTTGAGCTGGACACTTCGTGGCCTAAGTTGCCGAACGATTGGGTTCTGGGGAACGTGTCCAAAGTTATGGTCGATCAGCACGACAACGTGTGGCTGATCCATAGGCCGCACACCGCACCCGCGGGCAAGACGCCGGCGCCGCCGGTGGTGGAGTTCGACGCCAATGGGAATTTCGTGCAGGCCTGGGGTGGAGAAGGCGCGGGTTACGATTGGCCCGACGCTGAACACAACGTGTTCTCCGACTATAAGGACAACGTATGGATCAGCGGCAGCAGCCCGAGCGGCCAATCGAAAAC
>Ga0335077_10001202_pt1 | contig 30509 bp, 24 predicted proteins | sample Lox_Sample_31_FD_207151 | JGI IMG/M metagenome (GOLD analysis project Ga0335077, IMG submission 207151) | Soil microbial communities from Loxahatchee National Wildlife Refuge, Florida, United States - Lox_Sample_3.1 | ecosystem: Environmental > Terrestrial > Soil > Wetlands | place: USA... | reverse complement strand
TGGCAACAGGCCCGCTCCCCCTCGCGGCAGCCCCGGCAGCGGGCCCGCCACCTCTTCGCAGTGTTCCTGGCGACGGGCCCGCTGCCACCCCCGGATTAGGGCTCGGTGCCGGTGTAGAGGCACTGGATGACCGTCGGGTTGTCCAGCACTCCCTCGCTGACCACGCTGCCGCCTTCGGTCATGTCGACGTTGTTGCCGTTGCCCGCGTCCAGGACGGCAGCGCCGTCCCAGGCGTCGGCGTTGAAGAAGAACACGCTGCCGTAGTCGGCCAGGTTGGCGAGCGCGCCGCCGACCTCGGGCCGTTCCACCACCCATTCGGCGCTGTTGCCGGCCAGCTGCGTCCCCTTGGGCGCCTGGATGCCGAACGACGTCGCGGCGCCACTCGACCGGTTCACCATGAAAACGGCCGCCGGGGTCGCGCCCGCCCCGCCGGTGCCGCCCGGCCCCACAGGCCTCCCGGCCCCGCGTCCCGTCACGCGGGGATGACGCGCCGGTCAGCCGCCGCGCCGGTAGAGCCGGCGCTTGGCGATGTACTGCACGATCCCGTCCGGGACCAGGTACCAGATGGGTTCCCCCTGGCCGACCCGCTGGCGGCAGTTGGTCGAGGAGATCGCCAGCGCCGGGATCTCCACCAGGCTGACCCGGTCCTCCGGCAGCCCGTGCCCGGTCAGCCGGTGCCCGGGGCGGGTGCAGCCGACGAAGTGCGCGAGCTTGAACAGCTCGTTCACGTCCTGCCAGGACATGATCTGCTCCAGCGCGTCCGCGCCGGTGATGAAGAACAGCTCCGCCTCGTCCCCGCGCTCGGCACGCAGGTCGCGCAACGTGTCGATGGTGTACGTGGGGCCGCCACGGTCGATGTCGATCCGGCTGACCGAGAACCGCGGGTTGGACGCGGTCGCGATCACCGTCATCAGGTAGCGGTCCTCCGAGGGCGAGACCTGCCGGTCCTCCTTCTGCCACGGCTGGCCGGTGGGCACGAACACCACCTCGTCCAGCGTGAAGACCTGCGCCACCTCACTCGCCGCCACCAGGTGGCCGTGATGGATGGGATCGAAGGTGCCGCCCATCACCCCGATCCGCTGCGCATCAGCCATGCGCCGACTTTAGCTGGACCGAGAGGCCCCGGCAGTAGGGCGCTGGATCAGGGAGCGGGTCATCCGCGCCCGGATGGCAAGGCGGAGGAGGAGCCGATAGTGGGCTATCGGCGACGACGACAACGCAGCCAGGCGGGATGCGGGGACCCACGAGCCCAGCAGTCCCTGCTGCCGGGGCCTCTTCGGCCTGGTGGCCGCTTCGGCCCGGGCCCTATTCCAGGCCTGGCAGCGGCGGGTCACCGTCGCGCCAGCGGATCAGCCGCACCGCCTTGCCGACTTCGGTGCGCGGCACCGTGCCCGGCGGCAGCACCCGCACGCGCACGCTCACCCCGAGCTCATCGCGGAGCCGTGCCTCCAGCTCGCCCTCGGCCGGCAGGCCCCATTCCGGCGGCCCCGCCGTGGCCGGCGCCCGGGCAGGTGAGCCGGCGGCACCTTTCGTTATGTATTCACAGCAGGCGATGAGGCGGCTGGCGGGTTCCCTCTCGTCCAGCACCAGCAGGTAGTCGGGCTGGATCGCGGGCTCGGTGAGCAGCACCCGCTCCACCTCGCTGGGGTACACGTTCACCCCCCGCACCACCAGCATGTCGTCGCGGCGGCCGGTGATCTTGCTCATCTTCACCAGGGTGCGGCCGCAGACGCAGGTGCCGCGGCGCAGCGAAGCGACGTCGCCGGTCCGGTAGCGCAGCAGCGGCAGCGCCTCCCGGGTGAGGCTGGAGAACACCAGCTCACCGGGGGTGCCGTCGGGGACGGGCTCGCCGGTGGCCGACTCGATCGCCTCCACCAGGAAGTGGTCCTCGTTGACGTGCAGCCCGTCCGCCGCCTCGATGCACTCGGCCGCGACCCCGGGGCCGATCACCTCGGACAACCCGTAGACATCCAGCGCCCGCAGGCCGAGCAGCCCGGAGACCCGGGCCCGCATCTGCTCCGACCAGGGCTCGGCGCCGAACAGGCCGGCCCGCAGCGCCAGCCCCTCCCCCGGCCGCACTCCCGCCTCGGCCAGCGCCTCGCCGAGCCTGATCGCGTACGACGGCGTGCAGCAAAGGATGTCCGGGCGCAGGTCGCGGATGAGCGTCACCTGCCGCTGCGTCATCCCGCCCGAGGCCGGCACCACGGCCGCGCCAAGCTCGATCGCGCCCTGGTGGAAGCCGATGCCGCCGGTGAACAGCCCGTAGCCGTAGGCGTTGTGCACCAGGCTGTCCCGCGTCGCCCCGGCGGCCGCCAGCGCCCGCGCGCACATCCGCGCCCACAGCGTCAGGTCCGCGCGGGTGTAGGCGACCAGCGTCGGCCGGCCGCCGGTGCCGCTGGAACCGTGCACGGCCACCACGTCCGCCGCCGGGACACCCACCATGCCAAACGGATATGCCTCCCACAGGTCGCTTTTCACGGTCATCGGCAGCCGGGGCAGGTCCGCCATAGCGGCGATGTCGACGCCCGCCTCGACCCCGGCCGCCCGCAGGCGCTGGGCCTGGACGCCGTCCAGCGAGAGCAGCCGGCCTGCCAGCATGCGCAACCGGCTGAGCTGAAGCCGCTCGCGCTGGTCCGGCGGCATCGCCTCCGCGTCGGGCTCGAACATATGCCTCACCTCCGCGCCTACGGGACTGCCGGGCCGCACTCCCCGCGACGTACTGAACCTGTGCCATGATCGACCCTGCCATGATCGCTAGCCAAGCCTTCCGGGATATCCGGATGCACCGAAGCCGCGCGCGGGTAGGCCAAGCCCTATCGCCGGGGTGGGTAAAGCCCCACTCTTTGCCCGCGCAAGGGGCTGCCAGGGACGCCGTCTGACAATTTGCGCCTACCATGGCGAGCATGACGACTCCGCCCGATCGTGCCCGGGTACGCCTGCCCGGGATCAGCTCCCGGGCGTATGAGCACCCAGCCGACCGGTCGGCGCTGGTGGCCATGCGCAAGCTCACCGGCTTCGACGTGCTGCTGCGCCGGCTGGCCTCGCTGTTCAGCGACCGGAGCCTGCGGCTGCTGTTCCTGGCCAGCTCGGTCCGGGCCTCGCAGGAGCAGTTCCCGCACCTGCACGAGCTGCTGCTGGACGGCTCAGCCGTGCTGGACCTGCCGGAGGTCCCCGAGCTGTTCATCAGCCAGAACCCGCTGCCGAACGCGATGACGCTCGGCTCGGACAAGCCGTTCATCGTGATCACCACCGGGCTTGTCGACCTGTACGACACCGAGGAGATGCGGTTCGCGATCGCGCACGAGCTCGGGCACGCCCTGTCCGGCCACGCGGTCTACCGGACCATGCTCTTCCACCTGACCCGGCTCGCCACCCGGCTGGCCTGGTTCGCGATCGGCTACATCAGCCTGCGGGTGATCATCGCGGCGCTGGAGGAGTGGTACCGCAAGTCGGAACTGTCGTGTGACCGGGCCGGCGTGCTCGGCGGGCAGGATCCGGCCGCGGCGCGCCGGGCGCTGATGAAGCTGGCGGGCGGGTCGCGGATGCACGAGCTCAGCCACGACGCGTTCCACCAGCAGGCCCGCGAGTACGACGCCGTCCCCGACGTGCGGGAAGGCCTGATCAAGCTGCTGCAGATGCAGGGGACCACGCACCCATTCGCGGTGATCCGGTTCGCCGAGCTGGACCGGTGGGTCGCCGAGGGTGAGTACACCGACATCCTGGCCGGGGAGTACCCGCGCCGCGAGGACGACGGCCAGGCGTCGATGAGCGAGGAGGTCAAGTCGGCGGCCCGCTCCTACCAGGAATCCTGGAACCGTTCCGCGGACCCCCTCATCGGCCTGGTCAAGGGCTTCGCCGAGACCGCCGCCGGCGCGGGCGCGACGCTGTTCAGCGGCGTGTTCGGCCGCCGTGACAACGGCGGGAACGGCGACGGCGAGGACGACGAGGAGGCCTGAGCCCGGCGGCGTGGCCGGCCACCGCGCGGGGACCTTGGTCTCCGCACAGCCGCCTTAGGTCCCTGGCGTCCGCTTTCCCCGCCGGGGGACGCTGACCTGCAGACAGGGCAGGTGAGCCACATGCCTGAGAAAGCCGCCCGGCGGGGGATGCCGATCCCGGCCGGCCAGGCCGACTACCTGATCGCCACGGCGGCGCGGGCGCCGTCGGTGCACAACACCCAGCCGTGGCGGTTCCGGGTCGGCGAGTACGCGATCGAGCTGTATGCCGACCCGCGCCGCAAGCTGCGGGTCGATCCGATCGGCCGGGAGATGCTCATCAGCTGCGGCGCCGCCCTGTTCGGGCTGTGCCTCGCCGTCCGCTCGCTGGGGTACCAGCCGGTTGCCGAGCTGCTGCCCGACCCGGCCCGGCTGCGGCTGCTCGCCCGGGTGACACTGGGCGCGGCGGAGCCGATGACGGCCAGGGAGCGCCAGCTGCTGGAGGCGCTGCCGCACCGGCACACGCACCGGGGCCCGTTCGCGCCCGGCCCGCTGCCCGCCGGGCTTGCCGCCGGGCTGCAGCACGACGCGCTGGCCGAGGGCACCGAGCTGGTGTTCGTCGACGAGGTCATCGCCTACCAGCGGCTGGCCGGTATCGCTGACGCGGCCGGGCGCCGCCAGGACCCCGACCCGGTGGCCCGGGCGGAGCTACGGCGGTGGAGCCGGGGCCCGGCCGATCCGGCTCATGACGGCGTCCCCGCCCACGCGTTCCCCGCCAGCGCCAGCCGCCAGCCCGGCCAGCTGCCGCAGCGGGACTTCGACCAGGGCCGCGGCCTCGGGCTGCTGCCCGGCGGCGGGCCGCCGCCCCCCGCCACCGCCGTGCTGGTCACGCCCGGCGACGGCCGGGCCGACTGGCTCCGGGCCGGGCAGGCGCTGCACCGGCTGCTGGCCCACGCGGCGGCCAGCTGGGTGTTCGCGAGCCTGCACACCCAGCCGCTGGAGGCCGGCGTGACCCGCGCGCTGATCCGGGACCAGCTGGCGCTGCCCGGGGTGCCGCAGATACTGCTCCAGCTGGGCCCCGCGCACACCACCCGGGCCACCGCCCGCCGCCCCCCATCCGACCTGATCGACCCATGACGTCCCGCGCATGACTCCATGATCGTGGAGACTTTTCCACGCATGGAGCGGAAAAGTCCCCCGGATCATGGTTACGGGCATCACGGTGAGCGGGTGCGGTGCGCTCCCTGGCGGCCCGGCCGGGCGAGGATGACCAGATCGTCGCGGTGGACGACCTCGCGCTCATATTCGGGGCCGAGCTCGGCCGCTAGCGACCGGGTGGAACGCCCCATGAGCGCCGGGATCTCGGTCATGTCGTAGTTGACCAGCCCACGCGCGACCACCTGGCCGTCGGCGTCGCACAGGTCGACCGGGTCGCCCGCGTCGAACGCCCCCTCCACTCCGGTGATGCCCGCTGGCAGCAGCGAAGCGCGGCCCGCCAGGACGGCGCGCACCGCCCCGGCGTCGAGCACGAGCCGGCCGCGCGCCGCCGCGGCGTGAGCGAGCCAGAGCTGCCGGGTGGCCGGGCGGCGGTCGTGCGCGGTGAAATACGTGCCGACGGGCTCACCGTCGAGCGCGGCGGCGGCCTGGTCGGCCCGTGCCACCACGGTCGGGATGCCCGCCTCGGTGGCGATCATGGCGGCGTCCGCCTTGGTGACCATCCCGCCGGTGCCTTCGCGTGCGCGGCCCAGGTTCACCCCGGCGAGATCGGCCCGGCTCTGCACCCGGCCGATCCGGCGGGCGCCGGGCTGGCGCGGGTCGGTGTCGTACAGGCCGTCCACGTCGGAGAGCAGGATCAGCGCGCCAGCCCGGATCACGTGGGCGACGAGCGCCGCGAGCCGGTCATTGTCGCCGAACCGGATCTCGTCGGTGGCGACCGTGTCGTTCTCGTTGACCACCGGCAGGATGCCGAGTTCGAGCAGGCGGCTCAGGGTGCGCTGGGCGTTGCGGTAATGAGCGCGCCGCATCAGGTCGTCGGCGGTGAGCAGGATCTGGCCGGCCTGGACACGGTGGGCGGCGAAGGCGGCCGAGTAGCGGGCCATCAGCAGCCCCTGCCCGACGCTGGCCGCCGCCTGCTGGGTGGCCAGGTCCCGGGGGCGGCGCGGCAGCCCCAGCGGCGCGAGCCCGGAGGCGATCGCGCCCGAGGAGACCAGCACCGCCTGGCCGCCAGCCCGCACCCGCCCGGCCAGCACTTCCGCCAGCTCGGCGATGCGCCGGCCGTCGATGGCGCCGTCGGCGGTGGTGAGCGACGACGACCCGACCTTGACCACCACGCGGGTGGCCGCGGCGACATCGGCCCGCTTGCCGGTCATGACGCAGCCCTGCCGCGGCTCCCATACCGCGCCCCGGCCAGCGCTCCGTCCGGCGTTCTGGCCAGCGCCCCGGCCAGAAAGTGTGCGCACAAGGTGGTGGCGGCAGCCGTCAGCGCACACGTTCTCGTGGGTGCCAGGGCGGGCGCCCGCGGCGTCACGGGGAGAGCCGCCGGTCGGTGCCGCGCCGCCCGAACCCGTGCGGTGAGCCTGCCGGGATGTCGGGATCCCAGTCGAATACCACGGCGTCCGGCCCGTCCCCGATCACCACCTCGGCGCCCGCCGTGGCGCCGGCCTGCGCGAGCGCCTCTTCCACCCCGATCCGGGCGAGCCGGTCCGCGAGGTAGCCGACGGCTTCCTCATTGCCGAAGTCGGTCTGCAGCACCCAGCGGTGGGGCTTCTCGCCCCGCACCACGAAGGTGTTGCCGTCCTCGGCGATGATCTCGAACTCGGGCCCACCCGCCGGGGCGGGCCGGATCACCAGCCGGGTCGGCTCGGGCGGCGGGGCCGCCGCCCGAGCCGCCGCGACCACCGCGCCGACCGCGTAGGAGAGCTCACGCAGCCCCTCGTGGCTGGCCGCCGAGACCTGGCAGACGGTCAGCCCCCGGCCGGCCAGCACGCGGGCGGCGCGGCCGGCCACCTCCCGCGCGGCCGGCACGTCGATCTTGTTGAGCGCGACCACCCGTGGCCGGTCCGACAGGTCGGCGCCGGTGGCGGCCTGGTAGGCGGTGAGCTCGGCCTCGATGACATCCAGGTCGGCGACCGGCTCGCGGCCGGGCTCCCCGGCCGGGCCGGCCGCGCAGTCCAGCACGTGCACCAGCACCGCGCAGCGTTCCACGTGCCGCAGGAAGTCCAGGCCCAGGCCCTTCCCCCGGCTCGCGCCCGGGATCAGGCCCGGCACGTCGGCCACCACGAACTGGGTCTGCCCGGCCTCGACCACGCCGAGGTGCGGGATGAGGGTGGTGAACGGGTAGTTGCCGATCTTGGGCCGGGCCGCCGACATGGCCGCGATCAGTGACGACTTGCCCGCGTTGGGATAGCCGATCAGGCCGGCGTCGGCCACGGTCTTGAGCTCCAGCACGAGCTGGCGCTCCATCCCCGGCTCGCCGCGCAGGGCGAAGCCCGGCGCCTTGCGGCGCGGCGAGGCGAGAGCGGCGTTGCCGAGGCCGCCACGTCCGCCCTGGGCGGCGACGAACCTGGTGCCGGCCCCGACCAGGTCGGCGAGCACCTCACCGTCCCCGGTCTTCACCACGGTGCCATCGGGCACCCGGACGACCAGGTCGGCCCCGTCGGCGCCGTTGCGGTTCGAACCCGATCCCTGCTTCCCGCTGCCCGCCCGGCGCACGGGCCTGCGGTGCAGGTCCAGCAGGGTGGCGGTACCCGGGTCCACCTCGAAGATCACGTCGCCGCCACGGCCGCCGTTCCCGCCGTCCGGCCCGCCGAGCGGCTTGAACTTCTCGCGCCGGACCGAGGCGCAGCCGTGCCCGCCGTCGCCCGCCTTCACGCGCAGGGCGACCTGGTCGGCGAACTCGGCCACTGCTTTCCTTCCTTCCAGGTGGCCGGGCACCTCACGGGCCGGCCGGTGCGCCCGGACGCGTCAGGGGCGGACCGGCTGCCGGTCCGCCCCTGACGTCAGGCCTGGATGTGGCGCTCGGCGGGACACGCCTCGCGCCGACTTACTTCGCCGCTGCCCCGGCCGGGACCGCCTCGGCGTCCGCTGGCTCGGCGACGATGCTCACGGCCCGCCTGCCACGCACGCTTCCGAACGTCACGACCCCGCTGACCAGGGCGAACAGGGTGTCGTCACCGCCGCGGCCGACGCCAGGCCCGGGGTGGAAGTGGGTCCCGCGCTGGCGGACGAGGATCTCGCCCGCGCTGACCCGCTGGCCGCCGAAGCGCTTCACGCCCAGCCGCTGCGCCGAGGAGTCACGCCCGTTGCGGCTGGACGACGCGCCCTTCTTGTGTGCCATCGTCAGCTCTTCTTCCCGGCCGTGGCCCCGGCCTTCGGTGCGGCCTTGGCCCTGGCCGCGCTCGTCTTGTCCGGGCTGGCCTTCCCGGCGCTGGCCTTTGCCGCCGCCTTGGCCTGGCCGCCCCTGCCACCAGAGATGCTGGTGATCTTCACCTGGGTGTACCGCTGGCGGTGGCCCAGCCTGCGCCGGTAACCGGTCTTGTTCCGGTAGTGAATCACGTTGATCTTGGGGCCGGCGATGGCGCCCATGATCTCGGCGGTGACCTGGTAGCGGCCCAGCTCAGCGGGATCGCTGATGACCTTGCCGTCGTCGACGACAAGAACGGCGGGCAGCGTCACGCTGGAACCGACCTCACCGGCGAGCGTGTCGACGGTGAGGACCTCGTCCACCGCCGCCTTCTCCTGCCTGCCACCGCAGCGCACGATCGCGTACACCCGAGAACTCTCTCTCTGCCTTGTGCGGGCTCTGCCTGGTGCGGGGCAACCGCACCGATCCACGCCGGTCCGCTCCGGACCAAAGCGACACGAGGGGGCTGCCCTGCCTTAGCAAACGGCTGGCCTAGGGCCCCCTACCCCGGATCCATCCTGTGGGCAAGGTTATCAGACCTGGCGCCGGACTCAGCCCGCTGCCGGCTCCGTGGCGGGCCCGTCGGCGGCCGCCGGATCTGCCGCCGGAGCGCCGGTGACCTCACCGTCGGGGGTGGGACCGGGCACCAGCATGCTGGGCACCGCGGCGATTAACTCCTCCGTGCCCGGCGCGGCAGCGGCCGGCGGCCCGGCATCCACCTGGACCGGCAGCCCGGCGTCCGCCGGCGCCGGTGGCCCGGGATCCACCTGGACCGGTGGCCCGGCATCAGCCTGGGCACCCAGCCCGGCATCTGCCTGGGCCGGTGGCTCGCCATCCGCCTGCCGGCCGACGGGCTCCGGCGGGCCCTGCTGGCGGGTGGCGGCGCGGCGCCGGCGGCGCCCGCCGGACGGCTGGGCGGGCTCGGCACCGTCAGCCCCGGCGGCGCCGTTCCCGGTCCCGTCGCCGTCGCCCTCATCGCCGCGCGCCTGCGCGGCGGCCGGCTCGGAGGCGGGCGCCTTGCCGTTCTTGCCGTTCCTGGGCTGGCGGCCCTCCTTCGTTCCCCGGCCGCGGGCGCCGCTGGGGCGGTCGATCAGGTCGAGCGAGACGATCACCCCGCGCCCGTTGCAGCACTCGCAGGGCTCGGAGAACGCCTCCAGCAGGCCGGAGCCGACCCGCTTGCGGGTCATCTGCACCAGACCGAGCGAGGTCACCTCGGCGACCTGGTGCTTGGTCCGGTCCCTGGCCAGGCATTCGAGCAGCCGCCTCAGCACCAGGTCGCGGTTGCTTTCCAGCACCATGTCGATGAAGTCGATCACGATGATCCCGCCGACGTCGCGCAGGCGGAGCTGCCGGACGATCTCCTCGGCGGCTTCCAGGTTGTTGCGGGTGACCGTCTCCTCCAGGTTGCCGCCCTGGCCGGTGAACTTGCCGGTGTTGACGTCGACGACGGTCATGGCCTCGGTGGTGTCGATGACCAGCGAGCCCCCGCTGGGCAGCCACACCTTACGGTCGAGGGCCTTGGTGAGCTGCTCGTCGATCCGGTAGTAGGCGAACGCGTCCTCGCCCCCCTGCCAGTGCTCGAGCCGGTCCGCCAGGTGCGGGGCGACGTAGCGGACGTACTCGTCCACCAGGTCCCAGCTCTGGTCGCCGGAGACCACGAGCTTGGTGAAGTCCTCGTTGAAGATGTCCCTGACCACCCGGATGGTGAGATCGGGCTCGCTGTAGAGCAGTTCGGGCGCGGTGGCCGACTTCGCCTTGTGGTCGATGCTCTCCCACTGCGCCGACAGCCGCGAGACGTCGTGGGCGAGTTCCTCCTCGGACGCGCCCTCGGCCGCGGTGCGCACGATCACGCCCGCGCCCTGCGGCATCACCTGCTTGAGTATCTGCTTGAGCCGGGCCCGCTCCTTGTCGGGCAGCTTGCGGCTGATCCCCATCATGGAGCCGCCGGGCACGTACACCAGGTAGCGGCCGGGCAGGCTCACCTGGCTGGTCAGCCGGGCACCCTTGTGGCCGACCGGGTCCTTGGTGACCTGGACGAGCACGGACTGGCCGGACTTGAGCGCGGACTCGATCCGCTTGGACTCACCCTCCAGGCCGCTGGCGTCGAAGTTCACCTCGCCCGCGTACAGGACGGCGTTGCGCCCCTTGCCGATGTCGACGAAGGCGGCCTCCATCGATGGCAGGACGTTCTGCACCTTGCCGAGGTACACGTTGCCGACAAAGGACTGGTGGCTGGCCTTGTCCACGTAGTGCTCGACGAGCACGCCATCCTCGAGCACCCCGATCTGGGTGCGTTCGCCGCGCTGGCGGACGACCATGACCCGGTCCACCGCCTCGCGCCGGGCGAGGAACTCCGACTCGGTAATGATCGGCGGGCGCCGCCTGCCCGAGTCGCGGCCCTCCCTGCGGCGCTGGCGCTTGGCCTCCAGCCGGGTGGATCCCTTGACCTGCTGGACCTCACCGGCCGGCTCGCCGTCGGGCCGGCCGGGCCGCACATGGACCACGGTGTTCGGCGGCTCGTCCGGGCTCGCCTGGTCGGCGTCCGCTGAGCTGCTGCGGCGCCGCCGGCGGCGCCGGCGGCTCCCGCCTTCCTTGTCCCCGGCCTGGGCATCGCCGTTTTCCGCGCTGGCCGCGCCGTTCGCGTCAGCGGGCGTGCCTTCCTGTCCCCCGGCGTCGGCGGCCGGCTCGGTGTCGCTGCCGTGGCCGCGCGAGCGGCCACCACGCCGCCGGCGGCGGCGGCCCTGGCCGTCCGCCTCCCCGTCGTCGCGCTCGGGCGGCTGGTGACCGGCCCCGTCGGCCTCGTCGCCGCCCGCACCCTCGGCCTGCCTGCGGCCGCTGCCACCGGCGTCTCCCTTTTGCTTCTCGGGCGGCGGCTGGAAGATGAGCTGAGGCGGCTGGAACGTCGCGGCCGGGGCGCCGGTTCCCGCAGGCGGGCCGGCCTGGGCAGCGGGCTCGGCCGCCGGGCCGGTGAAGGGGACGGCGAGCGGGCCGGGCGCGTCCGCGCCCGGGGATGCCGCTCCCGCGGGCGCCGCTGCCGTGGCCACTGGCGCCGCCTTCTTCCGCGCCCTGCCCTTCGCGGCCGTGTCCTTCGGCGCGGTGTCCGGTGCGGCGGCTTCCCCGGGGGACGTGCCACCCCCGGCCGCGCTGGCGCCGGAGCGGCCGCGGCCTGACTGGCCCGGCCGGCGGCGTCCCTTCGCCGCCGGTGCCTGGTCATCGCCGGCCTGGCCTTCGGCAGGCGGGGATTCAGCCGGCGCGTGGCCGGCCGCTGTCGTTATCTCTGGCGAGCGAGCGCCGCTGCGCTCCTCACCGCTGGGCTCTGTATCGTTCAGCTCGGTCTCGAGCATCCGGGTGATCTCCCGTCAGGCTCCCGGGCGCAGAGGACCGCACTGGGTCCTCCGCTCCGCGCAGGAGCAGGTCGAACGCGCCGTCCGGGAGGGTGCCGGCCAGGGTGGCCGGCACCGCTCCGGGGCGCGTTGTCTCTACTTGTTCAGGTGCCCGGCCCGGGCCGTGCGGCCGCATCGCCGCCCCGGGCGGCTGCCGCAGCTCGCCAGGCAGGTCAGGCCCGGTGGCTCCGGCAGGGGCGCTGGCAGCTTCCGGGTCAAGCGGCCCTTGCGCCAGCCGCGTCACCAGCGCAGGTGACAACGGGGCGAGATCGGCCACCTGGCGGAGTGCAGCCAGGATGTCGTCAGGCCGTACGGCAGGAGTCACATGCCGGACAACCATTCGAAGTATCGCATTCCCGGCGGTCTGCGCATCGGCAGCCAGCCGGTCAGTCTCCATCGTGATCACTGCGGCCCGGGCGTCCACCCGCCTGCTTCCCTTGGGGGTCAGGCGCTCGACTTCCACGCTGCTGCTGGCCAGGAAGGCGTCAACGGCGCGGCCCGCGTCCTCCGGGTCGATCCCGGGAAGGACAGCCTGCCAATGTGACGCCTCCAGCTGGAGGTCAGCGAGGGACGCTGGGCCCTCGATCACGTCGATCACATCTATCCCGTCCGGCAGGGCCGCATCGAGCCGGTCCCGTACGTCGGAAGCGGCGCGCGCCTCGGTGAGGCAGATCTCCAGGTACTCGGCCTCACTCGCTGTCCCGGTGGGGGCAGCGCCAGCGTAAGAGATCTTCGGGTGCGGCGTGAACCCAGCGGAATAGGCGACAGGCAATCCTGCCCGGCGAATTCCCCGTTCAACGGCGCGCGCGATGTCCCTGTGGCTGGCGAAACGCATCCTGCCTCTCTTAGCGTACCGGACGATCAGCCGGGCAGTGATGGGAAGCACACGCGTCGAGCCGGGGGCAGGGGGCGTGGCGGGCGCGTGGGAGCCTGGCATCAGCCGCCGCCCGCCCCGGCCACCGTCGCCGCGCCCCCGGCGCCCGCCGCGGCCTCCACGTCCCCGGCGGGGACCACCGTCAGCGGCAGGAGCTCCTGCCCGGTCGGCCCGGTCTGGATCTCGGTGCCCATGGCGGGGCAGACGCCGCAGTCGTAGCACGGCGTCCACCGGCAGTCCTCCACCTCGGCGGCCCCGGCCGGGTCCACCGCGTCCTGCCAGTCCTGCCAGAGCCAGTCACGGTCGAGCCCGGCGTCGAGGTGATCCCACGGCAGCACCTCGCTGTACTCCCGCTCACGCGTGGTGTACCAGTCCAGGTCCACGGGCTGGCCCGCGAGCGCCTCCGCCGCAGCCTGCCGCCAGCGCTCGAAGGAGAAGTGCTCGGTCCAGCCGTCGAACCGGGCCCCGGCCCGCCATGCCGCGGCGATCACGGCGGCGACCCGGCGGTCGCCGCGCGACAGCAGGCCCTCGATGATCGACGGCTTGCCGTCGTGGTACCGGTAGCCCACCGCCCGGCCGTAACCGGGGGCCGAGCGCAGCGCGCCGCCGAGCGCGCGCAGCCGGGCGTCCACCGTCTCGTGGTCGCACTGGGCTGCCCACTGGAAGGGGGTGTGGGGCTTGGGCACGAAGCCGCCGATCGACACCGTGCAGCGGATGTCCCGGCGGCCGGTCGCCTCCCGTCCCGCCTTGATCACCTTCCGGGCGAGGTCCGCGATGGCCAGCACGTCCTCGTCGGTCTCGGTGGGCAGGCCGCACATGAAATACAGCTTGACCTGGCGCCATCCGCTGCCGTAGGCGGTGGTAACGGTGCGGATCAGGTCTTCCTCGGTGACCATCTTGTTGATCACCTTGCGCATCCGCTCCGAGCCGCCCTCGGGGGCGAAGGTCAGCCCGGAGCGCCGGCCGTTCCGGCTCAGCTCGTTGGCGAGCGTGATGTTGAAGGCGTCCACCCGGGTCGACGGCAGGGACAGCCCGGTGCTGGTGCCCTCGTAGCGGTCGGCCAGCCCGGTCGCGATCTCGTTGATCTCGCTGTGGTCCGCGCTGGACAGCGACAGCAGGCCGACCTCGTCGAAGCCGCTGGCGGCGAGCCCGCGCTCGACCATGTCCCCGATCGCGGTGATGCTCCGCTCGCGGACCGGCCGGGTGATCATCCCGGCCTGGCAGAACCGGCAGCCCCGGGTGCAGCCGCGGAAGATCTCCACGCTGAACCTCTCGTGCACCGACTCGGCCAGCGGCACGATCGGGCGCCGCGGGTACTGCCACTCGTCGAGGTCCATCACGGTGTGCTTGGCCACGGTGAACGGCGCCTCGCTGCGGTTCGGGGCGACCCGCCTGATCCGCCCGTCCGGCAGGTAGTCCACGTCGTAGAAGCGCGGCACGTACACGCCGCCGCCCGCTGCCAGCGCCGCCAGCAGGCCGTCCCGGCCGCCCGGCCGCCCGTCCCGCTTCCAGTCCCTGATCAGCTCCGTGATCGCCAGGACCGCCTGCTCGCCGTCGCCGAGCACCGCCCCGTCGCAGAACTCGGCGATCGGCTCCGGGTTGAAGGCGGCGTGGCCGCCCGCGATCACCAGCGGGTCGCCCTCGCCCCGCTCCGCCGCTGCCAGCGGGATGCCGGCCAGGTCGAGCGCGGTGAGCAGGTTGGTGTAGCCCAGCTCGGTCGCGAAGCTCACGCCGAGCACGTCAAAGGCCCGCACGGGCCGGTGCCCGTCCACCGTGAACTGGCCGATGCCGTGGGTACGCAGCAGCTGTTCCATGTCCGGCCAGACGCTGTAGGTGCGCTCGGCGAGTACCCCCTCGCATCCGTTCAGCACCTCGTAGAGGATCTGGATGCCCTGGTTGGCGATGCCCACCTCGTAGGCGTCCGGGTACATCAGCGCCCACCGCACGTCGGCCGCGTCCCAGTCCTTCACCACCGCGTTGAGCTCGCCGCCGACGTACTGGACCGGCTTGCGCACCAGCGGGAGCAACGGCTCCAGCCGGGCGTAGACCGATTCCACTGGCATCCCCACAGCTTACCGAGGCACGGCCGGGCGGGCGCGCGGCCCGGCCGGCGGACGCGCGCCCGGCCGGCACGCCGAACCTCCGGCCCCGGCAGGCGGCCGAGGCGCGAGACCCAGCCCGGGCCGGTGCGCCGGTAGCCCGGCGGCCGGTCAGTCGAAGACGCGGTGGCGGCGGTGGACGGCCAGCAGCACGCCGACCGCGATCATGTCGGCGAACATGGCCGAGCCGCCGTAGGAGACGAACGGCAGCGGCAGCCCGGTGACCGGGGTGATCCCCATGGTCATCCCGATGTTGATGAAGGACTGGACCCCGAACCAGATCGCGATCCCGGACGCCACCAGCAGGCCGAACATGTCATCGGCGCGGGCCGCGATCCGGATCGCCCGCACCAGCACGATCGCGAGCAGCGCGATGATGGCGATGGCGCCGACGAAGCCGAGTTCCTCGCCAGCTACCGAGAAGATGAAGTCGGTGTGCTGCTCGGGCACGAAATTGCCCGCCACCAGCTGCCCGTGGAACAGGCCCTGGCCGAACATCCGGCCGGAGCCGATCGCGATCTTTGCCTGGGCGGCGCTGTAGCCGGTGCCCCGGGGGTCGGCGGACGGGTTGACGAACGCGGTGAGCCGCTGCACCTGGTAGGGCTTGAGCAGGTGCAGGCTCCAGATGGCCAGCCCGGCCAGCCCACCGGCCACGGCCAGCCCTGCCAGCCAGCGCATCCTGACACCGGACACCGCGATCATCCCCACCAGCAGCACCAGCAGCAGGATGGTGACGCCCAGGTCAGGCTGCAGCACGACCAGCAGCAGCGGCACGGCGCCGCAGGCCAGCGCCAGGCCTACCTGCGCCGGCCCCGGGCGGGTGGCACGGTCGGGAAGCTCGCCGAGGATCACCGCGAGCATCAGGATCATCCCGATCTTGGCGTACTCCGAGGGCTCGGCCTGGAACCCGCCGGGCAGCGCGATCCAGGAGTGCGCGCCGTTGACGGTGGTGCCGAGCGGGCTGAGCACCGCCAGCAGCCCCAGGCAGGTCGCCGCGTAGACCAGCGGCGTGTAGACCCGCAGGGCCCGGTAGTCGATCAGGCTGACGGCGGCCATCAGCGCCAGCCCGATCACGACGTTGAGCAGCTGCTTCTCCAGATAGGCGTTCGGGTTGGCGCCCGCATTGGCCAGCCCGGTCCGGGTCGCGGACCAGACCAGCAGCGTGCCGATCATGGCGAGCGCGAGCACCGCGGTGATCAGCACCCAGTCCATATGGCGCACAACGGAATCCCGGGCCACTGCCCGTCCCCAGAGGCCGCGCCTGCCGAACGCGGGCCCGGTGGGCCCGCGGGACCCGCCGCCCGCCGGGCGGACCGGGGCGAGCCGCCCGTAACCGGCCACCCGGCCGCCGTTGCCTGTGCGCAGGAAGCTCATATCATGTGCCTCCCTCGCGGTGCGTCGTGCCGAAGGCACGCAAGGAAATACGTCGCTTGGTCGCGCCGGAGGCGCGCTGGCAGATGCCGCGGGAGGCGGGTCCCCGGCGCCGGGACGCCGCTGACGCTGGGTCGTGCCGGAGGCGCGCCAGCGAGCGCCGTGGCCCGGCGCCTGCGGCGCTCGGTGCCAGCCTGGGGCTGATGGCGGGTGTCCATCATGTGCTCCCCGCGTAACCGTCAGGGGGCGCGATCGCGCCGGTGGGCGACAGCTGGGGCAGCTGGCGCGGTGCCTTGCCGCCGGGGAAGGCCGCGTGGTGGCCCTCCAGCCCGTAGATCGAGTCCCAGATCTGCCGTGCGCAGGGCGCGGAGACGTCGGCGCCCTCACCCGACTTCGGCACCATCACGACCACCACGTACTGTGGGTGACTTGCTGGCGCGAACGAGGCGAACACCGAGGTGGCCTGGCCCCCGAACACCTCAGCGGTACCGGTCTTGGCCGCCACCTGAAGCTTGTTCAGCGGGAAGCCCGCGAACGCGCCCGCGGCGGTCCCCTGCGTGACAACGTCGATCAGCGCGCTGCGGATGTAGTCCAGCGTGGAGCGGGACACCGGCAGGTGCCCGGCGACCGGCGGCGTGATCCGCTGGACCATCTTCCCGGCCGGCGACAGCAGCGCCTCACCGATCCGCGGGCTGTACAGGGTGCCGCCGTTGGCGAGCGCGGCGTAGGCCCGCGCGAGCTGCAGCGGGGTGACCGTCACATAGCCCTGGCCGATGGCGGCGATAGCGGCCTGACCGGGTGTCCACTGGTATCCGGTCCGGCAGTCGTCGTAGGCGATCTGCTGCAGGTAGCTGCCGTTCGCGTTGCCGTGCTTGCACCAGTAGTTCTTGTACTGCGTCCAGTAGTTGTACAGCCACTGGCGGGTGGGCACGGTGCCCGGCGACTCCTCCGGCAGGTCGATGCCGGTGTCCCGGCCGAACCCCCAGGCCACCTCCATCTTCTGCATCTTCTGGATCGGCGCCTTGGGGCTCGCGACGAAGTTCGCGTTGTACTTGTCGTGCAGGTACATCTGGTACGCGATCTGGTAGAAGACCGTGTCGCAGGACATGACCAGCGCCTCGTGCAGCGACATCGGCCCGAGGTTCTGGGTGGTCCAGTTGTTGAAGGTGTGGCCGGCGATCGTCACCGCGCCCGGGCAGCCGTAGGGACCGCCCGCGGAAAGCCCATCCTTCAGCGCGGCGGCCGTTGACGTGACCTTCCAGGTGGACCCGGGGCCGTACTCGCCCTGGGTGGCCCGGTTCAGGATCGGCTCCCCATGGCCGGTGCCGAACAGGTCGCGGAACTCGGCGTTGGAGATGCCGCCGGTCCAGATGGCCGGGTTGTAGGTCGGGTAGCTGGCCATCGCGACCACCCGCCCCTTGGTGGTCATCACCACCGCCGCGCCGGTGGTCGCCCCGGGGTTGCCCTCCGCCTGCGCGCGCTTGATGGCCTGCGCCAGGGCGTTCTCCGTGTCCATCTGAAGCTGGGAGTTGAGGCTGGTCACGAGGGTGTCACCGGGCACGGCCGGGGTCTGGTGATGGATAGCGGTCACCTCGCCCGCGGCGTTGACCGACAGCACCTGCCGGCCCGCCTTGCCGCGCAGCTGCTGGTCGTACTGCTCCTCAAGCCCGGCCTGCCCCACCAGGTCCACGCCTGAGAAGCCAGTCACCGGGAGATGCCGCTGCGCGACCTCCTGCGGGGTGATGGGCTGCAGGTACCCGAGCATCTGCGCGGCGGCTGTGCCATATGGCTGCTGGTAGTGGATCACCGGCTGGACCTGCGCGGTCACCCCGGGGAAGTCGCGCTGGCTCTCCATGATCTGCAGGGCGACGGTGTCAGACACCTGCTGGTCCACCGGGATCGGCTGGTAGGGGGAGCCCTGCCAGCACGGCTGGGGCACCTTGGGCCCGCACAGCCGGATCCGCTGCTGGAGCACGCCGTAGCTCAGGTTCAGCAGCTTCGCCAGCCGGTGCAGTTCGGCCACGCCGCCGTCGGCCTGCTGCGCGACCAGCACCCGGTTGACGGAGACCACCAGCGAGGTCTTGTTGCTGACCAGCGGCTGGCCGACGTCGTCGAGGATCCCGCCCCGGACCGACGGCACGATCACCGTCCGGGTCTGGTCCTGTGCCGCCGCGCTGGCGTAGGAAACCCCGGTCATGACCTGCAGATACCAGAGCCTGCCGCCCAGTGAGATCAGCAGCGCGGCAATCACCACGTACAGGACCATCAGGCGCCGGCGCGCCGCGGGGATCATGGCAGTCCTCGCGTCCGCTTGCTTGCTGGCCGCCACAGCGCCCAGCGGCGCCGCTGCCCGGGCCCGGTGCCCGGGCCGCCGCCGAACCCACGCCGCCGCCCGCCGAAGCCACGCCGGCCGCCGAAGCCGCGCCGCCGCCCGCCAAGGCCGCCGCGGCCGCCAGGCAGCGAGCCCCAGCGCAGCGAGCCCCAGCGCAGCAGGCCGCGGCCGCTGCCGCTGCGGAACCGGGGGGCCGCCCCCGGGCCGCGGCCGGACCGCAGCGGGCCGGGCGCGCCCGGCGACCGGCGGCCGGCAAAGGCAGCGCCTGACATTGTGCTGCCGCCACCCAGCCCGCCCCCGCTGCCCGCCCGGCTACCGAGCACGCCGCCGCCCAGTACCCCGTCCCGGCGGCGGGCCCGCAGGCGCAGCGGGCCGGACCGCCCCAGCTTCCCGCCGCCCGCCGCGGTCAGGGCCGAGGGCCCGCCACGGAAGGCGCGTGAGCGCCGCCCGAGCCGCGGGAACACGCCGCCGCCGCGCAGCGGGCCGCGCGAGGAGCCGTCACCGGGAACCCCGGCCGGGCCGCCGTGCCCACGGAAGGCGCGCGCCGACAGCCGGGCCGGCCCGGGGCGGGACAGGCCTGCCGCCGTGCTGGCGCCGGCCAGGCCCGCGGATCCCCGGAACGCGGACCCCCGCATCCGGGATTCCCGGCCGGAGCTGCCCGGGCCGTACAGCCCAAAGCCGAGCATGCTGCGCAGCGAGCCGCCCAGTACCCCGTCGCCCCGCCGCGCCGTGCCCAGCCGCAGGTTCGGCTGCCGGGCCGCGGCTGGCCGGGCGGCCGGGCGGCCCTGCCTGGCCTGGACGGCCGCGGAACCAGCGACGCCGTCGCGGGCCCGCAGGTTCAGCGGGCGGCGGCGCTGCCCCCAGGGCGGGGCCTGCTGTCCCCGCCCGTTCTGGTGGCCGCCGATCCAGCCGTCGGCGCTGCGGCCAGCCGCCACACGCAGCCGCGGCTCACGCCCGCCCCTGGTATCCCGGACGGTGGCCCCGGCCGCGGCCACGCCGCCCAGCAGCCCCACACCTCCGGCACCGCCCAGATCCCGGCCTGCCAGGTCGGAACCGCGCACGCCCGTGGTCGCCCAGCCGCCGTACCCGCCGAGCCGGACGACCAGGTACACCACGAAGGGGCAGAGCAGGATGTCATAGGCCACCGCCACGGGCAGCACCAGCCGTACCGACTGCCAGGTGATGTCCGGATCACCGAAGATCATGCCGACCAGCGCATACAGGGCCTCACCGGCGGCGACGCCCAGCGCGACCACGGCGAGCGGCAGCCAGGACGAGCGCTCGAGCGGGCCGCGCAGCCGGCCGCACGCGTAGCCGATCACGCAGAACACCAGGGCGCTCAGCCCCAGCAGGTTGCTGGCCGGGGGCGCCACATCCAGCGCCAGCCCGGCGCCGAAGCCGGCCAGCATGCCCTCCGCCGGGCCGCTGGCGAGCGCCAGCGTGACCACCAGCACCAGCACCAGATCGGGCGCCGTCCCGCCGGGGAAGGGCAGCCGGTCCAGCAGCACCGTCTGCAGCAGCACGGCGGCTGCGATGGCGGCGACGGCGAACGTGAACCTCCGCACCTCAGCCGCCGGCGCTTGCTGTGGCCGCCGGGCTGGCTGCCCGGCCGGAACGTCCGCTCGTCTGTACAGGCTGCGGGCTGGGGCTGGGCGGCTGCGGCGGCAGCACCGAGTCACGGGGGTTGGTGCGGGGCGGGGCGATCACCACGCCCACCACACCGAGCGCGCCGTCATCGGCGTAGGGCCGCACCAGCGCGAGCTTGGTGAGCGAGGCGGCGCTCGCCTGCACCTGCGTGATCACCCCCACCGGGACGCCGGGCACGAACGGCCGCCCATGGACCGAGCCGAACGTGACCAGCTGCTGCCCAGGCTGGAGCACGGCGCTGGCGTCGAAGACCTGCAGCCGCAGCAGTGCCGGGCCGGGCCGGGACCGGCCGGTGCCGGTGACCGCCCCGATCTGCCCGGTGCCGGCCAGCCGCACGCCCACCGTGGACGAGGCGTCGACGGTGAGCAGCACGGTCGAGGTGTGCACGGCGACCGAGGTGACGGTCCCGACCAGGCCGGCCCCGTTCAGCACCGTCTCGTTGGGCCTGATGCCGTCGTCCCGGCCCGCGTCGATGGTGACCGAGCTGTCGTACCCGGGACCGGCCGCGATCACATTCGCGGCGACGACCCGGTAACCGCCCCGTCCGGCAAGCGCGAGCAGGCTCCGCAGCTGGGCCTCCTGGGCCTTGCTGAGCTGGGCCTGGCTAAGCTCCGCGCGCAGCCGGACGACCTCACGCTGCAGGCCCTCGATCTTGCGCTGCGAGCCCGGCGCGCTGGTGACGTTGTCGAAGAAGCCGGCCACCGGCCGGGTCACCGAACCGACCAGGCTCTCGGCCGAACCGAAGACCGCCCCGCCGATCCCGCGCAGGCCGCCGACCGGCCCGGCGGCCGCGCTCCGCGAGTCGATGGTGATCAGCGCCAGGGCGGCAGCCAGCAGCACGGCAAGAACCAGACGGGTCCGCCGACTGTCGTGCACCGGGCCTCCTCATCCACGCCGCCACCGCGGCTGGCCGCCTGCCGCGCGGTCAGCGCCTGGACTCTGGCACCAGCACTTGCCGGAGCGTGTCGAAATCCTCCACGCACTTGCCAGTACCCAGTACCACGGAATCGAGGGGGTTATCGGCCATGTGGATGGGCATCCCAGTTTCCTCGCGCAGGCGCTCGTCCAGCCCGCGCAGCAGCGCTCCGCCTCCTGTCAGTGCGATTCCCCGGTCCATCACGTCGCCCGCCAGCTCGGGCGGGCATTTGTCAAGCGTCGTCTTGACCGCGTCGACGATGAGCGCGAGCGGCTCCTCGATGGCCCGGCGGATCTCCTCCGCCGAGATCACGATCGTCTTGGGCAGTCCGCTGACCAGGTCCCGGCCGCGGATCTCGGCGTGCGGCTCGTCGGCCGAGGGGAAAGCGGACCCGAGCGCCATCTTGATCTCTTCGGCGGTCCGTTCGCCCAGCATGAGCGAGTACTCCTTCTTGCCGAAGGTGATGATCGCCTGGTCGAGCTCGTCCCCACCGATCCGGATCGACTGGGACGTCACGATCCCGCCCAGCGAGATCACGGCCACCTCGGTGGTGCCGCCGCCGATGTCCACCACCATGTTGCCGGTCGGCTCGTTGACCGGCAGGCCGGCCCCGATGGCCGCGGCCATGGGTTCTTCGATGATGTAGACCCGGCGGGCGCCCGCCTGGTGGCCGGCCTCCTTCACCGCGCTCTGCTCCACCCCGGTGATGCCGCTCGGCACCGCCACCACCACCCGCGGCTTGGCCAGGTGACTGCGCCGGTGCACCTTCTGGATGAAATAACGCAGCATGCGCTCGGTCACGTCGAAGTCCGCGATGACCCCGTCCTTGAGCGGCCGGACCGCCACGATGTTGCCGGGCGTGCGGCCGATCATGCGTTTGGCCTCCACCCCGACCGCCACGATCTGGCCGTTGTTGGTGTTGAGAGCCACCACCGACGGCTCGTTCAGCACGATCCCGCGCCCCCGGACGTACACCAGGGTGTTCGCGGTGCCCAGATCGACGGCCATGTCACGGCCCAGGAAAGCCAGCGCGTTGCTCATAGGGAACGAGAACCTTCCGGAAGGGTCCTGCTCAGTGTTCTATATTGCGGCCGCAGCTGATGCCCACCGCGAGGTTGAACGCGGCCTTGTGTCCTACATGGACCAGGCCCGGGCCACCTAAACGAGGCCGGGAAGGAAGATCTTGGTTTCCCGGGAGGCTGAGCCTGGCGAATCCGATACGTGCACAGTATTCTCCTGCAGTTTCAACGCATGATCGCCCCGGATGGTGCCCGGGGCCGCGCGGGCCGGGCCGGTGGGGTAACGGCGCTCCCCGTCCGGCTTGATCGAGAGCAGGATTCGATCAGTCACGGATATTCCCCTCGCGGCCAGGCCGCTGGCTGTCGCATATTGACCAGCAATAACTCGTGTGCGAGCGCAATCCTACCGGTGCCGGGGGCCGGCCAAGCGGTCTCGACGCGCCGTCCAGGAGATCTGGAGCCGCCGCCACGCTGGCGCTCAGGGAGCCTCGCGGTAGCGCATCCCCAGCCAGATCGCAACGGCCCACAGGCCGGCGAAGATCGCGCCCAGCACGAACATGGCCGGCACCACCAGCCCGGCCGCGATCACCGCCACCTGCAGCAGGCTGCCGGCGGCCAGCGCCCAGCCCTGCCCGGGCCGGCCCACCACCGCCGCCAGCAGCACCGCGAGGCCGGCCAGCACGCCGCCGGCCACGCCGGCCGACATGTGCGGCTCATGGTCGATGGTGATGGCCACCGGTATGGCCAGCCCGATCACGATGGCCTCAAAGATCAGCACGGTGGCACAGAGTCTTCTCATCTGGGCCTTCTCATCTGGACCGTCTCAGCTGGGCCGCCTCATGCCGCGGCCTCACCCGGGCTCAGCTCCCCCCCGGGACGAGCAGCGACCGGGCGTCTCCCGCGGTCACCACCGACCCGGTCACCAGCACGCCGGAACCGCCCAGACCATCGGCGGCCGCCTCGTCGGCCAGGCCCACCGCGATGTCGATCGCGTCGTCGAGCCGGTCCGCCACCCGCACCCGGTCCGGCCCGAACACCCCGCCGGCGATGTCGGCCAGCTTGCCAGGATCCATCGACCGGTCGGACGAGTTGCGCGTGACCACCAGCCGGTCCACCGCAGGCTCCATCTGGTCAAGGACGGCCGATACGTCCTTGTCCTCGCTGATCGCCAGCACCGCGATCAGGGTCCGGAACGAGAACGCCTCGGTCACCGCCGCCACGCTGGCCGCCATCCCCGCCGGGTTGTGCGCCGAGTCGGCGATCACCACCGGACTTCGCCGCACCACCTCCAGCCGCCCCGGCGAGGTCATCGCCGCGAACGCGTCCCGGACCAGGTCCTCGCCGAGTGGCTCGCCGCCAGGCCCGCCGCTGGCGAACGCCTCCACTGCCGCCAGCGCGCACGCGGCGTTGGACGCCTGGTACTCACCGAACAGCGGCAGCAGCAGGTCGTGGTACTCCCCTGCCAGCCCGCGCACGGTGAGGACCTGCCCGCCCACGGCAAGCTCGCGCGCCAGGACGCCGAACTCCAGCCCTTCCCTGGCGACGGTCGCTTCCACCTCGGCCACGCGGCGCAGCAGCACCTCGGCCGCCGCGAGCGGCTGCTGGCCGAGGACGGCCAGCGCGCCGGGCTTGATGATGCCCGCCTTTTCGCCGGCGATCTCCTCGATGGTGGAGCCGAGGTAGCGGGTGTGGTCGATGGAGACCGGCGTCACCACCGCGACCGCGCCGTCGGCGATGTTGGTCGCGTCCCAGGTCCCACCCAGGCCGACCTCGATCACCGCCACGTCCACCGGCGCGTCGGCGAAGGCGGCGTAGGCCATCGCGGTGAGCACCTCGAAGAACGACAGCCGCAGCGGCTCACGCTCATCCACCAGCGCCACATACGGCGCGACGTCGTCGTAGCTGGCCAGGAACGCCTCCACCGGCAGGGGCTCGCCGTCGACGATGATCCGCTCCCGGACGTTGCTCAGGTGCGGGCTGGTGAACAGGCCGGTGCGCAGCCCGCGGACCCGCAGCAGCGTCTCGATCATGCGGGCGGTGGAGGTCTTGCCGTTGGTGCCGGTGACGTGGATGACCGGATAGGCGCGTTGTGGATCACCGAGCAGCGCGGCGAGGGCGCTGATCCGGTCCAGGGTGGGCTCGACCGCGTGCTCGGGCCGGCGGGCGAAGATCTCCGCCTCCACCTCGCGCAGGCGCCGCGTCAGCGCGGGGTCCTGCGGCGGCCGGGGCCAGGCGGGGGCCTGCGGCGGCCGGAACTGGGCGTCCTCGCCGGTCAAGCCCGCCCCTGATCCAGCGCGGCCAGACGGCCGGAGATCCGGGTCACGTCGGCCTGCGCGGCGTCGAGGCGGCGCCGGGTCGCCTCCACCACGTCGCCGGGCGCCTTGGCGAGGAAGGAGTCGTTGGCGAGCTTGCGCTGCGCCTGATCGGCCTCTTTGCGGGCCGCGGCGAGGTCCTTCTCCATCCTGCGGCGCTCGGCGGCGACGTCGATGGTGGCCGCGGTGTCAAGCTCCACCGTGACCCCCTCGGCCTGCAGGGACGCGGTGGGGGCGAAGCCGTCGCCGGGCGGGGTCAGCCGCAGCAGCGACCGGATCGCACCCTCGTGGGCGGCCAGCGGCGTGCCGGCGATCCCGGCCAGCACGGCGGGGACCGGCTGGCCCGGCCGCAGGCCCTGGTCGGAACGGAACCTGCGCACCTCGGTCACCAGGGCCATGAGCGAGCCGATCTCGGCCTCGGCCGCCGGGTCGCGGCCGGGCTGCGCGGCCGTGTCCCCGGCCCGTTCACCCGGCCAGGGGGCGGTCATGACCGAGTCGCCGCCGGTGAGAGCCGTCCACAGCTCGTCGGTGACGAACGGGATCACCGGGTGGAGCAGCCGCAGCAGCCGGTCGAGCAGGTAGCCGAGCACCTGGCGGGTGACCGGCGCGGCCTGCCCGTCCTGCCCGGCCTGTGCTGACTGGGGGGTGAGTGCGGCCTTGGCCAGTTCGAGGTACCAGTCGCAGAACTCGTCCCAGGCGAAGTGGTAGAGCGCCTCGCAGATCTTGCCGAACTCGAACTGCTCGTACAGCGCGTCCACCTCGGCGGTGACCGCCGCCAGCCGGGACAGGATCCAGCGGTCGGCGGTGGACAGGTTCGCGGCCGCTGGCAGCTCATCCGGCACGCTGGCCCCGTTCAGCAGCGCGAACCGGGTGGCGTTCCAGAGCTTGTTGCAGAAGTTACGGGCGCCGGTGACCCATTCCTCGCTGACCGCGATGTCGCCGCCGGGGCTGGCGCCGCGGGCCAGGGTGAAGCGGGTGGCGTCGGCGCCGAACCGGTCGATCCAGTCCAGCGGGTCCACCGTGTTGCCGCGCGACTTGGACATCTTGCGGCCGTGGGCGTCGCGGATCAGCCCGTGCAGGGCGACGTGGCGGAACGGCACCGCCTCGGCCGGGTCGCGGTCGCCCATCGCGTACAGGCCGAACATCATCATCCGCGCGACCCAGAAGAACAGGATGTCGTAGCCGGTGACCAGGACCGACGTCGGGTAGAAGCGGCGCAGGTCCTCGGTGTCGTCAGGCCAGCCCAGGGTGGAGAACGGCCACAGCGCGGAGGAGAACCAGGTGTCGAGGACGTCGGGGTCCTGCCGCCAGTCCTGGCCGGCCGGGGACTCCTCGCCGGGGCCGACGACCCGGACCTCGCCGCCGGGGCCGTACCAGACCGGGATCCGGTGCCCCCACCACAGCTGGCGGCTGATGCACCAGTCATGCATGTTGTCGACCCAGTCGAAGTAGCGGACCGCCATCTCGGCCGGGTGGATCCGCACCCGGCCGTCCCTGACCGCGTCGCCGGCCGCCTTGGCCAGCGGCTCGACCTTGACGAACCACTGCAGCGACAGCCTCGGCTCGACGATCGTGCCGCACCGGCTGCAGTGCCCGACCGCGTGCAGGTACGGGCGGGTCTCGGCGATGATCCGGCCCTGCTCGCGCAGCGCGGCGACCACGGCCGGCCTGGCCTCGAACCGGTCCAGGCCCTCGAACGGCCCGGGCACGGTGATCACCCCGCGCTCGTCCATGATGGTCCGGCTCGGCAGGTTGTGGCGGCGGCCGATCTCGAAGTCGTCGGGGTCGTGCGCCGGGGTCACCTTGACCGCGCCGGTGCCGAACTCGGGATCGACGTGCGGGTCGGCCACCACCGGGACGCGGCGGCCGGACAGCGGCAGCTCGACCTCGCGGCCGATCAGGTGGGCGTAGCGGGGGTCGTCGGGGTGGACGGCGACCGCGGTGTCGCCCAGCATGGTCTCCGCCCGGGTGGTGGCGACCACCACCGAGTCCGGGCCGTCGCCGTACCGGATGGAGATCAGCTCGCCGTCCTCGTCGGCGTGGTCCACCTCGATGTCGGACAGCGCGGTGAGGCAGCGCGGGCACCAGTTGATGATCCGTTCCGCGCGGTAGATGAGGCCGTCGTCGTACAGCCGCTTGAAGATGGTCAGCACCGCCCGGGACAGGCCCTCGTCCATGGTGAAGCGCTCGCGGGACCAGTCCACGCTGTCGCCGAGCCGGCGCATCTGGCCGAGGATCATGCCGCCGGAGGTGGCCTTCCACTGCCACACCCGCTCGACGAACGCCTCCCGGCCCAGGTCGTGCCGGCTCGCGCCCTGCCTGGCGAGCTCGCGCTCGACCACGTTCTGGGTGGCGATGCCCGCGTGGTCCATGCCGGGCAGCCACAGCGCGACATAGCCCTGCATCCGGCGCCGCCGGACCAGCGCGTCCATCAGCGTGTGGTCGAGCGCGTGGCCCATGTGCAGCGAGCCGGTCACGTTCGGCGGCGGGATCACGATGCAGTACGCCGGCCCCGGCGCGCTGGCGTCGGCGTGGAACAGCCCCCGGTCCACCCAGCCCTGGTAGCGGCGTCCCTCCACGTCGCCGGGCGAGTACTGGGGCGGAAGCTGGATGCGCTGATCTCCGGTCACGTCAGGTGAGTCTAGTGGTCTCCACGGCGAGCTATTTGCGCGAACATCGGCCACTGCCCCGTGTGCGAGCGGGCGTCCGCCCGGTGAGCCGCGGGCGTAGCGCTGCGGCGGGAAACCAGCAATCCCCCGCGCCTCGGGCACTACTCCAGCGAACTGTCGTCAAAGGAACGCCAGCCCGCGGGCACCGGGTGTGCGCCCGCCCCGGGGCACGGGGCGTGCGCCCGGCTCAGGCGGACTTCTCGCGGGGGGTGCGGGAGCGGGTGCTGCGCGGGACGATGGTGGGGTTGACGTGCTCGAGCACGACCGGGCCGGTGATGACGACCCGCTCCACGTCCTTGCGGCTGGGCACCTCGTACATCACCGACAGCAGCACTTCCTCCAGGATGGCCCGCAGGCCGCGGGCGCCGGTGCCGCGCAGGATGGCCTGGTCGGCGACGGCCTCGAGCGCGTCGGGGGTGAACTCCAGGTCCACGCCGTCCAGCTCGAACAGCCGCCGGTACTGCTTGACCAGCGCGTTCCTCGGCTCGGTGAGGATGAGGATCAGCGCCTCGCGGTCGAGGTTGTGCACGCTGGTGATGACGGGCAGGCGGCCGACGAACTCGGGGATCATGCCGAACTTGAGCAGGTCCTCGGGCATGACCTCGGCGAACGCGTCGGCCGCGGGCAGGTCGCTGCGGACCCGCAGCTTCGCCCCGAAGCCCATTCCGCTCTTGCCGACCCGCTGCTCGATGATCTTCTCCAGACCGGAGAACGACCCGCCGCAGATGAACAGCACATTCGTGGTGTCGATCTGGATGAACTCCTGATGCGGGTGCTTGCGCCCGCCCTGCGGGGGCACCGACGCGGTCGTCCCCTCCAGGATCTTCAGCAGCGCCTGCTGCACACCCTCACCGGACACGTCCCGGGTGATCGACGGGTTCTCGCTCTTGCGGGCGATCTTGTCGATCTCGTCGATGTAGATGATGCCGGTCTCGGCCTTCTTGACGTCGTACTCGGCGGCCTGGATGAGCTTGAGCAGGATGTTCTCGACGTCCTCGCCGACATACCCGGCCTCGGTGAGCGCGGTGGCGTCGGCGATGGCGAACGGCACGTTGAGCAGGCGGGCCAGCGTCTGGGCGAGCAGCGTCTTACCGGACCCGGTGGGGCCGAGCAGCAAGATGTTGGATTTGGCGAGCTCGACGCCGTCCTCACCGGGCCGGATGTCGCCGCCCGACTGGACCCGCTTGTAGTGGTTGTAGACCGCGACCGACAGGGCCTTTTTGGCCTTTTCCTGGCCGATCACATAGGCGTCGAGAAACTCGTAGATCTCGCGCGGCTTGGGCAGGCTGTCCCACTTCAGCTCGGTGGGCTCGGCCAGTTCCTCTTCGATGATCTCGTTACAGAGATCGATGCATTCGTCACAGATGTACACGCCGGGGCCAGCGATGAGCTTCTTGACCTGCTTCTGGCTCTTTCCGCAGAACGAGCACTTCAGGAGGTCACCACCATCCCCGATACGTGCCACCAGCTGACTCCTTTACCGGCCTCGTTCCGGCCGCCGCGGCGGCCCGGCCACTGTCGGCGGTCCTGCCATCATGGGCCAGCCAGGCCCCGCCGGTCTACCCTGTCTTTCGATAATGACGGTACCGCCCGCGGCGCCCGGCGCGAACCATCGGCCGCCGGCGCGGCGCTCACCGGGCCAGCCGGATCCGCCGCTTAGGACGACCCTACCTCGGCACGGCGCTTGAGGCTCGTCAGAACCTCGTCCACGATGCCGTAATCCTTGGCTTCCTCGGCCGAGAAGTACTTGTCCCGCTCGACGTCCCGCCGCACCTGCTCCTCGGCCCGGCCGCTGTGCAGGGCGATGATGCGCTCCATCGCGGTCCGCATCCGCAGGATCTCGCGGGCCTGGATCTCCAGGTCGCTCGACTGGCCGTAGCCGCCCTCGGTGGCGGGCTGGTGGAGCAGGATGCGCGCGTTCGGCAGCGCCATCCGCTTGTCCTTGGTGCCGGCCGCCAGCAGCACCGCCGCCGCCGAGGCGGCCTGGCCGATGCAGACGGTCGCGATCTCCGGCTGGACGAACTGCATCGTGTCGTAGACCGCCATCATCGAGGTGACCGACCCGCCCGGCGAGTTGATGTACATGGTGATGTCGCGGTCGGGGTCCATCGACTCCAGGGCGATGAGCTGCGCGATGACGTCGTTTGCCGAGGCGTCGTCGATCTGCACGCCCAGGAAGATGATCCGCTCCTCGAAGAGCTTGTTGTACGGGTTCATCTCCTTGATCCCGTACGACGTCCGCTCCACGAACGACGGAAGGACATAACGGCTCTGCGCCGGCTGCAGCCGGGCGGCCGCGAGTTCGGCGTGGCGGGCCTGGGCCAGTGGCCGGTTGAGGGTGCTCACGGTGCGTTCCTCCGCTTCCGCGTCAGGGGTTCAGGAGACTGGCCCGGCCGTCAGGACCTGAGCGGCGTCGCGGACCACCTCGTCGACGAAGCCGTAGTCCCTGGCCTCGTCCGCGGTGAACCAGCGGTCGCGGTCGGAGTCGGTCTCGATCTGCTCGACGGTCTGCCCGGTGTGGAACGCGATGCGCTCGGCCAGGGTCCGCTTGATGTAGAGCATCTGCTCGGCCTGGATCCTGATGTCGGTGGCGGTGCCGCCGATCCCGCCCGAGGGCTGATGCATCAGGACCTGGGCGTGGGGCAGGGCGTACCGCTTGCCGCGGGTGCCGGAGCACAGCAGGAACTGGCCCATGGACGCGGCCATGCCCATCGCATAGGTGGCGATGTCGTTCGGCACGTACTGCATCACGTCGTAGATGGCCAGCCCGGCGCTGACCGAGCCGCCGGGCGAGTTGATGTAGAGGCTGATGTCGCGCTTGGGGTCCTCGGAGGCGAGCAGGACGAGCTCGGCGCAGATCCGGTTGGCGATGTCGTCGTCCACCTGCTGGCCGAGGAAGATGATCCGGTGCCGGAGCAGCCGCTGGAAGAGCTGGTCGCCCAGGGGCATCAGCGGCGCTTCCGCGGTGCGCGCCACGACGGGCGTCACCCGCTGGAGCCGCGACGGGCTGCCCGCGCTGCTGTCCTTGTCCGCCTCTCGGCGCTGCGCCGCGTCGCTCACGGTGCTCTCCTCGCTTGCTTTCCCTGTGCTTGCTTTCCCGGTGTCTGCTGACCAGATGTGGCTTGCTGACACACGTGCCGTTAGCAGTGACCCTAACGCGGCGGGGCGCCCCAAACCTCCGCCAGAACGCGGTGTTCGCTGTCGGCGCAGGCGGGGCCGCAAGCCAGCGGTCTACTCGGCCGCCGCCTCGCCGGTGGCCGCCTGGGCCGCCCTGGCCTTGGCTGTGCCCGGGGCCTTCGCCTTGCTGCCACCCGCGGCCTTTGCCTTGCTGGCCTTCGCCTTGCTGCTGGCCTTCGCCCTGCCACCGGCCGTCGGCTCGCCAGCCACCGCCTCGCCGGCCTCCGCCTCGCCGGCCTCCGCCCCGCCGCTGGCCTCCGCCCCGCCACTGGCCTCTGCTTCGCCGCTGGCCTCTGCTTCGCCGCTGGCCTCTGCTTCGCCACTGGGCCCGGCATCGCCGCCAGGCTCATCCTCGCCGGATCCGCTCGCACCGCCG
>Ga0335077_10001197_pt1 | contig 30561 bp, 28 predicted proteins | sample Lox_Sample_31_FD_207151 | JGI IMG/M metagenome (GOLD analysis project Ga0335077, IMG submission 207151) | Soil microbial communities from Loxahatchee National Wildlife Refuge, Florida, United States - Lox_Sample_3.1 | ecosystem: Environmental > Terrestrial > Soil > Wetlands | place: USA... | reverse complement strand
TTCCCTCCTCCTCCTCGTCCACGCTCTCCAACGACCCGGGCCGGTAGAGGATCCACAGCTGCTCCTGGCTCACCGGGCCGCCCACGAGGACCGGGTGCTCGGCGCGCCCGCTGCGGCGGGCCAGCACCACGAGCGAGTCGTCGACTCCGGCGAGCACGTCGAGCGCCTTCACCGGCGCCGGGCGGTTCACGACGAAGCCCATTGCCCCCTCGTGGCGGTGGCCTGCCATGAGGACGAGCGCCCCCTCGAAGTTCGGATCGCGAAGCGAGGGAGCGGCGACGAGGAAGCCCGGTGCGAGGTGGGTGGCGGATCGCTCGCTGGCCATGTCCCTTACCTGTAGCGGCCGGGAGCGCGGCGCAAGCGCCGCTCGCTAACGCCATGGGATCCCGCTGGTTTTCCGGGAAGGCCCCGGCCCCCTCCCCCCCTCCCGCCCGCCACCCGGTACCCCTTGACGGGTTATGCGGCGGCCTGCTACCAACGCGATCCCCTCCGAGCGTCCCAAGCGCTCATCTCGCCCAAAGAGGACGGCTGCGCATGTACAAGATCGTCACCCACCAGGTGTTTTCCCCCACGACCTTCCTCTGGGAGGTGGAGGCTCCGGACGTGGCGCAGTCCGCCCAGGCGGGCCACTTCGTCATGCTGCGCCTCCACGAGGGGTCGGAGCGCGTGCCGCTCACAGTCGCCGACTACGACCGCAAGCGCGGAACCATCACCATGGTGATCCAGGCGCTCGGGAAGACCACCAAGGAGATGATGGAGAACTACCGCCAGGGCGACACCTTCCAGGACTTCGTCGGGCCGCTCGGGCTGCCGCAGCACGTGGGCAAGTTCGGCCACGTGGTGCTCGTCGGCGGAGGCCTGGGCGTCGCGCCCGTCTTCCCGCAGCTGCGCGCCTTCAAGGAGGCCGGCAACCGGACGACGAGCGTCATCGGGTTCCGCAACAAGGACCTGGTGTTCTGGGAGGACAAGTTCAAGCGCTACTCCGACAACCTCGTCGTCTGCACCGACGACGGGAGCTACGGCAAGAGCGGCTTCGTCACCGTGGCGCTGAAGGAGATCGTCGAGAAGGAGAAGCCCGACCTGGTCGTCGCCATCGGGCCGCTCCCCATGATGAATGCCTGCGTCGAGACCACCCGCCCGTTCGGCGTGAAGACCATGGTGTCCCTGAACGCCATCATGGTGGACGGGACCGGCATGTGCGGCTCCTGCCGCGTCACCGTCGACGGCAAGGTGCAGTTCGCCTGCGTCGAGGGGCCGGACTTCGACGGCCACAAGGTGGACTTCAAGGAGCTCCTGGCGCGGCAGAAGCGCTTCAAGGGGCAGGAGCAGGTCGCCAACACCGACTACGAGCACGTCTGCAACCTGGAGAAGCAGCTCTTCGAGGAGGAGAAGCGCAACTACAAGAAGATCAAGGAGCTCGAGCCCCACCAGGTGCACATGCCCGAGCGCGACGCGCAGGAGCGCGCCCGCAACTTCAAGGAGGTGAACCTGGGTTACTCGCTCCAGGACGCCCTCCGCGAGGCGGAACGCTGCATCCAGTGCGCGAAGCCCACCTGCATCGCGGGCTGCCCGGTGCAGATCGACATCCCGCGCTTCATCCGCCACCTCCTCGTCCGCGACCTGGACGGCGCCCTCGCCTCCATCTACGAGTCGAACATCTTCCCCTCCATCTGCGGCCGGGTCTGCCCGCAGGAGACGCAGTGCGAGGCGCAGTGCATCATCAACAAGAAGGTGGAGTCGGTGGCCATCGGGCGCATGGAGCGCTTCGTCGGCGACAACGCCCGGCCGCCCAAGGCCACGCCGCCCCGCTTCGCGAGCAAGCTCGGGCGGGTGGCGGTGGTGGGCTCGGGCCCGGCGGGGCTCTCGGCGGCGGCCGACCTGGTCCGCTACGGCTGCGACGTCACCGTCTACGAGGCGCTGCACGTGGTCGGCGGCGTGCTCCGCTACGGCATCCCCTCCTTCCGCCTCCCCCGCGACATCATCGAGCGCGAGGTCAACCGGCTCCGGGACATGGGGGTGAAGATCGAGACCAACAAGGTCATCGGCAAGACCTTCACCGTCCCGCAGCTCATCGGCGAGAAGGGCTTCGACGCCGTCTTCCTGGGCGTGGGGGCCGGCGCTCCGGCGTTCCTCGGGATCCCGGGCGAGTTCGCCGGTCAGGTCTACAGCGCCAACGAGTTCCTGACGCGCGTGAACCTGATGGGCGGCGACAAGTTCCCCTACCTCGACACCCCCATCAACATCGGCAAGAGCGTGGTGGTCATCGGCGCCGGCAACACCGCCATGGACTGCCTGCGCGTCTCCAAGCGCATCGGCGCCGCCACCGTCCGCTGCGTCTACCGCCGCACCGAGGCCGAGGCCCCGGCGCGCATCGAGGAGATCCGCCACGCCAAGGAGGAGGGGATCGACTTCTTCTTCCTGCACGCGCCGGCGGAGATCTACGTCGACGCCGAGGGCAACGTGCGCGGCATGAAGGTGGAGGAGATGAAGCTCGGCGACCCCGACGAGAAGGGCCGTCGCAAGCCCGTCCCCACCGGCCAGTTCAAGGACCTGGAGTGCGACACCGTCATCTACGCGCTCGGGACCAAGGCGAACCCCATCGTCACCCAGTCCACCCCGGGGCTGGGCCTGAACAAGTGGGGCAACATCGTCGCCGACGACGCCACCCAGAGCACCAACCTCCCCGGCGTCTTCGCCGGCGGCGACATCGTCACCGGTGGAGCCACGGTGATCCTCGCCATGGGAGCCGGGCGCCGCGCCGCCAAGGGCATCGCCACCTGGCTCGCCGGCGGCAAGGTGAAGTGGCCGGTGACCAAGGAGGAGGCGGAGGCGTTCGTCCCCGCCCAGCCGCTCCCCGAGCCCGGAGCGATCTCCCGTGGCGGGAACGGCCACGAAAAGGAAGCGACCCCCATGCCCTCCGGCGGCCAGCTCTGCCCGAAGTGCCACCAGCCCATCGACGGCGACGAGGAGTACATCTGCTGCGCCGGCGCCCAGGCGCAGTGGCGCTGTGAGAAGTGCTCCAAGGTGAGCGAGGGCTTCGCCTTCCCGTACGGGCAGTGCCCGGCCTGCGGCGGCAAGCTGAAGCCGCTCGCCGACCGCACCATCGAGGGGGCGAACGCGCTCGAGGCCATCCGCACCGCCTTCGAGATCGAGCTCGGCGGCATGGCCTTCTACACCCGGGCCTCGCAGGAGGCGAAGGACCCTTACCTGCGCGAGTTCTTCGGGAAGTTCGCGAAGATGGAGCAGGAGCACATGGAGACGCTCTCGCGCCGCTACCACGCCGAGGTGCGCCACAGCGCCGAGGGCTTCAAGACCGAGCGGGCCGCCATCTACGCCGGGATCGACCACGACCCGCAGGACCCCGCCAACCTCTTCCGCATCGCCGTCGCCTTCGAGCAGCGGGCGGTGAAGTTCTTCGACGAGAAGGGCGCTCAGGCGAAGGAGGGCTCGGCCGAGAAGCAGCTCTACAAGGAGCTCGCCGCCGAGGAGAGGGAGCACGTCGACCTCCTCGCCACCGAGTACAACCGCTTCAAGCAGGGCAAGCCCGGGATGCTCTAGGCCGCCCCGCGGGCGGCACCGCCGCGGACGGAGGGCCCCGCCGGCGCGGGGCCCTTCGCTTTCCGCTGCACGGCGGCCCCGGGGAAGTCTAGGATCGCGGCCCAGATGGCACCGCGCGCGGTTCTCTTCGACCTCGACGGCACCCTCATCGACTCCATCCCGCTCATCGTGGAGTCGATGAAGCACGCCTTCGCGGGGCGGGCGCGCGCCCCGACGGTGCCGGAATGGGTGGCGCGCATCGGCACCCCTCTCGACGGGATGATCCGGCGCTGGGCCGAGGACGAGGCTGACGTGGCGCTCCTCAAGGAGCGCTACAAGCGCCACCAACGGGAGCACCACGACGCCATGGTGAGCGCCTTCCCCGGGGTGCCGGAGCTGCTCGAGCGGCTCCGGGCGCGGGGGACGCTCCTCGCGGTCGTCACCTCCAAGCTGGAGGCGTCGGCGTCGCGGTCGCTCGTGCGCCTCGGCCTCGCCCGCCACTTCCGGGCGGTGGTGGGCCTGGGAGCCACCTCGCGCCACAAGCCGGATCCGGAGCCGGTGCGACGCGCGCTCTCGCTCCTCGGGGCGAGCGCCCCCGAGGCCGCCTTCGTGGGCGACTCCCCGCACGACGTCGTGGCCGGCAACCGCGCCGGCGTGGCCACGGTCGCGGGGCTGTGGGGACCGTTCACGCGAGAGGAGCTCGAGCCGGCGCGGCCCAGGGCCTTCGCCGCCCGGGCGGCGGACGTCCTCGCCGTCCTCGATCGCCTCGGCTAGCCCGGGTTTCGCGGTGGCGCTCGCCCCGCGGTCGCCTTACACTGCACGCCATGGAATACGGAAATGCGCAGGTCCTGGTCCGCGGCGCCGCCGACGTCGAGCGCCGCTTCATGTCGGCGGTGTACCGGTGGATGACGCTCGGCCTCCTCGTGACCGCGGGAGTGGCCTGGTACGTGGCGAGCACGCCCGGCGCGCTCCATTTCGTCTTCGGGAACCGCATCGTCTTCTGGGGGCTCATCCTGGCCCAGTTCGGCCTGGTGATCGGGCTCTCCGCAGCCGTCGCCAGGCTTTCCGCCGGCGTCGCCGGGGGGCTGTTCCTCCTCTACTCGGCGCTCAACGGGGCGACCCTCTCCATCCTCCTCCTCGCCTACACCGGGGCCTCGGTGGCGTCGGCCTTCGCGGTGACCGCCGGGACCTTCGGGGCCATGAGCGTCTACGGCACCGTCACCCGCCGCGACCTGACCGGCTGGGGCACCTTCCTCTTCATGGGCCTCGTGGGCATCGTCATCGCCAGCGTGGTGAACGTGTTCACGAAGAGCGACATGGTCTCCTGGGTGGTGTCGGCGGCGGCGGTGGTGGTCTTCACCGGCCTCACCGCCTACGACACCCAGAAGCTGCGCCGGATGGCGGCGGCGGGCGCGAACGTCGCGGCGCTGCCGGTGAACGGAGCGCTCGCGCTCTACCTCGACTTCATCAACCTCTTCCTCGCCATCCTGCGCATCTTCGGGGGCCGCCGCGACTGAGGCCCTGCCGCCCGGCGGGGCGGGAAGAGGGTTCGGGACCGCGACAGCGCGGAGGTAGGCTCTAGAGGCCGGCTCTCTCCCGGTGAACCCCGGGGTGCCGCGGGGGAGACCCCCGCCGCCTCGCGTCGCCGGGGTTGGCGATCCCCCTCCAGAAACCGCCACACCCTGCCGACGCACAAAAAGCCAGCCCGCGCGAGCCTACCTGCGACGCCCTGCCGCGGTCCCTCCTCTCCCCGGGAGCAAGGTGGGTGCCAAGCCGAGCTGGGTGCACACCGGGGAACCACTGCCCTTTTCCGGCCGCCCGTGCAGGCGCGGGCGCCGGCCAGTGGGGCTTATGACGCGGGGCGGCAGGCCGGCTGGGTCAAGGGACCCAGGCGCCGCCGATTCACCTCGGCGCGAGGTAGCCGTCCTGGGTGAGGAGCTCGGCGGTGAGCACCGCGCCCCCGGCGGCCCCGCGCACGGTGTTGTGCGAGAGCGCTACGAACCGGTAGTCGAAGAGGGCGTCCGGGCGCAGGCGGCCGATGGCCACCGCCATGCCGTTGCCGAGGTCGCGGTCCACCTTGGTCTGCGGGCGGGCGTCGTCCTCGAAGTAGCTCAGGAAGGGCTTCGGAGCGCTCGGCAGGGAGAGGGCCTGCGGCTTCGCCTCGAAGGTCCTCCACAGCTCCAGGATCTCCTCCCGCGCCGGCTTGCGCTCGAACTGCACGAAGACCGCGGCCATGTGGCCGTCGCTCACCGGCACCCGGATGCACTGGGCCGAGATGACGGGCTCGGCGGCGTTCACGATCTTGCCGTCGCGCACCGCGCCCCAGATCTTCATGGGCTCCTTCTCGGACTTCTCCTCCTCCCCCTTGATGAAGGGGATGACGTTGTCCACCATCTCCGGCCAGGCCTCGAAGGTCTTCCCGGCGCCGCTGATGGCCTGGTAGGTGGCGACGGCGATGCGCTTCGGTCCGAACTTGCGGAGAGGGTGGATGGCCGGCACGTAGCTCTGCAGCGAGCAGTTGGGCTTCACCGCCACGAACCCCCGCTTCGTCCCGAGCCGCCGGCGCTGCGCCTCGATGACGGCTGCGTGCTCGGGGTTGATCTCCGGGACCATCATGGGGACGTCGGGGGTCCAGCGGTGGGCCGAGTTGTTCGAGACCACCGGCGTCTCGCGGCGGGCGTAGTCCTCCTCCAGCTTGGCGGTCTCCTCCTTGCTCATGTCGACCGCGCAGAACAGGAAGTCCACCTGCTCCGCGATGCGGGCGACGTCGGAGGCGTTCTGCACCACCAGCTCTCCCGCCCGCTCCGGGACCGGACGCGCCAGCGACCAGCGCCCCTTCACCGCGTCCCGGTACCGCTGGCCGGCGGAGTTGGCGCTGGCGGCGACGAGCGTCGCCTGGTACCAGGGATGGTTCTCGAGCAGGGAGACGAAGCGCTGCCCCACCATGCCCGTGGCGCCCAGCACGCCGACGCGGAATCTCTTCTGGCTCATGATCCTCTCCTGCGAAGCGCCCGTCCCGTGTGGCCGGAGGCCGGAGCTTAGCACGGTTCCGCGCAGGCACGGAGGAGGCCCTCCCACATCGCCTCGAAGGCGCCGGCCCGGACGCGGGGACCCCGATCATGGTGGGCGGGGTCAGACACCCTGGGTCAAGCCGGCGGTCCGCCCTCGCCGGAGGCCGCCCCGCGGCGGCGGCGCGAAAAGGGCGCGCGGCGCGGGCGGTTCGCCGGATGGCGCCGCTGTGCGACAGGGCCGCCAGCGACTTGGCCCCCTCCTTGCTCCACCGGGAGGAGTTGCACCCATGGTGCGCGCGCGGGCGCGCAGGAAGGCGGGGGAGGATGAAATACCTGGGCATGGCGCTCGCGGTCGGCATCGTCATCGGCCCCCTCGGGGTGATGGGCGTCGGCTACGCCCTCGTCGGCCTCGTGCTGGCGGTCGGCCTCTCCGCCCTGGGCGGCGGGATGGCCTCGGCCCTCGGCTTCGCTCCCACGCGGGAGGAGGCCGAGCGCGCCCGGCGCTGGGACTAGGAGGATTCGCCTCCCGGCGGGTCGGTTCGCGCCGGGGGGAGGCGGACCCTCGCCGGGACGCACCGCGTCTCTCCGGAAGGGAAGGGCCCCGCCGCGGCGGGGCCTCGCCGTCGCGGGCGAGAGCAGCGGTGCCGGCGGGCGCCGCCCGTCAGCTCGCCCGCCTCCCCCATTCCTCGTGGAAGCGGTCGAGCGCCTCGTCGATGGGGAGGGGCCTCGTGCGCAGCAGGCCGAGCGCCCGCTCCACCGAGAGGCCAGCCCGGAGCGGCCGCGGGGCCAGGAGCTTCACGTCCGCGGTGCGCACCGGGAGGATCTCCCCCTCGAGGCCGAACCGCCGCGCCACCCGCCTCGCGAAGTCCACCCGGTCGAGGATGGTGGCGCCGGCAGTGTGGAGGATCCCCCGGTAGTCGGTCTCGAGGAGGAGCTCGAGCACCATGGCGGCGCCGTTGCGGGCCAGGGTCGGGGAGACGAGCTGGTCGTGGAAGGCGCGCACCGTCTCGCCGCGGCCGAGCTTCTCCACCACCTGGGTGGCGAAGGTGGGCTTGGCGCCGGGGCGGCCGCTGTAGACCACCGCCACCCGCGCCACCGCGCTGTCGGGCGCGAGGAGCAGCGCCGCCTCCTCCCCCACCCGCTTGGTGCGGGCGTAGGCTCCCTGGGGGTTCGGCACGTCCTCCTCGCGGTAGGGTCCGGCCCTCCCGTCGAAGACGTAGTCGGTCGAGACGGCGACGAGCCGGGCGCCGAGCTCGCCGCAGGCCCGGGCCACCGCCTCGCTGCCGCCGGCGTTCACCCGCCAGGCCTCGCGCGGGTCGCGCTCGCACGCGTCCACGTCGGTCATGGCGCCGGCGTGCAGCACCGCCCGCGGCCGGAAGTCGAGGAGCGCCCGGCCCACCGCGGCGCCGTCGCCCAGGTCGACGTCCTCCCACGCGAACCCGCCCCCGGGGAGGCGGCAGGGGCCGCGCCCGAGCGCCAGCACCTCGTGGCCGCCCCCCCGCAAGAGGTCGACGGCCTCGCCCCCGAGGAGGCCGTTCGCGCCGGTGACGGCGACCCTCATCCCGCCCTCCTCACGTCCTCGTGCCGTACTGGCGCTCGTAGTAGGCGCGGTACTCGCCGGAGAGCACGCGCTCCCACCAGCCGCGGTTGTCCCGGTACCAGCGGACGGTGGCCGCGAGCCCCTCCTCGAAGCGGTGCCGGGGCCGAAAGCCGAGCTCGCGCTCGGACTTGGTGGCGTCGATGGCGTAGCGCCGGTCGTGGCCGGGCCGGTCCTTGACGAAGCGGATGAGCGACTCGGGCTTGCCGAGGAGCGCGAGCACCTGGCGGACGATGTCGATGTTGTGCCGCTCGCTCCGCCCGCCGAGGTTGTAGACCTCGCCGGCGCGCCCGCCCTCCACGACCGCCAGCAGCCCGCGGCAGTGGTCTTCGACGTGGATCCAGTCGCGGACGTTCATGCCGTCGCCGTAGACGGGAAGGGGCTCGTCCCGGAGCGCGTTGGCGATCATGAGCGGGATGAGCTTCTCCGGGAACTGGTAGGGGCCGTAGTTGTTGGAGCAGCGGCTCACCAGCACCGGCAGCCCGAAGGTGTGCGCGTAGGCGAGCGCCAGGAGGTCGGAGCCCGCCTTGGACGCCGAGTAGGGAGAGGAGGGCGCGAGCGGCGTCGCCTCGGTGAAGAGGCCGGTCGGACCGAGCGACCCGTAGACCTCGTCCGTCGACACGTGCAGGAAGCGCTTCGTTCCGAGCTCGCGGCAGGCCTCGAGCAGCACCTGGGTACCGCGGACGTTGGTGTCGATGAACACCGCGGGCTCGAGGATGGAGCGATCGACGTGGCTCTCCGCCGCGAGGTGCATCACCGCCTCGACGGCCTCCTCGGCGAGGAGGCTCGCGACGAGGCGGCCGTCGCAGATGTCGCCCTTGACGAAGCGGTAGCGCGGGTGGCCAGCGAGGTCCGCCAGGCTCTCGGCGTTGCCGGCGTAGGTCAGCTTGTCGAGGTTCACCACCCGCCACTGCGGGCGCTCCCGGAGAAGGAGGCGAACCAGGTTCGATCCGATGAACCCGCAGCCGCCGGTCACGAGCACGTTCACGCGTCTTGCCCCTTCGCCCCTTTGGCGACGCCGATCGCCCTTTAGCCGAGGCCGGGGTCGCGTTCCACGCCCCGGCGAGCCGAGGGAGACATAGCACCATTCGCGGGGAGCGGCTCGTCCCTGGCCCGCGGCGGCGCCCCCGTCAGAAGCTCACCTGGAGCCCCATGGCGGGCGCGATGGCCCAGAGGCCCGGCGCCCCGCGCGCGGGCGGGTACCACTCGGCGACGAGCTGGATGCGGAGCAGCCCGGCGACCGCGGCCGCCGCCCCCGCCTCGACCTCGGGCCGGGAGCAGCTGCCGATCTGCTTGCCGGCGCTCCCGCTGCAGGAGCCGTCGCCCTGGAGCGCCACCAGGTAGCCGCCCCGCGCCAGGAAGCTCAGCTGGAAGAAGGCCGACCCGAGCGCGGCCGGCACGAACTCGAAGCCCGCCACCGGCAAGAGGGAGACCGTGGCGGGGTCGGAGGACAGGCTCTGGAAGAGGTTCTGCACCTTGAGCGCACCGCCCACCCGCCACCAGTAGGGCTCGAAGGGCGCCACCGCCCCTCCGAGCTCCAGCGCCCGCCCCAGGAGCGCCCAGACGGCGTCCCGGGGAGGGAGGTAGTAGAAGAGGTCCATCCCCAGCGAGGCCGCCGCCCCGACCGCGCTGCGCGCCGCCAGGTCCGGCTGGGCGCTCGCCAGGGCGCGGCCGGCCGCCCCCAGGTCGCGGCGCAGCCCCGTCATCGCCCGGGTGGCGTCGCAGCGCCCGTACCCCATGTCGCGCCAGTCGAAGCCGTAGGCGGCGAGCAGCCGGACCACGTACTCGGTGTCCGACTCGGAGTCCGCGCGGGCGGCCGGGGCGGCGGCGAGGCCCGGCACCCGGGGTTCGGCGGATCCGGCCAGGACGGGCTCGCAGGCCCGGAAGGAGGAGGGCTTGGGGCCGGCGGAGGCGATTCGGCAGTCGTTCCAGAGCCGATCGAGCGAGGCCTGCAGGAGCGACCGGAACTGCTCCAGGTCGGGCCCGGCGCACAGGGGCCCCGCCTCCCCCTCGCCGTCCACGACCGCGCGCATGCAGGCGAGCGGCTGCCACGCCGGCCCGGCCGCGAGCGCCTCCTCGGTCTCCTCGGGCAGGACGAAGCTCCCGCGCCACCCCGCCCGCCGGAGGCGCGGGATGGAGAAGCGGACGAGGTAGCGGCGCGCCTCGTACATCCCCAGGGTGAAGTCGAAGTCGCGCAGCGATCTCTCGAAGAACCCGAAGAAGGCGAACATGGGCTCGCTCGCCGCCGGGTAGTGGCGCTGGGGATAGATGAGCGCGTCGCTCACGTGCGGGTACTCGGCGAGCAGCAGGTCGAGCTCCTTCGAGCGAGCGGTGGCGATGAAGGCCTCGAGCTCCTCCCCCAGGTAGGAGAGGAGCGAGTCGTGGCGCGTCCCCGCCGGACGGGCGGGCGCCACCGGGTAGGCGGTGGCGTCCGCGGACACGAAGGCGAACTGCAGGTCCCGCGGGGTCCGGTCGCCCTCGCGCAACCCTCCCTCCCGCCAGCGGAGCCCCTTCGGCCCCGCCTCCAGGCCGCCGGCCGCGACCTGGGCCGCGAGCCGCAGGGGGTCGTTGTCGAAGACCCCTCCGTCGATGAAAAGGGCGCTCGTCGCCTCTTCCGGCCGGCAGAAGGGCGCCTTCTTCCCCTTCGTCTCCACCAGGCAGTGGCGGATGGACTGGGGCGGGAAGGCCACCGGGAAGGCCGCCGACGCGAGGAGCAGGTCCCGCACTTCCGCGAAGGCCACCGCGCCATCGGGTCCTTCCGGGAGCGCCGGCTGCGCCACCTCGCTCTCCAGGTCGAGGTAGTTGGTGATGCGCGGCATCGCCCCCGGCCCCCGCCCCTCGATCCGCAGGACGAACTTCTCCGCCGTCCTGGGAATGGTGGTCCGCCCCCCGGCGAGGGGAAGCTCGCGGGGCTTGACGCGGGTGACGGCGACCCCCAGCACCACGTCGCAGCCGAGCGGGAGCCCCGCCTCGAGCTCCTCCTCGACGAGGTGAGCGCTCTTCTCCAGGGCGGAGCGGGAGAGCGCGCCGAGCGCCTCCGCATCCGCGGGACGGAAGAGCTCCCGGAAGCCCACCGGCAGCCAGACGCGCGCGAACAGGCTCTTGCGGGGATCGAGAGGCAGCCCTCCGCACGAGTAGCGCAGCGCGAGGAGCGAGTTCACGCTGCCGGCCGACGCCCCGGTGGCGAGCTTCACCTCGGCCGCCCGGGCCGCGTTCACCTGGTTGGCGGCGGCGACGTAGTAGAGGAAGCCGGACTGGTAGGCGCCGAGCGAGACTCCCCCGCTGACGGTGAGGGAGAGCGGGGAGGGGCCCGGCGCGGGTGCGGCCGGGGAGGGAGGGCCGGCGGCCAGAGCCAGGGCGACGAGCGGGGCCGCGACCGGGGGCATGGACGCGGAGTCTAGCAACCCAGGGCGTCGAGGGCTCCGGGACTCTTCCCCGGCGGAGCGCCCCCCGCTCGGGATCCGGGCGACGCGGCGGGAATGGGCGGGTCCGGTGCGATCGGCCCCGGGGCCCGGCGCGTCCCTTGCGTGACCGTTTGACGGCCATCACGGTGTGCCCGCCTCGAAGCCATACCGTTGTAAGGAGAGGATGGAGCGAACGTGGGCGAACGCGGACCGCGCCTGTTTCTCCTGCCGGCGACGGCCGGCCTCGAGAGCACGAACGTCCGCCTGGGCCCGCGCGGCGAGCGGTTCCGCTTCTCCACGCGGAGTGCCTGGGCCACGTTCGGCCTCCCCGGGCGCCGCTACTCCTGGATCCGGGACGTCTCCTTCTCGGCCGCGCGCCTGCTCGGGAAGGAGGGGAAGGCCCGGCCGTCCCTCAGCGGGCGCGAGTCCGAGGTCCTCCGGCTCCTCCGCCGCGCCGAGGAAGAGCGCAGGGACGCCGCCGCCGCCGCGGCCGGCGCCATGCAGCAGCTCGACTCCATGGTCCATTTCTGGCGGGACATGCCGGCGGTGCCGAGCGCCGGCGGCCTCGCCGAGGCCGCGGCGGCGCGGCCGTTCGAGTTCGAGGAGGACCCGCCCTGCCCGCCCGACCTCGGGGAGGAGCGGGCCGCCTTCGAGGAGCGGGTCCGGAGCGAGGTGCGGCGCGACCGCGTTCGCCCCGGAGCCTGGCCCGCCGTTCTCCTCGGGGTGGGGCTGTCCATCGCCGCGGGAGTGGCCTTCGCCTGGCTCGGTGCCGGGGCGCTCTCGGCCCCGCTCGGCGCGCTCGTCGGCGCCGCCACCGGCGCGGCCCTCCTGGCGGCGACGGCGCGCGCCTCCTGGTGGTGCCGGGAGCGCAGCGCGCTCCGGCGGCTGGACGCCGAGTGGCCGGTGAACGAGGAACGGGCCTCCGCCGCCTTCCGGTTTGCCTGGGCGGAGTGGGACCTCCGCAGGGCGCAGGCGCGGGTGGTCTGGCACGCGGTCGAGCTCGAACGCGTCGGCCGAGTCCGCCGCCTCCGCGCCGGGGACCTCGACGCGTCCCGGGACTGCCTGGAGGCCACCCTCGCCGACCTCGACTTCCCGTACCAGGCGGCGTGCGAGGTGGCCACCGACGGGGAGACGGCCTTCCTCCTCGTCGACCTCCCGCCACTCGACGCGGTGGTGCCGCTCACCCGCGCCGAGGTCGACGAGGACCTGGCGCTCGCGGAGGTGCTCATCGACGAGGCGCAGCGGCACGAGACCTACGCCGAGCACGTCGCCGGCGTGGCGCTCCTGCTGGCGCGCGCCGCCTTCGCCGCCTCGCCGAGGCTGCGCAAGGTGCAGCTCGCCGGCTACCGCCAGGGAGCGGAGGCCGGGGCGGTGGAGTACGTGCTCGACGTGCTCGTCGACCGGGAGAGCGTGGTGAAGCTCGACCCCGCCAAGGTGGATCCCGACGCCTACCTGACCATCCTGCCGGGCCGCTTCCAGCAGTGCCCGAACCACGAGCTCGCGCCGCTGCCGCCCCCGCCCTGGCTGTCGCACGCCTTCGGGGCCCACGCCCTCGAGGCGGCGGACGCGATCTGGAAGAACTGACCGCCCGGAAGCCGCGCGCCTCCCCCCCGGCCGTGCCCCGGCGCCGGTGCCACCCGTCTTGGAGCCCCGCCCGAGCGCCCTTTGCCACCCTTGGGAGATGTGCTTTGCCGACCTTGTGCGACAATGTCGCAGACTCGGATGGGGGTGGGCGGGGTGAGCGGAGCGCGACGAATCAGGGGGGGGCGGACCCGGGGACATGTCCGCGGCTGCCTCCTCGGCGGAGCCGTCGGCGACGCCCTCGGGGCGGCCATCGAGTTCAAGAAGCTGAACGAGATCCGGGAGGAGTTCGGACCGGCGGGCCTGCGCGACTACAGCGTCGCCTACGGCCGGCTGGGCGCCATCACCGACGACACCCAGATGGCGCTCTTCACCGCCGAGGCGCTCCTGCGCGCGGAGCACTGCCGGGTGCGGCGGGCGAAGTGCGACGAGGTCGAGGTGGCCTGGCACGCCTACCTCCGCTGGCTCGTGACCCAGGGCGAGGTGGTGCAGCGCCGCGGCCTCCCCGACGAGGACGGGTGGCTCGTGACGCTCAAGGGTCTGCACGTGCGGCGCGCCCCCGGGGTCACCTGCACGAACGGCCTGAAGAAGGGGCGCATGGGGACTGCGACCCGCCCGCTCAACGACAGCAAGGGCTGTGGCGGGGTGATGCGGATCGCCCCCGCCGGCTTCGCTCCCGGCCAGCCCTTCCGGCTCGGCTGCGAGCTCGCCGCCCTCACCCACGGGCACCCCACCGGGTGGCTCGCCGCGGGGTACCTGGCCCAGCTCGTCCACGAGGTGGCGGAGGGGAGCGGCATCGAGGAGGGCGCCCTGCGCGCCCTCGACGTCCTCGCGCGCCAGCCTTGCCACGAGGAGACCTCGCTGGCGGTGGAGCGCGCGCTCGCGCTCTCCCGGGAGTCCCGCGGGACCGCCGAGGACCTCGAGGGGCTGGGGCAAGGCTGGGTGGCGGAGGAGGCCCTCGCCATCGGGCTCTACTCCGCGCTCATGGCGGAGGGCTTCGAGCACGGCGTGCTGCTGGCGGTGAACCACTCCGGGGACAGCGACACCACCGGAGCGATCGCCGGGAACCTGCTCGGCCTCGCCCTCGGCGAGCACGCCATCCCGCCGCGCTGGCTCGAGCGGCTCGAGCTGCGGGACGTCATCGAGCAGGTGGCCGACGACCTGCACCGGCACTTCGGCAGCCGGACGGTCCCTTGCCAGGGCGGGCAGTGCGGCTCCTGGGCCCGCTACCCCCCGAACTGAGGGGCGGCCCTCAGTGCCGGCGCGGGGGGGAGGAACGCCCCCGGAGCGGCAGCGGCTGGGGAGAGAGGGCGCGCGAGGCGCTCCAGACGCCGGCGCCGAGGGCCGCCAGCATGGCGGCGATGACGGCCACCTTCACCAGCCCGAGAACGGCGGCGAGCGGCATCTCCACCGCGACCCACAGCGGGTAGAGGAGGACGGCGCAGAGCACGCTCCACGGTCCGTGGCAGCGCCAGTGGGAGCGGTGCGAGAGGGCGATCTCGCGGCGAAGGACCCAGGCGACGAGCCCCGGCCGGCGCTCGCCGGCGCCGGGGTCGTCACGTGTAGGCACTCTTCCGCCGCGGCTCCCCATCACCTCCGCCGGGAATTGCACGGAGAGTGCCACCGCCGGACGGCGCGATCCTCCGGGGGCACGGGCGGTTGGCGGCGGGCCGGCGCCGGGGCGCCCGCCCGGCGCCACCCCGGGGTGGCCATCACCCCACCGATGCCGCGATGAGGTACTGGCCGGCGTAGTAGAGGGGCCAGCCCGCGAGCTGGTTCACCTTCCCCGGGGCGACGAAGGCGCCGCGGGCCACGAGCAGGTCGGAGAGGTAGAAGAGGAGCGCGCCGCACCCGACCTCGAGGCGGGAGGACCCGAGCGCCGGCCAAAGCATGGCGGTGATGGCCGTGGTGTAGATGGACACCGGCAGGCGCAGGGAGCCGAGGTGGGGCCAGAGCCAGCGGAGCGCGACCCCCGAGACCGCGGCCAGCGGCAGGAGGGCGAGGCCCCGGGGGCGCGAGGCCAGGGCGAAGGCGGCGGCGTAGGCGAGGTGCGCGCCGAGGAAGGCGAGGAGGCCGAGGAGGAAGGCCCTCCGCTCCCGGGAGAGCAGGATCGCGTCTCCCGCGAGCGAGAGGACGAGCCCTCCGAGGACGAGCCGCCCGTAGGAGTCGCGGGCTCCCGAGGAGGGCGCGAGTCCGACGAAGCCGAGCGAGGTGGCGACCTTCGGCGCCGCCCGGGCCGACCTCCGATCCCGCGCCTCGGCCCACAGGAGGCCGGCGAGGCTCTCCCCGCCGGCCAACGCCGCCAGACACGAAAAGTTCACTTCGCCATGGTAGCGCCGCGCCCCGGCGGCAGGCTCAAGGGGGGAGGCTTCCCGCCGTCCGCGCGGGCGCGAGCCGAGCCCCCTGGCGTCGGACGACCCAAGAGGGCGTTTGGATTTCTCAAGGCGTCGACCGATAAGTCGCGTGCCACGCGCCGGGCTCACGGCGCACACTGGAGGATTGCATGCGTCGACTTTTGATTCCGCTGCTCGTCCTCGCTGCCGCGTACGCACTTCCGGCGCGAGCGGACGATCAGCCCATGACCGTCGAGAAGACCACCGTGAAGGGCACGGCCGCGGGAGGGTCGGTCGAGCAGGTGACCGGCACCATCGAGTCCGTGAACATGGACACCCGCGAGGTGGCCATCAAGGGCCCGAAGGGCAACGTCGAGACCGTGAAGGCCGGCCCGGAGGTGAAGAACCTCGACAAGGTGAAGGTCGGCGACAAGGTGGTGGTGCGCTTCTACCGCGGAGTGGCTCTCACCTACATGCCGCCCGACCAGGCCCCGGCGCCGACGGAGGTCTCCGGCGCCGTCGAGACCGCCCCCAAGGGCGGCACCCCTGGCGGCGAGGCGGTCGCCACGGTGCGCGGCACCGTCACCGTGAAGTCGATCGACAAGAAGTCCCGCGTCGTCACGCTCGTCGGCCCGCAGGGCGGGGTGTACCGCGTGAAGGCGGGCAAGGACGTCAAGATCGAAAAGCTCAAGGTCGGCGACAAGATCTACGCCGTCTACCAGGAAGGTCTGGCCATCGGGCTCGAGCCCGCCAAGGCGAAGAAGAAGTAGTCCCGGGAAGCGCGGAGGCGGGCGCCCGGGGTCCCCAGGGGATCCGGCGCCCGCCTCCTTTCTCGTCACCGACAGTCGCGGCGGCGCCTCTCGCCCGGCCGGCGCCGGCGGGAGACGGGCGGTCGTTTCGGGAGACGTTTCCGGCCGTCGGCGGGAAGCGCTCTGTTATCCTCGCCGGATGTCCGAGGGTGCGTGCCGCAGGCCCCGATTGCGGCTCGCTGTCGCCCTTCTCCTCCCCCTCCCCCTGGTGGCCCGGCCGCAGGCGCCCGGGCCGGAGCGCTTCCCGCCCGCCATGGTGCCGGGGCCGGCGGACGTCCCCACTCCGCTCCCCACCGGGCAGCCGGGCCCGTCCATGGACCTGCCCGAGTTCCTGCTGCGCAGCGCCGGCCTCTACGAGGAGCCGACGCCCGAGGAGAAGGCGGCACAGGCGAAGCGGCGCTTCCACTTCAACGTGGTGCCCTTCATCCTCACCAACCCGCTCGTGGAGTTCGGGCTGGGCGTCGCCAGCGCCGGCGTGTTCCGCATCGGCGACTCGGACACCAAGCTCTCCAAGTTCGCCACCAACCTGCTCTTCACCGTGAAGAACCAGGTGTCGATTCCCATCCGCACCACCATCTTCTTCTCCGGGAACGAGTGGAGCCTCGTCGGATACACGACCTGGAGCTGGTTCCCGAGCCCGACCTGGGGGCTCGGCGGCAACACCCCCGACATCAACGAGACCATCGTGGACTACGGGCTGGTGAGGATCTGGGAGACCGTCTACCGGCAGCTCTACTCGAACCTCTACTTGGGAGCCGGCCTCTACTGGGACCACTACTACGCCGTGAGCAACCGCGGATCGCCGCCGGGCGTGGCGAACCCGTTCTCCAGTTATCCCTACGGGACCGAGGGCTCCTACAACAACGTGGGGGCGTCGGCCGACGTCCTCTACGAGGGGCGCGACAACCCGGTGAACTCCACTCGCGGCTACTACGCCTCGCTCACCTACCGGGCCTTCCCCACCTGGCTCGGGAGCACGACCTCCTGGCAGTCGCTCTACCTGAACGGACGCGCCTACTTCGAGCTGCCGGCGCCCCACGTGCTCGCGTTCTGGGCCTACGGCTGGTTCTCCTTCGGCAACACCCCGTACCTCGACCTGCCCTCGATCGGCAGCGACCCGGACGTCCGCTCGGGGCGCGGCTACATCGAGGGCCGCCACATCGGGAAGTCCCTCCTCTATGCCGAGGCCGAGTACCGCTTCCACATCTGGGAGTTCCTGGGAGGCGTGGTGGGCATGAACGTCCACTCGGTCAGCCAGCCGGCGGCGCCCGACCAGGTGCAGAACGCCCCGAAATTCCAGTACTGGTGGCCGGCGGCGACCATCGGGCTCCGGGCACTCGTGAACCGGCCCACCCGGGCGAACGGCCTCATCGAGTTCGGCATCGGGCTCGCCGGCTCGCACGGGTTCTACTTGAACATCAACGAGAACTTCTGACCGCCGGCGGCTGTGACAGGATCCCTTCCCGTGAGGCGCCGTGTCAGGTGGAGCGATGGCAACGGACCCCGGTAGCCCGGGGGGCGGCGCTGGCCGGTCCGGGCTGCGGAGCGCTCCGCGCCCGCTGCAGTGGGCGGCGCTGTTCGCCGCCACGCTCCTCGGGACCTTTCTCCTGCGGGCGGCGAGCGTGCCCGCGGCCCTCCTGCTCGGCCCCATGGCCGCGGGCATCGCAATCGCCGCCTCCCACGGGACGATCGCGGTCCCGCGCTGGCCGTTCCTGCTCGCGCAGGGGGTCGTGGGGGCCATGATCGCGAGCCGCTTCTCCCCCGACCTGGCGGCCGGCATCGCGCGGGGCTGGAAGCTCTACCTCCTCGTGACGGCGGGCGTCCTCGCCGCGAGCAGCCTGCTCGGGTGGCTCCTCGCCCGCTGGCGGGTCCTCCCCGGGACCACCGCGGTGTGGGGCTCCTCTCCCGGGGCCGCCACCTCCATGGTGGTGATGGCCGAGGAATACGGCGCCGACGTCCGCCTCGTCGCCTTCATGCAGTACCTGCGCGTGGTCCTCGTCGCCCTCATCGCCTCGGGCGTCGCCCGCCTCGCCGTGCCCGGGGGCGCCACGCCCTCGAGCCCGCCCTGGTTCGGACCGGTGCACGGCGGGCGCCTCGCCGAGACGCTCGTGCTGGTGCTCGGCGGGGCCGCCCTGGGGCGCCTCTCGCGCATCCCCGCCGGGGCGCTGCTGGTGCCGTTCCTGCTGGGCTCCTCCCTCCACCTCGCCGGATGGCTCGCGCCCGAGCTGCCTCCCTGGCTCCTCGCCCTGAGCTACGCGCTCGTCGGCTGGACCGTGGGGCTCCGGTTCACGCGGGACATCCTCCTCTACGCGGCGCGCGCGCTCCCCCGCGTCCTGGCGTCGATCCTCGCCCTCATCGCGGCTTGCGGCCTCCTCGCGGCCGCCCTGGCGCGCCTGGCCGGCGTCGACGCCCTCACCGCCTATCTGGCGACGAGCCCCGGCGGCGCGGACTCGGCGGCGATCATCGCCGCCTCCTCCGGCAAGGCCGACGTCCCGTTCGTGATGGCGCTCCAGATGGTCCGTGCCATCGCGGTGCTCTTCCTCGGTCCGCCGCTCGCCCGTCTCGTCGCCCGCCGCGTGGGGGGCGGCCGTGCGGACGGGTAGGCCCTGGCCTCCGGGTCTCGCGCCCCGGGACGGGCGCCCGGAGCGGGCCGCCACCCGCTATGATTCCGGCCCGTGACCTACTTCTCGCGCCGCCTGCCCCACGTCCTCACCCGGGCCGACCTGGCCCTCGCGGTCGCCCCCACCTACGCGGCCGCGCTCGGGGTCGACGAGGAGGAGGCGCGCGAGCGGATCGGGCGCGCGCTCGAGCAGCCGGAGGTGGCGGACGATCTCTACCGCGGCATCTCGGCCGGGCTGCGGGACGTGCAGGGGCCGAGGACCTCCGAGGACGCCCTGGTGGACAAGCTCTCCCAGGGCGTGCAGAAGCGCCGGGCGCGGGTGCGGCCGGCCGAGGCAACGCCCGCGCTGTCGGCGGTGATGGTGCGGATGAACCTCGCCATCGGGATGGCTCCCGAGCAGATGCGCGCGCCGCTCTCCACCGACAAGGGGCGCCAGCTCCTCGAGGAGGGGCTCCACTCCCTCGGCCGCCACCTGGTGAAGGAGCTGCTCAAGGGATAGGCGGGAGTCCCCGGCCACTCCCGCGCCTCGGGGGCCTCACCTCCCCAGCCGGTGCTCGCTGAAGCGCGGCAGGTCGTCCCGCTCCAGCAGGGCGGCGATCTCCCGCGCCGGCTCCTCGGGGCGGTGCAGGAGGCCGTTCGCGTGCAGGTCGACGAAGCGCTTCACCGCCGGAAAGTCCTCCGGGGAGGCGGAGCGGACCGAGGCCTGCATGGCGGTGTCGACGACGCCCGGTTCGTAGCTCGCGAGCGCGAAGTCGAGCGGGGCCGCGCCCCCGGGGGGGAAGCTCTCCGCCTCCTCGCCGGCCACCATCCCCAGCATCCGCAGCGCCGCCTTGCTGGAGCAGTAGGCCGACCAGGCGGCGTAGGGCCGCGTGGCCGCGCCGGAGGAGACGTCGACGACGCGGAGCCTGGCTCGCCCGGCGGGCCGCAGGAGGAAGCCGAGCAGGCAGGCAGGCGCCACCACGTTCACCGCGAGCGCGCGGGCGAGTTCGGCGCCGGGGAGCCGGCGGAGCGGCCCCACCGGCGAGACCACCGCGGCGTTGTTGACGAGGCCCAGGCGGGAACGCTCGGAGAGCCGGAGCTCGCGACCGAGGTCGCCGTCGAGCCGCGCCTCGAGCGCGGCGGTGTCCGCGAGGTCGACCCTCGCGTGCCGGTACTCGGGATGCGCGAGCGGTGCCTCGCGGCGGGCGATCCCCAGGACCTCCCAGCCGCGTTCGAGGAGGACCTCGGCGACGGCGCGCCCGATCCCGCTCGTCGTCCCGGTGACGAGGCAGAGCTTTTCGCTCACCCCCCCTCCTTAACCGCCCTCGCCCCGCCCTGGCCAGCGGCGGGCCAGGGGCCGGTCGCCGGCCCCTTCCCCGGAGATTCCGCGGCGCGGGCGCGCCGTGGGCCGCAGCGCCTAGCAGGCTGTTGAGAAAGTCAGGGCGAAGGATCGACAGGTCCATTCGGCCGTGATCTTGTTCCGTGCACGGAGGTTGGCGTGCGCGGAACCGACAAACAGCAGGTCACGATGCTGAGCTTGGCGACCCCCGATAAGCGGGTGCCAGCCGACCACCCCCTGCGGCGCATCAAGGTACTCGCCGACCAGGCCCTGGCCGCGCTTTCGCCGACCTTCGACCAGATGTACAGCGCGGTTGGCCGGCCTTCGATCCCGCCGGAGCGGCTGCTCAAGGCCACGTTGCTTATGGCCTTCTACAGCGTCCGCAGCGAGCGGCTCCTGTGCGAGCAGCTCGACTACAACCTGCTGTTCCGGTGGTTCCTCGACATGGACATGGCCGAGGAGAGCATCGACCACTCGACGTTCTCCCGGAATCGGGCGCGGCTGCTCGAGCACGAGGTGGCCGCCAAGTTCCTGGCTGAGGTCGTGGCGGCGGCACGGGGCGCCAAGCTGATGAGCGACGACCACTTCACCGTGGACGGAACGCTCATCGAGGCCTGGGCCTCGGTGAAGAGTTTCCGGCCGAAGGGCCAGGGACCGGACGATGGCAAGCCACCGGACGACCCGGGCAACCCAACCGTGAACTTCCACGGCGAGAAGCGCTCCAACGAGACGCACCAGTCGACGACCGATCCGGAGGCGAAGCTGGCACGCAAGGGCAACAGCCAGGCGGCCAAGCTGAGCTACCTCGCCAATGCCCTGATGGAGAACCGAAACGGGCTCATCGTCGACCTGCGCGTGGACACGGCCACGGGCTACGGCGAGCGCGACGGTGCGCTGGCCATGCTGGACAAGCACGTCGCCGGCCGCGAGGGCACGACGCTCGGCGCCGATGCCGGATACGACGTCGAGTCGTTCGTAGACGCCGTCCGCGAGCGCGGCATCACTCCGCACATCGCGCAGACCCGTGACAAGCGCCGCCGCTCCGCGGTCGACGGGCGCACCACCAGACACCCGGGCTACGAGGTCAGCCAGCGCAAGAGGAAACGGGTCGAGGAGATCTTTGGCTGGGCGAAGACCGTCGCGTGCTTCCGGAAGACGAGATTCAGAGGCCTCAAACGCACGCAGTTCGCCGCCCACCTGGTCGCCGCCGCATACAACCTGCTCCGAATGGCGAGACTGACGCCCGCCGCAGCCTGACAGCTGCCCTCGCCGCAGAGCCCCGACGCGATTCGGACCCCGGCCAGGCCCCGGCAAGGGGCGGCCGAGGCCGGCAACGTCACTTCTTCAACAGCCTGCTAGGCGGGCTCGACCTTGGTCGCGGCCGGGGCGGGCTTCCTGCGAGCGCCGCCCACCTTGATGGTGATCTCGCCCTCGGGGACGTTCACCCGCACCACCACGTAGCTCAGCATGGCGAGCAGCGCGGCCAGGACGAGGAGCACCGAGGCGATGTGGTAGGCGAGCTCGTAGGAGCCGGTGGCGTCGGCGATCTGGCTCGCCAGGATGGGGCCCACCACGCCGCCAACGCCCCAGGCGGTGAAGAGGATCCCGTAGTTGAGGCCGAGGCTCTTCGTCCCCCAGTGGTCCGCGACGGTGGCCGGGAAGAGGGAGAGGCAGGCGCCGTAGCTGAAGCCCACGATGGCGGAGCCGACCACGAACCCGGAGAAGGTGCTGAACTGGGGGAAGAAGAGCATGTTGAGCGCCTGGAGCAGGCAGACGGCGGCGACCGTGACCATCCGGCCGATCCGGTCGGAGACGATGCCCGCCACCACCCGCCCCGAGGCGTTGAAGACGGCGAGCAGCGCCACGAAGAGGAAGCCGATCTTGATGGCGTTGCCGCTCTGGACCGCCACGATCTTCGCGAGGTGGCCGATGATCATGAGCCCGGCCGTGGCCCCGAAGGCGTACTGCAGCCAGAGCGAGATGAAGGTCGGGGAGCGCACCATCTGCCGCCACGAGCCGTCGACCGCGGGGGCGGCGGCGCCCGGCTTCTTCTCCGCCGCCGGGGGGTTGCTGATGAACTGCGCCATGAGCACGGTGACGACGAAGAACGCCACCCCCAGGATGCGGAAGGACCTCGAGATCCCCTGGGCCCCGAGCAGGTATTTGGAGAGCGGAGCGATGTAGACGGGGGCGAGGCCGAAGCCCGCCACCACCAGGCCGGTGATGAGCCCCTTCTTCTCCGGCGGGAACCACTTCACCGCGGCGGGGGTGGCGGCGGCGTAGCCGAGGCCGAAGCCGGTCCCGGCGAGCAGGCCGAAGCCGAGCACGGCGGGGAGCGCCGACGAGGGGGTGGCGAGGCTCGCCACCAGGAGCCCGATGCCGGTGAGCACCGCGCCGGCGGTGGCGATGGCGCGCGGGCCGAGCCGATCCTGGAGCCGTCCGGCGGGGATCATCATGAGCGCGAAGCAGGCGATGGCGATGGTGTAGGGCAGGGTCGCCTGGGTGCGCGACCAGCCGAAGCCGCCCTTGTCGACCGCCTCGGTGAGCTGCTTCGAGAAGACGCTCCACGCGTAGAGGATGCCGAGCGCGAGGTTGAGCCCCACGCCGGCGAAGGTGACGACCCATCCCTTCTTGCTCATGTGATCCTCCCGGGCACCCGTCCGGTAGGGCGCCCGCCCCGAGGCGACCGACACTAGCGCAGCGCGAAAGGGACCCTCCTGACCTGGCGCAAGAACGGGGGCCCCGCTCCCATGCCGCACCGCGGCATCCGGGGGGCGCCCCGCACCGGGCGCGAAGCCGTTGCCCCGGGCGGGCGCCTGGTTAGACAAGACGGCCCACCAACCCGGCGACCGGAGGTTGCAAGGATGGCTCTTCCCAAGCGAGGCCTCGCCCTCCTCCTCGGCCTCTTCTCCACCGGCTCGGCGCGGGCCGAGGTCGAGAGCCGGGTGGTCGAGTACCGGCAGGGCGACACGGTCCTGGAGGGATTCCTCGCCTACGACGCGAAGGGCCCGCCGAGAAAGCCCGGGGTCCTCGTCGTGCACGACTGGACCGGGGTCGGCCCCTACGTGAAGAAGCGAGCGGAGCAGCTCGCCGCGATGGGATACGTCGCCTTCGCCGCCGACATCTACGGCAAGGGCGTCCGCCCCAAGGACCCGAAGGAGGCGTCGGCGACCGCGAGCATCTACCGCAAGGACCGCCAACTCCTGCGGGCGCGCGTGGTGGCCGCCCTCGACGAGCTCCGCAGGCAACCGAACGTGATCCCGGGCCAGATCGCCGCCATCGGCTTCTGTTTCGGGGGGACGACGGTCCTCGAGCTCGCCCGCTCGGGTGCGGACGTGGTCGGCGTGGTGAGCTTCCACGGCGGGCTCGACAGCCCCACCCCCGCCGACGGGAAGAACATCAAGGGGAAGGTGCTGCTGCTCCACGGCGCCGACGATCCCTTCGTCCCCGATGCCCAGGTGAAGGCGCTCGAGGACGAGCTGCGCGGTGCCGGAGTGGACTGGCAGCTCGTGAAGTACGGCGGGGCGGTGCACAGCTTCACCATCCCCGACGCCGGGAACGACAACTCCAAGGGGGCCGCCTACAACGCCTCCGCCGACCGTCGCTCCTGGAGGGCGATGGAGGACTTCTTCGCCGAGGTCTTCGTCGCCGGCGGCAAGCCCCCGCCGCGACCGCCCTAGGCGGCGAGGAGCGCCGGCTGCGCGGCGAGCAGGGCCGCGCCTCGGGCCACCGCCGTCTGGGGCTCGTCCTCGAGGACGCACGGGCGCCGGAAGGCCTCCGCCACCCGTATCCGGACCTGCGGGACGAAGCTCGTGCCGCCGATGAGGAGGACGCCGGCGACGGCGTCGTTCGAGAGCCCGGCCAGGGAGATCGCCTGCTTCGACGCCTCGATGGAACGCTCCACGAGCTCGGCCCACACCGGCTTCAAATGCTCCCGGGTGACCGCGTAGTCGATCCGCTGTTCCTTGCCCCCCGAGACGAACGCGTCGGGAATGGTGAGGCGAGCCTCGGGCGCGCCGGAGAGCACGCGCTTCACGCGCTCGCAGGCGCGCTGCAGCCGGTTCCACAGGATGGCGTCCTGGGTCACGTCCTTCTTGAGCGTCCGGTAGATCCCGCTCGAAACCCAGCGGGTGAAGGCGAGGTCGAGGTCGTCGCCGCCCAGGCAGTCGTCGCCGCTCGAGGCGAGCACCCGCAGCTGCTGCCCGGTGCGCTTCACCACGCTGGCGTCGAAGGTCCCGCCGCCGAAGTCGTAGACCATGATGGGGTTGCCGCTGCCGACGTCGGAAGCGGCGCCGCGCGCCACCGCCCCGGCGCAGGGCTCCGAGACCACCCGCACCACCTCCAGGCCGGCCATGCGTCCGCAGCGGATCATCGCCTCGCGGATCTCCGGGGTGGCGGTCACCGGGACCGTGCACACCGCCTTGCCGATGCGCCGGTGGAAGCGGGCCTCGGAGCGCTCGCGGAGGTGGCGCAGGATGATGGAGGCGATCTCGCTCGCCGACCGCTCCCCGGAGCGCGTCAGCACCACCGCCTCGCCCTCGCGCGAGGGCTTGATGCGGAAGGCGGAGCAGGCGTCGAGGAGCCGGGCGGCCGGGGAGTCCGCCCCGTGGCCGATGAGGCGCTTGATCCCGAAGACGGTGTTCTCCGGATCGGTGGCGCGGAGCTTGTCGGCCTCGAACCCGACGATCGGCGGACCGCTCCTCGGGAAGTGCACCACGCTCGGGATGCACGACTCGCCCCGGCTGTCGAGGGCGTAGTGAATCCGCCCGCCGATGAGCGCGGCTGCGGTCGAGTAGGTCGAGCCTAGGTCGATCCCCAGGATGACCTCGGAGTCCGCCACGGTGGGCTCATCGTCCCCCAGGAGCCGGGCATTTGCCAGACAATGACCGCCCTCCAGATGTAGGTGCGGGGCCCCCACGGTGCGGGAAAAGTCCCGCGATCCAGGGCCGATGGGTGGGGCCGCCCCGCGGGCCTCCGCGGGCGGGCGAGCCTTGCCAGCCCCTGGAAGGGGTCCGGCCGAGAAGGCGCGCCGCCTCGACCCCTCCGATCGCCGTGCGCGCGCACGCGCCGACGAGTAGGGGACAACAAGCGGCTCCGGGAAGGTCGGAGCAGGAGGAGCCGGAAGGCGGGAGGCGCCAGATGACGAGGAGCGAGGAGAGCGAGAGGGAGTTCCTGGGAACCGTCCGCGGCACCTGGGCCGCCGCCGCCCTCGTCACCGTCGCCTTCGCCGTGGCGCCGTCGGTCCTGGCGAAGGAGTGCCGGCGCTCGCAGGCCACCGTCGCCGCGAAGCCGGCCTGCGCCGACCTGCCTCCGGGCCACCCACCGGTGCCGTGCGAGGGGCAGCCGTCGGCCGCGCTCGTCCCCGGACTCCCGCCCGGCCACCCGCCCGTGCAGGCGCCGCCGGATCTCCCGGCCGGCCACCCCCCCTTCGGCGCCGCGCCCGAGTTGCCCCCCGGTCATCCTCCGGTGAACGGCGCGCCCCGCCTGCCGCCCAACCATCCCTCCATCGACGGCCAGCCCGTGGGCGTGCCCGCCTTCGACCTCGACGCGCCCCAGACGACCTAGCGAGAGCTCCCCTTCACCCGCAGCGGTGAGGCCCGGGCGGGTCCGGGCGCTCGCCTGCGCGGATCGCGCCCCACCGTCCCCACGCCGCGGCGTAGACTCGGTCCGTGGCGCGCCCCCACCACGTCCTGCTCGTGCCGGGCTTCTTCGGGTTCGCCAACCTGGGCGACTTCGCCTACTTCGGCCACGCCAAGGACGTTCTCTCCGAGTTCGGCCCGCCGCTCGGGCTCGACGGCGAGATCCGGGTGGTGCGCACCGAGCCGACGGCGTCCCTGCCGCGGCGCGCCGCCCTGCTGTGCGAGGCCATCTCGCGGCTCCTCGACGAGGCGCCGGGGCGGGTGAGCATCGTCGGTCACTCGAGCGGGGGGCTCGACGCTCGCCTCGTCGTCGCGCCCGGGGTGTCGCTGCCGACGCCGGCCGACGCCGAGCGGTGCGCGGCGAGCGTGCGGTCGGTGGTCACCGTCGCCACTCCCCACTACGGGACCCCGCTCGCGCAGCTGTTCGGGAGCCTGCTCGGCCAGCAGGTCCTTCGCGTCCTCTCCCTCGCCACCATCTACGTGCTCCGGACCGGGCGCCTGCCCATCTCGGTCGCCCTCAGGCTGGCGGGCCTGCTCCGGCGTCCGGGGGCGGCTCCCTCGAGCGTGCTCGATCAGATCTTCGTCCAGCTCCTCGGGGACTTCGAGGACGACCGCCGGCGCGCGGTGGAGAGCTTCCTCGCCGACGTGACGAGCGACCAGGCGCTGGTGGGCCAGATCTCCCCCGCCGGGATGGAGCTCTTCAACGCGTCGACGCAGGACCGGGCGGCGGTGCGCTACGGCTTCGTCGCCACCCGGGCGAGGCCGCCGGGGCTGCGCTCGCTGTGGCGCGCCGGCATCGACGTCACCGCGCACGCCACCCATGCGCTCTTCGTCGCCCTCTACCGCTTCGCCGCCGGGATGCCCGCGTCCTTCCGCCCGCGCCTCAACACCGCGCACGCCGCCGTCCTGCGCCGGGCCTACGGGCGCATCCCCGATCCGAGCGCCAACGACGGGATCGTTCCCACGCTCTGCCAGGTCTGGGGGGATCCGGTCGCGGCCGTGTGGGCGGACCACCACGACGTCATCGGCCACTTCCAGCAGCCGCGGCACGTGCCGCCGCACTTCGACTGGATGGCCTCCGGGACCGGGTTCGACCGGCGCCAGTTCGAGCGGGTGTGGCAGGCGGTGGCCCGCTACCTGGCGGGCCCCGTTCCCGCCTAGGGAGACTCGACCATCCGGCGGAAGTCGTAGGGGATGCGGGTGAAGCGCACGCCCATCCGGCCGCGCAGGTTCATGCGGGCCTCGCCCCTCTTCGCCCAGGCCACCAACCCCGCGAACGCCACCTCGCTCCCGTCCACGTAGAGCGACCCCTCCAACGGCGTTCCGGGAGGCAGCACGCGCATGAGCTCGGTGCAGAAGCCCCCGCCCCCCACGTCCACCGTGAACGAGGAAGGGTGTCCGGAGAGCATCACCCGGAAGCGCCTGCGGACGCGCGCGCTCCCCCGGGCGAGGTGCCTCGCGGCGGCGCTTCGCGGGTCGCGCGACGCGAGCGCGCCTTCGTTTCCGATCCCTCGCTCCATGGGAGGACCTCCGGGAAGGAAGGCATAACGCCCGGGCGGCGGACGGCCATCGCGCGACGGAGGGACGGCGCCCTCCCCCCCGTTTGGGGAGGACCGCCCTCCGCTCACCGAGCGGAACAAGGGCCCCGGGTGGAGGCGGTGCCGGAAATCGATGCGCGTCTGGACGGGTTTCGTGCGAAGAGGTCTCGTGACCGAGGAGGAAGAGATGCACGAGGAGAACGAGCTGGAGCCGGCACCGCCCCCGCGTCGCCGCGGCATGTGGATCGCGCTCGTCATGGTGGCCGTGGCCATCGCGGCGGTCGTCTTTCTCTGGGTGCGCTACCGGAAGGAGGCGCCTCCGCCCCCGGCTCCCGCCGCCGCCCCGGCGGCCGTCGCCCCGCCCGCCCCGGCGCCCCCGGGGCCGCCCCCGGTGCTCGACGCAGCGCGGCTGCGCTCCCTCCTGGAGTCCGTCTCCTCGAATGCCCTCTTCCGCGGCTGGGTGGGCCAGGGCGACCTTCTGCGGCGCTGGGCCATCGTCACCGACAACCTGGCGGAGGGCGTCTCGCCGCGAAGGCAGCTGTCCTTCTCCGTCGCCCGGCCGTTCTCGGTGGTGCACCGGGGCCAGAAGACCTTCATCGCCCCGGAGTCCTACAAGCGCTTCGACGACTTCGTGGACGCCGTGGCCTCCGTGGACGCGAGGTCCCTCGCCTCGGTCTACCGGGAGGTCCACGGCGCGCTCGAGGCGGCCTACCGCGCCCTCGGATACCCGAACGCCTCCATCGACCGCGTCACCGCGAAGGCCCTCCGGCGTATCGAGGGCGTTCCCGTCCTCGAGGGGAACGTCGAGGTCGAGAGCGAGGGAGCCGTCTACGGCTTCGTCGATCCGCGGCTCGAGCGGCTCGGGCCGGTGGAGAAGCAGATGCTGCGGATGGGGCCGAGCAACGTCCGCCGGCTGCAGGCCAAGGCGCGCGAGCTCCGCGAGGCGCTCGGCCTCGGATCCGACGCCGCCCAGCGGTAGCGGGCGCCGCGCGGCGGGCTACCGGGCCTTCGCGCCGGAGAGGATGGCGACCTCTGGGGCGTAGCCCGCCGCCTCGAGGTTCCCCGCGCGCGCGCTCCCCCGCTCCTCCGCGATCTCGCGGACGATGGCGTCGTAGGCGCGCTTGCGCACCAGGAAGCCCCGGTGGGAGCAGTCCACCTCCACGTTCCGCGCCCCCTCCAGCATCGCGCCGGGGTGGAGGGTGAGCCGGTCGCGGCGGGAGTAGATGGAGGTGAAGCCGACGCCCGGTGGCCAGGGGCCGTCCTGCAGGCCGCGCACGAAGGAGCTGCGCGGGGTCATCTGCAGGATGGAGCGGTCGAGGAGCGCCATCGGGAGCGCGAAGAGGGTGGTGGGCGTCCCGTTGTGAGGGGTTCCGAGCGTGATGAGCGCCCGGGTGCGCGAGCTCCCGCCGAGCCGCTTCACGTAGTAGGCGCCCACCAGGCCGCCCTTCGAGTGTCCGATCACGGTGAGCGGCCCCATCCCCGGGTAGCGCGCGTACATGCGCTCCACCTTGGCGCGCACCAGCTCCGCCAGGTCCTGGATGCCGCGGGTGTCGAAGACGCGCCCGGGAGCGCTCAGGTCGAGCGAGAAGACGCAGTAGCCGTCCCGCCGCAGCCGCCGCTCCAGCACCTCCAGGGTCCGCCGGGTGGCGAAGACGCCGTAGAGGAGGAGCACCGGCCTCGGGCAGTTCGTGAAGTCGGTCTTGCGAGCGATGCGATTCCCGCGGCCGTCGAGCTCGAAGTGCCCGCGCAGGTGGCGCAGCTGCTGGCGCACACGACGGAGGGTCAGGACCACGCGGTTCATGGAGCCGACGCCCTCCTCTGCATGTCGCCAGGGTACCGGTGCCCCGACGGGCGGAAAGACCGTCAGCGTGGGACGCGGCCCGGGGGGACGCGGCTCCAGTGAGTCCGAGTTTCGCCGCACCCGGGGCGCTATACTTCCGGCCTCCAGCCCAAGGAGGTTGCCATGCGGAAGCCGACCGGAATCGCGCTCGGGCTCGCCCTCTGCGCCTCGGCCTTCTCCGCCCCGGCCCGGGCGGAGGAGCCGTGCGCCACCGATGCGAGGAAGCTGTGCGCGGGGATCCCCCCCGGAGACGGCCGGACCTACTTCTGCCTGAAGAGCCACTGGAACGACCTGTCCGACGGCTGCCAGCAGCTCATGAACTGGTCGCAGCAGAGGGCCTACGACGTCGGGCTCGACTGCCAGGCCGACACCTTCGCCTGGTGCCAGGGGGTCCCCCCGGGCCAGGGACGCCTCTTCGCCTGCCTCATGTCGCACCGGGACTCCATCTCGTCCCAGTGCAAGGAGGCCTTGACGCGGGTGAGCGACTTCAACGCCGGGTGCTCCGCGGACGCGGCGCGCCTGTGCCCCGGCATGCCCCCGGGCGGCGGGGCCATCCTGACGTGCCTCCTCAGCCAGCGAAACCAGCTCTCCGCCTCCTGCCAGGCGGTCTTCTGGCCCTAGTGACGAGGCGCCAGCGCGGAACCCTCCCGGAGCAGCTCGTCGAGCCGCTGCACGAACTGGCCGCGGGTGAGGATCTCGTCCACCCCCGCCTCGCGGGCGGCGGCCATGAGGTCCTCCTGGAGATGGCCCAGGAACCCGACGACGCGGGTCGCGCCGGCCGCCTTGGCGGCCCTGACCTGTCCGACGACGCCGGGCTCGGAGAGGTCGGCGATGAGCGTTCCGGGCCCGAGCTCGCGGGCCGCCTCGTCGAGGGGGGTCCCCCGGGGGGCGAGGCGCACGTCCGCTCCGAGCCTCTCTGCGGCTGCCTGGATCTTCGAGCGGAAGACGAGGTCGCGGACGGCGAGGATGACGGCCATGCCCGGATTCCTACTCCTTCCCCCTCCCCGATGCCCCGGAAAGCCCTCGCCGGACCGATGCCGCTGACTCCCGGCGAGGAGAGGGGCCCGCAGGCGTAGAGAAACTCGACGGGACGGAGAGAAACGCGACAGGAGGGGTGGGGAGTGGGTTCCGTCTGGGATTCCGGAGGGTTGGGTGAGCTGTAGGGCGGCGAGCCCGTGGGGGAACTCACCGCTGTGATTCTCTGCACTCGTGTGTCCGCGAGGCCACTAGAAGGCTAACGGTAGGTCCTCGCAGGGGCTTTCTGGGTGGGGCGGCTCTCGCCGTTTCTGGCCCGGCTGTTGCGAAAGCAGTCGTGCAGGGAACGAGAGCTTCGA